>Ga0163151_10002396_pt1 | contig 29131 bp, 16 predicted proteins | sample OliLakLV19MP5IB2_FD_145596 | JGI IMG/M metagenome (GOLD analysis project Ga0163151, IMG submission 145596) | Freshwater microbial mat bacterial communities from Lake Vanda, McMurdo Dry Valleys, Antarctica - Oligotrophic Lake LV.19.MP5.IB-2 | ecosystem: Environmental > Aquatic > Freshwater >...
AAGAAATACAGTGCTCCACCAAATTGGAATGCTGCTGTACTAAAACTAATAAAAGAAGGGGACAACGCGTTTTGGCTTGATGGGCATCAGGCCAAAATAGGAAGTGGATGTGGCGCTCTGCAAACAAGTCAAATTAGGTCTTGGATATTTCAAATTGATTCGCTGGGCAATATTTTATATGAATGGAAATCTGAAATTTCAGACAACGAGGGAGGAGCTAATATCGCTTTGGATGATGACGGCCAAATCGTTTACTCATCAGCCAGAATAAAATACGATATTACTTGGGGGGATACAATCCAGCTCAAGTTGCGAAAAATCAATCCTGCCAACAACCAGACCGTCTGGGAACACTATCAAACCCCCATAGCGCTCACTTGTCCTAATTCCGGATGGGGGGGGCTTGAAAAAAACCCTGTGGACGGCGGTTGGGATATGGTGGGTTCATACCAACACAAAACGACCGGATATGTAACCAGCGGCGTAGCCGCGCATACCAACCCGGATGGCGAGTTGCTTTGGTTCCGATTGGATACCAACTATGTCAGTCCAAATTTGACTTTGAACTATAACTGGCTTCGTTGCCTTGGCCACCTGTCATCGGGCAGTATTGTGGCGGGCGGTTTTGTGCGCAAAGCCGAGCCTGAACTTCACGACGAGGCCTGGCTGATAAAATATTCTGTCAATGGTTGTGTCGGCCCAACAGATTGTGCAACAGTATCCGACAAATCCCCTGTCAGGCGAGCATCCAAACTTAAGGTGTATCCTAATCCATTTTCAAATAAATTGAGCATATCTATCTCTGATGAGATTGATATTGAAGATACTGAGTTTGTTGTTGTCAATGTATTGGGACAAGTGGTTACAAGAAAATACCTGAATAGCGTAAATAGTGAAATCATTTTAGACGACTTGCCAAATGGGGTTTATTTCTGGCAATTTATGGAAAACAAAATTCTATTTGGCCAGGGCAAACTCTTGAAAAATGAATAATATTCCGCTAACCCCGCTTCTACGCCCATGACTCCTAAACGTCGGCACAGGCGTAGAAGCCCACGTTCTGCGAGACAAAAAAATAAAAATAAATAAATATGACCCATTCAAATTTTCCTTTTGAGCCAGAGAAAGTGATGACTGAATACGACTATTTTGAAGGCCGTGTGAAAAATCGTATTTATATATCAAAAAGGTTTGGCGACAAGTTTACAGGGGAAAATAAGCGGTATGCTCAAAAAATAACTGATAGTGAGCAACAAGAGCAGTTTGTAAATGTAAAGGGAGAGGTAATACTCGCAATCAGGCATGGGGATAAGCACCAATTGAAAGCCTTGCTAATCGAAGATAATAGAAACATTGAAAGCCTGATTATTCAATGTTTTACAGCCGAAACAGGAAAACCTCATAAAGACGCTTACTCATTCAGAGGCTATGAAATCGAAATTTTATATAAATTTCTTAAAGGCATAAAAGAGATTCCGTTGGAAAGTGAGGCAGGAATAAGGGTTGATGACGATTGTTTAGATAAAATTTTATTGTCAAATGAGCAAGCGGCGAAAATTGTGGGCGAAAATATTGATATAGTAATTGAGGCATTAAAAACGAATGTAACGTCATCAGATATTATTGCATTGGGATATAGAAAAGCCCAATTGGAAAAATTTGAAAGGCTTTTAGAAGAAGTAGATTTTTTTGAACAGGAAAAACAGCGGTTAAATGCCAAAGGTAACGAACAGGTTTGGCAAAAGTTTTTTGAAGAGAACACATGGATTTTGGGATACGGGTTAGATTATATTTTTAACACACCACTTGAAGGTAAAAAGTTAGAACAAGTAGTAAGTGGCTATTCTTCATTTGAGGCAGGTAAAAGGACTGATGCTCTGATGAAGACAAGAGGTTTAATCAATGCACTTTGTTTTGGTGAAATAAAAACTCATGTAACTGAACTTCTAAAAATAACAAAAACATCTTACCGCCCAGAGACATGGTCAATTTCAGAAGAATTAGCAGGAGGTGTAGCACAAGTTCACAGGACTATTCAGAAGTCAATAAAGAATATACAAACTAAGACAGAAGTAAAGGACGAAGAAGGAAATATTACAGATGAACAATTATTCCTTTATAGTCCAAAGTCATTTCTAATAATTGGTTCTCTTGCAGAATTTGTAGGGGATAATGGTAAGATTAATGAAACGAAGTATTCATCATTTGAGATGTATCGACAAAGTTTGAAAAATCCAGAAATAATAACTTTTGATGAATTACTTGAAAGAGCCAGATACATTATTAAGAATTCCGAATAACACCTCTCATTATAAAACGTTGAAAGTGAACTAATAAATAAAAAACGCAGAACAATGCATGGTCTCACATAGCCGACTAAGCGCGGCCACGTAGCCCATGCCAACGTTAGTGCCAACAAAAAAAATAACATAACCAAACCGTTATATAAAAGCTATCAGATTTTACCGCAGTCCACGTTCTACCCCGATAGTGTCCCAAAAAAAACCCGGTTTTAACCTGAAATGGCCGGGCTAAACAATCAGAGTAAGGATTACTTAAACCGACATTTTGTTTATGAAAAACTTATCCAAGTTGAGCAGGGCCTTTAATACAAGCCCTCTTCTTTTGCCTTCACGCTCGTTTTGCCTCGGAATCCTCTCCTTACTCTTGGTATCCGCTCAACAGGTAGATTGCCAAAGTTTTACATGCGGCTGCACAGGATCTGGAGTACTCAACATTGATGCGTCCCCAGCCAGTCCTCACTATAATCCGACCTTGGGAGGCACCCTATATTCTGTATTAGAGGCCGCCTTTAATTTGACCAAGACAATGATGGCGACATTGATATCTTGGAACACAACGGTTGTATTGCTATCGCAGGCAGGTTGATCATTGACCAAAATCTGGCCATCAACAACTGTCCAAACATAAGAATGCAGCCTTGTTCTGAGATTGTAATTAATGCGCATAAAACCTTAGCCTTGACTCAAAATACCATCTATGGCTGCGAACAAATGTGGCGCGGCATAAACGTTCAGCCATTTGGGAGGCTTAATTTCCAAATCAACGAAATTAGAGACGCACAATATGCCATATTCGCTAATGCAAGTGGCGTAGCATGGCCGCCCCACGGAGGCAACGTGGCTACTACGATTGAAGTCTTCCGAAATAATTTTATTCAAAACCATATTGGGGTTTATGCCATCGGTTTTGGTTCGACTTCTTCCAACTTGTGGCACCTTCCGTTTAGTAGGAACACCTTTATTGGAAACGGAGCCAATGCCCTGTTACCGCCCTGCGACCAGAACCTTCCCAACTGGAATGCCAACAACGGGTATGCAGGTGTGGTGAGCCGTGCCGTAAATTTTACCATCGGAACATCCGCTGACATCGGCTACACAAACACCTTTTCAGGGTTGAAAAATGGGGTGATCGGGGAGAATTGCTGGTTGGAAGTAAACAATGTGAGCATTTCGGATATTGTTGGAAACTGGCCATCAGAGGCCCTAATTCCCTCGTTTAACTTTTCAGAGGGCATTGGCATCCTGTCAAATTCATGCCTGTCAACAGTCCGGAAATCAGTCATCAATATCAGTCACCACGGGATATACGCCAGTTCGGGTATTTTGACCGCAACAAACAATAATATGCCGAGCGTACGCCGGGGCATTGAGGCCGTGACGCCTTTCGGCTTCGACCTTTCTAACAACCAGGATATTTACTACCGCAACCGGGGCATCCTCGGAAGAAACCTGCAAACGGGATCGTCAAGTCCATTCCTTTCCTATTCTGTCAATAAAAACGTCATCCACAACCTGGACCAAGCGAGCGTTGGGACGGGGGGAGACATGGGAATTGAGATGAGGGACGGAAACCTGCAAGACCTTGTAAATGCACGAATGTCTGAAAACGATATTTTCTTAGATGCTAGCGACTTTGGCATATATATATCAGGGGTTGGGCGTTGGACTATAGACGGTAATTACGTCCAACACAGGGCATTGCCCGGTACGCTGTCCTCGGCTGGCCTGAGTATCGTGGCCCTGAACTCCCCAAGAAACTATCTGTACAACAACACGGTTGAAGACATCTCGATTTCCCCCACTTCGAGAGGCTACAACCTTGCAAGCTCGCCCGAAAACAAGTTCTGTTGTAACTGGTCAGACGGAAGCGATATGGGGTATCAATTCTTGAATGCTTGTGGAAGTACTTCTTTGAAAACCTCCGACATGTTCGCTCATACTACTGCCATTCAAATTAATGAAACAGGTTTGATTGGAGAACAAGGTCCACCCAATATACCTCTAAATAATTTCCCCAATCATGACAACGTCTTCAACAATACTTCTGGGACGGCTCGGCATTTTGGGATAACGAACGCTCAAATTTCTGCATCCAAATTTCACACGCTTACAGACCTGACACCGGACTATCCGCAGGCAATTGCCTTCCCCAACAGTCCTGGCACCACACCAGATTTTTGGTTTGAAGATGATGGTGTTGGCCAACTGTCCTGTGCCAACTGTGATGTGCCCCCAGCATTGCCTGAAGGCCAGGGCAATCAAATAGATGCCGCCGACTTAATTACGGCAGGTGAAGGATTTGATTACGATGCCCCAGGGCTTCAGGCACTTCAGTGGGAAAGCAGTCGAGACCTATACCGCCGAATGCGCAACTATCCCGAATTGAAGGGCAAAAACAGCTTACTGGATGCATTTTACGCAAACAGCGCTTCCGCAAATATTGGGAACTACTACATCGCGGATAGCCTTGTCTCTGATCTTTCTCATGTCCAACCAATAATACTAGAGATGATGGAACAGGCTGTAGAACAAATTAAACTGGCTGAAGAAGAAAGTACTACGCTCTTGCTGGGGCTTTCAGAAGCGTTAACTTGGGAAGATTCGATGGCCATATACCGCCAGGCCGATGCAGCCCGAATGGGTGCTGTCGCTCATTCGGAAAATTTTACCACTGCAATTGAGCAATCGCACCTTCAGCGCAACGCGAAAGCGGATGCCATAATTCCATTTATTTCAGCATTGCAGGCAAGCAACCATTTGGAACAAAACCGAAAAGATGCGCTCTTGATCTATGCTCAGACCATAGGAAAAGGGTCTTTTACGCTCAATCAGGAGCAAGCATCTACGATAAGCACCATCGCACACCAATGCCCGGGAGTGGATGGAAGTGCGGTGTACATTGCAAGGGAGGTTTACCAGTTGGTAGAAACGAAGGTGTTCAACGATGAAACCATTTGTGGCTCCGAGGAACGTGCCACTTTCATCTGGCAAGCGAACGGACAGGGGGGCGAAATAAGTTTTGACCTTGTCCCCAACCCCGCTTCGGACAATGTCGCGCTTATTTATGAAGGGCTGATTGGCCAAGATATGCGCGTCGCGCTCTTCAATGCTACCGGACAAGTCGTAATGGACCGGACATGCTCCAGCAGTCCTTTTTTGCAAATACCCTTGCAGGGACTACCCGAGGGGATTTATTTCTGTAGGGTCAGCACACAAGACGGGAAAATGGCGGCCCGAAGATTGGTCATTCGCCGATAACTCAAACGCTACGGGCGGAGCGGCACTCAGGCCGTTCCGCCCGTAATAACCCTTCGCACCATGACAAAAACGCTCATTTTCTCCCTCCTATGCTTTCTCCCGCTGCTGGCCAGCGCCCAGCGGCACGACAATACCACGCTGCTAGGCTACTACGGCAGCTTCATCAGCCCGCCCGACGACGACCTCGGAATTAGTGTACTTACCTTCCCCGACGGGAGCCTGCAGATGGAAGAAAACTTCGATCTGGCCATGTACTTCGATGTGACGAACGCCCCCTTCTCCGACTCCAGCGGCAACTTGCAGTGCTACACCAATGGGGTGAACATCATGAATGCCCTTTGGGACACCATCCAGAACGGGGAGACGCTGACGACAGACAGACCCTTGGCCGCTATCTGGCCGCAGTTCGCCCTCGCACTGCCCAAGCCCGGGCATAGCGACAGGGTGGTCTTTCTTTATGGCGACGAAGAGATCATGTACCCTTTCGGCCCAACGGGCGAGCTCTGGATTGTCTCGCACAACCTGTACGCCGCGGAGGTGGAGATGTCGGTCAATCAGGGGGCCGGGGAAGTGCTCTGGAAGGGTCAGCTCGTGGTGGAGGACACCCTGGCCCTCGGCAAGTTCACGGCCTGCAGGCATGCCAACGGGCGCGACTGGTGGATTTTGGCCCATAGGCACAACAGCAAAAAATTCCACCGGATACTGCTCGACCCGCAAGGGCTGCACAATCTGGGGACGCAGACGGTCAGCGGCATAACAATGCTCGACGGTGTGGGGCAGGCCTGCTTTTCCCCCAATGGGAAGCATTACCTGATGTACGACGGGGTCACGCTCGACAGCAGCGTCGGAAATTTCCTCAATATCTTCAATTTCGATCGCTGTAGTGGCCTGCTCTCGAGCCATCGGCAGTTAAATATTGTGCCTGGAGGCTGGGGCGGGGTTGCTTTTTCGCCAAACTCCCGGTACTTTTACTACAACCACTGGTTCCAGGCGTACCAGTATGACATGCTGGCCCCCGATATCGAAGCCAGCAAAACATTGATCGCCGAATGGGATGGGGCATTTTCCCCGAATGCTACCCGATTTGCGTTTATGCAGCTAATGCCAGACGGGAGGATATATTCCTGTACCTCAAACAAGTCCGATGTGCTGCATGTTGTCCAATATCCTGACGCGCCAGCCTCTGTGTGCGCTTACGAGCAACGCGCCATTCGCCTTCCGACCCGAAACTCATATTCCGTTCCCAACTTTCCCAACTACCGCCTCGGTCCCCTGGACGGCTCCCCCTGCGATACGCTAGGTCTGGACAACCGCCCCATAGCCTGGTACCGTTACACACAAGACACCCTTGACCCGCTCGCCGTGGAGTTCCGCGACCTGTCGTATTACGAGCCGACGGATTGGTCCTGGGATTTTGGAGATGGCTCGGTAGGCAGTAGTGAACGACACCCAACGTACGTTTTTGATAGTGCCGGGGTTTATCAGGTTTGCCTTACAGTAAGTAATGCCAATGGCAGTAATACCCACTGTAAAACCCTTTATCTTGGAGTTACTTCAACGGAGAATCCAGTCTTACAGCGCCAGATCGTGGTTTCCCCAAATCCTTTTTCGAGTCGCATCAGTATAGCACTGAGCACAAACCTTCGCAGTCCGGTTTTTTATCTCTACAACCAGCTGGGAAATGTCCTGAGGGAAGAAAATTTGGCCTACGGCATTACAGAGATTGAAACAGGGACATTGCCATCGGGCATGTACTTCTGGGCGGTCATGAGCAATGGGGGGCTGGTAAAATCAGGGAAAATTGTCAAGTCAGGGCGATAGCACCGCGTGATGCGCTCGAATAAATATGGCACTAACTATGCATGGTCGAAAAGTTGCGCTAAACGCGCAACCTTCGTCCACGCTCACGTTAGCCACAATTAAAAACAAAATATTTCACTAAATTTCTAACGGTATGAAACACACTTCATTTAAACAAATCATTCCTGTCTGGGCAATCATCTTGTTTTTTGCCCCACTAATCCAAGCCCAAACCAGTGCTGCTGTTTTCATTCAAAAAAACAAAACATCCGATTTTGTTTTTGAAGGGGAGATCATTAGCCAAATTTCTGATTTCTCTTTGGACAAGACGACAATTCTGACAAAAAGCACCGTCAGGATACATAAGATATTCCAAGGTGATCAGCGAGACGCTGTTTGCCAGATTGTCACGCCGGGAGGCATCACAGATGACCGATTCTTAATCTACGGCAAAGCATTGCAACTCAGCAGGGGTGACAAAGGTATTTTTTGGGTAAAAAAAGGCGCCGTACCTTTTGACAATCAGCGCGCAACCCAGCCAAACGAATATTGGGCGATCGAACAGTCCGATTTCCTACTGATAGGGACAAAATATTCGGATGGAAAAACAGGCGCGGAATCTTTAGACCTGTTTGGAGAAGTGTCGCTGTTGTTGGGAGCGCCGAAGTTTGAATTTCCTATAATTCCGACTTTTCCACATTCAGAGAGCATTGATTGTTCCGACCCCAATTTTCAGAATTGGGCTCAAATTTCGCTGCAAAATTTCCAGATAACGAACAACTATTCTGCCCTAGAGTGCGATGTAGTCCTAAAAGCATACCCTACGGGGATAAAGTTTGGCAAGGGGCAGGTATCCTTCACACTCCCCAAGTCCGTCTTCGGCACGAACGCGGTAATCAACCAAAACCTATTCATTCAAAAAGAAGAAATACTCGCTACCAATAACTATACAATAAGTTATGGCAACCTGACAGACTCGACAGTTGTAGTCCAGATCGGCCAATTGTCCACCAGTGCGTTCTCTTTTGAACTGTCCGGCACCTTTAAAAAACTTCTGCACTTAAAGGCTACTATAACTAACCCGCTCCAACTTGCTTCATTAAATCCAGCGGCTTTCAATTTTTCAGGCCAGTTGGAATTTTTGTGCAGCGGCAGGTATGTCCCTTTCGATAGGACAGACTTTGTTGCGCCTACAGGGATCGTCCCACCTAATTATGAGAACCCGATTGGTATCCATTATTCTTTGGACAGGTTTTATTACAACGGCAACAATGGTTTGCTGTTTGATATCTTCGCCAGCACCGACGAAATTTCTTCCTACAAAAGCGGCAGACTGTATATTGACTACGACAATGCAACCTTTGGCAGCAATATTGCCCTCGGCGTCGCCTCCATATCGGGATTATTGGTTGGGAATGGGGCCTATACAGTCGGCATTTTTGATGAAGACCCAAATACTTTGCGGGTAGAAGTCTTGTCTACCAACAGTTCAAACCTCATCCAGTTAAATACAGCCCCTCAACTCCTTTTGCGCTGCCAAATTTTTCTGCCTGACTGCAACTTGAACCTTGGGATAAAATGGAACGCCATGACCATAAGCCCCAATCATTCTTACGTTGAAGGCGGTACGGAATTTCAGTACATGCCCGTAACGACATCTGGTGAGTTTTTGAATAAGATATGTGCCTGCAATGAGCCTTCTTCGCCTGACAATCCGGTAATCACCTCGCTTTCCAGCACGAGTGTCAAAGCGGGCATCGGGGAAGTGCTGGCCATTACGGGCAACAAATTTGGCAACGGTTTTGTGGAAGGGCAATGCTATATTGAAGTAGATAATGCAGACCATTCACCCTCCAATAAGACAAAAATCCCGGCGGCCGACATCATCAGTTGGACAAATACGGAGATCAGGTTTTATGTTCCTTCCACGACCATCGGACAAACCCTAGCCCCGATGGAATCCGGCCCGGTGAAGGTGGTAAACAATTGCGGCGGCAGCAACACTAAAAACGTTGAGGTTGAATATGCAGTGTTGAATTTCAGAAGCCAGTCGCAAAAACTGGCCAAAGAGGTGGGCCTGGCGATGAATACGCCGTCGGAGATACAGTTTGAATACTACACCATCGGAATGGACGATGATGCCATCACAATGATTGAAGATGGTTTAGAGGCATGGCGGTGTACGCATACCCAGATCAAGTGGAAAACAACGGTGGCGAGTACGAACTACTCAACTCAGGCTTTTGATGATTCTAGGAATATCATCAAGGCCGTCCCGGCGAACCAAGTCCCAACGGCCTTCGCTGGAGTTTTGACTGGCGGTGGCTACATAAAAAATTGCACTTCAGTCAATGGCCTTTCCCATTTTGTAGATGACATAGACATCGTTGTAAATGAAGATATTAACTGGGACGTGTTCAGCACAAACCATAGGAATATCTTCAAGCACGAATTGGGCCATGCTCACCTGCTTCAACATGCCTCTTACCTCTCAAGTAATGACGAAAAGATAGTTCACTACTCCTACGCTGTATTCCAAAGCATCAAGCTGGAAGATAAAGCAGGGGGGCTTCATGTACTTGCAGCAGCGCCAACAATTCTGAACGGATGTTCAGGAGTAGATGTCATTCAGCAAATGGGTTGCACAAACGCCACTCATGAGCAAGGTTCTGACTTCGGCATAGAAATAACGCCTAATCCTTTTGGCGGAGACTTTGCTATAAAGGGAGATGCGTTTGAAGGTTCGGCGGTAATCCCATATCAAATCTACAACGCTGTAGGTCAAGAAGTTGCACATGGGGAGTTGCGCTTGAACTCCCCAGTGGCCGCTCTGAGGGGAGAGCCTAGCGGACTCTACCTGATAAATATTTTTGTGGAAGGCAAGATGATGGTTTTCAAAGCAATAAAGCAATAAGCTATGAAGACCATTGCTTTGTTCTCCACGCTTATGTTCATAGCATCGTGCAGCCCCTACCCCAAGGGGCTGCATGATGATTGCCGTTCGTTCTTGGTGCGTTTCCGCTCTCAATGGGAAAGACAGCCAAACGGGTTTTATGTTTGCAAGGAACTTGCAGAAAAGAGCAAATCGCCATTTTTTACCAATGGCGATTTGCTCGTAAATGATTGGGAAAAATATTTGGATTGTTTGTCAACATTATCGTCAAGGGAGGTAAAAAGAGTGTTTGGTGAGCCGTCTAATGTTCAACATGCTTTCAACGAAGTGAAAAACATAAATATTGTAAATTATTTTTATATTATAAGTGATACAAAATGCAATCCACAAATGGCTGTACCATTTAATATGGGGGCATACAATAACAATATCTTATGGTTTGCATTTTTTAACGGTAAACAAGTTGACAAATACAAGCCCCGTCTTTCATTGCCTTGTCAATAATAAATATGTGGCTAACAAAGGATGTGCGAAAATGCCTCCTAAACATCGGCACTTCGCACATCCAAACGTTAGCAGCAAGGAGAGATAAATAAATACGTATTTCATCACTAAATTTAATATCATATGCAACGCTTAATTTTAATTTTCGGCTTTTTTATGTTGGCGGCGGACATTTATGCCCAATCATCCGTCCCTTCTTTGCCCGAACGCGCCGCGACCTCGGACGTCATCTTCGAGGGAAAGGTAATCGGTAAGGAAAGTTTTTGGAACGAAAGCAATGCTCAGATTTTCACTAAAAACTATGTCCAAGTCTCGCACTACCTGAAAGGAACAGGGGACGACATCTTTGAGTTGATAACGCAGGGAGGAGACGTTGGCGACGTTTTTCAGGAGATAAGCCACGGCATCTTCTTCGAGACAGGGCAGGAGGGCATGTTCCTTTGCCGCAATTTCCAGGTTGAGCCTTTGGGAGGTCAAAATCTTCTCATGTTGAATGGCTCCGGGGGCTTTTTGGGGTTTCAGCGAACGCCGACCGAAACAATCGTTTCCGACCACAACGCTACTTACCATAGTCTCAAAACAGAGGTTTACCCGCAAATCGGCCTTTCCGAACAACAGGTAGCCATCTTGGCAGCCCAGTCCCAATTATTTTTTTCGGGGCCGGACAACGGTCAGGAAATAGAGTTTGATTTCGCCAACCTGAACATCATCGGCATTTCGAGCCTTGAATTTGACGTTTTTGCCAAATCGCCCATCTCGCCAGTAAAGTTTGCCGGCGGCAGTATTTTCATCAAATACAGTACGGACGTTTTCGGCCAAAGCGTGGTAGCGAACAGCAATATCGCCGTCACCAAAGGCGACATTGTCCAAAACGCTGGCTACACACTTGGAACAGCCGATTTCAGCACAGAAACGGTCAAAATATCGACAGATATTGATTGCAGAAGCCCTGAACTGATGCACACCTTGGGCACAACATTTGAAAAGCTCTGCCATGTTGTTGTGAACATAGCGAATATTGGTGTCATCGGCAGTTTGGGGATGGACGACTTTGCCATGAACGGGAACGTCTTTTATTATGACCCTGAGCGGGGCTGTGTACCGTTTGAGACGGTAACCACGCCCAAAGACATTGAAAAATTGCTCATCCCCGTGATACAGACCTATGACAGCGTGGCGACTGCCGGAACAGGTTTTCTGCTGCGGATAAAAGGGCTTGAATTTGGGACTGACAAGGGAGATGTGGTTTTCAAAAATGCAAATACTGGTGGGGCTTCCGTCATGTTCACTTACAAGGAGGATATTTTCAAGTGGACAAACGATTCAATAATTGTCAGGGTGCCATCAAACGGCCAGTCTTTTCTTCCTTCTGCCTCGCAGCAGCCCGCTGGCTCTGGCATGTTTGAAGTTCGCCTGCCTTCTTCATCGGGCGGAGCCACGGCAGTTAGCCCCGGCCCCTTGGAGATAAGGTATGCTGTGCACAATTTTCGGCCAAATACCACAAATCATAGGACTTATTTTGGAGAAACTGATGAGACCGATGGAAACGTAAACGGAGTTCTGACTTTCCGCCTTGATTCTTTGATTCAGTTTAATGATTCGGCAAGGGCATGTGTCGTAACCGCCATGTGCGATTGGAGCGGAAAGAGTGGGGTGCAGTGGGACTTGGGGCCAGTTTCGCCCAAGAAAATTTTTGCGGACAATGACAGTAACAACCTAATACTTCTTGCTCCGGCTTCTCTTTTCTTTGGGGAAACGGCAAATGCTACTGCCTATACGCAACTAACAGGAGCAAGAATAGAACCTTGTGCAGTTCCTGTACGATTCATGCGCGAAGTGGACATTGTGATACGGCGTGATGTCACGGGGCCGCCAGTCAATGCGCCCGGTGGATATAATTTTAATTCGAGCGCGTTGCCCGGCGCAACTCAAATGGACTTTTATTCTGTGGTCGCCCATGAATTGGGCCATTCCCATTTGTTGCGCCATGCCCTGCCAACAAGCAAGATAATGTATCCTTTTCTTATGCCTGGCCAGTACCGCAAAATTATTTCCGTGGCAGACCGGGATGGGGGCATCAGCATCCTCGACAGCAGCATCGTCAAACTTGCGCCGTTCCCGACTTGTGCAACTGCGATACAAAAAGGTGTGGGGTGTTTGGCAACATCTACAAAAGAAGGAATCGAAGCCACCGAAAACATCATTTTGTACCCTAATCCATTTGAGGACAAGATAACAATCATTTCGGAGGGCAAGGCCGAAAAACAGTTGACCCTATTCAATCAATTGGGACAGGCCCTGATTTTCAAAAAGATTGAAAAGGGGGCGGAGGTTTCCGAACTCCATCTTGGAGGAATCATGCCTGCCGGGCAATATTTCCTGACCGTTCAAGCCGGGGACAAAATCAGTTCTTTCAAGTTAGTCAAAAATTGATGCGACATGAAAAAACTGATTTTCGTGAGCATGGTACTGGCAACAGTATCATGCTCACACTCGCTTTGGAAAGTTGAGAAGTGCCGGGAATACAAAAAGTTTCTCGTCGCCAACTGGATACGAGAGCCAAATGCGGTTTATCATTTTAAAGATAACCCAAAGTATTGGCATCGTGATGTTTACCTAAATATAGTCAAGGAAGAGTGTTTGATGGGTACGACACGAGATGATATCAAGAAAATATTTGGTGTGCCGACAAAATCTTACTCGAATCCGACGATAGATTTATACATCTATTGCATGGACAGCCTTTGTTTGAAAAAGCCGATTTATGGTGGCTCAGCGCTTTATTTCCAGTTTACAGAAGATAAAGTCATCGGTGTGTTTACCGGGCCGTCTTCGAGTGATGTGCCTGATAACGCGACCAAATATTAATGCTGCTAACACTGCATGGACGAAAAGTTGCGCTAAACACGCAACCTTCGTTCATGCCCACGTTGGCATCAATTATTAAAGTTAAAATAATATGATAATTGATTTTTTATAAGAAAGAAAAAGCGTTGTTCAAATAATTATTGTTTCAATAATTTTGGCCATTGGTGTTAGGTTTATTGGCCAAGGATTAACTGAGATTCTTTGCTTCACAAAACTAAAAAATATATACTTTGGCTTAATTTTCCTTTTGATAGCAGCTTCTTTCTTTGCTTTCTCCTTGTTTCGCCAGAAGGAAAAGGAGTATTCAATAAAGGGTTTTGTACTATATAATAAATCAACAAACAAAATTCTTGATGTGCCAGATTATGAATTTTCAGAAAAACTTAAAAAATATTTTGACTCCTCTTTCAGTGAAGATAAGGGGTTAGAAAAAATTTGGAATAAGTATAAAGTTGATGATTATTCAGATATAGAAAATAGCACAACGGGCAGAGATATACTATTTCAAGCAACAGAGTATTTCTTCATAAGAATTTTATCATATCATTTAATGGCATATTTTCATCCCAATAGGTTTAAATCATCAAAACTAGTTACCTATAAAAGAAACGATATCCCACAAATCCTCTTTGAAAACTCCTTTCTTGAATTATTTTCGAAATCTATGGATATGCGCGAGGCATTTGTTGATACATTCAAGGGTGACAATGATAACTCTAAAATTACTCATCTTTCATCTGAATCAAATGGACATTTATGGGAAAATTTCATATTGACTTTGCCAAAAAATTGCAAGGTGACTAAACCGTCTAAAAACACACTGAAATTTAAAACTAATCGAATTGAGTTAGTAATTGAAAATGAAATTACGGGTATGACAACTGAAGTCTCAAGGAATTTTCTAAAATACTATATTGGAATCCAAACAGACTCGAAGTTCATTAAATATACTATGGTTACTAACATTAAGATTCAATTTACTTTGCTTTCGTTTTTTTCTAATTTGGGTTGGAATTATTATAAATGGGTTGACAGTTTTATCGTAAAATATACTAACTCCTTTTCAGAAAATAAATTCTTGGAGAGAATTAATTGGAATACAATTGATACATTAATTAATGTGACGAAAAATTTAAATAAAGACAAATAAATGGTTGAGCCTTGTTGAACGAAGCCGGCACTACTTGCGATCCCAAGCAGTAGTGCCGGCTTTCTTTCGTCTTGATCCGTCAGGTACTATGGGTTTTCAACCTGGACTTGCCTTGCTTTCTGACCGGGACTTTCCTTGTTTTTCTAAAAACCTGTTCGGATTTCGTCGGCCTGGTCTGTTTTAATCAGTTGATTGTGACCATTTGCTTTGGTACGGGCAACCCCATTTGTGTCCGTACCGCAACGTAAGCCTACGACAAACCCCCTACCAACCTACCCGATTCCCTCCTCTCTCGGTTTCCAGAACTGCGGCAGCAGTAGCCCGAGTTCAGTTATTTTGCAATCTTGGATTCGATTGAGTACATCATTCAGCCAGATTTCCGGGTCAATTTGGTATTGTTTACAAGCCGAGAAGAAGGTATAAATCATGGCTGTTCGCTGCGCAGACTCGTGTGAGCCGGCAAAAAGATAATTTTTGCGACCAATGGCGGCAGGTCGGATGGCGTTTTCCACCAAATTATTGTCAATTTCGATGCGGCCATCGGTCAAAAACACTTTCATGTTTTCCCAGCGGTGCAGCGCGTAAGCGATGGCTTTGCCGATCGGGCTGGCTGGGGTGACCAAGTTATAATTGGTTTGAAGCCACTCGCCCAAGGCATCGAAGATCGGTTTGGATTCTTTAAGCCGCAGTTCGAGGCGTCGATCGGCACTGAGTTGCAGATTTTTGGCGTTTTCTTCCACCTGGTACAACAGTTTTATGACTGATAGCGCAAAGGTAGCGCGCTTGTCGTCGTTGCTTTTGGCTTCAAAAAATTCACGCCGGATATGCGCCATGCAGTTCACAAGGCGGATATCGGGCCGTTGTTTGCCCACGGTTTCATATACGGCGTAGCCATCGCATTGCAGGATGCCCGCAAAACGTTCTAACAATTTTTTGGGCTTTTTGTGATCGCGCCCGGGGTGGTAACTAAAAAACGGTAATTTGTTTACCGGATCAAATGCTACCCATAAATAGCCCAAATGGCATTTTCCTTTGCCGTCTTCGAGGACTTTTAGGGTAGTTTCATCCATTTGCAGATAACTGGCCCCAAAAATCAGTTTTTCGTACAATTGATAGAGCAACAACAACAAATCTATCCCGTTTTTTGTCCATTGACCCATGGTAGCGGGCGGTATTTGCAGGCCGCTGCGGGCAAATCGCTGGATGAGGCGATGCAGCGGGGTGTGTTCTACATATTTGGAGAGGATAATATTGGCCACCAAACTCACCCCGGCTTTGGAGCGACCCAAGGGCATTGCCTTGGCGGGGGCTTGTACAATGGGGCTTTGGCCTTCGGCTGTGTTTTCTTCCCGGCGGGCGTATCGGGGGCGCACGATGCGGCGCACCCAGATCTTACCGAGGTCTAATTCCAGGATTTCCGTCACATCTTCCCCGATACAGGTCATATCGCTTACATCTTCATCGGGTTCTATGATTTCTTCCCGGCGTTCGAGATGCTCCGGGATGGGCATCCGGCCTTTGTGTTCGTTTTTCTTGGCTTCCGCCGGGTGTTTCCGCTCGTGGGCGGCTACTAACTGGCCAACTGTTTGTTCCAGTTCTACCGCCACTTGTTCGCCCCCAAAGTCCAACATTAGTTGCTGTAGATCTATGGTTTGCGCAGGTACAAAACGCTCGCTCTTACGGCCAAACAGTAAACGCTGCAATTGCGCCAATTGATAACTTTTCGCTATCAATCCTTCATATTCCGCCTTAGAAAGTGTGACCGTTTCTGCTGTTTGCATGGTATAAAGATACTATGCAAAACATTATAATTTCTATAAAAAACACCAGTTTTTATCCACATTTTGGTCTTTTTTTTGGGGATAATTCGCCTTTTTTTTCGATTTTCTCCCCAACAGCATATCGGCGTCTGCGCTGTATATACTCCAGTGGGATACCTTCTATAATGAGCATTAATTCCTCCCACGCCAGTGAAATACCACTATTAGTTTTGGTTTTCCCTTTCGGCAGTTCGTAAGTGCCACGTTCCAATCGCTTGGCATAAATGACATATCCGCTGCGATCCCACAACAATAGTTTAATGAGACTGCGCCTTTTGTTCAAAAACAGGTACACATCGCCATTTAAAGGATTTTTGTCCATTTGGTTGCGTACCAAACCGCTCAAACCATCAAAGCTCTTGCGCATATCGGTGACTTGGGTGTATAAAAAATAGCGGTGGTTTGCGCCAAGGCTGATCATGTTTCCAAGTTTTTTAAGACCTCCGAAAACCATTGCGCACTCGGCAACCCTGGGAAAAACAAATCAATACCGTTGATTTTTATCTGAAAACTTTGCGTTTCGGCTCTTTTGATCTCCACAAAAGGCTGCGGAACTGGCAGGTGTGAAAATTTCTTTCGCCATGCATATAAAGTCGGCAGGGGAACACCGACTTGTTGGCTAAATGCCTGTGCGCTACAATCCGATTTTGCAAATAAGGATATGATCGCCTTTTTCTCCGCTGCGGTGCGTCTTTTTGTCATTTTGTGTATTTTTGCACAAAGATCAGGCAGAGAAGTGGCAGGTACAAGATGGGGTTGGTGGTAGGCTTACCCTCCGCCCGCGCTTATGTGGAGGGATAGTTGGCGTTTCAACGCTGCACCACCACTTTTCCTACGAATGTCTGCCCATTTTTTGCTCTAAGTTGAAAAAAATAGAGCCCAGCCGGCAAATCTGCAACTTTTATTCCCATCGAAGTGCCCTCCCAGATGCCTTTTCTGACATTTTTACTGGAAACGTTCGTGAGTATCCACTGCCCTTGTACAAAAACAGGGAGGCTAATGGTGGTTTCGAGGGAACTGGGGTTGGGGGAGATTTGAATGGTTAAAGATTCGCTCATAATTGTCTTCGTATAAAGGCTATCACAAGAACTATTTTCAAACCTTCCGAGACGGTAGCCGGGGAAATTTATCAGGTCATTGTTGTTCCAGGAATAAGGTAAAAAAAGTCCGTGCTGTTCGAATTGACAAGAATCCCCCTTTGCATTAGGATTGTGAATCACATGAAGATAAGGATTAGAGCCCGGCACCGCAGCATAAATTTTTCCGTTTGGGGCTAATGCAGCTTTACCAAATGTTGTTTTCCACACAAATACATAGGTACTGTCCCAATAGGCAACTTGAGTGACAGCATTTTGCAAATCCTGGGCTTGTAAATCTACTTGAAAAGAATAAAGGTAACCAAAAGTATAAGCGAAGCGGGAATTGGGAGAGATAGCCATACCGCCAAAAGAGTTTCCAGTGTCTTCATTGTGCTCTATATAGACTTGGTGGAAGTTAGAGAGATCCCCTGTACATCGGTCAAAATCAAATACAAACATATCCGCCACATTTTCATAATGGATAAATTTAGTACCGTCTGGCGAGAAAGCGCACTGCCCAGTCCCTGAACCATTCCATGTACTGGGCGCTCCGATGGATTGCAATTCCATTAAGTGAATGCCCATTGGATCAAGCAAGTATTTGTAGTATTGATTGGTTTGGATTTTATTCAGAACCAACCACCAATCTCGCCCGTTGGCGTGTCTGCAAGCACTGAGGTGGCCGCCAAAAATTGAATCAGCACATATAAGTGTGTTTTTTTCAAAGACCTCTTGCTCAGACAAACGGCTTGCATACAAACCCCATGCATGAATGCCAGCTCCTGTGCTTTGGCGATGACCAATGGCAAAAAGATAGAAAAGCGAATCTTTGCCAGGGTCGGGCAACAACATCCAAGAACCAGTAAAACGATAATAGTCAGGGCAGTAGGCATCATAAATCCAATTGTTTGGGGTAATATGCTCTCCGTTGATTATTGGCTGTGCGTTTTTATCCAAAACCTTGCAACCATTGGTATATAATAGCACCTGACCAGCGGTGTCCGATATTGCAGCTATACTTCGCGAGGGCAGTGAGCCATTCATAACCTGAAATGGAGTAATGGATAATGGTGCATTAGCGGCATTGAAATTTAGCAAATTAATAGTGGTCTTTTCGACAGAATCCTTATATCCTACGAGCCATTGAAAGTCTCTCTTCGCATCAGGCATCTGGGCTGATATAATTACAGGAGAGAGTAAGGTGAAAATAAGTAGCAGGTTGCGCATTATTACATCTCATTGAAAAATGAAAGCCCTCGTTGCGTAATTCAGCAACGAGGGCAAAATGAAATACAGGTTTTTATTTTTGTATGATGAGTCGTTTAGAAATCCTGACGCCAGTTTTATCATTGGTACATACAATGATATAGGCTCCTGCTAAAAGCCCTGTTATGTTGGTTCTGTTATCGGAAGACCCGCGCCAGCAGCTGCGGCCGCTTAAATCGCATATTTCCAACCCCCAATGGTTCACCTTCAGCCCATCAGGAAACAGGACTTCAAATGTGCCATTGTTAGGATTTGGCAGCACCTGAAATTCAAATTCTTTTACTGTCTTTTTATGCGCACGCTCCTGGACCAGACACCCGTCATAAACATGGTATGGCTCATTGACCATTAACTCCAGCAAACCTCTTGCTTGCAAAACCGCATCTCCCCCCTCGAACGCGCATTGGGCTGCAATAGAACGAAGGGCATTTAATTCGGTTACGGTGCATTCAAATGGTTCTCGTGCATATAGGTCGCATAAAAGCGAGCCGACTGTTTTTTTGTTTGCTTCAAAAACTTGCGTTGAAGGAAGATTCGAGAGTGTGTTGCGGTACTGAATAACCAGGTTCAGGCGTGCGGACGTTTGTGAACCCTTCAAATCCTTCAAGTCTTGATAATATTGCATCAGCAAATCCGATTGTGTCTGGGTAAGTGGGCCGCTTGCTAAAAGTTGTTGGATATTAGACCATTTCGTATTGATTTGGGACTCTAATGTTTCCTGACTTTGCTCCCAACCCGTCGAATTAAGCTCAAACTGAGCCAATATGCCAGCGCTGGTATTGGTTTTCTGCGCCCAATAATTTGCATAGGTGGCGCTGTTTTGAAGATTGCTTCGTACTATCCAGCCCAAGGATTGTCGTGTTGCCATCCAGCCTAAGCAATCAGCATAGTTGGGGAAAGTTAGCTGACCTGATACTACCTTCCTGATTATTTCATCATCGTCATTTTGGAGCATTGGCGGTGGCAATGTGCAGCTTATAGTATTATGGTCGCATATTTTGGTATTGCCGCCCATTTGCGCTTCAAACCATGTTTGAGGGTCAACATCAACAGGAGCAAGATCTGCCCCATCGCTTGGGTCAACAGTAAAAAGATTGCCCTGTTCATCTATCCCTATACCTAATGCTGCTTTTTGCCCTGGAGAGGGAGCATAGTCCCAAACATTGTCATTGTGCATTTGTTCCTTGGTATTGGCATTATCGTAGAACAAACCAGTTGTATGGGGCCCAAGGAAATGTTGGGTGGTAAGCTCCGTATTAAGGCAAGTGCCCAGTACATGCAAGCCTATGTTATTGGCCGTATAATAATTGCAATCAAGTTTTGATTCGCTTAAATAGAATCCCTGAACGCCAGTATTGGCTTCCAGAACGGAACTTGAATTCTGTACACAATCATTGTTTGTGATGATACAATTGGTACTTGCCCAAGCGGTAATTCCTTTGTTTTCCATGACCGGGGCGCCGTCATAGTCTACTGTATTGTCGCAGATTGAAGCTTTGGTAGTGCCAATAATTTGTATCCCTGAGTCAAAATCATCTAAAGATTTTAGATGAATGATATTATTTGAAATATTGCATCGGTTTGCCATCCCATCCACATCCCAGAGAAGTACAGCCTGCCCACCCTGATTGGTAAAAGTATTGTTTATTATCTGAGGATTCGAATTGTCATTGAAAAGAAGGGTAAAGCCACTTAGTGCATCAACAACGGTGTTGTCATCAATCGTAGGGAGTTTCCCAGTATATCCACGGCTATTTCTGGCAATCCCTGCGTAACCGACATGGTTGAAATCATTGCCCTTAATCAGGTAATAACTTGTTTGCGCGTAAATGCCTCCCCGGACATAGTCAAAAACACAACCCTGAATTGTGTGGTCAATACTGGACTCGATATGGATGGCACGACCAAAGCCGACTTCCATATCCAGAAAACGGTTGTTGGCGATGTCAAAATCAGAAGATTTTGCGTATAGACCTGTCGTGCAGTGTCTGATCAAATTCTGTGTTTCCGAAATGCTACCAACCTGAATCGGATCATCCTGAGTGCCCACTGCGCCTTCAAACCACAATCCAAAAAGTGCTTGAGCCCCTAAGGATTCTAACTGACCATTTTGAGGATTTGTATAAGGCTTCAGTTTGGAACCGTCAAGCGTATTACCGAAGAATTCAAACGTGAACGCGCCATCATTTTTTGAAAATACTGTATAATAGTTTCGCTTGAACTGGCTGCCGTGAAGGTATATCCAGGCATCCATGGTTGGGTCAATACCATAACGCATATCGTTGACTTGGGAACCTGAAATTATTCTTAGCGTCGAATGAGAACCGACATATATTGCATCCCACATTTGCATACAGCCCTCAACGATGCAATTATTCAATGTCAAATTTGCATAAGCTTGAACCGAGATATATGTTCCAGGATCCATTATAATCGTTTTTCCCGTTAAGGTTAGCGAAGTGTTGATCGTAATGCTACCTGTAATACGAATGGTCGATGGTAAATTAGCATTATTCAAATCAGCTTCAGTTGTGTGCGCTGGTACAAAAGCTGGTACATCATTGCACGGATCTTCTAACGCAGTGCCAAGGGTAAAACTGCCTGAAAAAGGGGAGGCTTTGTCAATAATAGTTTTACCCGCAAGCGGGAAAGCTTAGATGAGCAAAGCAAAGTACAGCACCGTTTGAAACTTGAAAATCGAGTTTTGGTTTAGGGATAGAAAAGGTAGGATATTAATTTTCATGTTTGAAATATGAATTGGTTAAATGATAAAAGACGCATTGATTGCTAGCAGGGCAGGAAGCAGTGCTCCGCTTTCACTTATTCCTACGACCCAGAAGTCGGGGTCTCCATGATGACTGATAATATAACCAGGATTGCCAGAACCAGTAAAACCAATCACAATGTACTCACCATTGGTAGTTTGATCCTTATCAAAGGCATCGTCAAATTCGCTACCGCCAAATGATTTTTGCCATTCGATGTTGGGCTTAACGGGAAGGGATTTCCCAAAAATGAAAAAAATGAGCAACAAAAGAAGGCTTTTCAGGCTGATAATGATGTTTTAGCGAAAGAGGCTACGATTGAAGGCTATTTCAATGGGGCTGGCAATATCTTGATATTTTCTTATTCCTGCTTGTTAAATTTACCCGAAGACGACTTGCCCGAAGGCGTGAGGGCCGTCACCGTGTACAAACCGTTGGGCAGCGAGGAAATGTCAATGGTGACGTTACCTGAGGTATTTTGATGGTTTAATGCTCGTCCTTGCTGGTCTGTGATGGTGGTTTTCAGAGATCAAAAATGCTATATATTTGGCTTTGTGTTCGGGGGCACGGGCGAAAGAGTGGTAAAAAAACGAAGGTTTTCTACAGCAGTAGGGGTTGCAGCTTGTTTACACATTTGTTTAGTCACGCACGAAAGTTGCACTTGGTCAAAAGACACAAGTTCGGCGGTCGGGGAACACCACGCGAGGCTGAAAATAGAAAGTGCAAAAGCAGCGGGGAAGCCCGTATTTCTGGATTTTTATACCGATTGGTGCAGTCCCTGTCGGGTGATAGACCGGGATGTCTTTACGGCTGGGAATCTCGCTACTTTTTTTAACGAAAACTTCCTCATATGAAATACTTGGTCTTGACTTTTTTGCTCTGCCTTTTTTGCAGAATTTCTTTTTCGCAGACTTACATAACCCCAAGTTTAGGGTATGATTTCACGTCTATGAAGTCTGTTTTCATAGACCCGGATTTTCACGGATTTGAAGTGTTGAGTCCGCCTTATTCCATCAAAGGGTTACAGTATGGGCTTGAAATAGAACAATCGATTTTTAATGGAATCAGTACATCAGCGCACCTTTACTACGCTAAGAGAAAAGTTGAGGCCTCTAATTATGGGTTTATTGCCTCTGATGGATTTATTTTCAATAGTTGGAGAGGGAATATTTCGTTAAATTACCGAATTAATAATTACCTTACTTTGGGTATTGGTTATGATTACATTAAACTGAAAGACCTGAGGCACACACTACGAGAGCGGATATTTTCAACGTTTAAACCTCAAATGATTGATAGAGGCTTAAACGTAAATATTCGAGGATATTGGAAAAACATAGAAATTAAAGGATATTTCCATAAAGGCATAAATAGCAATATATCTGACTCATCACATGAATTAAGTATTAAGCCAGTAAACTACTTTGGCTTTAGCCTTGGTTATAGGATTAAAATAATTAACTCTTTTAAAAAGGGCAAAAAGGCTGAATGCCCAACTTTCTGAATAAATAAACGATGTTAACAACGAATGCCCGAAAATGCTTCCTAAACGTCGCAAATTCGTACATTCAACCGTTAGTGCCAACAACAAAAATAATAAATCGCAATAAAGTCAACCACCTCGCACACCAAACTCGTCTAAAAGAAAAAGAGGCAGCGGTTACCGCCGCCACCTCCTGACCTGACCCCGATAGCCCCCGGTTCTCATCCTGAAATGGCCGGGTTAAACAATCAGAGTAAGGGTCACTAAAACCGTACAAAAGTATGAAACATTTGAATTTTCGCATGAGAAGAGCGGCACTATCGCAAACTGTGAAAGGTTTCCGACTTTTTGCCATCTCCTCAAACAAATGGGCATTTTTCATTTTTTACACGGCAAGCTTTTTATCGTCTTTTGGAGTGTTTGGCCAAGCTTGTCCGCAACAACCTGTCGAACTTATCCAAAATGGAGATTTTGAGGTTTGCTCAGTCCCCCCTTTAAATCTAATTGATGCCGCATTTAATATTGGCTGTATCCCCACTTGGTTTTCTGGCAACGGCACTCCTTCTATATGTAACAATTGGTTTGGTGTAAGTGCTTATGAAGGAACAAATTACGCTTGTCTATCTAGCACTATTAACAATAGTGGAGGCTGTGAACATAACGAGGCCATTTTCGTTTCAGTCGATCTTTGTGCTGGCGCCACTTATCGCCTAAATTTTCATTACAGAAGCCTCAGCCTTAATGGGGAAGGGCAGATAAGCGTTGTGTTAGACAAAAATATCCAACCCATTTTTGACCCATTACATCCCGGCCAACCCTGTTTCAATTCTACTGGGCAAGATATATTTTCAGAGACTATTCATGAAAATAATGAATGGGTAGGTGTCCAAAAAGATTTTGTGGCAAGCGCTTCGGGAGCATATCAGCTGGCTTTTTACCCCACACCCACCAATATTGTTTCTGGACATCTAGATATCGGAATTGATGCCGTTTCGCTAACGTGTATTTCAAGTGGTTTCTCTCCAGAATTTACTATTGAGGAAATTTGCCCTGGAGAATACCTATTCACAGGAAGTCAGGATGACGTGCCCGGTTCTGTTACTTCTTGGTGTTGGGACTTAGGAGACGGTGATACTGGTTCGGGGCAATCAGTAACGCATAATTATCTTTCTGGGGGCGTTTTCGACGTTTGCCTATCTATCAACACAGACTACTGTTCTGGATGTCTCAGTGCCGTCTGTCACGAAATTGATTACGATGACCTTTCCATTACTAAGAGCTATACCGAAGATTTTACAATAGGCTTGCTGACGTTTACTATAGACGTAGGCAACAACCTCAATACACCTGTTGATGTTATAGTATTTGACTTCTTATCAAATGCGTTCACCGTAGTCAATCCCAATGGTTTTTCAGCAAGTGGGAATGTTTTGCAGCAAACAGTTCCAATTCCTGCCCTTAGCCATGTTGAACTACAATTTACAGCTACTCGAAATTGTTGGTGCTTGTCAGTATCTAACTGTGCACAGGTTAGAAACCTAAGCATTCAAGGCACACCATGTGGCTGGATTTACTCCTGTATCGAGGTTTCAGGCTTTTCGACCTATGCCAGCGGGGATTTTACCTGCTCAATAGACCCTATAAATTGTAATAGAGCAACTTTTAATGCTATTTATTCTGATGAAGACAATTGCACACAGTACCTCTGGGATTTTGGGGATGGCAATTCAACGACAGGGTCAACCGCAACACATCAGTACACATCAAATGGCACCTATGATATTTCACTGACCGTATCAACACCTTGCGGCAACCACATTGTACAAAAATCAATAACGATCGACTGCTCAGCGCCGCCAGGCTTCACCTGCCCTTGTTCGGCAGGTGGCCTCAACATTGATGCCAGCGAGAACAGCCAGTTCTACGACCCTGCGCTTGGCGGCACGCCCTTCGCTGCTTTGGAAGCCGCCTTCAACTACGACCAGGACAACGACGGGGATATTGAGCCTCTAGAGCACAACAACTGCATCGCCATATTGGGCAACCTGATCGTGGACCAGGGATTGAAGATAGAGAATTGCCAAAACGTGCAGATGCAGCCATGCTCTAAAATCACCGTGAGCGTCCCTGCACCGGGCAACCTGTACCTGCATCGCAATACCGTCTATTCCTGCGATACCATGTGGCACGGCATTGCGGTCAATCCGCTTTCTACGCTTAAACTCGAAAGCAATACAATCCGTGACGCGCAATTTGCCATTTCCGCCATTGGGGCCTTTGGTGCTATACCCGGCCCTAATACGACTATAAATGTAAAGGGCAACAATTTTGCCAACAACCATGTGGGCGTGTTCTTCCCTGGCAACTTCCAAAAGTTTGTCGTCCACTACCCCATTACGGGCAACACGTTTGAGAGCACGGCCGACCTGCTCCCGCCTTGCGATGCCAACCTGCCCAATTACAGCAGCACGCTCCGCGGCTATGCAGGGATTGTAACTTTGGGCACGCCGCTTACCGTTGGCACGCTCGGTGCCGGCGGCGCAGACAATTACTTCAAATTGATCCGAAACGGCATAATTTCCGAAAATGCCATGCTATTTGTAAATCGGGCCGATTTCCAGGACATCATAGGAGGGCAGGATCAGAATCCTCCCTCTTTTGCGGCCGCGATTGGGAACGGCGTTGTGGCAGTCAACGGAAAGGCGGACGTGTGGCGCTCCAACTTCAGCACCGTTCCCAGGGGGGTGTTCGGGCATGGCAATAAAATGTTGACGGTCAGGAACAACACCATGCACGGCATGCTCCGCGGCGTGGAGACGCTCAGCGTTGGCAGACTCACAATCAGTGACAACCCGGTCATAGAATTTGCGGACAGGGGAATGCTTTGCCGGGAAGTGGTGCCGAACAACGGACTGCCCAATGCGGCCCACAGGATTGAGAACAACCCGGACATGCACCTGGTCTCAATCCCTGCTGGGCCAGTTTATTTTGCTTCGGCGATAGAAATTGACAATGCGATGAGCGTCCATATCGGAAAGGGAAGGATCGGGAACAACCGCTTTACGAGCGGGGGCAATTTTGCCCACGGCATACGGATAAATGGCTCAGGTGGCTGGGACATTGACGAGAACGAGGTTGTTCTTGAAGCCTCTGCGACCTCGGCATCCGTCTTGAGTGTTGGGATTCACCTCACCAACACCCACGAGAACTACCTGTACCACAATATCGTAGAGGACATGGCCCCCGGCTTCAACGAGGCCGCCGCCCTCAGCCTCTCCATTGGCACCGGCAACCGATACTGCTGCAACGTCACCAACGGCAGTCGCTTTGGATCGCGCTTCTTCGGGGCCTGCACTGCCACCGAGTGGCGTGTGACGGACATGCTTGACCACGAGTTCGCGCTGTTTTGCGATGCTGGGACGGTGATCAGCAACCAGCCTGATTACGGCAATTCGTTCGGCGATGGCTCTGGGACGGCGTTTCATGGAGGGCAAGATCAGGATGTTCTAAATTCTCAATTCAGAGTGGTCAATATGGACGTGGCTGATAACCATTGGCCAGAGGCAATTTCGACACCAAATGCTACAGTTGACTTTTTTCTAGATGAAGGTTATGCCCCAGGTTGTACGGCTCCATGTGTTGCGCCTCAATTTGCGCCCTATCCCCCAGATAGGGACATCCATCCTTCTGATTTGGCAACAGCGGTAGGCGGCTGGACGGGCGGAGAATACGGCGCGGCCTTGCAATGGGAAAGTGGGCGGCGGCTGTACGAGCGGATGAGCGACTACGAAGGATTATTGGGCGACCATGCCGCCACGGATGCCTTTTACTCTGCTGCAAACTCTGGCAAGATTGGCACCTACTACGATGCTGAACGCTACGCAAAGGGTATCTATGGCTATCCTACCAATATCCAGAACGACTTGGCCCAGTCCCTTGCCCAGTTGGAGAGCAATCTGTTAGCGGTGGAGACTGTACTTGCAGGGCTTGCTTCGGCTACGAACTATGCAGACTCCATGGCCATCTACCAGAATGCCAATACACTTTACGCATCCGCCCAAACAGCACTGGGCATTCTGCACAATGCGGAGGCTCTTGCTCAGGCATTCCAAAATGCTCAAGCAACCAATGGGTTGAGCGTGACCAACGCGCTGACTTCCGACAACCTGTTGGAGCAGAACCGTAAAACAGTACAGCAGCTTTATTTGCAGACCATAGGCTTGGGTATTGCCCACTTGACCCCACAACAGTTGGCCGAGGCCGAGGCTATTGCTGTCCAATGCCCGCTCGAAGGCGGAAGCGCAGTGTACGCAGCGCGTGCACTCTACCGCTTAAATATAGATCGGGTGTTCATGGACGACAGCCTTTGCTCAACCTCTCAAGAAAGGAGGGCCGTTGAAGGAAAAATGTTGACATCATACGGCAAATGGATCAGATTGATCCCCAACCCAGCAGCAGATTTTGTAACAGTAGAAGGTTTGGATATCTCTCAAGATCAACTTGTTGAAATCTCTCTTCTCGATATAACCGGAAAATTGTGCCTATCTCGGATCGTTGAACAGGGCGATATCGTGCTTTCTACGGCAACCTTATCGGAAGGAGTTTACATCTGCCAAGTCAAGCTGCAAGGGAAGCCTCCCGTTTCGCTCAAACTGATCATTGTTCACTAATACTTAAACAAGGCCAAGCAAGATTCGCTCTTGCTTGGCCTGCTTTTTTGGCTATGAAAAAATTGGTTTTTTTTCTGTTTTGGATTCCCCAAATTCTCATTGCACAAATGCATGACAACACGTGGTTGTTGGGATACAACAATGATACTATATTGGACAACCAACGAGGAATTGAAATACTAAGATTCCCCGAAGGCAGGTTGAAAATCGAACAAAACACCCAATTAGAGCGATTCGATTTTAACGGCACGAACACTTCTTTGTCAGATTCGAGCGGCAAAGTACTGAGTTATACCAATGGGGTACATATCGGCAATGCGGATTGGGAAATTATGGAAAATGGTGAGCATATTACAGATGCAATAGAGGCTGGGGGAGAGGTGTGGAGTCAATGGTTTTTAGTGTTGCCTTACCCCAACCAACCTCAAAAGCATATATACTTTTATGAGAATGAAGGATACATCTCTGCTACTTCGTTCCATGCTAAAAAACTATTGTACTTAATCAATAATATGACTGAAAATTTAGGGATCGGAAAAGTAATTGTTAGAGATAGCGTCATTATTGAGGATACTTTAGCCGTGGGCAGGATTAATGCGGTTAAACATGCAAATGGTAGAGATTGGTGGATATTGGTCAATGAGGAAAACTCAAATCGATTTTATAGGATACTGCTCGACCCCAATGGAATCCACGTTGTGGGCAATCAAAGCATTGGCAATATCGCTTATGATGGCGTAGGCCAATCTATATTTTCGCCCGACGGCGAGCACTATGCCATTTATAATACCGTCAGCACCACAGAAGGCGCCTATATTGACCTGTATGATTTCGACCGATGTGAGGGGCTTTTCTACAATCATCGCCAATATCATTTTAGCGAAAGGAACTGGGGGGGGGGAGCTTTTTCGCCCAATTCCCGCTACCTGTATATCAACCGCCATACAAAAGCCTACCAATATGATTTAGAAGCCCCTGATGTTTGGGCAAGTCGGGTGCTGGTGGCGGAGTATGATGGGTACTTAGACCCTTTCAACACTACTTTCTTTTACATGCAACTTGCCCCGGACGGGAAGATCTACTCTAGCAGCACCAACGGCGTATCCTCTCTACACGTCATCCACAACCCGGACGAGCCAGGGCTGGCCTGCCAATACCAACAGCATGGGATTGAACTGCCCACCAAAAACTCCTTCTCCATGCCAACCTTCCCCAACTACCGCCTCGGCCCGCTCGACGGCTCGCCCTGCGACACGCTGGGGCTGGACAACC
>Ga0163151_10002398_pt1 | contig 29121 bp, 27 predicted proteins | sample OliLakLV19MP5IB2_FD_145596 | JGI IMG/M metagenome (GOLD analysis project Ga0163151, IMG submission 145596) | Freshwater microbial mat bacterial communities from Lake Vanda, McMurdo Dry Valleys, Antarctica - Oligotrophic Lake LV.19.MP5.IB-2 | ecosystem: Environmental > Aquatic > Freshwater >...
GCTTGGCGGGATCGGTGTTTCGGGAGCGGAGGTGAAGTTACACCAATCGAACTGACTTACTCAATTACGGGTCGCAGCAACCGGGCAGAATCAGAGCTCGGGCGCTGATCCTGTGCATAATTCAGGTTTCATGGTCACGGTTTCGCCCCCGGCCAGTTGTACGCTGTGCGAGGTGAACTCTTCGATCCGCCAATCTTCTTTCGGAAACTTGTGATACGTCAGGATGGCAATCCGCTTCCGCCACAACTGCTCGAACAACTCCGGACTGTAGCCTTCCCGGTCGAACACCACGGTGAACCAGTGGGCTCGCGGATCTTCCGCCAACCGCCGCTCTTGTTCCGGCGTCTTGGCCACGCTGGCCTCCAGCCATGGAATCACATCGTGCTTGCGGGTGGCGGCCAGTCCTGGGTCCACTTCCTTGTCCACGTAGAGAAACGGCTGGCCGTCCATGGCCCGTCCATGGCATTGATGTCCCAGTAATCAGTCGTGGCTCGCAAACACAGCCGCTTACGGGCCACATGGTGGCGCGGCAGCGCGGTCTGGTTTCCGTGATACACGCGCACATGGCCGTCGCAGTAGAAGTAGAGTTCCGCGGCGTTTTGCTGCGCAATCCATTCTTTGGCCAACTCGGCGTTCCAGCGGATCGCCCGCCCCAAGTCCTGGCTCAACAGTTTCAGCTTCGCGCGCATGGTCCGCACTTCCGGAATTCGATCCAGCCCCAATAGCTTGCCCCACTCCCCCGGCGCCTGGTAGCGAAGTTGTTCCAGCGGCCCGATCCGCGCCAGCGCCATCATCCCCAGCAGCAGGAAGATGCTTTCGATACCATAGAATCCCTGCGGCAGCCGGTACATCGCGGGCGGGCTGCGCAGCAGGCCGGCCGCCAATAGCGCCGGCAATGCCAGCAGCACGCCGCCCTGGGCTACATCGCAAGCAGGTTGAAACTCGATTGGCGCCGACTCCAACTCGCCCATCGCCGCCGCCACTCGTTCGAGCGAACGTGTCGCGCTCGTTTCCCATCGCCGCCTGGCTGTCCGTTTGGCTGCGCTCGCTCTTATTGGTTACCTCGCTTGCGCCAGACTCACCCTTTTTTTGGCCTCGCAAACGCCCGGCATGGATCGCCTTGTGCAGCGTGTTTCCCAACACCTTCAGCTCCGCGGCCACTTCCGGCACGCTCCGCCCCTCATCGAATAATCGCTGCGCCTGCTCCACCACTTCCCCTGTGAGCACCGGCGCCGAACTGTGGCGTGGCTTGGCCTCGTAGAACCCCTTGGTCCCCTGGTCCCGGTACAGCTTCACGTGCCGCTTCACGGTAATCATCGGCACGCCAAACGCCTTCACGATCTCTTTGGGCTTCACCGTCCGATTCACGATCATCTGGCTCGTAATCATGCGGAAACTACGCACGTCCCGCTCCCCGTGGTGAAACAACGGCAAGTAGCCGTGGAGGTACCACACCACACCCGCCTCTTTTTGGACTCCGATCACGCCGTTGATCTCCACCGCCCCGGCGGGAAACACCGGATATTGCATTTGCGGCATCCCTCCCTTTTACCCCGGACACGGCCGCTCCGCAGCTATATTCCCGGTTCATTCCCGGTTCATTCCGTTTTCATTGACCCGCCAGATCTGCTTGGATTTGCTTCGCGACATCAGGAGGTCTGATCGTGCCTCCGCGGGCCGCGCCCGGCTGAACGTGGAGGTGGAAGACGTGAATCTGGCCGCCAGCAGCCAGTTTGGCGTGTTCGTGGACGGGGCGCAGGTGGGATCGATCACGATCAGCGATGCCCCGATTCGCGGAGGCGAACTGGAACTGAACACGACGGACGGCGAGGCCGTACCGGCCGTAAAGCCGGGTTCGCTGATGGTTGTGAAGAACGGCGAAACGGCGATTCTCAGCGGTGCCATGAACAGCCGCTAACGGCGCGTTATCGAGAAAAGCAGAACGGCGCTGGTTCCTGGATGGGAGCCGGCGCCGTTGGCGTTTTTGCTGCCCGCCGCGGGTTGATTGTGGCGAGCTGGAACGGAATACGATTTGGGCGTGGGGCCCGGTAAGCGCCACGCGCCGGAAAAAGCGAACGGCGCCAGACTCTGGTAAGGGAGCCGGCGCCGTTGGCGTTTTTGTTGCCCGCCGCGGGTTGATTGTGGCGATCTGGAACGGAATACGATTTGGGCGTGGGGCCCGTCAAGCGCCACGCGCCGGAAAAAGCGAACGGCGCCAGACCCTGATAGGGGAGCCGGTGCCGTTCGCGTCTTGCGGGTTGGGTTTAAAAGAAGAAGCGGAAGGCGAACTGGACCTGACGGGGACTGCCAACCTGAGCGTTGTTGGTATCGTATCTTCCGTCGGCCAGGCGCAGACGCTGGAAGCGGGCATCAATGGGAGCGAGTTGACCGGTGGTGGCCAGGACGCCGGCTCCGTAGATGTTGGCGCCGCCGGCGAAGATGACGTTGTCGGCGTTTAAAAGGTTGAAGAACTCAACGGAGAACTGGGCGCGCATGCCTTCCTTGACGAGTTTGAAGTTCTTCATCAAGCGCATGTCCATGTTGGCGATGCCGCGGTTGCGGAAGGCATTGCGTTCCATGGGGACGCCGGCGGTGAGGTACGGCCGGTCAGTGAAGGCGTTGCCGTCACGATTGAGGTCCGTGCCGGCAATCGCGTTCATCGGAAGACCGGAGCGGGCGCGGAAGATGCCGCTGACTTCAAAGCCGAGAGGCAGGCTGACGGTGCCATTGGAGGTGAACTGGTGGCGGATGTCGAGATTGGAGTAGTTGTATTCGGGGATGAGGTTGAAGGAGTTCTCGTACACGAAACCACCGGCATCGCGCTCGTTGTCGTCGTCGGAGTAGGTGGAGGCGATGGTGTAGAAGGCCTGGAACTGGAAGCGCTTCAGGCGGTACTGGGTGTTGAACGTGGCAGCGCGGTAGAGGCTGCGGGAGGAACTTTCGCGAACCGTGAACTGATTCAACGTGGGTACGGGACGGGCGCCGAAGGTGGGACGTCTGGAGAGGTCCGTGGCGGCGACGGTGGGGATACCGAGATTGAAGTTGCGGTTGCGGATTAGATTGGCCGTGTTGACGTAATGGAGCTGGGTGCCGACGGTGAAGCCGCGGGCGACTTCCGATTCGAAGCCAATTCCGCCCTGGAAGGCGCGGGGGTTCTTGAAGTCGGCGCCCATAGTGAGGACATTGGCGTTCGCAAACGGGTTGCGAGCGGTACCGCCGGCGGCAAAGGTGGCTGCGGTCTGCAACTGGGCCACGGTGAGAATCGGCAGTTTGTCGAGGGAGACGGTATTGAGGTCGATACCGGCGGCCCGGAAGGACTGATAGATAGTGGGTTGGCCGGTGAGGTTGCCGATGCCGAGGGAAACGTCACCAGGCGGGTTGCGGAAATTGTTGACCGCGCCGGCGAAGCTCAGCATTGGCGTAGCGCCGAAGAAGAGGCCGCTGAAACCGCGGACGACGAGGCGGCTGGGGTTGGAGAACGGCGAGTAGGCGAAGCCGAACCGCGGCATCCATTGATTGGTGGCATTCGGGATGGACCTCACGTTGGCGACCGAACCGAGAGGGAAAGTGATGCCCTGAACGAGCGAGATCACCGCATCGTTATTGGCTTCGACGGTGGGATTGTACTGCCCTTCCCAACGGAGACCGAAGTCGAACTTCAACTTGCGGTTGATGTTCCAGGCGTCCTGCAGGAAGAAGGCGATCTGCTTCACGTCGAAGGCGGCCAAGCCGTTGCCGATGGCGCGCGCGTAGGTGGCGGCCGGAATGTCGAAGCGGTTGACGCCGCCGGTTCCGTTGGCGCTCATGGTGCGCAGGAGGGTGGGGATGTCGCTGGTGGCGAACCCGAAGGAGCCGAATTGGTTGAAGGCGAAGGTCTGGCCGGCAGTGAGGAAGTTCAGATCGGCACCAAACTTGAAGTTGTGCTTGCCGCGGGTAACGGACATGGAGTCAGTAATCTGCCAGCGCTTGTCATCCTGGGTGGTGGGCAGGAAGCTGCGGGTACCGTAGGTGCCGATGGTATTGCCCAGTGTGGGGGATTCGGTATTGGCGAGGCGGGGCCGCTCCTCGGCCGAGCCGGTGAAACGGAAATCGTTCAAAATAGAGGCCGAGAAGAGCTTGGTATACTGCATTGCGCCGTTGTGGATGCCGTCTTTTTCGATTCCCTCATTCGATTCGGCGCTGTTGGTGAAGGGATTCACGGCGCCGCCAACGCTGACAGCGTTGACTTCATTGGAACGGGAGTGGTTGTAGCGGAAGGTGAGACGGTCGCCGTTGACCATCTGGTAGTCGCTCTTCACGGTCAGGCCGGTGGCGCGGTTGGTCTGGGTGAATGGCTTTTCGAGCGACTTGTAGTAGTCATACGCTGCGCGCGTGTCGGCGGTGGGGGTGAAATTGGCTAACTGCGCGAAGACCGTCTGGCGCGGAACGTCCGAATTCTGGCTTTCAATGGCGCCGAAATAGAAGAGCTTGTTCTTGACGATCGGGCCGCCGATGCCGCCGCCGTACTGCTGCAGGGTTTCGGAGGGCTTCACCAGGAAAATGGGGTGCTTCGAGCTGATGTCGCGATGGCGGATTTGGTAGAACGCCTCCCCGTGAACATTGTTACTTCCGGACTTGGTGATGGTGTTCATGACACCACCGGTGGAGCGGCCGTATTCAGCCGTGTAGCCGGAGGGGATGACCTGGAACTCCTGAATGGCCGACTGGGGGACGGTAATGATGGAGCCGGAGCGTTCGCCGCCGCGGATACCACCGAAGAAGGGCTGATTGTAGTCAGCGCCGTCGAGCATGATATTTGAGTAGATGGCGCGCTGGCCGGCGAACGAGATCTGGCCGCGAGTGCCGTTTTCGACTTGAACGGTGGGGGTGAGGAGGGCGAAGTCCTGGAATCGGCGGCCGTTGATGGGCAGGTTGGTGATGGCGAGGTTGTTGACAGTCGCCGTCTGGGACGTGGTCTGGACGTCGACCAGCGTCGCGCCAACTTCGACGACCGTGGCCGTGGCTTGAATGGAGAGGCGAATATCGACGCGGGAAGCGGAACCAACGGTGAGTGTGAGGCCTTCGATCCTGGATTCGGCGAAAGACGGGCTGGTGACCGAAATCTGATAGACACCGGGGTCAAGGAGCGGCGCGCGGTACTCGCCCTCGTCATTCGAAGTCACTTCGCGCAGCAGGCCCGTGCCGCTGTTCTGAATCTTTACGGTAGCGCCGGCAATGGATGCGCCCTTGGGATCGGTAATAACGCCGTTAATCTGTGCTTTGTTGGCATCGGTTTGGGCGAAAAGCGAGCTGAGAGTGAGAAACGATAGCGCCAGTAAGCGCAATTGTTTTGACATCTGTGTAGTACCCCTGAGTGAATTTGGACTCATCCCAGGATATCTATGGTGCGTTTCAGTTGAATGAATCCGCGGGTGCCCCAAATGGGGCAGGCACCGCCCTCCGTGCCAACATAGGTGAGACAGATCCGGCTCATCTAATTAAAGAGCAGGGCGGGAAAGAGAACCGGAATGATCGCGCAAATAATGAACGAATTGAGAAATGGGATGGGCGCCGCGGAACGGAGCGGCGGCGAGCGTAGCGAGCCAGCGCGCAGTGCGGCGGCGCCCATCCCCGGCGCGGAAAAACGGCCGAACCCGGAAATCCGGCCCCGCGGCAAACGGCGCCGCTTCACCGCCGCCTACAAGCAGCAGATTCTCGCCCAAGCCGACGCGGCCACCGAAAGCGGCGCCATCGGCGCGCTGCTCCGCCGGGAAGGGCTCTACTCGTCCCGCCTCACCCATTGGCGCCAGGAAAGAGCCGATGGAATCATGAAAGGTCTCACTCCCCGAACCCGTGGCCCCAAGCCGGATGCCACCGCCTCGACGCCATCGGCGGTGCCGGAACCCGAGACATGGGCGCTGCTGGGACTTGGATTGATGGGCATAGCCGCGGTTAGGCGGTGGAAGAAGAGCTGAGCGTCACGGAATGGGGGGACAGCGGGCCCCCCCGGACTTGGGCTACTCGTCGTCATCCACGGCGTGAACGCCAGCGGCCTTGGCGGCGGCGACGATCTTGTCAGTCTGCAGCGGCGGAACGTAGTCGTAGTGGTCGAACTCCATGGAGAACGACCCGCGAGCCTGCGTCTTCGCCGTGAGGTCATTTTGATAAGTCAGCATTTCGGCCATCGGAATCATGGCGCGTATCACCTGGGTGGCGCCTTTGGTCTCCATGCCGTTCATGCGGCCGCGGCGGCCGGTGACGTCGCTCATCAGATCGCCGGCGAACTCGATGGGAGCCTGGATTTCGACGCGCATGACAGGTTCGAGGAGCGAGGGTTTCGCGGTAAGCATGGCGGCTTTGAACGCCTTGCGGGCCGCGAGCTTGAACGCCATTTCCGAGCTGTCGACGTCGTGATAAGAGCCATCGTAGACCGTGACTTTGAAATCGACCATGGGGTAACCGGCGAGGAAGCCGTTAGCGGCGGTTTCGACAATTCCCTTTTCGATGGCGGGAATGAAGTTGCGCGGAACGGAGCCACCGAAGGTTTCATTGGCGAACTGGAAGCCCGTACCGCGGTCGAGCGGTTCCATGCGAATCCAGCAGTCTCCGAACTGGCCGTGGCCGCCGGTCTGCTTTTTGTGCCGGCCCTGCGCGCTGGCCGCGCCGCGGATGGTTTCGCGGTAAGGAATCTTCGGCGCGTGGAGCGCGACATCCAGATGATAGCGGCGCTTGATCTTGCTGACGACGGTCTCAATATGCGCTTGGCCGGTGCCGTGGAGGAGGAAGTCCTTGGTCTGCGGATCACGGATAAACCGTAGGCAGAGGTCCTCTTCCATGATTCGATGAATGGTCTGGCCCAGCTTGTCTTCGTCGTTGCGGCTCTTGGCCGAAATGGCGTAGGCGATGGAAGGCTCCGGGAGTTGCACGGGCGGGAATTGGACGGGGGCGGCTTTGTCGTGCAGCGTGTGGCCGGTAAGCGTGTCTTTCAGTTTGGCCACTGCGCCGATGTCGCCGGCGTGCAGTTCGTTCACGGGCAGCAGCGTTTTGCCGAGAGGGCAGGCGATGTGGGCGAAGCGTTCGTCGGTACCGGTGGAGGCGTTGATGAGATGAGCGTCGTTCCTCAACACACCGCTGATCACCCGGAAATAGGACAGCCGGCCGGCAAAGGGATCGGCAATTGTTTTGAAGACGTAGATAGAAAGCGGGTCGCTATCGTTCATTTTGCGGACCACTTCCTGGCCGTTCCAACTGCCGTAGGCGTTGTCGCGTTCGACGGGGTTGGGAAAGAGCTCAACGAATTGATCGAGCAGTTGACCGGTGCCGATATTGCGCAGCGCCGAGCAACAGAAGACGGGGAAGAGGCGGCGGTCGCGGATGGCTTGACGCAGACCGTCGACAATGTGGTCGGCGGGCAGCGTGCCTTCGGCGAAAAACTCTTCCAGGAGCGCGTCGTTGCCTTCGGCGACAATTTCTACAAGGGCTTCATGGGCGAGGGTGGCAAGGTCGCTCAAGTCAGCCGGAATGTCCTGCTCTTTGCCCTTGCCGTCGCCATCGCTTGAGTAGATCCAGGCGCGCATGCGGATAAGATCGACGACGCCTTTGAACTCGCGCTCAGAACCGATGGGGAGTTGGACGGGAATGGCGCCGCGGCCGAAGGCGGCGTGAATGCTTTCGAGAGCGCGGTCGAAGCTGGAACGTTCGCGGTCGAGTTTATTGATGAGAAACGCGCGTGGAATATTCAGCTCCGCGCAGAGGTTGTAGACGTGTTCGGCGCCGACTTCGACACCGGCCACGCCATCGACGATAACGACGCCCGCGTCGGCGCCCACAAGCGCGGCTTTAGTTTCGTAGAGAAACGAGTTGAAGCCGGGCGTGTCCACCAGGTTCACCTTGTTTTTCTTCCATTCCACGGGGGCGATCGCCGCGGAAATGCTGAACTTGCGGGCCACTTCTTCTTCGTCGAAGTCAGTGGGTGCGTTGCCTTCGTCCACTCGGGTGAGCCGGGATGTGGCCCCGGCGGTAAAAAGCATAGCGGCGGTCAAAGATGTCTTGCCGCTATGAAGATGGCCGACCAGCGCCACGTTGCGCAGGTCTGTGCCGTCATAAACCTTCATGATGACTGCTCCTTTCCCTGCGGGAGCTTTCGTGAGGCCCCGGCAGGCGCCTGGATTTTCTCCACATCGCGGATTCGCGGGAGGGAGAAGGGCGATAGTAACAGAGTTGAAAGGCGAATGGAACCCCGAAGGCCAGCGCTGGTAATCCGCGCGGCGGCGCCAGAGCGGTTGAGGAAATACCAGTCCGCGATGGTATGCTTGTTCCGAAACCCATCGCTACGTTGTTCAGAAGCCAGGCATGATATCGAGGACGTATGGTTCTATGCGACGCTACACATTGCTTGCCCTCCTGTGTCCGATGTTGGCGCCGTCACAGCAGGCCGGTCCCAAAGAAATCTTCTTCGCGGGCGCCGCTCAGCCTGTAGTTCATCCGGCCGTTAAGTACAGTATTAAGCTCCATCGGGATGGTAAGCTGACGACCGTTCCCGCGTCCCATCGGTTTCAGGATGGGGACAAGTTCCAGTTTCTCTTCGAACTGAATACAGCCGCCCATATCTATGTTTTGAATTGCACCTTAGAGGGTAACCCCGAATCGCTCCTCAGGTACAACGGAACGAAGGGCATCGTTCTTGTACAGGCCGAGAAGAATACGCGAATTCGGAAAGAGACGTTTCAGTTGGTGTTTCCAAGTAGCCTCGCCGCCGATTCCTTATTCGGCAAAGGATCCCGTGCCGTGCCGGACGCTGGCCGTTATTTTCAGTTCGACAAGCAGCCGGGAATCGAAAAGCTGGTCGTACTCATCTCGCCCAAACCTTTAAACGTCAACGAGTACTTTCATTTGAGCGGGGGGCGCGCTGGGAGAGAACTCCAGAGTATTTCCGGGGAAGATGTCCTGAAGCGGCTGCAGGTTCAGTTTCGTGACCTGGAAGCGAACACCGTTTCGGCTGAGGCCGAGACGAGCCGTGAAATATGCTTCGCCGGTTGCGATCATTATTCGGCTCCTCGCGATCCGGCGAAGCCGTTCCTGATAAATGTGGACTTGCGGCATTATTCGGCGAAAGTGGAAGGCCAAGCGACGCGGGGCATCGAACTCGTTGGACCGCCGCAGGTAAAGCGGAAGGCTCTCCTGATCGGGAATCAAAATTATGCCGGCCAGCCACTTGTCAATCCGATTCACGATGCCGCTGACCTCGGAGAGCAACTGAAGAAATCCGGATTTGAAGTCCGGATCGAACTGGATACGACGAAGACGGGAATCATCACGAGCGTCGAGGCGTTTGCCAAGACTCTGGCGGCCGGAGACTTCGCGTTGTTTTATTTCTCAGGACACGGGTTGCAGATGGAGGGGGAAAACTATCTGGTGCCTGTCGAATTCAATGCCGTCAACATGAGCCAGGCAAAATCGGCGGCGGTGCCATTTGGACGGTTGAAGACGGCGTTAGAGCGATCCCAAGCCGCCATTTCGATCATGATTCTGGACTCTTGCCGGAACAATCCATTTCTGACGAATGCCGAGGGGAAAGCGCAAGGGTTGGCCTTGCTCGAAGCGGGGCTCGGGAGTTACATTGCGTTCGCGGCAAGCCCCGGGCAGACCGCAAGCGACAACCCCGCCGAACGAAATGGACTTTTTACCAAGTACCTTTTGCAGGCAATGGGGGAGCCGCTGCACGTTGCCGAACTATTCCGGAAGGTTCGCCAAAGCGTATACGACGCATCGGGTCGGAAGCAGCGACCCTATGTGCATGACCAAGTCATCGCGGATTACTTTATCAGCGAACCGCCAAAGCGGCAATCGCCAGCCGTGAGGGAATCGCTTCGGGAGGTGGAGGAGGCCAAGCGGCGCTTCCATGATTCGAAGTGCGGGGAGTCGGTCGGGATACTTGAGAAAGCCACGCGGCTCGACCCCGAGAATCCGCATACCCACAACGCGTTGGGGCTCGCGTATCGCTGTGCCGGACTGCATCAGGAAGCATTGCGCAGTTTTTCCATTGCTATCGACGCCTCGCCTGGGTACGCGCCTGCGTATTTGAATCGCGGGGAACTTTTTCTTGAAAACGCAAAGTACGAGCTTGCTTTGCGCGACTTTGACTGGGCCATTGAGCAGGATCCAAACGACGCCGCGCCTGTAGCTAAGCGTGGAATGGCGCTGCTCGCTATGCGGCGCTATGAGGACGCGCGAGACTACTTCACAAGAGCGCTGGAGCTTGACCCGGCGCACACTGGCGTTCATCATGGACGCGCCCTGGTGTTCCATCAACTCGGTCTGTTTCGTCAAGCTTTGTCCGACTTAAATAGCGCGATCGCGTTGCGCCCGAACGCGGCGGCTTATTGGCGTGACCGGGCGCGGGTTCGAGAACGCATGGGCGACCGCGCTGGAGCGAGTGGCGACCGCGCCGCCGCTGACCAATTGTCTCCGCGCTGATTGACTACTGAATAGGTAAGTCGGAGTGTTTTTCCGATAAAACAAATCGAGGCGCTTGGGCGCCGTCGCTTGCAGTCTTCACCTTTTCAGCGACAAAACTGAAAAGTTCCCTGGGAGTAACAACCTTATCGCTATTCAGGTCGGCGGCGCCGGCGAGAGCCTTCCCCAGCCAATATTGAAAAAGCCCCGCGGGGCGTCCTTCGAGCGTTTGATCCTCGGCGATTTGGTCGGATGAGCCGGATACAAGTAAATGTCGGCCAGGCGTATTGCCGAATAGTCTCAACACGTGGGCGTTCACGAGGTTCCGTTGCCCGGAGAACGTCCAATCCTTGTTCAATCGATGGCCGACATCGAAGATCAGGACTGACTGGTTTGTCCTTATGCCGCGGTTGAGATAGAGCTCTAAATCAGACAGGCCGAGAGCGGTGGAATCCAGTTGAGCCATCTGCGTACCATGCACTGCGAAGTAGATCCGATCGGAGCGGCCGGGGCGCGGATCGTGTAGACCATGTGTCGCAAAGTACAGGACTAACAAATCGTTCGTCTGCGCTTTTGAGGCGAAATCGGTCAACGCCACGCGTATTTGTTCCAGGCTGGCTTTCTCATCGGTAAGTAATCGAATGTTTTCTTGTTTGAATCCGGCGAATTTCTGGAGATTCGTCGCGAATTCTTGAGCCTCAGCGGCGGCCAGCGTGATGGGAGGTGGAGCTCCGGTCGACGTCCCAAACTGCGAGATTCCAACTACCACCGCATACTTTTGGCCGGCGAAGCGAATCGGACGGACGGAGGGGTCTATGGAAAATATGGGGATGATCGTCTTGCGGGAGTTCCCTTTGGCGTCGAGGGCCTCAATGACAATCTCGCGCTTTCCTCGGGGGACTGTTACCGAGGTGTGAAAATCGTTGCTTGCGGCGGTGGTCTGGATTAAGACCGGCTGACCGTTCACTGTCAGCGTCGCGTTGCGCGAAACTCGGCCGCGAAGCGGGATAACTATCGATGGCTTCCCCGCATCCAGACTCGGCGGCTGCGCCGGCTCAGTAACAATCAAGTCCGGAGGAATGCCGGCTGGATCGTTGGGAGAAATGACCGAGGAATATGCGAATAGGGCATTGCGCTGACTGGCGTTCGTCCGGATGATCCAATTTTGATAGAACTGTCGGCCCGCTCGATTAAAGGCAATCATCTCAATCGCGTTTTCGCTGCTATCGAATAGCTCATCGGGTCTTTTGCGAAGCGCTTCAGGTTCCATGACAAGCAGGGATCCCTCCGGTACGGTTCGTTCCTCAATTACATTTCCGAAGCCTTTACCATTCACGAATATCTTGTATTTGCCAGGGTTCATGTTCCGGCGCTGCGCATCCCGGACGAGAATTTGGAGACGGCGTATCGGGCGGTCCGGAATCTCGATAATTGGATTTGCGCCGGTGAACGCGGTCTCTGAAAAATCGGGAAGCCGAAGCTCAAAGATGCTTGGGCTCTCCTGTGCGGAGAGCCCAAGGCTGAAGAATAATGCAATAACGTGAGAGCGGCGCACGCTACTTTTTCTTAGGAGCTGTTTGTACGGCCCTGATCGCGGTGGCGGCGGCCGGGAGCGCATTATTGATGACGTTCGCGACCGGCCGGGTCACCGTCTCAGGCGCAGCTTTCGGGGCGGCAGCATCCGCGGCGGCAGTCTCACGCGTCACTGGGGCGGCGGGCGGGGCCAGTTCGCTCAAAACCCGGTAGGCCTTGAGAACCTGCAAATCGGGAACTTTCGGCCGCCAATTGGGATCGCCACCGTAAATCGTCATGTACTCATAGATGGAATCGAGGTTGGGCGGGAAACGGTTCATCATCTCTTGTTCCACGCTCGAGTGCGCATAATTGGTCACGTAGGTATCCAATTCGCCGGCGATCTGCTTGACATCGGTACCTTTTTCGCGGGACATCATGAGCGCCAAATGCAGGTGCGCTCCATAGTTCTGTTTAAGTGTGTCCGCCTTGGTGGCCTTGAAGAAGGACTCTTTCGCCAGACGGCCCTCTTCTTCGGTTCGTCCGACGAGCTTCAAGGTCTTGGCATAGAAGTAATGCGCCGCCGGATCGTTGTTCCGGATCGCAACCGCGTCGCCCAAGTTCGTCCGCGCCATATCGAACATGTCGTGATAGAACGCGAGGATGCCATTATCCCGCTTGAGTTCGGCCATCAGATTCCGGTGCTCCGCGCTGCTCGAAAGGAACCCGTTTTTCGCTTTCAGCTCGATCTCAGCCTTCAACGAATTCGCGATCAGATTCTCCGCCTTTTCCACTCGCTGCTTGATTCGGTTACGCCGGCCAAGGAACCCGAGTTGAACACGTGCGTCACGGGATGCCGCTTTGTCCAGGGAGGCGTACATCCGTGGAACCTCGCGCACATCGTAGCTGGCGCCCAAGACTGCCTTGAACGCCAATTCGTCTGCTTGGTCTTCCTGGACTTTATCCCACTCGACGTGGTGAATCTGGCGGTTCATCAACATACCCGCGATGAAGCCTCCTCCCGCGCCAACAGCGGCCCCGGAAAGCGCGGCGTTGATGCTGTTGCCGGCGATTCCGCCAACCGCCGCGCCCGCGATCGCGCCAATCATTCCAATCTTCTTCGCTTTGTTCGCCTGAGCCTCGTTGTACTCCTGTTCGCCTAGGACCATCATCGACGTCTCGCGCCAGTGGTCTAGATGAATGTGTGCCATTTCATGCGCCAACACATAGGACAATTGGGCCTCGGAATCGAGAAGGGAAATGAGGCCCGTGGAGACGTAGACCGTTCCCGTCGATAAAGCCCGTGCCATCGGAGTGGGATTTGGTACGACCTTAAACGCGTAAAGCTTTTCAGAATCGGCCGGCACTAGACGTTGGCCGATTCGATTGACATGGTCCTGAACCAGGAGGTTGTCATACAGAGTATGGTGCTCGCGCCAAGTATCTTCATGGACCGTTCGCATTTTCGAAGTCCGCCCGACATTGCGGGCGTATGCTTCCTCGCTGTGCTTGCGCATCTGCTCGTCGAATGCCCTATCGACGCCGTCCCTAAACTCCGTGTCGGTCTTATACTTATTTAGCGCAAATTCTTTTATTTTCTCGTAACGGGCGGCGTTCTTCTCATCGCTCTTCTTCTCTTTTTCGACCTGTTTCTCCTCCTTGGTTTTTTTATCGGAGGGCTCGGCCTGAATTACGGTCATGGCGAAACAAGCGGCCCATGCCAGCATCGGAAATCGGAATCGGTGGAGCATTTCGTCTAGTCCTTTCTGGGATTTAGTGATTCTTGGGGTTTCTCTTCACGAGGTCGACTAACAACCTCGCCTCATTGCGGTTGCGGTTTCGGATAGCAAAGAAGTAGCTGCCACCCGCAGTTTTCAGGCCAAAGGTACCTCGGCGGTCATCTTCATTAAGCGAGATTTCGCGGATTTCGGTGACATCGAAGGAGTGTTGCGCCGCTCTCTCCCCCTTGTTGGCAATATAGACGACACGGCCAGGGTAGATGGAGATGCGACCCCGGCAATATTGATTTAGCTCGCGCCCTTGCAGCCAAGCGAGTTTTTCGTGCGAATGTTGGACCATGAAGCTGACTCGATGCCCGGCCGCATACAGTTTCTCGACGAGAGCAATGGCGTCCTTCTCCATGACGGGGACATCCTTTTTTTTATCCGTCGAGTTAAAGTAAGCCATCGCCAGGTGTTCTCCGACAACGGGATCGCTTTTGTCGTTTTCCCATATTTCCTCGAGGTGCCCGACGGCGCGGTCGAACTGCTCGCTTTGCACATAGGCGAAGCCCAAACGCTTAGCCTCCTCGTATCGTCCGGCGCTCTGGCCGAATGAAAGCGAGGAAACGATTACCACCGCGTATAGGAGGGTCTTCATTACACCAGCCTTGGAAAGGGCCATTATTTCCAAACGCTATACGGAAGTCAAGCGCTCGCGAGCGTGGCGGGTGGGAAAGGCGGGCGGATTCGTTCGTCAAGATCCACCGTTTCGAGTCTGACGTTCACAAGCGTCGATATCCGAATTAGAAGAAATCGTCGATGCTAGGTTCGATATTCTCAGCAAACACGAAGGCGGAATCAACTTGCCGGATATCCCACACCGTACGGATTCAACATTCGCGAGCGAATTTCGCCAACGACTGTACCGGTGGCGAAATCCAACTACTTCTTCACCGGCTCATCCCGTTCCACTTTGCCATCACGCAGAAAAACAATCCGGTGCGCATGCATGGCGATGTCGTGTTCGTGCGTCACCAGAATGATAGTGTTGCCGGCCTGATGCAGCCGGTCAAAAAGCGCCATGATTTCGATGCCGGTTGCGGAGTCCAAGGCGCCCGTCGGTTCGTCGGCCAGCAGGATCGACGGCCGCGTCACCAGTGCCCGAGCAATCGCCACTCGCTGCCGTTGGCCGCCGGAAAGCTCGTTGGGCTTATGGTACATGCGCTTTTCCAGGTCCACCTCGCGCAGCGTCTCCCGCGCCCGGGCGATCCGCTCCTGCGCCGGTATCCCGGCATAAATCAAAGGCAGTTCCACATTATGCAACGCGGTCGCGCGCGGCAAAAGGTTGAACGTCTGGAAGACGAAGCCCACTTCCTTGTTGCGAATGTGCGCCAACTGGTCGTCGTTCATGGATGAGACCAGGTTTCCGTTGATGAAGTAATCGCCGCTGGACGGCGTGTCGAGACAACCGATCAGATTCATCAGCGTCGATTTTCCCGAACCGGAAGGGCCCATGATCGCGACGTATTCGCCCTTCTTGATTTCAAAGGTGATGCCGGAACACGCGTTGATCGTCTGGTCACCCATTTGGTAGGTTTTCCAGAGTTCTTCCGTGTGAATAATGATGCCTTGCCGGCGGAGATCTTCTCCTCGTGCCTGCGCGCTAAGTTGGGCTGCCTGTGCCATGTTTTGTGTGTTTGAAACCTTACGATTCTGTCTTGACCGGCGACTTGTTGTCGACCTTGATCTTAGCCTCATTGCGAAGCGTGCGAATCACCTTATAACTGCCGGTGATGATCTCGTCGCCTTCGTTCAGGCCGCCCAGCACTTCAATATCCGTCGCTCCAGTGATGCCGGTTTCAACTTTCACAAACTCGGCTTTCTCCCCGCGCACGACGAATACGCCCTGGACCTCCTCTTTCTTGGCGCGCACAACAGCCGGGTCGGTTACAACAGGCTCTTCCTTTTGACCCTCTTTCTTCTCCAGGTCGCCCTTTGTGCGGACGGTCAGGGCTTGAATGGGGATCGAAATCGCTTTCGGACGCGTCGCCGTAATGACCTTCGCTGTGCAGGACAGACCGGGGCGAATTTCGTCCGGCGGGTTATCGAGCGCAATCACGACTTTGAAATCTTTCGCCTCCTGGCTGGAAATCGCCGATTGGGATGCCGCCAAGCCGGTTGAACGCAGGATGGCCGTGTTTCCGATCTCGATGACGCGGCCCTTGTACGTCTTCCCCGGGATCGCGTCGATGGTAATATCGGCCACTTGGTCCAGCTTCACATTGACGATATCCGTCTCATCCACTTTCACTTCGGCGGTAATCAACGACATGTCGGCGATCGTCATAATCAACGACGCGGCGGAATTCTGAATACCCGGCACCACGGTCTCGCCAACGCGCACAGGCAAATTTGTTACAACGCCGTCAATCGGCGACATTGCCATGGTTCGCTGTAACGAATCGGAAGCCCGGCGCAGATTCGCCTGGCTCACGATAATTCGCCGCTGGGATCCCACCAATTGGGCCGCGAACTGTTCCCGTTGCGCGCGCGCCTGCATGATTCGCGCTTCCGCCTCCGGAATAGCCGCCGTGAATGAATCATACGACGCCCGGCGCATGTCGAAATCCTGCTTCGAGACCAGGCCCGAGTCCAACAGCAGCTTCGACCGGTCAAAGTCGGCCTTCGCCCGCACCAGGTCCGTTTTCACCCGGTCCAGGTTCGCTCGCAATGTCTGAATATTGGAGTCCTGCGCCTTCAACGCCGCTTCCGCCGCTCCGGAATCGGCTTCCGACGAACTCACGGTGGCTCTTTGCGCGGCCACTTCCGCCTCCGGTTGAACGCTCTCCAGCCTGGCCAATAACTGTCCCTTCCGAACATGAGCGCCTTCCAGCACCAGAATCTCCATGATCCGCGATGGGCCCTGCGCGTTGCTCCCGATGTTGATGTAATTCCGGGGCTTCACTTCGCCCGACGCTGTGACCACGCTCGTCAGATCCTGCCGGGTGGACTTTCCCGTCTGGACAATAACAATGCCCTTCTGATTCCACTTCAAGCTGGCGTAAATGGAACCGCCCACCGCGGCGAGCGCGGCGACACCGACGACAATTTTCCACGTTTTCACAGATGCAAACTCCCGAAAAGTTTAGACGGCGGGCTCAGGATAAAAGTTCAAAAAATCGGTTTCAACCATAGTTACCTGCGTTTGAGCCAGTTGACTTTGACCGGATTCGACACTTGACAGTTATGTGAATCCGTCATACCCGAAGAAATCTTGGCGCAGGCCACCTGGGTGGCCGTATTCGTCGCTTCCATTTCCGTGGAGCCAGCCGCTGTCCCGCACGCCTCCCGGCCCTGAAACGACTTACAGACTTCTACACGGAATCCCCCTAGACCCATCGTCGAGTACGCCATCAAGCCAACTACCGCAACTATTACTCCCACAAAAATCCAGGTAATCGGTTTCATAGCTCTCAGCCCTCGAAAAAGCTGCCGATCTTACGAAATTTCTCGTACCGGTGGTCCACCAGTTCTTTCGGTGTTAACCCGGCCAATTTCCGTAACGCCGCTTGCAGTCCGGTGTCCAAGCTGGCCGCCGAGACTTCCCAATCGATATGCGCCCCGCCATTGGGCTCCGGGATCACGCCGTCAATCAGTCCCAGTGCCAGCAAGTCGGTCGCCGTCAATCGCAGCGCGTTCGCCGCCAATTCAGCCTTGCCGGCGTCGCGCCATATAATGGCCGCGCAGGACTCCGGACTTATCACGGAATAGATGGCATTTTCCATCATCAGGACGATATTCGCCACTCCCATCGCCAGCGCACCACCCGATCCGCCTTCGCCAATCACCACTGAGACCACCGGACTTTCCAACCGCGTCATTTCGCGCAGACTAATGGCGATCGCCTCGGCTTGGCCGCGTTCCTCAGCGTCAATGCCGGGATAGGCGCCGGGAGTGTCCAGCAATGCCAGGATCGGCCGCCGGAACTTGGACGCCATGCGCATGCAGCGCAGCGCTTTGCGATAGCCCTCCGGTTTGGGCATACCGAAATTGCGGTAGAGCTTCTGCTTGGTGTCGCGGCCTTTCTGGTGGCCCAGCAATAGGACCGGTTCCTCGTGGAAAAAGCCCATGCCGGCGACAATGGCCGGGTCGTCCCCGTAGGCCCGATCACCATGAATTTCTGAAAAGCCAGTTAAGAGGCGTTCGACGTAATCGAGCGTGTGCGGGCGTTTCGGATGCCGTGCCAACTGCACGCGCTGCCAAGTGACGGCGAATGGGGAAGTCCCGCCTTCCACGCCCAAAGGTAGCTCTTCAAAAGGCAACGTTCCTATTGTAACGTGCCTGGAGGGCGCCGAAGCGCAAGGATAATACGCAGCCCCTCGTCAATTTGGTTCATCAGATGCATTGGCACTTGGCCTAGCAGGAACTCCAGCAACTTCATATCTATTGCGAGTAATTGAGTCATGTTCGCCACACTATCTTCGGCCAGACCAGCAGTTTTGGCCGGCAACAGTACATTCCCAGGGAAATCCGTCCATCCTCGGTTTGTAGTCAGAGGGACGACTATGAGTGTTTGGAGGCCAACATCAATCGCATTACTCGATTGGACAATCACCACGGGGCGTCGGAACCCAGGACCGGGTCCGACTGGCTTTGGCAGATCCGCCCACCATACTTGTCCGCGTTCTATTTCCATTCGGCGCGCAAGAACGCTTGCCGACGCGCCTCTTCCCACGCCGGGTCCGGCGTTTGATCTATATGCTTCAACGCCTCTCGCATCTGCTCCTTCAGCGTCATATCCTGACGCGATTCCAAGTACTGCTTCATCGCGCGCGCATACAATTCGCTGCGAGACACCTTTTCATCCGCGGCTTGTTTATCCGCCGCCTTGAACAGAGCATCGGGTATTGATAGCGCCGTCTTCATACTTTTAGCGTATCAGAAGTTATACCCATACCAAACCCCTCCGAATGAGATCCGGAAAGATCAAATCCCGCAGACTCGGCGCCAACAGCGCCGGGTCGTCATCGGCCCCAAACCAAACAAGTTCTTCGATCTCCGCCGCCGCGCGCGGTTCCCCCTCCAACTCGCCCGCAAACAACTCCACGCGAACCGTTTTTCCCGCCAACGCCGCTGGAGCGATGTAATCTCCCAGGAAAACGAGCGTCGCCAAACCAACGTCCCCCAGCTCCTCACAGACCTCCCTCCGCAAGCACTCCTCGGCTGTCTCTCCGGAGTCCTTCACGCCGCCTGGCAGGATCAATAACGACGTCGAATGCTTCTTCCGGCACAACAACACGCGGCCGTTCCGAGTCGTCAATAATCCAGCCTTTTCGAAGTCCGCGGTCATTCTCGTCCGTGCGCCGCATTAACGCTCCCGGCACATCCCAAGCACCCCGGCGACAGTTTACACAGCAGCCGCATTTTCTTCCTGTCCCAAGCCAAACTCACTGCGCAGCCAAGCGCGAGCGAACATCCACTCGCGCTTCACGGTGCGCGGGGAAACTCCCAACACCTCCGCGCACTCCTCCACCGACAGGCCGCCGAAGAAACGCAGCTCAATCACCTTGCTCGCCCGTTCATCCGTCACGGCCAGACGCGTCAACGCGTCGTCCAGTTGCACAATCTGACCGCTCCGGCCTGGCGTAAAAACAATGCCTTCGTTCAACGGCAGAATGTCGATGCCGCCGCCGCGCTTGCCGGCGATATGCTTGCGCGCGTGGTCCACCAATATCCGGCGCATCACGCGCGAGGCAACCGCGTAGAAATGCGCCCGGTCCTGCCAGTTGGCAGCCTTCAGATTGACGAGCTTCAGATAGGCCTCGTTTACCAACGCCGTCGTCTGCAGCGTGTGATCGCTTTTCTCGCGCCGCATATAACGAGCGGCGATCACTCGCAGTTCGCCGTGTACCGCGTCGATAAGCTGCGATTTCGCGTCCTCATCGCCCGCCTGGAAACGGTGCAACAGTTCGGTAATGTCCTCCGGGTCCTCCATGTTTGGGGACTATACATTCTCCGGCACAACATACGATTTGCGGTATTCGCGAGTCATCATGCGATTCGCCTCGGCATCGCCCGTGAAACGCATTATCCGCGGATCAAACGCCAGTTTACGGCCTAATCGGAAGCTGATATTCGCCATATGGCATAACGCGGCCGCGCCGGCTCCGATCTCGATTTCGGCGTGCAGGTCCGCCGTTTTCCGGCTCTTCACCGCCTCCACAAAATTCTCCATGTGCGGCGCGGAATCCCAGGCGCGCGGCTCCTTATAACGAACGTCCATTACCTTCGCCTGCGCTTCGCCTTTGTACACCTGATATCCCATCAGGTCCATGACTAACACGCCGTCACTCCCGAAGAAGATATTGCCCACGGTGTTACCCCCGCGGATGGCCAACTTCCCTTCCTCCGGAGTAATTAGCCCGCGCACCTCGAACTCCATTTGCGAGTCCCCGTAATCGAAGATGGCCGTCTGCGTGTTCGGCGTCTCCTGGTCGTCGTCATAGACAAACTTACCGCCGAAGGAATAAACGCTCTTCGGCAGTTCCGATTTGCCTAAACCCCAGCGCGCAATGTCCATTTCATGCACGCCCTGATTGCCAATGTCGCCATTACCGGTATCCCAGAACCAGTGCCAGTTATAGGCAAAGCGATTTTCGTTAAACGGCCGCGATGGCGCCGGTCCGAGAAACTTGTCCCAATCGACACCCGGCGGCGGCGCGGGCATGTCCGGCTTGCGTCCGATTGACTTACGCCGTTTATAACAAAGACCCTTGGCCAGATAGACTTTGCCGATCACACCCTCATGCAGCAGCCGGATGGCCTCTATTTTATGCGCGATTGACCGGCTCTGCGAGCCCACCTGTACCATCCGCCCATACTTACGCGCGGCGGCGATCATCTGCCGGCCCTCATAGATATTGTGGCTGGCCGGTTTCTCGCAATAGACGTCCTTGCCGGCTTGGCAAGCCCATATCGTCCCCAACGCGTGCCAGTGATTGGGCGTCGCCATGGAGACGGCGTCGACGCTTTTGTCGTCGAAAACCTGGCGCATATCCGAATACTCTTTCGGTTTGCGGCCGGTCAACTTTTCGACTAGCGCCGCGCCGCGTTCCCGTGCCGCCTGGTTCACGTCGCAGATCCCAGCGATATTGGCGGCGGCTACCTCGGAATAGAAACGCGCGTGATCCTGCCCGCGCCCGCCAAGTCCAACCAGCGTTAGATTCACCCGTTCATTCGCCCCCCGGACCCGCGAGGCGGAGAGAACGGAAGCAGCCAACAAAGTGCGTCGTGTCATTGTGAATAGAGTCCCAGAACCCAGAGCGGAAAGTAGTGCCGGTACATGGTATATCGCATATAGAAGACGTTCGGGAAACCGGTGCCCGTGGCCAGCGTCTCGGGCCATGACCCATCGTCCCCCTGCGTGTCGATCAAATACCGCACGCCGCGCTCAGCGTACGGCGATTCCTTACGGCCCGCGGCATGAAGCGTCAACAGCGCCCAGGCGGTTTGCGATGGCGTGGAAGGGGCGCTGACGAAGTCGTCATGCGTGTAGGACATGCAACTTTCGCCCCAACCGCCGTCGGCGTTCTGCACCGAAATCACCCAATCGGCCGCGCGGCGGTAAAGGTTCGGATCGTCATATTCTGCCGCCCGCAAACCGCGCAACGCCAGAAAAGTTCCGTACAGATAGTTCACGCCCCAGCGCCCATACCAACTGCCGCTCTTCTCCTGGGTGTTGACCAGATAGCGAACGGCATCGTGAATGGCGGGGTCGGACTTCGGCACGCCGCGCCGTGCCAGCGCCTCCAATACGCGGCCCGTAATATCGGGGCATGTCGGGTCGAGCATGGCGTTGTGATCGGAGAACGGAATCGAGTTCAGCAGGCCCCAGTCGTTATCGGCGTCGAAGGCCGCATAGCCGCCATCGCGGGACTGCATCCCCTTCAGCCAAGCTATCGCGCGCGTCTCCACGGCCTGCTGCTTCACCGGATCGGAGGCCTCGCTAAACTCCAGGCACATCAGCACGATGGCCGTGTCGTCGATGTCGGGATAATGCTCATTGTTGAACTCAAAGGCCCATCCGGAAGGGTGCAGATGAGGCCGCTTGACGGCCCAGTCGCCGCGCCGCCGGATCTCCTTGGCAAGCAGCCAATCGGCGGATTTACGCAGCGCTTCCGGGTTCGGATAGCCGGCTTCAGCCAGGCTGAAAGCGGCATAAGCGGTGTCCCAGACAGGGGAGAAACAGGGTTGAAAATAGAGTTCTTCGTCCGTCTCGGTGATCAACCTGTCGAAGTGCGCTTTAGCCTCGATCAAATCGGGGTGATCGTCCGGATAGCCAAGCGCTTCCAGCGCCATGATCGTATACTGCATCGCCGGATAAATTGCGCCCAGTCCGTCGCTATTACGGCAATGGTCCAGCATCCAGCGTTCGGACTGCCGGATCGCCGCGGTGCGCGCGTCCCGATGCCCGCGCCGCTCCCAGAGCTTCAGCAGCTTGTCCACTTGATGAAAGAGCAGCGAAAGAAACCGGTCCCGTTTCGGCAGTCCGAGTTTCACCCCCGGCAGCATCAATTCGTCAACGGAGACGCCGTCCGGCGCCGGCCGCACGCCACCCACCGATTGTACAATCGACAACGGCACCACAATGGCCCGTGTCCATGACGCCATTTCGTAGAGCACGCCGCCCATGTACAGGGAGCCGCCGGGCACTAGCACCAGTTCCGGCGGGATGGTCGGCACGTATTTGCGCGGGTAAAGGCCGAAGAGGCTCAGATTGATTTTCGTGTAGCTGTTGCAGGCCTGCAGGCCGCCGAGCGAATGAATGCGGTTGCAGGCGCGCCGCATGGGCTCGGAGTCGGGCGAATGCCCGCACAGGCGTAATGCCGTGTATGCTTTTACGGTTGTATTGATGTCGGCCGGGCCCTCCGGATAGACCCACCAGCCGCCTTCGGCCATCTGCCGGGATAAAATGCGGCGGCATGCTTTCTCCAGCCTGATCTTTGACGGTGGATTCCACACGCCATGTTCGGGTGGGTGTAGCCAAAGCTCCAACAGAACGTAGTCGGATTCCAGCGAAATATCGGCCAGCAACTCGCCGCACCAAAAGCCGTCTGGCGTTTGCATTCCCAACAGGGCGCGGGCGCTGGTATCGGCCGCGGAACGGGCGGCATCGCGAAGACTCTGCCGCTCCTCAAGGAGCTCACCAACAATGGAGCGGCGGGGAATCGGTTGCTGCGTTGGAAAAACGGCGCTCACCTCATATAGGATAACGCCGCTGTAATCTCTCCGAAAAATCTTAGCTCTTGCGATGGCGGGCTGCTGCCGATAAGAGAACAGATGTGGAGAATGCTCGCGGCGGGAATACTGTACTCGGCAAGCGCATGGGGTCAAGCGGCTAAGCCGCCGTCTGCCAAATCAGTCTCCAGTCTGGAACGGCAGCGTATTAGCGTGGATCGCCAAATGCACGCCATTCGCGAGAACTATCCCCCGCCGTTCGCGGGGAGTGGCGGGAATATGGTGGCTTCAGCCTCGCCGCCGGACTGTCCGCCCATTTCGGCCGCCGAAGTAAAGCCAATCATAGACCGGGAAGCGACGAGGCAGAAAATGGACGCGCGACTTGTCCAAGCCGTTGTTGAGGCTGAATCGGCATATTCGCCCTGCGCCGTATCGCCCGTCGGAGCGATGGGGCTCATGCAACTCATGCCTGCGACCGCTGAGAGCCTGCAAGTGTCCGATCCCTACGATCCCAATCAAAACATTACCGCCGGGACGCAGTATCTGAAGCAGATGCTGGAACGCTACGGCGGAGATATCGCCAAAGCCCTAGCCGCCTACAATGCCGGTCCGGCCCGTGTGGACGCGGCGGGCGGCGTTCCGTCGATCCCAGAAACGCAGGAATACGTCCGCAAGATCATGGGGAAGATCACTCCGCCCCGCCCAGTAGAATAGGAGCAGGTTGAGCGCCGCGCTGATCGCCGGTTTGGCTTTTCAAATCGCCCAGAATCCGTCGCCGATGACGGAAGATACGCGCAGCCACGACCGGATCACGCAGAAGTCCTCGAAGGGCCCCCGCGCTGGCCGGGTATTGATCATCGGCCATCCGGGGTCATCGTCGCCTGTCATTCTGCACTTCCATGGCGATACCTGGCTGCTGGAACAATCCGTCGCCGATGTTTACCCTGCCGCCACTGTGATCGCCATACAGATTGGCTCCGGCTCAGACGTCTATCAAGACGCCGTCAAAACCTCGGAAGCCCTCCAGGCGCTGCTGGCTGAAGCCGGCGCCGCAACCGGAAAACGTCCGGTCGTTCTCTCGTCATTCAGCGCCGGTTACGGTGCCGTGCGAGCCATTCTTCGGCATTCTTATAATCGCGTTGATGCCGTTCTGCTAATGGACGGGCTCCATAGCGAATATGTGGGTAAAGCGGTCGATCCCGCCGGGTTGAACGTCTTCCTGCAGTTCGCTAAAGACGCCGCCGCGGGCCGCAAACGTATGCTGATCACCCATTCCGAAGTATTTCCCGGAACGTTTGCCAGCACGACGGAAACTGCCGATTGGCTGCTTCGGCAACTCAAATTTCGCCGCCTTCCCGTCCTGCGCTGGGGTCCCGGCGGCATGCAGCAACTCTCTGAAATGCGGCGTGGCCGGCTGGCCATAATGGGCTTTGCCGGCAACAGCGCGCCAGACCACGTTGACCACTTCCACGGCATAGCCACGTGGCTGCGCGCGTTGCGCAGGATGTAGGTCGCTCTGGTCTGATAAAATGTGGCCAGTGGAAAACACGACCCCGCACGACGTTTATGAGATTCTGGTGCAGTGGGACAGGGAGGCTGGGGTCTGGGTGGCCGAGAGCGAGGATGTCCCCGGCTTGGTTGCCGAGGCCGATTCCCCCAATGTTCTGGCTCAAAAGCGGAGAATCCTTATCCCCGAGTTGCTGGAGTTGAACGGCGTCTCCAGCCACCGGAACGCGAGTTTCCTCGTGCTGTACCAACACGAAGATGGTGACGTCCTGACCTGCTGATGGCCAGTTATACGCCAAACGTGAAGGAGGTTCTACGCACGCACGGATGCCACTTTGAGCGACCGGGAAGGGGTGACCATGAAATCTGGTAAATCCGGATCACGAAACGGCGTTTTCCTGTAGACGGGAAAATCCTGTCCCGGCACACCGCCAACGCAGTGCTGAGACAGGCCGGCATCGCAAAGCAATTTTGATATGCCTGGATCGGGAACTATCTTGCTAACCCACTAGCGAAACTGCGGCGCCTGAGCGTGACGGTTCGAGATGCATTCAAGTTGCGGAGCCAACTCGCTCAGAGAGTCTTAATATCTCCATTTTTATCGCCTAGTGGCAGATCGCAACGCTTGGTCGAGCTACATGAGCAGCGCCCTCGTACAGTTCCGGTGTTGTCAGCCTGCGTCGGGCTCGGGGCGCCACGATAACCGGACCTCGGCACGTGATCGGCCGAGTAGACGCCTCCGCGCTTCAAGTTGTGTCTCGATACACTCCGGCAATATGCTCCGCTCCCGCAGCCTCAAATTGGGTATCCAGATCATACTCAGTTCCAGCAAAGTTTGCCTCATGACGGGACAAATTCCGGCAGTGCAGAAGCCACGATTCATTCACCTCGCGAGCGATAGAAATAGCCAGCCGCTTCATTTGTTCGGCCTGCGCCCAGTTTGGCAGAATTTCATGACGGGAGTTTGAAATGCCTGCATCAATTTGACCTAAACAATCACGCAAGGATTAGACAACGACCCAATCCCGCTCGCCGTAATCGTCACCACGTCCCCCGGCGCAAGCGCCGATTCCTGCGTCACAATAATGCCCGTTCCCGTCAATACCACCGACCCGCACGGCACCGGATTGGACTGCAACAGATATTCGACCAATGACTCGATTTTCCGGCCCAATTTGCCCGTCGACGTAGAACCCTCAAACGTCGTCGTCTCGCCGCGCTTGATCACGCAGGTCATGTCCAGCGAATAGGGATCCGCAATCTCGTCCGCGGTCACCATCACCGGACCAAGCGAACAACAAGCCGTGTAGACCTTCGACTGCGGCAAATACAGCGGATTTTCCCGCTCAATATCCCACGCCGAAACGTCGTTGGCGATGGTATAACCCACCACCCGGCCTTTGCTGCCCAGCACCACAGCCAGTTCAGGCTCCGGCGCCGTGAACTGCGAATCCGACCGGATGCCAATCGGCTGATCCGGCCCTACGCACACCCGCGCCGTTCCTTTGAAAAAGATCTCCGGCCGGTTCGCCGGGTTATACACGTAAGCGTAAAACCCTTCGCGAGTGTTGTGTTCGCCGTCGCGGAAACTGGCGCTCATCTCATAAGTGCAGCCGCACGCCCACACTTCCCGGGGCGCCAGAGGAATCAGCGCGGCCGCCGGTTCCGAATGGCTCGACGCCATCGACTTCGCCAGTTTCGGAAGGTCCGCATTCTCCACCTCCGCGCGGCGGATCAGGTCATACAACGTATGACCGGGGATCGGGCGGGCATTCCCATTTTCAAAGATCGCCGCCGTAACTTCGTTATTCCACTTAATTTGTCCGAGTCGCATGAGTTAGTACTTGAGATACACCGTTTTGTAATCGCTGTAAAAGTCCATCGCCGCCGGCCCCTGTTCTTTGGGTCCGAAGCTCGAGTCCTTTGTTCCGCCAAATGGCAATTGATATTCCACTCCCGCGCTCGGCAGGTTAATGGTCAACAGCCCCGCTTCGCAGCCATAGACGAATTCAAATACTCTTGACAAATTCGTCGTCTGCACGGACGCCGACAAACCGAAGGGAATGTTATTGGCAATGCGCATTGCGTCGGCAAAGTCCTTGGCCTTCATAACCGCCAGCACCGGGCCAAATACCTCCTCCTGCGCCAGCCGCATATTCTCAGTGACATCGGCGAAGATAGTCGGCTCGACGAAGTAACCCTTGTCATAGGCCCCGCCGGTCAGGCGGTTCCCGCCCAATACCAGCCGCGCGCCTTCCTGCTTGCCTATTTCGATGTACTTCAAATCCGTATCCAACTGCCCCTGGTCGACGGCCGGCCCGATATCGACCCCCGGCTCCATGCCGTTGCCGACCTTCAACTTAGCCGTCCGTTCCGCCAGCGCATCCACGAATTTGTCGTAGATCGACTCTTCCACAATCGCCCGGCTCGTCGCCGTACACTTCTGGCCCGTCGAGAAAAATGCCGCGTTGCAGACATTCTCAACGGCCGATTTGAAGTCGGCATCGGCCAGCACGATCGTCGGATTCTTCCCGCCCATTTCGAGCTGGATACGCAGTTTCCGCTTCGACGCCTCGGCATGCAGCCAGTCCCCGATCTCGCATGACCCGGTAAACGACACCGCCTTCAAATGCTTCGCCGTCACCAGCGCCTTGCCGATCTCGCTGCCCGACCCGGCGATATAATTCACAACGCCCTTCGGAATCCCCGCCTCATGGCAGGCTTCCACAATCCGCCAGGAACTGAGCGGCGAAACGGAAGCGGGCTTTAAAATCACCGTATTTCCGCACACCAGCGCCGGCGCCAATTTCCACGCCGGAATGGCAATGGGGAAGTTCCAAGGATTGATCAACCCAATAACGCCAATCGCTTTGCGGATCGAAAACATGTGAACCCGGTCGCGCTCGCTTGGCACCAGGTGGCCGGGCAGGCGGGATCCTTCGCTGCCGAAGTAGCGGAAGATATTGATCGCGCGCCGCACTTCGCCCTTGGCTTCGGGCAGCGTCTTGCCTTCCTCCCGGCACATTTCCGCGCCCAACTGGTCAAACTTCTTCTCCAGAATGTCGGCGACTTTGAACAACAGCGCGCCGCGCGCCGGGCCCGGCATGTTGGACCATCCGGCGAAGGCCGCCTGCGCCGCGTCGGCCGCCCTGTGTACGTCGGCCGCGCTGCCCTTCACGAACAGGCCAACGATCTCGTCCGTATTGGCGGGGTTGCGGTTCTCAAACGTGGGCCCCTCGACCCACTCACCATCTATGTAATTGCGGAAAACTTCCGACATGTTATGCAGTCCTTTTTGGAAATGAATTCGGATTTCAGGGCGCGGTTCCGCCGGGGGTATGAATCCTACTTCTGATTGAAATCTACTTTGGGCGACTGGCGGGATGCCGGGTCGGTCTTGAAGTACGCATCGTTGCGCTGGAAACCAAAGATGCTCGCGGCAATGTTGTTGGGGAACAATTCAATGCTTGTGTTGTACTTCTGAACAGCCTCATTATACTTCCGCCGCTCCACCGCAATCCGATTTTCCGTGCCGGCCAGTTCGTCCTGCAGCCGCATGAACGTAGCGTCGCTCTTCAATTGCGGGTAATTTTCGACCACTACCAAAAGCCGGCTCAACGCTCCATCCAACTGGCTATTGGCGGCAATTTTTTCCGGCGTCGTGCGCGCCCCGCCCAATGCCGCGCGGGCATTGGCAACCGAGGCGATCACGTCTTTTTCCTGTGAAGCGAAGCCCTTTACGGTCTCCACCAGGTTAGGAATCAGATCCGCGCGCCGCTGCAGCACGACGTCCATCTGTGCAAACGCGCCGTCAATGCCATTCTTTTGCGTGGTTAGGTCATTGCGGACCCCCACCATCTGCCCGCCCACCAGCAGCACCAGCAACACGATCACGCCCAGTACAATCAATCCGATTTTCATAATGTTCCTCTTTTTTTACTAGCCCTTCGCCAACAGGTCAACAGCCCCGGTCAGCGCTTCAATTTGTTTCATGTAGGCGGCCAGTAGTGTGGGCGGGTCCAGGTCGCGCGCCTTCTTCACGCCTTCCCGCAGATCCAACAAAGTATAGAACGGCGCGGGGTCGATTCCGAACTGTCCCGCGCACGCGCCAATCGCTTCGCGCTTGTGCATTGGCGCCGGCGCCCCGGCCAACCGGAGCGCATGGCGGCTCAAATTGCAGAATGTCGAAACCGATTCGGCCATCATCCGAATCAGCATCGCCTTATCGCTCAACATCCCGCCGGCCTTCTGCCGCAACCGCAACAGCTTCGCCCGCAATTCGTGCTCCACTTGGCCCCGGTAGAAGCTGTCGTCGATCTGTAGCCCCGCCACCACGTCCCGCCCGCCCAGCACGCGATGGCACTCCACGATATCGTGAAACTCGATGGCGAAACAGTCGGTGGAGTTATGCAACTCGTCTTCGCTCAAAAACAGCGGCGAGGGGTTCTCATGCGATCGCCACCAGTGGATGACCGGCTCCGCCAACCGCAATTCGTCGGGTCCGATGACGGTCAAGACACAGAGGACATTCAGGTCGCTGTACTTTCCATGCAACTCGCCCGCGGCGGCTGAACCATATAGCACCACCGACAACAGCCGCTGGCCGAACGCGCGTTCCAGCTTTGCCGTTAATTCCGCGAGCAGCTTATCTGTTTCATTTGCCATAGTCGTTACCAGTCACTTGACGCTCCTCCCCCGCCCGCATCTCCGC
>Ga0163151_10002413_pt1 | contig 28964 bp, 28 predicted proteins | sample OliLakLV19MP5IB2_FD_145596 | JGI IMG/M metagenome (GOLD analysis project Ga0163151, IMG submission 145596) | Freshwater microbial mat bacterial communities from Lake Vanda, McMurdo Dry Valleys, Antarctica - Oligotrophic Lake LV.19.MP5.IB-2 | ecosystem: Environmental > Aquatic > Freshwater >...
TTTTCAGATGCCTGTTACAAAGCCATTCAAATTGGTCGTCCACTGATCTTTAAAGAAGATTGGAAAAAGGTCCTGGACCCGGAGCATGTAAAATATCAAATTGAAGTCATGACCAAAATCCCTTCCTAACCCCTAACCCCCAACCTCTAACCTCAAACCCCAATTGTATGAATAATAGATTTCAACTTTTTTTACTCCTGTGTTTAGCATCGTTTTCCGCTTCCGCTCAACTCAAGGTCAGCGCCAACAACCGCTACCTCGAAACTGCAGATGGCAAACCGTTTTTCTGGATGGGTGATACTGCCTGGGAGTTGTTTCACCGACTCTCCCGGGAAGAAGCAGACAAATACCTGAAAATCCGTGCCGATCAGGGCTTTACTGTGATCCAGGCCGTTGCTTTGGCAGAATTTGATGGCCTTCATGACCCCAATTTTTATGGAGAAATTCCCTTAGAAGCTGATGACCCGACCAAACCCAGGGAGGCTTATTTCAAACATGTTGATTATATCATTGATAAAGCAAATCAATTAGGTCTCACCATGGGGCTTTTGCCAACCTGGGGAGACAAAGTTTTTAAGTCTACCTGGGGAGCCGGACCGGAGGTATTCAATGTATCCAATGCCAAAATTTATGGTCGTTGGCTAGGTAATAGATATAAAAACAAAAAAAATATAATCTGGATCCTTGGGGGTGACCGCAACCCCCGCAATGATTCCGATGTTGCCATTTGGCGTAGTATGGCCGAAGGCGTGGTCGAAGGTGCAGGGGGCCAGGACAAAACCATGATGACTTTCCATCCCCAGCCCAATGGAGTGCAGGACGGTGGATCTGCTAAATGGTTTCACCAGGATGCCTGGCTTGATTTTAATATGTTCCAGACTGGGCATTGCCGGGAAAATAATGTCTGGGACCGGATAAAATATACGTACGATCTCAAACCCACCAAACCGGTACTGGATGGCGAACCCATTTATGAAGACCACCCGGTTTGTTTTAATGCCAAAGAATTCGGCACTTCCAGTGCTTATGATGTGCGCAAGTCAGCCTGGTTTTCTGTTTTGGCCGGTGCATTTGGGCATACTTATGGATGCCATGATATTTGGCAAATGTATGCTCCGCATCGTACTCCGGTCAATGGTCCGCATTTCCCATGGTATGTAGCGATCGATCTGCCAGGAGCCAACCAAATGAAATACATGAAAGCCCTCATGACTGCCAGGCCGATTATTGATCGGATACCGGATCAATCATTGATATCAACAGAAGGTGGAAATAATGATCACCTGCAAGCTGCCCGTGGTAAAGATTATATTATTGTTTACACAGCCCAAGGCAAAAAATTTACCTTATACACCGGAAAAATTGCCGCCAAAGAAATCAATGTCACCTGGTACAACCCTAAAAACGGAGAAAACAAACCGGTAGGGAAAATGGAAAATAAAACCTCCTTGGAATTTACCCCGCCTTCGAGTGGATATGGGCAGGATTGGGTATTGATTGTGGATGAGGTGGGGAAGAGTTATAGCATGCCTGACTTTAAGTGACACTAAGAAATATTTATTTTCATTTATTAACATTACTCATAATCATTCTATTTCAAAAAAGAGCGATTTTTTGAGCCTTACTCGTTTGGTATTGAGCCAAAAGAATACTCCTATCTTTGATAAATGTATAGAATCAAAGACTATATAAATATCGACCCTGAAATACTTTCAGGAATTCCTGTTTTTAAAGGGACGAGAGTGCCGATTCAATCCTTATTTGATCACCTTGAAAAAGGAATTTCTTTAGATGAACTTCTGGAAGACTTTCCTACCGTAACAAAGGACCAGGCCATGGCCTTGATTGAGATTGCCAGTGAAATCCTAACTTCAAAAAACATAGAGCATATCTATGAAGCTGCTTCTTGATGAAAATTTACCCAAAAGGCTGAAACTGGATTTAAATGAACATGAGATCTATACTGTTGCAGATAAAGGTTGGAAAGGGATCACGAATGGGAAACTACTTGAATTAATGATTGAAATCAATTTCGATACCTTTCTAACTTTCGATAAAAATATTGCCCTAAAGTCAAAGTGAAAAAGATTACCTCTTTGATATCTGACTAATATCGCAAATACCTTTCCGATTCCACCTAAGTTGTCACTTTAATTCGATGATCCGGAAAACTAAAAATTCATCATCCATATGTCAAAATTACTAAAAGTAGCCGCCTCCGGCGTAGGTTCTGTCTGTATTAAGAATTATTTGGAGCATTCCAATGACATCAAAAAAAGGCATGTTTTGAAAAATCAACTACCCGAGAATCAAAATGGTGCAACCAAGAATCTATGACAATACTTCAAGAACTTGATAACTGCGACAAGGCCCCCTTTTAGTATAGTTTCTTCAATATTCTCCGTGTTCTCCGTGCTCTCCGTGCGCCAAGTAGTTCAATTAAACGCAAATATCCCACTTAACTTAAACCCAAGTACCCTTACCATTCCTCCCAAATTCCCCATAGTTGACAATACTTCAAGAATTTGATACCTGCGACAAGGCCCCCTTTTAGTTTCTTCAATAATCTCCGTGTTCTCCGCGCTCTCCGTGCGCCAAGTAGTTCAATTAAACGCTAATATCCTACTAAACTTAAACCCAAGTACCCTTACCATTCTTCTCCAAATTTTCCTAAATTGCCCCGTTAATTTGATTATCAGGAAAACAAAAAATTCATCATCGATATGTCTAAAAGAATAAAAGTAGTGGTCGCCGGTGTAGGTTTTATCGGCCCTGTGCACATTGAATCATTGCGGAGAGTGGGCACCCTGGACGTGGTAGCCATGTTTCACCCCATAGAAAATGAAGCTAAGGACAAAGCAACTGCCCTCGGTGTCCCGGCTTATTATACAGATTATGATAAAATGATCAAAGAATGCGACTTTGACTGTATCCATATATGTACCCCCAACAACCTGCATTTCGCCATGGCCAAAACGGCTTTATTGGCCGGTAAACACGTCGTTTGCGAAAAACCGCTGGCTACCTCGGTCAAAGAAGCGGAGGAACTCATCGCCATTGCCAAAGAGAAAAAAGCAGTCAACGCCGTAAGTTTCAATATCCGGTATTATCCACTCGTGCGACAGATGAAAGCCATGCGCGAAAACGGGGAGATCGGAAGAATCTATTCCATCATAGGATCTTACCTGCAGGATTGGTTGTTTTTTGAAACCGACTACAACTGGCGTTTGGAACCGGATAAATCCGGTGAGTCCAAAGCCATCGCCGATATCGGTTCCCATCTGATTGACCTCATCGAATACATATCGGGATTGAGTATCACTGAAGTAATGGCAGATTTTTCAACCATCCATCCTGTCCGTAAAAAACCGCTCAAACCGGTAGAAACTTATTCTGGAAAACTATTGACCCCTGAAGATTATAGTGATGTACCGATTGCAACGGAAGATTACGCTAGTGTATTGTTGAGATTCAATGACGGTTGTAAAGGTGTTGTCACGGTCAGCCAGGTTGCTGCAGGCAGAAAAAACAGGATTAACCTCGAAATAGCCGGATCCAAACAAACCCTGGCCTGGTGTTCCGAATCACCCAATGAATTATGGATAGGCAACCGGAATACTGCCAATTCAGTCCTGATGCGCGACCCGTCTTTGGTTGACAAATCGGTGAGAAGTATCATCTCTTATCCCGGTGGGCATAATGAAGGCTTCGGCAGTACCTCCAAACAACTTTTTACAGAAATCTATAAGGCTGTGGCCGAAGGCAAACAACCGGACAATCCCAGCTACCCGACATTCGAAGAAGGCCATCGCGAATTATTATTGTGCGACCGCATCATCGAAAGCCATAAGACGCAGAGGTGGGTGAAGGTGTAAGATGATTTAGACAGACGATTTAAGATCCGAAACATCGGATGACGATTGATTGCAGATTGACGATTGATTGCGGATTGAGGGTTGAGGATTAAGGGTTGAGGGTTGAGACGGTGACTTTTTCGTAATTTCATGGATATCAATTTATAGCCTAACCTTACTTGTGTATGAGATGCTTCTGCTGTTTGCTTCTAATCAATCTATTCTATTCAGGGCTTTCGTTAGTTGCCCAATCCCCTATATCCGCCAGAGTCGCCAAATTCAATAATCGCCCTACCATTTTCCTGAATGACAAACCGGAGTATCCTATGTTCTACTCCCTCACCGACGTACCCGGTGGCAGATGGACCTGGGAAGAATTGCCCCGGTACAATATGGAATCATTTTGCAAACAGGGCATAAAATTGATCCAGGTCGACCTGGCGTTTGATCATGTTTGGAAAGAAGACGGACCAATAGATATAAAATTAGCCCAGCGCCAGTTAAGAGGGGTACTGGATGTTTGTCCCCAGGCAGCCATTTTTATCCGTTTTCACGTTAACCCTCCCAAGTGGTGGCAAGAAAAAAATCCTGAAGAAAACACGATATATGCCGATGGCCCTTCCATGCCCGACATCGATTGGGGCTTGCAACGTTTGATTGAGGATGACGAAGAAAATCCCACACGCACCAGCCTGGCTTCAGGAAAGTGGGTAAGAGAATCTTCGGATAAACTGAAAGAATTTTTATCTAAGTTAAAAACGACCCCGGAAGGCAATGCGTTAGCCGGTATCCAGGTGGCTGGTGGTGTTTATGGGGAATGGCATTATTGGGGATTTATTCAAAGTGACCCCGATATGAGTAGACCTATGGAGGTATACTTCAGAGCCTGGCTGACTAAAAAATATAAAACCAATGATGCCCTGCAACATGCCTGGCATGACTATGAAGTTCAACTTTCCACCGCTTCACTTCCTACACTGGCCGAAAGGAATGAAACGCGTGGAGGCCTGTTCAGGGACCCGGTGCATGAAAAGAAAGTCATAGATTATTTTGAGGCACAGCATCAATTGGTAGCGGACGATATTCTCCATTTTTGTAAAATCATCAAAGAATCCTGGCCACGGCCGATCATAACCGGAGCCTTTTATGGATATTTTTATTCGTTGTTTGGACGCGATGTTGCCGGTGGACATCTGGAGTTACAACGTGTTTTAAAGTCACCCTATATTGATTACCTCAGTGCACCCGGCACGTATTATCCATCGGCGGTTGAAATGGGCGATCCATACCGGTCAAGGTCATTGATCAACTCCATAACACTTAATGGAAAACTTTGGCTGGATGAGATGGATCAACAGACTCCCCTTCTCCCCTTAAAAAGTACAGATCATGCGGAGAGCGTTAAAAAAAGTATAGCCCAGGTCAGGAGGAATGTCATGTTTACCATGTCTAAAGGCCAGGGTTTGTGGTTTTATGATTTCGGCCCTTCCGGCTTTAACGGGGGTCCAAGATTGAGTGATCATGGATCCTTTGGCTGGTGGGACGAACCCAGCATACTGGGACAGATCAAACAATTAAAATCTTTAGGGACCACACAATTAAACCAACCCTATAAAAGTGATGCAGATGTCCTATTGGTTTATGATACCGAATCCTTTTATCATATGGGTAGTGATAAAAAACGCAATGCCCTCAACCACTGGGGGAACAACTGGCCCACTGTTGGAATATTTAAAAGCGGGGTCGTCCACGATGTCATTCACGTAGCTGATCTGGAAAAGATTGATCTGGAACCCTACAAAGCCATTGTTTTTGTCAATACCTTTTTATTAAAACCCGCTCAGAAAAAAACAATTGCAGACAAAGTAGCCAAGGGCGGCCGTCATCTGGTTTGGATTTATGCACCGGGTTATAGTGATAGCTACTTACTCTATTCTCCATTTATTTACGATGTCACCGGCATTCAAATTGAAAAAACAGAACCCAAAAAACCAATATCTATAACCGTGGATTCCAATATTGTCCGCAATTATACTTTTTCTGTCTGGGACTCAGTGATCTCGCCTCTATTTATAGTCAAGGACAAGGAGGCACAATCCATGGGAACGGTGAACGGCACCAATCAGGTTGGATTTGCTAAAAAACAATTGGACTCTTGCACAACCTGGTTTTTAAGCTTGCCCCCGTCCAACCCTGAATTATGGCGATATATATTTAAAACTGCAGGGGCACATATTTATCACGAAGGGGAAGCCATATTTTATGGGGGAAATGGCACATTGACAATTCATACTAAAACCGGAGGGACTAAAACCATTACCCTCAAAAACGGAAATAAAATCACCATAGATTTGGCTCCAAACTCAACTTCGGTCATCAATCCTGAGAATGGGGATTTTCTTTTGAAGTAGCTGCGAGTATCAGGCAGCGAGAAACGAGCAGCGAGAACCCTCAACCCTTATCCCTCATCCCTCATCCCTATCTAATCCGAAAGTCTGGAAGTCCGAAAGTTTCTCAACCTCAACCTCAATCTTAACCTCAACCTCAACCTCAACCTCAACCTATCAAGTCCATGTACGACAATCTATTTATTCTCCCTTTCTCCAAATATATTTTTATTCCAACCTCTGAATTCATAGTATTTCGATTTCGGTTCACCGGTCCAGCCGTTTATCCCTTTTTTCGGTAAAAGCACAGCATGAATATAAATGACAGGGATTAACGTTAATCCCATTACGCTGAACGCGATTGTCCTTCCAAAATAAATAGACAACAAAATCACTATAACAAGGGTTACCAGGTATTTTAATAATTTCCTCCATCTTGGGCTCCTTTCTTCAAAATGTCCCAGGCTGATATGGCCCAATAGGAGGACGATGCTAACTATCGCAACTTCAAACCATAACGTATCTGTATTGAACATAAAGCACTTAATTTATTTTAGCTGCTGAATTACTGTGTGTCCACATCTTTATCACTTTACCTGAAGCGTTTTTCTCAAATCGATACACACCACCGATGAGTTCGTCACCCTTCAACTCCCTGAATTCATTTCCTGACACCTGTCTTAGGATGGTCATCGACTCATCCGGATTGGTATTCGGCAAACGAAGTATAGCCAAATCTCCATACCAGGGCAGGATTATTTGTTCTGAACCCCAGGGCTGTATCAAATAACTGCCCGTATACTCATCCAGGTTGATATTTTCATTAACCCTGGCTTTGGATTTAGGAATTTTATTCATGATCTCTCTTAATTCCTTTGCAAATAATTCAGGGCTTTCTCCACCGGCATTGATCATCACGGTATAAGCCATCTTTGATTTGGGATCCATTTGCAAGGTCGCGCGGTATCCCGGACATGATCCACCATGGCTTACTATGGTCGTATTCCCTTGCTGACTGACCACAAATCCCAATCCCCAGGTTGTTTTCCAATCCGGGTCAGTCCATTGCACCCTTTGCATTTCACGCAGGGTCGATGCTTTTATTAACTCTGTTCCGCCATTAGTCAACAATCTGAATTGCCAGGAAGCAAAGCGGGCCAGGTCTTCAACGGTAGAGGCATACCCGGCTGCTGCCTTTATACCCTTGGCGTCAAACAAAGGTATTTGATCTCTGCTCCCATCTCTTTTAATAGCACTATACCCAATAGCCATTTTTTTGCCCCACTCTTCTTTGGGCAGGTTTGGATGGGTTGCATTTAATTTCAATGGTTTAAGAATACGATCTTTGACATAATCGTCATAAGATTTGCCTGAAAGCTTTTCAACCACTTGTCCAAGCAAGGTAATTCCCAGGTTGCTGTATTGAAAATTAGTTGAGGCCGGATACAGCATGTCCTGTGAACCCAATCTTGCATTCACCTGTGAAGCAGTCGGAAAAGGAAAATCGGGTCCAGTCCAATAGGGGAAATCTGATTCTCTGGGTAGTCCACTCGAATGCGTTAATAATGAACGAATGGTAATGGGACCGCTTTCCGGAAAAGTTTTTTTAAGGTCAAAAGAGGGCAACAAGGTTTTAATTTCATCATCCAGCCTCAATTTGCCTTCATCATACAATTGCATAATGGCGACGGCTGTAAATAATTTAGAAATTGAACATATACTATATATCGTGGACGGGGTAATCGGGTGATTCATTTCGCTTATAGTCTGGCCAAAAGCTTTACTCCAAATCATTTCCTGATCGTTGACTATGGCAGCAGAAACAGAGGGTAAATGCTGATAATCTTTTTGTGCTTCCATCCAGCCCTCAATCAGCCGGAATGCATCGGTATAATCCGTGGGCGGAACCTGGGCACTGAGGTTTATGGCTAAAAAATAGATCAGGTATACTAATTTGTTTTTCATAGTCTGGTTTTACGTTGATTACACTTCCGAAAATTTATAAATCGTGTGGTGCTATTTCCAATCCAGGCAGCTACGCTTTACAATAAACAGCCGGAAATTACATTTTACACCAGTCTATAAAATTTTCCTAATCCTTAAGTTTTTATACTCAATTTTCATCGGCGGACCAACGTGCACCTGTACGCCCAGCAGTCCGCTAAATTTCCGGTTCACCGTATCTTCATCCACCACCTCACTCATCAATTTTCCATTGATAAAATGCTGAAGCCGGTTGCCTTTGATGATTAGATGATATTCATTCCAATCTTCCCGGTTTACAAATTTTTGTAAATCTTCCTTGAAACCCAGGTTTGAGGTAACAACTACTTTATTACCCGGCTCAATTTTTACCACTTGCCCCCTTTTGGCCAGAAAGGTCCTCCCGCGCTCCTCATAATTCTGGCCGTTCCACTGGCCTTCACCATCCAGATCAGCCTGATACCCTTTTAGTGCGAAGGGTTCACCGTCCACTTTTACACTTCGGTAATTAATCCCGCTGTTGCCTTTGGCAGAAACGCGGTAGTCCACTTTTAATTCAAAATCATCCGGCATCTGCCCCTGCCAGATGATGAATGAATTTTTTTTCAATAAAGTCTCCGGGGTTACTTCACCGGTAAGTAGGCCATCCTCTACCCGCCAATAAACTGAATCTCCTTTCCAACCATCCAGGTTTTGACCATTAAAGATCGAAACAAAGCTGGTATCCACCGGTCTTTGAGCACATAGCATGGTAGCGTTGATCGATGCACCGACAATTATGAAAAGATATTTAAGCACTGTACAATAGGTTTAATCAGGTATCAGGAATGAGAGTTGAGGGTTGAGTCACTCGTAAATCGTAAATCGATGATTCGTCAATCCACCCTCCTCTAAGGTCTAATCACCGTCCCATCCTTCCTTCTCGTCGTACCCCAGGAATAATCAAAATTGGTCCCTCCTTCCGGAAAAGGAAATTTGGCTGCTATTTTTTCGTCTATATCCATCCCAAGACCTGGTTTTTCCTGGGCATACATATAACCATTTTTGGTTTCCGGACAACCGGGGAAGACCTCCTGGGTATTGGGAGGGAAAACATATCCTTCATGCACACCAAAATTGTAGCTGCACAATTCCAAGGCAAGCTGAGCTGCATGCGCAATGGGAGAAGCATCTCCAGGACCATGCCAGGCGGTACGCACCCCAAAAAATTCACATAAAGCACCAACTTTTCTCGCCGGGCTCAAACCGCCGATTTGAGAAATATGTATACGGATAAAATCAATGAGTTTGTCTTTGATCAATGGCAGGTATTCCTGCTGGGTATTAAACAATTCTCCCATCGCCAGGGGCACTAACGTGTGTTGGCGCAACAAGCGAAAATGTTCATTGTCTTCCGGTGGGAAGGGATCTTCAATAAAAAATGGTCGATAAGGCTCGAGATCTTTACACAACGTCATGGCTGTGGGTAGTGGTATCCTTTCGTGCACATCATGCAAAAGCTCCACTTCTTCACCAAACTTTGCCCGGATATGTTCAAACATCTTCGGAACAGAGCGGGCATAAAGTGCCGGATCGAATATTATTTTAGGGTCAGTAGGACCCGCTTGTTCGGGAGGGAGTCCGACCGAACTCGCTGGAGTACCAGTAGCACCACGCGCGCCATAATTGGCATTGCCTTTTTGGCCCATTTGAATTCTGACATGCCGGTAACCACTGGCAATAGCAGCAGCCACCTTATCATCCAGTTCACTTAATTCAAGTCCTGAACCATGATAATACAGATCGGCTGCAAAGCGTACCTTACCACCCAATAATTGATAGAGCGGCATATTGGCGCGTTTAGCCTTGATATCCCATAAAGCGATATCGATACCGGACATCGCATTAAATAAAACCGGTCCGTTGCGCCAATAGGAGCTGACATAAGATGCCTGCCAGATGTCTTCAATCTCATCGACATTGCGACCAATCAGAAAAGGCTTAAGGTATTTTTCGAGAGCGGTGGCTACCACATAAGCCCTCTGCGTGAAGGTCGAACAGCCAATTCCGTATAAACCGGGTTCAGAGGTCATGACCTTGACCACGACCAGTCTAATACCGTTGGGTGAGGTCAGTATAATTTTGACATCCGTGATTTTCACCGTGCCCAAACCCGTTGTTTTGGGAATGGAGGATTGCGCCAGGATTTCGCGCATGGGCAAGGCCACTGCGGCTGAGGTTGCGACCAGATTTTTAAGCAGGTTTCGCCGTTTCATTTTATGGTTTTTTTTATTGCGTGAAGAAATGGAACCAGAGTAAAATTAAAATACCCTGGATCAAAAGCCTAAATTAATAATCCTTTTGAAGGATAGATCATAATTAATAATATATTTCATTGAAATCTATACCCCGATACTCACAGGTCCAATATCTGGCAGTTTAATGCACCCATTCCATGATTCACCATCAATCAAACCACATCTGCCAATCTCAACCGCTCCCCTTTCCGGGTCAATAGATGTATAATTCCCAAAGCAACCAGGTAGGTAAACCCACATACCGTAAATAAAATATTATACCCGGTGGTGATATTACCCATAGCTTTAAACTGGTCCAATAAATTGCCCACTAAAATCGGAAAAAGGATGCCTCCCACAGCCCCGGCCATGCCACCGATACCTACCACAGAACTCACTGCTTCTTTTGGAAAAAGATCAGAAGCAATGGTAAAAATATTGGTAGCCCAGGCCTGATGAATAGCCACAGCGAGCGATATCAGGGCCACCGCTATCCAGGCTGAATCCGCAAACTGGACCAGGATGATGGATAATTCCACACAGGCAAAAATTAATAAGGCGGTTTTTCGGGCTTTAAGTACCGGCCATCCTTTTCGTATGAGTAAGGATGAAAAAAAACCTCCCCCGATACTTCCAACCGTGGTCGCGGTATAGATGATCATCAATTCGAGGCTGGGTTTTTTGAGGTCGAGACTAAACGTAGATGCGAAATACGAAGGCAACCAAAATAAAAAAAACCAGAATATAGGATCAATTAAAGCTTTACCGGTGATATAGGCCCAGGTCTGAGGAAAGGTGAATAATTTGCCCCAGTTTATTTTTACGGAATTGGTCTGATCTTCTATTTCCTGTCCTTCTATAATCAGATTATATTCTTCACCTGTTAATCTTTTTTGTTTGGATGGGATTTCATAGAAATACCACCAAAAAATCAACCATACAAATCCCAATGCCCCGGTGATCCAGAATACATCTTTCCAGTTACCAAAATTTAAAATCAATGGCACAATCAATAAAGCCATCACCACTCCAACACTCGTACCCGAATTAAATATCCCGGTTGCCAGCCCTCGTTCTTGTTTGGGAAACCACTCTGCAACTGTTTTGACTCCAGCTGGAAAATTACCTGCTTCACCGAGTCCTAAACCTATCCGCGCCAGAGCAAATCCAGTCACAGTTTTTGCTAATGCGTGCAACATTCCCGCTACGCTCCAAATAAGAATTGAAATCGTATACCCCAGTTTAGTACCTATCCGGTCAATTATTCCCCCTGCAATTAATAGACCGATGGCATAAGCTCCAGTAAAGGCCATAACCAAATGGGCATAATCGGTTTCAGACCAGTTAAATTCTTTTTCCAGGATAGGTTTCAACAATCCGATGATTTGCCGGTCGAGATAATTGATACAGGTCGCCAGGAAGATAAGACCAACTATAATCCAGCGGTAGTGACGAATTTTTATTCCTTTCATTCTTTTATTCCTTTCATTCCTTCTTTCATTCTTTCTTTCCTTCTTTCATTCTTTCATCCCTTCATTCTTTCATCCCTTCATTCTTTCATTCTTTCATTGCATTCATTGCATTCATTGCATTCACCAACCATGCACCGCACCATCCTTACTAAACAATATCGGATGCGGAAACTTCGTATTCGACGTCACTTCCAGCACAAAATCTGCTTTAGCCGGATTAAATTCTACACCCAGACCGGGTTTAGGGTTGAGGTATAATTTCCCTTCACGGAATAATAAATAATCCTGGTTAAAATATGCAGGTTGTTCGATCCGGCCTCCAACCAATTCAATCAGACAACGGATAGGACTGCTCGATCCCAGGACATGCACCAGGGCGGCGGTAGACAAAGGGCCGGTAAAGTGTGGTATCAATCCCACGTAATGTGTTTCACATAAAGCAGCTATTTTTTTGAACTCAGTCAAACCGCCCGAATTGGGAACGGTGATCCTGCAGTAATCGATCAACCGGTTTTCAATCAATTCATTGATATCCCATCGATCGCCAAATTGTTCACCTACCGCAATAGGCACATTGGTCATTTGGCGGATCGTTTTATATACGCCTGGATTCTCAGACCGGATAATATCCTCAACGAAATAAGGCTGAAGGGGCTCTATAGCTTTACAAATTTTAATTCCTTCGGGCGTATCAAACCGGGTATGCAGGTCAATCGCCCAGTTTCCTTTTCCTCCTACAGCGGCATCCATTTTCTGACAATGCTCAATCGTCTTCTGTGTATGTTCATAAAAATCAAATGGCTCTGGTCCATTTCCTCCTGTCGGTCCGGTACGATATGTTCTCAATCCGGCAGCAATACAATCTTTAGCCCGGTCATATTCATTCGTTGCTTTGGACCCACTGAATCCGGTTGCATAACATTCCACAAAATCCCTGGTGGCCCCGCCTAATAAGTCATACACCGGTACCCCTAGTGCTTTGCCTTTGATATCCCAAAGGGCCATTTCAATCGCCCCTACCGCATGCAATTTTTCCCTGCCCGGAGGATAAAACATGCCCCGGTACAGCAGTTGCCAGATGTGTTCAATCCGGAATGGATCCTGTCCGATGATCATTTGGGCGCATTGATCGATGGAGTCTTTAAATCCACCTTCTCCAATACCAGTGATACCACCGTCTGTTTCAATTTCAACTATGCCCCTTGCCTGGTTAAATAAGGGTTTGTTGTAACCCGGTGCACTATAATATCTGATTTTTTTAATCTTCAATTTTGAAGCTGCCGTGTTTCGGTAACCGACAGACCCTTTTAACCCCGGCAAGCCCAGGCCAAATGCTGCGGTACTCAATAGTCCTGACCTGATAAAATTTCTTCTTTCCATGCAGTAAAGTGTTTAAGGTTTAATTGGGTGGTCAATTTAGTTTGTTTTGGGGATTTTTACTGATAAGTCGTACCAATTTCAAGCATTCGAGGTCAGAGTCGCTTAAACTACGGGATCTAATATTGGTTCGAGGTCTTTAGACACTCCTTTAGATTTGTAATTGAATAATTTTATTCATATTACAATTATTACTAATGTATTTCTTTTTTGCTACTTTTTTCTTTGTTAACAATCGGTATAATTGTTGAAATCTATAAAAATAGCGGAGGTGACCTAATGAGACCTCAAGGTTAACGACCTAATGTTCGAAGTAGTCCTCCGCTATTATTGATTAAGCACCAAGTAGAAATTTAGGCGTTTGGGCCTACTAAAGGAGTTGGTGTTAATCTACATTTTTTAACTTCTAAAAATGTAAAGTAAATGTACAAGTTTTTCGTAGGAGTAGATGTCTCCAAAGGGTGGATTGATGTATCCAGTACCGAAGGATTGTCGGTGAATTACGCCGGCCGATTTAAAAACTCCATTGCCGGCTTTAAAGAGGTGATTTCCCAGTTGAAGAAGATCAGTTCAATCGAAAGGTCTGAATGGTTTGTCTGTTTTGAGAATACAGGCACCTATTCAAAACTTTTACTGCAATGGTTAAGTAGTCAGGAGATCGCATGTCGGGAGGAAAATCCATTGATCATTGCAAAATTGCCAGGATTACGCCGAGGCAAGAGCGATAAACTCGATGCGGGGTTCATTTGCCAATATGCCTATGAAAAGCGGGAGAAAATCAAGCCTACCCAATTGACACCCCCCACGATCACAGAGCTGAAGAAGCTGCTTTCCAGAAGAAATCTCCATGTTCGGCATTGTGCTGCTTTAAAAACCAGTTTGAAAGAACACCGGGCTGAATTTCCTACCGAATTATTGCATCAGTTGGAGCAGCAAAACAAAATGTTGATTGAAAAACACAACGAGTGCATTGCTTTCATTGAAAACCAGATTGAAGCCCTGGTCAATTCAGACGAAGAACTGAGTAGAAATTCTAAACTTTCTCAATCGATTATTGGTATAGGCCCTGTCATTACCTGGTATATGATTGCAACCACCGGAAATTTCAAGCTTTTCGCCACCAGTCGCAAATATGCGACCTATGGTGGGATTGCTCCATTTCCAAAAAGTTCAGGGACAAAAAAGGGAAGAGATAGGGTAAGTCACTTAGCCAATAAACAAATCAAAGCCTTACTTTCCAATGGGGCATTATCAGCTATTCGTCACGACCCCGAGATCAGAACGTATTACCAACGAAAAATAAAAGAAGGCAAAGTGGAAGGAGTGGTCATTAATAGTGTTAAAAACAAATTGGTAGCCAGAGTGTTTGCCGTAGTTCAATGGGGGAACTCCTTTCGTAAAGCTTGGCAATTATGCATAGAAAAAAATATCATAATAAATTTGGTGAAACGTAGAAATTCGAACAGCGCGCTGCGCTTGGGGTAAAATTTTGGTTGGTATTTTAATAAAGAGTGAGGAACGAGCGGGGGTGAGTCTCAAATATCCATCACCTCCCCCCTTATAGCCGACTCATAAGCGGCATATACCAGGCGTAGCGTTTTTAAATTCAAATCAGCCCGGTTGTCCGATTCTTTTTTGCCAACAATGGCATCCAGCAAATCCTGATTACAAGCCACCAGAGCGGCCTGCGACGCTTTGTATTCCGGGTGCAGCCAGGGGTAGTCCACGATCGGGACAATATCTTCGGTAATATCATCCGGTTTAATGACAAAAAGTTTATAGTCTTTGTCTAATCGGATACTACCCTGAGTGCCTTCGATATACAACAAAGTTTGCGGAAAACTCTCATACTCTACCACCGAAGCCCAGGATAATTCAACATAACAATGCACACCAGACATGGTTTCAATAAAAGTGTTCGCTACGTTTTCACCTTTAAAGCCAGTACCGATTTTTTGAGTTCTGCAAAACAATAGTTTGGCTTCGCCGAAAAAGAACCGGATCAGGTCAAATAAATGTACCCCCAGGTCGGCAATGATCATCTGAGGTAATAGAGCCAGGGTCGGTTGATATTTTAATACAGGAAAAGAACTATTAAAATAAATCCGGGCTTTGAAGGACTGGCCAATAATACCCGCATCCAAAATTTGTTTGACCTTTAGCATGGCGGCCTGCCAGCGAAAATTTTCATGGATGTAAAATGGGACATTTTTTGACGCACAATAATCGACCATCATCGTTGCAGTGGCCCAATCTGCGGCCATTGGTTTTTGGCAAATGACGGGGATACCATGATCCGCAGCCAACAGGACCAATGCTGCATGAGATTCAGGGTTGGTGATGATATCGACCAGGTCAGGTTTTTCCAAAGCAAATAATTGTTTGGCATCGGTGTAGTATGTTGAAATGCCAAATTTGTCTGCGAGCATTTTCGCTTTCGACTCATCGGGGTCACAGACTGCAATGACCTCTACAGGGAGTTCCAACCACGCAGCTACCTGGTAATGTGCCCAAAATCCACAGCCGATGATGGCGATCTTTGTCATGATTTAATTGATGGTCAAGTATACGGAATTTGAAGGCTTATTTAAAAACTAATGAATATCAGGGTTACCGAAAATCGGGATTCTGGGGTCAGGGGTAGGGGCCAGAGTAGGTGCTCCATCATCGCCCAAATCCCGTCTGTGGATTATGAGTATACCATAGATGTTGTCGTACGAAACCATGAATATGGAAACGCACCCAGTAAAGATTCATTTCCAAATAACATTCCTATAAGTAGCCTAAAATTCCGGATTTATTAACACACTAAACATTCAATGTAAAATAAATCTTACTTCCTGACCCAAGGCTTCTCTCCGCCCAGATCCTGGTACCCTGCGCTTCAATAAATTCCTTACGGATAGCCAGGCCAAGCCCGTTACCTGATTTGTGACTACCCGCTACCTGAAAATACCGGTCAAATATTTATGGAGGTATTTTCCTTCTATACCATTCCCGGAGTCCTTAACTGAAAATTTTATTGTTGTACGACCGGAATAATTAAAAATGCAAATTGAATAGCTCTGATGGACAATATTCCTGGTATAGACAGACCTTTTCTTCCCAGATAGGCTCAACTGCCCATTCGATATAAATTATTCCTTAATTAATCTTATCAAGCCAATAGTTAATACAGGATTAAATTAGAATGATTTGACTCCTATTGGTCATTTGGGATCTCTAAACGCCACAGCTTACTTATTGTGCCAGGTAACCTCCATCTACTGGATAATAAGCTCCGGTGACAAACGATGCCAGGTCTGAATTGAGCCAAAGCGCCAACTGTGCGACTTCTTCTGAACGGCCTAAACGACCAAGGGGATGCAAACCGGCTATGGTTTTTAAAGTTGCTTCATCCAGGATATTGGTCAGCAAAGGAGTGAGGATATAACCTGGCCCTATAGAATTGATCCGGATATTTTGGTCAGCATATTCAAGTGCTGCGGTTTTAGTAAGACCGACTACACCATGTTTGGCAGCCACATAAGCCGGCGAGAAGCGGGTACCCACCTGGCCGAGAATAGATGCCATATTGACGATGCTTCCGCCTTTTGTTTTCAGCATAGCGGGAATTTGATACCGCAGACCGTAAAACACACCGGATAAATTAACCCCAATCACCCGTTCCCAACCATCGATTGGATACTCCCCGGTCATACCCAGAGGCCCACCGATGCCCGCATTGTTGACCGCGACATCCAATGATCCGTATTTTTCAATGGTTTTATTGACCAGGATTTCATGGTCTTCCGGAATGGCTGTATTGGCTTTAATAAATACGGCTTCTCCCTTAGTGGCTAAAATTGAATCAAGGGTTTCTTGCCCTCCTATTTCATCGATATCGGAAACGACTACCCTGGCTCCCTGAGCGGCATACAAGATGGCAATTGCCCGGCCTATACCGGATCCGGCACCGGTGACGATGGCGACTTTATCTTGAAGAGTTTTCATATTATTAATTGATGGGTTACTTAAACACCGACCTTAAACTTAAGTTGGTTCCGCTAAATTCGTTGTTTAAGTTTTTGAATGCCCTGATGGAGATCAGTTCCATTCCTGATGCCGGAAGGTGGAGGTTGTACTTTTTGGGCTCAGGCTTTTAAAGCTTCCAGAAAACTGGAGGCCAGGTATTCCGGTGATTGTCTGTTGAGTGTAGGATTGATCCTCAGTAAAAACCCCTGGGAATTGGGCTCACCCAATTCAACATGTTTTTTCAATAGATTTTCACGGAAACGGTTGAGGTTGGTATGGGTTATGTTGAGCTGGATGATATGCGACCCTTTATCAAAAAAAACGGGTTTAAACCTTTCGTATTTTTTCAATATTTCGATGAACTGGGTGCTTTTAGCCCAGGCTGATCGGTAGTCTTCCAAAAATCCATCCGCAAAATGCAGGGCAATGGATGCCAGAGGCCAGGCTGCAGGTAAACTGCCTCCAAACATCCTTCTTTCGTGGAATAAACCGGTTGTAAATTCTTTACTTCCAGCCAGGATTGCACCGGATGGGGCATTAAAACATTTCCACAATGAAGTATAGATCGTATCCACCATCGCTCCATATTGGGCTGGATTTTTCTTGGAATGCGCTGCCTGGATAAATATTCTGGCTCCGTCCAGATGAGTTTGGATACCACTGGTCCGCGCAAAATCGGTGATACTTTTAAGTTTGTCCTCATCAAACATCCGGTCCGATAGCCTTCTTACCGGAGTTTCGATGGCTATCACACCTAGCCTGGTTTCTACTCTGGCTTTTTTTGCCTGATCAATGATCTTTTCAACTTCAGTTAATCCAAAATCAACTTCTCCCGATCCGAGTGGAATAAGATTTAGCCCGCTGAGAGTCTGGGCACAATCGCCGGAATCGTTATAGAAGTGGCTTTGTTCCTGAACAATCACTTTCCGGTTTTTATCTGCCAGGCGGCGCACGGCTAAATGATTGGCCAGGGTTCCGGTGGGCATAAAAACCGCAGATTCTTTGCCTAACAGCAGGGCAAATTTGTGTTCCAGTTCTTCCACCACGCCGCCGTTGGAATAATAATCCGGTTTGATTTTACCCTCATCACCCAATTGCAACAACAGGCTGGCATATTCTTGTGGAGATAATTGTTTTCCATCATGGATAAAATCAACTCGATTCGGTTCTTCTTTTGAATGCATGGAGTTCCTGTCTCCAGCCCGGGCGGGAGATAAGGCAGCCAATGCGCTGCCCAGGGCAATAAAATCACGTCTTTTCATGGTCGATTTAGGTATTTTTTGAATTTAATCATTTGCCGTTATCCGAGGGCTAATTTTATGATCTTTTCTTTTATTTCCCCCATCTGCATCGTCTTCTCCATTTCTTTGAACTGGCCGGGAAGCGCCGTCTGTATTATTTTTCCGTTTTTAAGCAATTGTATCTGATCACAGATTTCCACCAGGGATGAAAAAATATGAGAAGATACAATCACTGTTTTTTGGAATGCCTTGAGTTGTTGTATGATTTCAACAATCACCATATTGCTCTGGATATCTACTCCGTTAAAGGGTTCGTCGAGGATATAAATTTGATTGTGTTGAATCAGTACTCCGGTGAGGGCTAATTTTTTTTTCATTCCTGTGGAATAGGTAGAGGCATATTGATTTAATGGAAGTTCAAAAATATTTTTTTCATTTAAATCGGGAACAGCCACTTTCCGGGCATTACAGATCAGGCGCAGGTACTCTTCGCCGGTGATTTTTGAAAAGAAATAAGGTTCGGTAGGTAAAAAGCCAAGCACGTTTTTTAGCACTCCTTCGGAATAACGAATTGTTCCGGTATAATCTTCCAAACCTGCGATACAACGAAAGAGGGTAGTTTTTCCTGCTCCGTTTTCACCGACCACCCCATATGCCCGTCCACGTTCAAATTGGGTATTTACCTGGTCCAATACTTTTTTTGGTCCAAAATATTTATTCAGGTTTTCTACCTCGATCATTTAAATAATGGTTTTAATTGTTTAATGGACTTCAAATAAAATACGGGTAGTATGAATAATACGGCTGGAGGGAAAAGGATACAGAAAGCAATGCCCAATCCCTGTGATATGTTGATTTCTGCAGGGTAGGCAGAATATTTACCGAGAATCGCGACCATTAATACCAGGCTGCTGAGTATCAGAATCCCTGCGAGGTAAATAAACCGATCAGGAAATGCCAGGACTAATGCCAGGACTGCAGGCAGGGAAAGTATTAGGGAATGAAACAGGGCAATTTTTATTTTGTATCCTAAGAACCCTTTCTCTGATCCCGAAAAAATCCAAACATAATAGTAAGTTTCAGGTAGCGCATAATAGGTCAAAGAAATAAAATACAAGGTGATTATTGCAAACATGCCCAGGTTGAAATTGGTCACCCCGATGGCTATACCTACTAACAGATAAGCCAATAGGACTATCAAAAAGGATTTTCTGAACCCGACTGCAAATTCAAACGGATGTTTATAAAACGGTGTTTTTAGCGTAAAGCCGAATTTTTTATAAGCATCCAGGCTATTGGTCAGGAAGGCTGCCGGCAAAATCAAAAGCCCTAAAGCATACTCCCCTTTATAAAGAAGAAATAATAAAAAAGGAAAAGTCACCAATATGATTTCTGTCCCTATTATAATCCGATAATCTTTTTTGGAGAAACAATTTTTGATAAAATCAATCCGGTTTGCGGCATGGAGTGCCTGAACCGCAGCAATAGCAAAAGCCAGATATAGATACCTGGCATATTCCGTTCGTTCAAATAAAACAAAAGAAATCCCTGTGAATCCGGCAACCAGTAAAATATATCCCCATACCGGCTTGATACCAAAATCAATCAGGTGCCTTTGGATTAATTTAAACTGCAATCCCACATATTGTCTGATTAACACGTATTAGTTGTTTTGGTCGACAAACTTCATATTGTGTTCATTATACCTCGAGCCCGTATTTGGAAATTGTCGAACCAGGTTTTCCAAAGCCTCGGAATCTTCAACAGTCAGGGAAATATCCAGGGCCCTTGCATTCTCCAGCAGATATTTTCTTTTTTTAGTGCCCGGGATTGGAATGATCGATTCATCGCGGGACAATACCCAGGCCAAAGCGAGTTGCGCGGGGGTACATCCTTTTTCGTGTGCTATTTGGGTAAAAGCCTGAGCGAGGTTTTTATTATTTTCTTCATATTCCGGTTGAAACCGGGGCAGGCTGGCCCTGAAATCCGTTTTTGCGATGGTATCGGCATCAATAGTATTGGTCATCAACCCCCTGCTCAACGGACTGAACGGGATCAGCGTGATTTTTAATTCTTTACAAAGTGGCAGGATATCTTTTTCAACATCCCGGGACAATAAAGAATATTCGCTTTGCAAAGCACTAATAGGATGTACTTTATGAGCCCTCCTAATTGTTTTGGGTGCGGCTTCCGATAAGCCCAAATATCTAACCTTGCCTTGTTGGACCAGGTCAGCCATGGAGCCTACCGTATCCTCTACCGGCACCTGGGGGTCAATACGGTGGGCATAATACAAATCAATGACATCCGTTTTTAATCGTTGAAGGCTTCGGTCCACTGCTGTCCTGATGTATTCCGGAGAACCGTCAATACCGGTAAATTGCCCGTCTACAAAAGGTTTGAATCCAAATTTTGTGGCGATAAAAACCTTGTCCCGGTTAGATTTTAGTACCCTGGAAATCAATTCCTCATTTTTTCCATTGGCATAAGAGTCGGCAGTGTCCCAGAATACCATACCGATTTCAATAGCTTTTTCAAGCGTTGCGATTGATTCCGTATCGTCGGGTTGGCCATATCCATGGCTCATGCCCATGCATCCCAGACCCAGAGCTGGAAGTTGAATGTCAGTCTGACCAAAAGGCCTGTATTTCATATCGTGTACTTTTATTAGATTGTTAGACTCTTGAAATTCAAGCGGATTCCAACAGTTTTTTTATTGCTTCCAGAATGGGTTGCCAACCACCTCCTTCAATCGTTTCCTGATACCGTTTTTCCCCTTCTGCTACTTTTGAATAATCACCCTGGGTAGTTGTCAGTGTAGTTTCTTCTCCGTTTTGTATCAACTCGTATGTGACCGTCAGGTAATTTTCCGGTTTATCTTCAATGACTGGATTGTTGGGGTCAATGGTTGTATAGGCCAGGAATTTTCCGGGTTGGATATCCACTATATTCCCTTTAACAAAAACCATATCCTGACCTTCATAACTCCCTTTCCAGAGGAGTTCACTGCCTACCTTCCAGTCGGACACCGTTTCGCATCCAAACATATACTTTTTGGTTTGTTCCGGGTTGACCAGGGCGTCCCAGATCTCAATCGCTGAAGCTTTAATAGATATACTATTCTCTACAAATAACGGTTCATTCATATTAAATTAATTATTTACTGCATATAAAGGTAGGGTAAACTGGGCAAGCGATAAAAAAGCGAAGGGCAATGGAGTATAAACCTAGCTTCGGAATGCGGGAATTACTTCTACATCATTTAGATTAGCGAGATGTCGGAGTTTAAGGAGGGAAACCTACAGGCCAGTGTATCCAATCAAATTATTATTCAACAATCCAACGATTAAATCACTGCGATCCTCAGCAGTGAGTCTTTGGATACAGTCTACGGAAGTCGATTCGCCGGTTGTTATGAGGTGTTGAATAAATTGAACTATAACCTCCAGATCATTGGGAGCCACGCGCCGGGTAATCATCATTGTGCCTTATTCCACTTTGTTTTTATGGAACAATTGACGGATAAAATCCATGCGGCTTTGGGGCTTCATCAGGATCTTCGACAATACATCCTGCCATTCAGGTGTTTTTTGAAAAGTGGCGTTAGCAAAAGGACAATAAGGGATGACCAGTTTATGGTTTTCCCGGACAAATTCGACCAGGTGACCAAGCAGTTGTTTTCCGATCCCTTGACCCTTGAGCGATGCATCCACATCGGTATGGTCAATGATAATAGTACTGTCACCGGAATTGAAGTAAACCATTTCAGCCAATTTTTTGCCATCAGCTTCATAAGTAAATGAGCCGCCCCTTTTGTTTGTACGATGTTCAAAACCTGGCATGAATTTGAATATAGGCAATGCTAAGTTAAAGAAACTAATGGAAGCCTCCGGGGAGGGAATTTTTGGGGACGCACGACAGGCCAAAGGCCGCATTACACTAAAGTTTGATCCCGGGTTATTGAAAATATACTTACGTGTTTTAAGGATGATCAAAATGCATTCAAGAGAAATCAAATTCCGGGTTTTAAATGGTTAGAAACCATTAATTGAGATTTTCATCCATAGCCCACGATTTAAATCGTGGGCTAATGGATGCATTTGACAATCAACCGTTTAAACGGTTTTTATTGAAAAATTTAATTTAATAAACAATGATAATTTTATAATAAATCCAATTACTATAAACCAACTTATTGCTCATACCAAGACCACGTTTTAAAGGCCCCACCTAGTAGATAAGACCTTAAAATCCGAATTCCATTTAATAATAGTGCAATTTGTCGTGCACCAGTTTTGGGCATCAGACTTTTAAAACATAATAAGAAATGGACTTCCTTCAAATACTCCAAAAGGATAGGTCCGAGCAATCCCTTTAAACTTAAAAGTCCGTATCCGCTTTTTTCAGGTCGAGCTCCTTGATCCAGATATTGCGGTAATACACATCATGTCCTTCAGCCTGTAATTTAAGCCCCTGGGGGGAATCGGTAATTCCTTTGCCTTTGTCGTTGCCTCCATCAACGCCGGAATTGGGGCCTCCCCAGACCTGATTTATCGTTTGATTGGTGTGGACTTTTTTACCATTAAAATACATGGTGACCATGGCTTTTTCCGTTCGAATTCCGTTTTCAAAACGCGCCGCCCGGAAAACGATATCATATGAATTCCATTTGCCCGGACCGGTGTAAATAGAATAAGGTGATTCGGTCTCATTGATCACAGCAGCCATGCCGTGTTTGGTCGTATCGCCATCGAGGATCTGGATTTCATACCGATTTTGCAGATAGACCCCACTATTGCCTCCGGGTTTTACAATAAAAAACTCCAAATGCAACCTGAAGTCAGTGAGTTTCTTTTTGGTGACTATATCGGCAGATCCGTATTTACCGCCGGCAGCAGCGGGATCGTTGCTGTTGACTACAGTGCCTTTATCGATTGGATCAGGTACAATTTCCCATTTTAAAGGTAAAGAAGCTGCAAATCGGGGCCCCTGCCAATATTCCCATTTTTCATCCAGCATTGGTCTGGAACCGTCAAAATAAATTTCAGCACCCTTCTCTGGTTTAGCGCCTACGCCTGGCTGGGCATAAATGTTCAATGAAGTCCCCAGGAACAGTATGGTATATAAGATGTTCAATTTTTTTAAGCTGAATTTTTTCATGCTGCAATAATAACCTAAATTTTGAGATGAATGAATTCCAGGCTTTTGAATCCATGGGATACTTTAAAGGTTGACGACCAATACCGGTATTTTTAATTCATGTCGCACTGTATTTACGGTTTCTCCATAGATCAGGTCTTTAAGCGCTGTATGCCGGTGCGCGCCGATGACCAGCATATCTGCTTTGGATTCGTTGACGATGCGGATGATTTCTTTGGCCCGGCTGCGATATCCCAAAAATCCTTCTGTAGCATAACCTTTGTTCTGCAATTGGAGTACATAATCTTCCAGCCTTTCTTTGTCTTTCCGGGTTTCCAGGTCATCGCTTTCTTTACCCAATACCCCCGCTGGTACACTCTCTACGATATGCATCAATACATAAGTAGAGTCTGGGTTTCCCTGTCCAACGGCATAAGCAATTAATTTGGGATCGTATGCACTGAACTCCAGCGCAATTGCGATTTTTTTAAATATCGGTATAGGAATAGATTGTAATTCCCCGGCTTCGGCATGTATCTGGAGAACGCCGGATTTTGGTTTTTTATTCATCAATGGATAAACTGTGGTAACCACTAATAAAACCAGGTAAAATACACTGGACACGATGATCACCGATTTCCAATAGATATTGTCGGAAGAGGTAAAAAAAGAAGTAGCCTGCTCAGCTACCATACGTATATTTAAATAGATCAGTACGACCGTAATCAGACTGGCCACTACAATGACCAGGGGTTTAATGGCAAAATTGCCCATAGTCTTTTTGTCACTGGTAAAATGGATCAAGGGGATGATAGCAAATCCCAGTTGCAAACTCAGAATCACCTGGCTCAACACCAGCAGGCTATCGATATTTTCTTCCCCATTGATGAGTATGACGATTACCGCTGGTATGATGGCTATCAATCGCGTCATTAATCGTCTCACCCAGGGTGTGATGCGCAATTGCAGGTAGCCTTCCATGACGATCTGGCCGGCGAGTGTCCCGGTAATGGTAGAACTCTGACCGGATGCAATAAGGGCTACGGCAAACAATATAGGAGCCACGGTGGAGCCCAATAAGGGTTGCAGCAATTCATGAGCGACCTTGATTTCAGCTACATCAGTTCGGCCGGTAGCATAAAATACGGAGGCAGCCAGGATTAATATTGCTGCATTGACAAAAAAAGCGAGGTTGAGAGCAATCGCACTATCGATAAAATTAAGTTTAATAGCTTTCTTTATCCCCTCCTCATCACGCTTGATTTTCCGGGTTTGAACCAGGGCCGAATGGAGGTAAAGATTATGCGGCATGACGGTAGCCCCAATAATGCCTATTGCGATATACAAAGCAGTCTGGTCCGGAAGGCTAGGTATAAATCCAAGGGCTACTTCGCTCAAATCGGGCTTAGCTAATAATATCTGGACCAGGAAGGATAAACCTATCACAGCAATCAGAGCTACGATAAATGCCTCCATTTTCCGCATGCCCAGGCGCTGCAAATAGAGGAAAAGAAACGTATCCAGGACTGTAATTAATACCCCATAGATCAAGGGCAAGCCGGTCAATAATTGGATACCAATGGCCATGCCCAGGATTTCAGCCAGGTCGGTAGCTGCTATGGCAATTTCAGCCAGGAAATAAAGTGCATAATTGACATATCTTGGATAGGTTTCCCGGTTGGCTTGGGCGAGATCCCTGCCCCTGACGATTCCCAATCTGGCGGATAAACTTTGGAGCAGCAAAGCCATCAGGTTGCTCATCAAAAGCACCCAGATCAATTTATAACCAAATTGGCTTCCACCAGCCAGGTCCGTGGCCCAGTTGCCCGGGTCCATATATCCGACACTGACCAGATAGGCAGGGCCAAAATAGACGAGTATTTTCCTCCATCCTTTTCGATGTGTGGCGGTGGTGTCCACACTTTGGTGTACCTCGCTTAAGGAGGAATATTTATTGGTGGGTTGATCCATGATGTACAAATATGATTTTGGCTAATGTTTCACTTATAGTCACCGGTGCACGCTGTTGCACTTTTATTTCAATCGACCCATCGTATTCAAATCTTTTTTTTATTTCCAAAGCAGTACCAATGGCAATTTTATGGTGGGCCAGCAATTCCAGGAGTTCAGGAGAAGAATACATGACCTGGCTGACATAAGCAGTTTTGTTTAACGACCATTGATCCAGGCTGACCTGGGGAGTACTATCCATTTTTCCATTGATATCCGGTATAGGATCTCCGTGAGGGTCGAACTTTGGAAAGGCGAGGTATTCATCCAGTTTGTCGATCAGTTTTTTATTGCTCACATGTTCGAGTTGTTCGGCCATTTCATGTACTTCAACCCAGTTAAATTTAAGTTTATCCGCAAGGAAAAATTCCCATAGACGGTGCCGTCGGATAATTTCAATCGCAGCTTTTTTACCCGTGACACTCAGCTTAAATCCCTGGTAAGGCTGGTAGTGGACCAGGTTGCGCTTTTTGAGTTTCTTCAACATGTCGGTGATGGATGCCGGCCGGGTTTTCATATGGTTGGACAGCTCGTTAGTGGTCACCTTGCCTTGTTTTTGCTGAAGATGAAAAATAGCCTTGATATAATTTTCTTCACTGACAGAATAGCCCATATCGCCTAAAATAAAAGTTAGACAAACCTAAAAATAATTTACCAGAAATTAAAAATTTATTTTTCAGTCTCACTAAATCGTCGTGGAATAAAGGAAGGGGTGCCCTGAAAATGAAAACAGGGTAGGTCGTGCCTTGACGCTGAGGAGCTTTTTTAGAGCGGCTTGTAGTTAAATCGCAATAAAGTAGCCTGTTTATTCTGGCCTTCATTACTGATAAACAGATCGCCATTCTCTAAGAAACTAAGACCTTCCGGTTGAGTGAATAATTCCGCATCCAGGGCTTCGAGGTGTTCGATGACCCCCTGAGGACTAAAAATAAAAAACATTTGATCCGGTCCGGACAACAGAAACAGTTTTTTAGACATAGGATGTATTCCGATAGCGGTGGGTCTGAATTTAATATCCGGCTCTGTTTTACCGCTTTTTTTCACTTTGACGGGGAGTTGGATATTTTGATCAATAGCAAATTGTTTGAGTAATTTTTCGTCAAAAGTGAATACGGGTGTTTCGATCAGTGATTTTGTTTTTAAATCGAAACCATAAATCTCACGTTTATTTTTAAATTCTTCTCCTTTGCCGGAATTTCCTTTGCTGGCGATCAGCAGCCGGTTATTTTCTTTGTCAAAACACAGGCCCTCATTATCATACGCGGGGATGTTTAGACCATAGGAAATCGTTTTTAACGGACGGTCCTCATAATTTTCTATTTCAAAAAGGGTTGCATCACTGCGCAGGACAAAAATAGACTGGCCTACCCGGCAGAGGTCTTCAAAGTCGCCGTTGCTGTAGAAGGTTTCAGATGCGATGACTTCATTCTGACCCCGATGAAATAAAAACAAGGTGCCTTTTTCATCCTGGACACAGGCAAAAACGGACGTATCGATAAAGGTGAGGCCGGAAATTTCGCGCAAGGCGATCGGAAGTACGACCACTGCATCCGGACTACTCAGGTTGTAACCCGAAATAACCTGGTTGTTGGAGCCTGGGGTATTTGCACTTTGGCCCGTTTTAATACCCGGAAGACTACATTTTAATAAAGCCCAGAACAGGATCACCAGATTGTGTATTATTAGGTTGGTCATTGGATTTTAATAGTTATTCAGAATAAAGATACGGCGGTCCGAACATCTTTGACCACTTCACACCAATTTGACCTGACCAGTACTTATTCATTTTCCAGACTTGCAGGATTATTCCTGATGGTCGAAGAACTGCCCACTAAATATCCATGCCTTGCAGGGTTTAAAATTTATGGCAGGCAAAATTGAAACATTTCTTTTCTGAAGTTAATCCCTTACAGGCGTATCTATACCCGATTGATGATTATAAACGAATACAAACAGCTATAAACGAAAGTAATTGATTGTAGGCCGACTATTATGAAAGCATGCCCCAAATTTGGTTCAAAATCGAATAAATGGATTCACCACCCCTTAACCCCTTAACCCTTCATATCAACCCGTAAATTTTTAAACACACCTATATGCACAACATCAACAACAAAGTCCTTATTACAGGGCACCTTGGTCAGGAACCGACCTTAAAACAATTTGAAACCGGCACCGATGGTTATACCCGGAAAATGGCCAGTTTTTCAGTGGCGACCAATGAATCCTACACGAATAATGTGGGAAAAAAAATCGAACATACTTATTGGCATCTGGTAGTAGCCTGGGGTGATCTGGCCGAAAAGGTGGAGAAAAACCTGCACAAAGGCAATAAAATAGCCCTGGAAGGGAAATTGACCACCCGGAACTATAAGGCGAAGGACGGTACCCCGCGTTATGTCACCGAAATCGTGCTCAACGAGTTCGAAGTTGTCCAGAAGACAGAAAAACAAGAAGCCTGAACCCAATTCCTTACCACAAGATTTAAATTATTATGGGAATATTTTATGGCTTGTTTTCGATAGCTAAATGGATGTTCAATTGGACTTTTCTGACCCTTCCGGAGTACACCCCTAAATTGGATTAATCTTTTCAATACTACTACAAAATAAGTTAGTCACTATCCTTGCATTGCATTCAGGGATTATACTAATACCATGGTACGCTTGATTCAAAATCGAAAAATTGTTAAACTAATTATTTAAAAATCAATGATTAATATATTTTAAAAAATCAACTTGACTTATCCTATGGTGGGTAATGGACAAATTAGTGGCCATGCGTTTGAAGTACAAATCTGGCCTCCAATCCTTACCTTTGTATATTATAATTAAGAAAAATACATTATGATAAACAAAGTAACCTTAATCGGTCACCTGGGTAAAGATCCTGAGATCCGTCACTTGGAAGGTGGGGTCTCCGTTGTGAAATTTTCACTCGCCACCAATGAAAGCTATCGCGACAAAAGCGGCGAATGGCAAACCTTGACGGAGTGGCATGATATCGTCGCATGGAGACAACTCGCCGAAAGAGCTGCAAAAGATTTTCATAAAGGCAGCCTGGTCTACATAGAAGGGAAAATTACGCATAGAAAATGGCAGGATAAAGAAGGGCAGGATCGTTATTCTACAGAGATTGTAGCCAACTCTCTCCGCGGATTGGATAAAAAAGAATATTCCGGCCCACCGAGACAATATGGCGAAATTCCTGG
>Ga0163151_10002414_pt1 | contig 28934 bp, 26 predicted proteins | sample OliLakLV19MP5IB2_FD_145596 | JGI IMG/M metagenome (GOLD analysis project Ga0163151, IMG submission 145596) | Freshwater microbial mat bacterial communities from Lake Vanda, McMurdo Dry Valleys, Antarctica - Oligotrophic Lake LV.19.MP5.IB-2 | ecosystem: Environmental > Aquatic > Freshwater >...
GTGTTGATGCTGACGGCGACGCTGGGCCTGGTGATCTATTCGGTGCTGCCCAGCGGCAAAACCGGCGGCGATTTGGCGGCGGCGTTGGAGCGATCGGAGTCGGCCGCTTCAACCGATGCCATGCCCGCGCCGACCGAAACGCGCGTGGCGCGATCCGACGCTCGACCGTCGGCGACGGATGCCGACGTGCGCGACCGCGCCATTGCCGCGGCGACCGATGCGATTCGCGGCGCTGCAGGCGGAACAGCCGGCGGCGAGTTCGCGCGCATGGCTGAGCCTGATGTGGCGCATCCGGCCGTTCCGGACGCTGCGCTGGCGATGGGCGGCGGCGCGGTCGACGAAGTTGCGCCGGTCATCGTCCTGGCAACCGATGATCGGGCTGCGACGGAAAGGGATCTGTCCGCCGTGTTGTTGGATAATCGTGTGGTCTATGAGCAGGTCGCCTTGCCGGCCCTTGGGGCGCGCCGGTTTGCCGACGCGGGGGCGCGCGAAGAGGCGGGCGAATCGATCTTTGTTGCCAAGAAAATCACCCGGGCGCAATACCAGGCAATCGAACAGGCGCTTCAATCGCCGGCACGGGCCCGCAAGCAAGCGGTGGCGCAGGCGACACAGCAGCAGTACCAATCGTTCCGGCAAGGGTACGGTGTCGCGAAGGACGAGTTGGGTGCGACGGACGCGGCCAAGTCGGGTATTGGCGGGGTGCTGGCGAAAGAGGATGCGGCAACGAGCGCCGAAGGTCAGGCATCGCAGCAAATGGGCGCGGCAGCGAGGCCGAATGGCGGCAAGATCACCGGCGTGGCGATGGATTCGGCAAAGTCGGCGGCGTCGCAGCCGGCCGATGTCATCGCCAGCGGGGACAAGCTCAAGGTGGAATTTCCCGGCATGATGCAAAGCAACGTCGGCGGTCCACAAACGGTTGAGGTGGGTGCTGATGGCTCGATCCAGATTGCGCCGCTGGAACCGATCGCCGTCGCGGGCCTGACCACCGACCAAGTGCAGCAAAAGCTCGCGGGCCTTTTCGGAGAAGGCAAAGTTTCGCCGTCGGGGCCGATTGTCGTGGAAAGAGAATTGAGCGAAAACGAAGCGCTGGGGAAAGAAGCAGAACCGCTTACCGATGTGGTGATTGTGGTGCGATCGTCAAACTTTGAAGAAGCCGCGCCAGCCACCCAGCCGGCGGGGGAGATGGGGTTGCCGTCAGCTGCGCCCGCCACCGCGCCGGCGACTCCCGCTACATCATCAACCGCGCCCTCTTCGTATGCGCCGTCGACGCAGCCGGGCAACTGATTTAACCCGCATTATTCATAAGAACCACAGATGAACACGGATAAACACAGATGAGAAATCGACTTATGGCAGAATTCATCCCTCCTCGCCCAGCGTACTGTGCTTCGCGACGTGGGAACGAAATCGACTCAATTTAGTTTTTTATCCGTGTCCATCTGTGTTCATCTGTGGTTGCAACTCTTTCTGAATAATCCGGGTTAGCGTCGTCGCGCCCCATCACCGACACTTTTGTTTGCGAGGAATGACTGTGATTCATCCGGTCACCATTGAGAACGAGTATTTCAAGATCGACGTCTGGCCGAAGCTGGGCGGGAAAATTTCGTCGATTATTGATAAGGCCGACGGGTACGAGTTGATGTTCAACTACCCGGCGGAGTTGCCCGACGAAAGCATGTACGGCAAGCCCTACGACTCCACCTGGTACGCCGGCTGGGACGAGTGCTTTCCCGCGGTCGGAAGCGGGAATTATGTGGGGCATCCGTACGATCACATTCCTATTCCCGATCACGGCGAGGTGTATTCCATCCCCTGCACGGCGGTGCCGACCAAAGACGGCATCACGATCGTTTCGCACGGGCTGCGGTTCGGCTATCGATTTACGCGCAAGCTGCAGTTGATCGAGAACAAGCTGGTCGCCAAATACTCGGCGGTCAATCTCGCGCCGTTTGAGTTTCGGTTTGTGTGGGCGCAGCACGCGCTGACCAGTATGGAAGGCGGCGTGGAGTTTGATCTGCCCAGCGGCGCCCCATGGCGGTGGAGCCACGGGGTGGCGGGCATTGAGCACCAGAAGCCGTTTACCTGGCCCATGCTTGAAGGGCAGGGCGACCTGAGCGCGCCTGCGAAGTTGCCGGTGGAGGGGTGGAAGGTGTTCTCAGTGGATGCGATTACCGCGCCGGCGATCATTCGGTATCCGAAGCGAAAGCGTCAACTTGAAATCGCTTACACCAGCGAGAGGGTGAAAGCGTATTGGGGCCTGTGGCTGAGCACCGGAGGATGGAGCGGGCAACACCACTACGCGATGGAACCAACTTCGGGGCGGTTCGATCAACTCGATCGCTCGATTCAGGACGGAAGTGCCGGTCGAATCCCGCCGCTTGGCACGGTGGAATGGCAAACGGCGTGGACGATCGCACCGATCTAAAGTGTTGTTGCGGCATCACTTCTACCCGTCTGGATTAGCTTGCGGCGGATTACCGGGGGAACGCCGCATCCGTTAAGGGATTTCGGGCGAATATTCCTGCAAGAAAGACACTCAAGCCATAACACTCACTTGGTGGACAGCGGGAATAGTTCCACTGTTCAGATACCGCTGGCGGCGTGATGAGTCTTTCATAATATAGCCGCGAAATTTTGTGCAGAAATTTGAAATGCAAATGCGTGGGTGGCGACTTTTTTATTGTTCGCACTAACGCAGCCCGATTCCCTACCCCCCCTGAGCCCTGGCCGTCTTCCCCGCGGCCAGGGCACTTTTTTTCGCTCACTTTTTTACCGTGTAATGGCGCGCCGGAGAACCAGTTTTCTTTGCAAACAGAATGGGATACTGCTCAAGCAAAAAGTATCCGCCCAGGCCGACGGCCAGCAGGGAGAACAGCGGCAATATTCCGAGCGAGAACAGCTTGATGCAAACGACAAGGTTGAACACGGTTGCCAGCGCGGTGAAGAGAATGCCAATCGTCATCGCCGCCGCCCGCGCCGCCGGGCGGTGGGAGCGCAGGCACACGAGCATCGCCATCGCATCGACAATCGCCGATAAGCCGAAGAGGAACATGCCGCAGTCGGTCCATGCGGTGGCGCCCTGAAGATCCCAGTAGCCTACGGGTTGGCCCGCTTTCGGGCCGACGCTCCAAATCACGCCGGTGCTGAACGGTTGGCTGGCTGAGGTTGCGATGAGCCATCGCGCGAAAGATTGACCCATGAACAGAAAAATCACCCCGATGATGAGCGAGATGAGCACCCAACCGGGCGACGCGCTCTGATGCGCCGACGAACCGGGGCTGAAGCCCTCGGCTTGTGCGGTTGGGATTTGCTCCGGCGCCACCGATGAAGTGTCGTTCGATTGCCTTCCGGCGAGCTTGGGAAGCTTTGATAAATCCATGCCTTGCTCCTTGAAGTGGACGCTGGCTTGCATTGCGGACGTGCGCGCCGATCATACGCCACACTTTGTTCGCACGCGATTGAAAGGTGACTGCCGTGTCAGACGTTCTGGAACAGCTCGAGAAAATATCCGAAGCCGCCGGCGCCGATTTGGCCGGGGTGAAAACGCTGGCGGACCTCGAGGCGTTTCGCATCAAATTTCTGGGCGGCAAGGGGGCGATCAAGGCGCTCATGCCGCTGCTCGGGAAAGTGCCCAAAGAAGAAAAACCCGTGTTGGGCCAGAAGCTTAACGGCATCAGCCAAACCGTGACGGCGGCGTACGAGGCCCGCAAGCTTGAGCTTGAAGCGACGATTGAATCGATCGGCATTGACGTCACCGAACCCGGCGACCGCCCGCAACTGGGCCGGCGGCACATTCTCATGCAGGTGGTGGACGAACTGGTCGAACTATTTGGCCGAATGGGGTTCGCCACGGCTTCGGGTCCGGAAGTGGAGGACGAATTTCACAACTTTGTCGCGCTCAACATCCCGCAGAGCCATCCGGCGCGCGATCCTTTGGACAACTATTATCTGGTGAATCCGGCGGCGGAGCCGCTCGGCTCTCGGGATGAATCCAAGTACCTGCTGCGAACGCAAACCAGCACCGTGCAAATCCGGGTGATGGAAACACAAAAGCCCCCGATTCGGGTGGTCATTCCCGGGCGGGTTTACCGACCCGACACCCACGACGACACGCATTTGTCGATGTTCCACCAACTTGAAGCGCTCGTGGTTGATAAGGGCGTGACCATGGTCGACCTCAAGAGCACAGTGCTGCAATTCGTTCAAGCCTACTTTGGTCAAGACGCGAAAGTTCGCTTTCGGCCGAGCTTTTTCCCCTTTACTGAGCCCAGCGCCGAAGTGGATGTGTGGTTCGAAGACAAACAGCGCTGGATCGAGCTCGGCGGGTGTGGCATGGTTCACCCCAACGTGTTCAAAGCTGTCAACATTGACCCCGAGGTATATTCCGGCTGGGCGTTTGGCTTTGGCATCGAGCGGATTGCGATGCGAAAATATTCCATCAACAACATCCGTTTGTTCGTGGAGAACGATATTCGATTCCTCAAACAGTTCTGAGGCATCGAACGATTGCCAAGCGGCAATGAAGTTGTGGATAGTTCGAATTTTCCTATCAAAACTCCGTCATTGAAATTGAGTCTCAATTAGGATAAACTCAAGAACTGATGAATCGAAGCACCTGTGACAACCCGGTTTGCCCGAGCGATGGCGATCGTAAAACCTGTTCCTTGAATAGGTTAGGCATCGGTTGTCGAGGCACGGTTGTCTCCGTTTCGGGGGATCCAGAGCTTCGTCGTCGGCTGATGGAAATGGGGTTCTGTAACGGCGCGAAGGTTGAAGTGCTCCGCCGGGCGCCGTTGGGTGATCCGATCGAGTTTCGGCTGCGCGGCTACTGCCTGAGCCTTCGGGATGAGCAGGCGCGGATGGTCAGCGTCTCGCCGACCATGTGACGCATGGTGTGATGCATGGCCGCCATCCAATCTCCAACCCTGATTGTCGCCCTCGCCGGCAACCCCAATTCCGGCAAAACCACCATCTTTAATGCGCTGACCGGCCTTCGCCAAAAAGTCGCCAACTATCCCGGAGTGACGGTAGAAAAGAAAGTTGGCCGATCGCAACTGGCTACCGGCGAATGGGTTACGATCATCGATCTGCCGGGAACGTATTCGCTCATTTCACGGTCTCCCGATGAACACGTCGCGATGCAAGTGCTGCGCGGCCTTCGATCCGACACACCAGCGCCGGACGTGGTGGTGTGCGTGGTGGATGCATCGAACCTCCAGCGAAACCTATACCTGGTAAGCCAGTTGATCGAGGTGGGCCGGCCGATGGTGGTCGCGCTGAACATGACCGACATCGCCGAGCGGCGGGGCATCCATGTGTCGGCGGCGCGGCTTAGCGCGCAACTGGGCGTTCCCGTGGTTGGCCTGGTGGGGAATAAACGCAAGGGTATCGCTGATCTGAAAGCCGCCATCCGGCAGGCCACCGTCGCGCCGATGCCCGATTGGCCGCTGCCCGATGCGATGCGGGAAGAAGTAACGACCGTCGGCGGGGGGTTGGCGATTCTAGAGCAGGGGTCCGGGTTCACGGTTCAACGGTCAGCGGCTTCTCGCAATCTCAACCCTGAACCCCGAACCCTGAACCCGCTCGGCCACTACCACGCCATCGCCGAGCGATTGCTCATCGGCGACCGCGCCGGCGACATCGCGCCGCTCACCGACCGCGAGCCGGTGAAATCGCTGCTCGCGCATGCGACACAACGTCTGGCACAACTGGGCATCGAGCCGATGCAGGCCGACATCGAAGCGCATTACAAATGGATTGATGATGTCACCAGCGCCTCGTTAACCCCCGCGTGCGAAGTGCTCTTAGGTAGCACAGGTTTCCAACCTGTTTTTCCATCATCTTCGGAGAATACAAGAAGCAGTTCGCCGGACGGAAAGAATGGGTTGGAAACCCATGCCACGATGTTGGATTACGCCCCGGCGCTCACGCTTACCGACCGCATTGACCGCATTCTTCTACACAAGGTGCTCGGCCTAACCATCTTCGCGATGGTGATGGCGACGCTGTTCGTGAGCATCTTCTGGCTGGCCGACCCGATCATGGGTGCGACGGAGAGTGTAATCTCCCAAGCCGGCAGATTCATCGCCGGATTTCTCCCCGATGGGCCGATCAAAGATTTATGGACGGATGGCATCGTCGCCGGCGTGGGAGGGGTGCTGGTGTTCGTGCCGCAAATCGCGCTTTTGTTCCTGTTTCTGGCGATATTAGAAGATTCCGGCTATCTCGCGCGGGCGGCGTTCCTGATGGACCGCGTGCTGAGCAAAGTGGGCTTGCACGGCAAGAGTTTCATCCCGCTATTGAGCAGTTTCGCGTGCGCCATTCCCGGCATCATGGCAGCGCGAACGATTGAATGTCGGCGTGATCGACTCGCGACCATATTCGTTGCGCCGTTCATGAGCTGCAGCGCGCGACTTCCGGTGTATGCCCTCCTTATCACAACATTTTTCTCCACCTTTAGCCCCGTCTCTCGCGGCGGGATTCTTCTTTCGCTTTACGCGCTGGGAATCATTGCAGCAGTCGCAACGGCGCTGATGTTCAAACTTGGCGCCAAGCGCCAGGCGCCGACAAGCTTCATCCTCGAACTGCCGACGTACAAACGCCCGCAGATTTCCCAAATAGCAAGAGTTGTGTGGACCAACACCTGGGCGTTCGTGAGCAAGGCGGGGACGATCATCTTCTGCTTGAGCGTGATTCTTTGGGCGCTGATGTATTACCCAAGGTTGCCGGAAGCGAAGACAGACCCAATCCGCGCGGAGTACGGTCAATACAAACTTCCCCCGATCGACAGTATGGGTGGCCAGGAGTTGCGTGACGACATGGAGCGGCGTCAGAAGATAGCATTTGCGGTGGATCCATCACGACATCGTCAATGGGGCTATCAGTACCTTCCATCGGCTCCAAATACGACTTCGTGGGAGCAGTGGGATGGATTTGTGAATTGGATGGAGCAACGAACCCTCGCTTCCGCCCAACTCCGCCACTCCTTCGCCGGCCGGCTCGGCCATTTCATCGAGCCCGCCATCAAACCACTTGGCTACGACTGGAAGATGGGCGTCGGCCTGATCGGCGCGTTCGCTGCTCGAGAAGTGTTTGTCAGTACGATGGGCATCGTTTACAGCGTGGGCAGCGACGATGAAGACACCACGCCGCTCGCGCAAGCCATGCTGGCCGACCGGTATGCCAACGGCAAGCCCGTCTGGACGCCCCTGGTGGCCACCAGCCTGCTTGTGTTCTTCGTTCTGGCCATGCAGTGCATGAGCACCCTTGCGATCGTGCGACGAGAGACGGGCACATGGACTTGGCCTATGCTTCAGTTGGTGTACATGACGGGATCGGCTTATTTATTGAGTTTGCTGGTCTATCAGGTCGGTAAAATCTGGTTCGTTTGAATCATCGGTCTGGTCGCTTTAGCGACTCAACGGTCATGCCAAGTCGCGCCGTTTGGGATCGACCTGATATCGCTTGTATGGGACGCCTTCGAGAAAAGCCTGAAGTTCGAGTGACCGTTTGATTGCCGGTTCGAGTTCGATGTTGACGTGCGTGTGCGGGTACTTGCGCTAGTCGCGCAACAGTCGATGCCGAACCGATTGCTCAAGCGTGTATTTGTATGCCCGCCGCGCCTGGCGCTCGTGGCGAATGCATCCATCGAAGTATTCGTGGCCTTTGAAGTTGCGCCAGAATTCGGGAATACGCTCGGGCAACGTATCATTGACGAGCTTGGCCACCGAGCCGTGAATGCGTTGCATCATTACGGGCAGGCCTTTGCCAAGCTTGAGGTAGCCTATGGTGTGGTAATGGTTGCTGAGGAGCGACGTCACCCAGGGCGTGAAGCCATTCGTATGGGAGTGATGATTGAACCGATCCCAAAAGATTGCTTTGGCTTCTTCGGTCGAAAAGGCGTGTTGATGGTCACGCACATGCGCGGTGATGAAGTAAACTTGGTTATCGACCAACCAATGTTCGTAACGATGACCCCCATTGACGAACTCGGTCCAACTTCTCGATGTTTTCCGTATTTTTCGGAACATCTGCTCTAAATTTTACCCGATGCGACCGGTGAACCGGTCGGACCGATCTTGGAGATGACATGTCCGAATCAACCCAACATATCGTCGTGCTCATCATCGTGTCGATGTGCGTCCTGTTCATGCTGTGGCAAACCTTTGGATCGTACTTCGGTCGCAAAACAAGCCTGGGAAAGTGCTGTGAGAAGGGTTGCAACCCCGAGAAACAGGCGCAGGAGCCGCATGAGCAGTTCCTGCCTGTGGAGAGCCTGGCGCGAACGAAGCGGGGCGCTTGATTCGCGGGTTGAAATCTCTATAGTCCGCCCTTCGTCGAACCCGATAGTAACGGGCGACGTAGCACAGTGACAGCCTGAACGTTTGCGTGCCATGACTGAAAAGTTAAGGCGAGTTGAAAAAAACGTTTCCAAGGCCTTGACGAACGGTTTGAACGCCGTATGATTCTCGACCCGCAGCAATGAATTGCCTGCGACGAAACGAAAGAGATTGCAGCAGGAAAGAAGGATTTGAGAATATCACCCACCTGTGTCTCGCTGCTGTAAGCTGGCTCCCTTCGAGTTAAGAAGGTCGCTGGGAACAGCGACTGGGTTTTAGGAATGCGATGAGCTAATCGTCGCAGGGTGATTGTCGCTCGAGTTTGAGAAAGCTGGCTCTGAGAAATCAGAGGCATCTTTCCCGCACTCAAGTGGGTGTTCTAGCGAAAGTTAGGACAGTTCTTTGACAAGTGAATACGTGAGGTTCAATTACAAGGGTTCTTGGTGTAATCCGCAAGATGGACGGAGCACCAACCTGATACCTGCCCATGTTAGTATACCGGTTTCACAAACTGGTTTTGCTGTTCACCAGGACAGCATGTCTTTCCGTTTGGGGCAGGTGTCGTCGAGCACCTTTTTTTGGCGATTATAGACACAGTGTCGTTCAACGGATGCGGTTTTGACGCAAGTCAGAGCTTGTAGACGGTGATCGATAAATGTGGTCAAGCTTTTAAGGGTGTACGGTGGATGCCTTGGGATCGAGAGGCGATGAAAGACGTGGAAGCCTGCGATAAGCTCCGGGAAGCTGGCAAACAAGCGTTGATCCGGAGATTTCTGAATGAGGAAACTCACCCGCAAGGGTATCTGCACATGAATGCATAGTGTGCAGAAGCGAACGCAGGGAACTGAAACATCTAAGTACCTGCAGGAAAAGAAACAGACATGGATTCCGTTAGTAGCGGCGAGCGAAAACGGACAAGCCCAAACCAGAATTCGTTCTGGGGTTGTGGACATCTTGAGCTGAAATAGGTTAGCGAAACGGTCTGGAAAGTCCGGCCATAGAGGGTGATAGCCCCGTCCGCGAAAACCGAAATAGGCTTTGAGAGGTGTTCCAGAGTAGCGCCGAACTCGTGGAATTTGGCGTGAAACTGCCGGGACCACCCGGCAAGGCTAAATACTCCTCGATCACCGATAGTGAACAAGTAGGGCGATTGAAAGGTGAAAAGTACAGCTATTAGCTGAGTTAAAAGTACCTGAAACCGTACACTTACAACGCGGTAGGAGCACTATGGCCCGCAAGGGCAATGTGTGACTGCGTACCTTTTGCATAATGGACCGGCGAGTATATGTCTGCAGCAAGGCTAAGGTGTAAAGCACCGGAGCCGTAGCGAAAGCGAGTCTTAAGATGGCGTTTAAGTTGCAGGCTTATGGCCCGAAACCTAGTGATCTACCCGTGGGCAGAGTGAACGTTCCGTAAAAGGAACGGGAGGCTTGAAGCCGTGAACGTTGAAAAGTTCTGGCATGACCTGCGGGGAGGAGTGAAAGTCTAATCAAACTGGGAGATATCTGGTTCTCTGCGAAATGCCTTTAGGGGCAGCCTTGAGCAACTACATCATAGGGGTAGAGCTACTGAAAGAGGACGTGGGGCTACCCGCCTACACGCCTCTACCAAACTCCGAATACTATGATGACTATCTCAGGAGTGAGTCCGCGAGGGATAATCTTCGCGGTCGAGAGGGAAACAACCTTGATCGCCGGCTAAGGCCCCAAAACATTGCTTAGTTCGTGAGGAAGTTATTCTACTGAGACAGCCAGGATGTTGGCTTAGAAGCAGCCACCATTTAAAAAGTGCGTAATAGCTTACTGGTCGAGTAGAGTAGCGCCGTAAATGATCGGGAATAAGCAGTGTGCCGAAGCCGCGAATGTATCAACTTTAATGTTGAACGTGGTAGCAGAGCGTTGCACACCGCGTCGAAGGCGTACCGTGAGGAGCGCTGGAGCGTGTGCAAGTGAGAATGCCGGTATGAGTAACGATAATGCAGGTGAAAATCCTGCACGCCGAAAGCCTAAGGTTTCCTGGGGAAGGTAAATCCGCCCAGGGTTAGTCGGGAGCTAAGTCGAGGCCGAAAGGCGTAGACGATGCACAGCAGGTTAATATTCCTGCACCGATGTGGAGATCGAACCAACGTGCGTTTTTTCAAAGCAGATCCTCCGATTAGTTGTGGAGGTTTCGCAAGATCGAGGCCGTTTTGTTGCCGAAGTCTGTAGAGAAAGAACCGAGAAAAGCGTTGGGGGCAAAACATTGTCCGTACTAAAACTGACACAGGTAGGCGAGGAGAGTATCCTAAGGCGCTCGAGAGAACTGCGGTTAAGGAACTAGGCAATCTAACCACGTAACTTCGGGAGAAGTGGTCCCTCCTCAATTTATTGAGAGGGCGCAGGAAGCAGACTGGGCGACTGTTTATCAAAAACACAGTTCTGTGCTAACTCGCAAGAGGATGTATACAGAATGACGCCTGCTCGGTGCCGGAATGTTAAGGAAGTCGGTTAGGGGTTCGCCCCAAAGCTGGCAACCGAAGCACCGGTAAACGGCGGCCGTAACTATGACGGTCCTAAGGTAGCGAAGTTCCTTGTCGGGTAAGTTCCGACGTGCATGAACGGCGTAACGACTTGGTCGCTGTCTCAACCGCAGACTCGGTGAAATTGAAGTGGCGGTGAAGATACCGTCTACCCGCAGCAAGACGGAAAGACCCCATGCACCTTTACTATAGCTTGGTACTGACGCCGGCTGAAAACTGCGTAGGATAGGTGGGAGGCGTTGATCCCTCGGTTCTGGCCGAGGGGGAGCCAACGGTGAAATACCACCCTGTTTGCATTCGTCGTCTCACCCCGATCCCGTGAATCCGGGCGGGGAACCGTGCTAAGTGGTTAGTTTGACTGGGGCGGTCTCCTCCAAAAGAGTAACGGAGGAGTGCAAAGGCCCGCTCAGAACGGTTGGCAATCGTTCGTCGAGCGCATTGGTAGAAGCGGGCTTGACTGCGAGTGCTACGGCACAAGCAGAGCTGAAAGGCGGCCAAAGTGATCCTGTGGTACCGTGTGGAAGGGCCATAGCTCAACGGATAAAAGGTACGCTGGGGATAACAGGCTGATCGCCTCCGAGCGTCCATAGCGGCGAGGCGGTTTGGCACCTCGATGTCGGCCCATCGCATCCTGGGGCTGAAGGCGGTCCCAAGGGTTTGGCTGTTCGCCAATTAAAGCGGTACGCGAGCTGGGTTCAGACCGGCGTGAGCCAGGTCGGTCCCTATCTGCTGCGGGCGTAGGAACCTTGACGGCGATTCTTCCATAGTACGAGAGGATTTGGAAGGACTGCCCCCTGGTTTACCAGTTGTCCTGCTAAGGGCACGGCTGGGTAGCTATGGCAGGAAAGGATAAACGCTGAAAGCATCTAAGCGTGAAGCCAACGTCAAGACTAGGGTTCCCATGAGACCCCCGGTAGACTACCGGGTTGATAGGCCAGAGCTGTACGGTCAGAAATGACTTTAGGTTACTGGTACTAAAGGTCGATTGGCTTGACCATATTTATCGACTACCGTCCTAAACCGGGCATCGTTCGATATGCGTCGAAGCATCACCATGAAAGTTGTTCGACGATAAGCTTTGAAAAATAAGCTTCAAATTGAATCTCACGTCACACTTGCAAATAAACACCTCGGCCGGTGGGAAACCACCGGTCGAGGCTTTGCTGGTGGCTATATCCGTAGGGTCATACCCGTTCCCATTCCGAACACGGTCGTCAAGCCTGCGGAGCCGATGATACTGCTTCAGCGGGAAAGTAGGTCACTGCCAGCATTAAACATGAACCCCGATCCGGGTAACCGGATCGGGGTTCTTTTTATGCGCCTCCTCACGAAACGCAGCAACATCGGGTATCATTGGGTGACGAGCAGAATTTGGAGAGGTCGGCAGATGTTTGGAGACGGTGCACTCACATTTCGCGAGTACGTCATGAATGAACCGCTTCCATTGGCGATCGTTCACCGCGGGGTTTTGGATTTTCTTCAACACCGCGACGACGCCGCCCTGTTCGGCGCCCAGGCGGTCAATGCCTATGTGGATGAGGCACGCATGACCCAGGACGTGGATATCCTCTCCACGCGCGCCCCCGCGCTGGCTGAGGAAATCCGTAAATATCTGAACGATCGTTTTAAGATCGCCGCACGCGTGCGCACGGTCCGCCAGGGGCTTGGATACCGAATCTACCAAGTTCAAAAGACTGGCAATCGGCATCTGGTTGATGTCCGCCCGGTCTTGGCGTTTCCGCCCACGCAGCGCGTGGATGATGTGCTGGTTATCTCACCGGCGGAACTAGTTGCCAACAAAGTCACCGCATTTCATCACCGGCGCGGTTCGCCCAAGGCCTTTACGGACCGGCGCGACCTGGCCATCCTTCTGCTTCAATTTCCGGAATTAAAAACCGAAGCCGGCCCCGTCACAGACCGCCTCGATGCCGCCGCCGCCGGCGCTGATATTCGCGCAGCGTGGAACGAAATCGTTGCGCAACCCATTCGGCCGCAAGACGACGACGCCGAGTTTGATTGACCGATGCCCACACCAATATGGACCGCAAGCGATTGGTGATCCTCGGTGGCGGATTCGCGGCGGTTTCGCTGTTGCGCAAGATCGATCTGGCGTACTTCGATGTCACCGTAGTCAGCAAGCGCAATCACTTCCTGTTTACACCGCTTTTGCCGGGTTCTACGGTGGGAACGGTGGAGTTTCGGAGCATTATCGAGCCGATCCGCCGCGTCCGGCGCGGGGTGCGGTTTGTGCAGGCGTCGGCCAAGCGGCTGGATCACATGGCGCGGCGCGTTTATTGCCGCGAAGATGATTCCGGCGCCGCGTTTGAAATTGAGTACGACGAGCTCGTGATCGCCGTCGGATCCTTGACGAACACCTTTGGCATTCCCGGCGTCGCCGAGCATGCCCTGTTTCTTAAAGAACTCACCGACGCACGCAAGCTGCGCGAACGCATTATCACCTGTCTTGAGCGCGCCAGTGTGCCGCAGACGCCGGACGACGAACGACGCAGGCTCCTTCACTTCGCGGTCATCGGCGGCGGGCCGACGGGGGTTGAGTTTGCGGCCGAACTGCATGACCTGCTGGTTGAGAATGTATCCAAGGCGTATCCGGAATTGGCCGGCCAAGTGAAGATCACACTGTTCGAAGCTATGTCCAGCCTGCTCGGCGCGTTCGACGAAAGCCTGCGCGAATACGCGGCACGTTCGTTTCGACGCCAGGGGATTGAGCTTCGGCTGCAATCGCCGGTGGCCGAAGTCGGGCCGGGCTGGCTGCGGCTTAAGAGCGGCGAAGAGGTGCCGGCGGGCACCGTCGTCTGGTCGAGCGGCGTGCAGGCGACGCCGTTTGTGGCGCAGTTGCCGTTCGAGAAAGACCCCGCCGGCCGGCTGATCGTCGATCCATTCCTTCGTGTGAAATCCAACCCGGACATTTACGCGCCCGGGGACAACGGCGCGATAGAAGGCCACTCGCTTCCACTCACCGCGCAGGTGGCGATGCAGCAGGGGAAATATCTAGCCAAAGTTATGAACGCCTGTGCGCGCGGAAAGGAGCCTTGGGCATTTAAATTCAACAACCTCGGCATGCTGGCTTATGTAGGAGACAATCGGGCGCTGGCCGACATTCCCAAAGCTAAGCTGCGGTGGCGCGGGTTTCTCACTTACCTGTTCTGGCGGTCGGCGTATCTCACCCGGCTGGTGAGTTTCAAGAACAAGGTGCTCGTGCTTTTCGACTGGATAAAAACTTCGATCTTCGGCCGCGATTTGAGTCGCTTTTAATGCGGTGAATCGTACGATCCAGATACAGCAAAGCTTGATTTGACACCATGGAATTCCCGCAACTCCAAAGCTGCTGCGACTTCGACCCCGCCGCTGAACTGGAGGCGGTGCTGCTGCGCGTTCCCGCGCGGTGGGTGGTTTATCTCTTTGCCGATGCGGATGATCGACCGATTCAACTGCTCTGTGTGAAGAACCTGCGCGCGAGCCTGCGGCGGCGCCTCGGCCCGCCGCCCGAGAATGAGCCTTCCCGGCGAGTCGATTACCGCCAACTCGTTCGCAGAGTGTATTGGCGACGCGTTGATAGCCACTTCGAGGCCGACCTCCTTTATCTTGAACTCGCGCGCCAATTGTTCCCCGACAGCTACGAGCAGATCGTCGCGTTTCGGCCGGCCTGGTTCCTGCACATCGACATTGATGCACCGTTTCCGCGGTATGTCAAAACTGAAACGCCGGCCACGCAGAGCGGCCAACTGTTTGGCCCTTTGGAACACAAGGCCGATGCGCAAAAGCTCATCGAGCAACTGGAAGACTGGTTCGACCTGTGTCGTTATCACAATATTCTCGCGCAGGCCCCCCATGGCCGCGCGTGTGCTTATAAAGAGATGGGCCGCTGCCCCGCGCCGTGCGACGGCACCGTGTCGATGGAGCAGTATCGGCGGTTGATCCAACTCAGCGCGGCGGCGCTTGCCGATCCGGCAGACTTCGTCCGCGGCCACGAGCGTCGCATGCAACAGGCGGCGGGGGCGCTGAAGTTTGAGGCGGCGGCGAAGATCAAACAGTACGTCGACTCACTTTCGCAACTCGGCGCCGGCCCGTTCCGCCACGTGCGCCCGCTCGACGATCTTCGCTTCATCACCCTCCAGCGAGGTCCGGGACCGCGCAGCGCAAAAGTGTTCCTGATCACGCCGACAGCCGTCAGGGCGATCGCGTGCCTGCTCGATACGCCCCAACCCGGCGCCGGCGTGGTGCAACTGGGGTTGACCGAGGACCGCACGCGCCAACCGATGGACCGCATCGCCATCGAAACGCTCGGCGTCGTCGCTCGTCATTTGTTCGCCGAGAAGCCGTCGGGTGCGTTTAGTCCTGGCGCATTTATTCCCTTGGATCAATTCAACGAAGAGTCGGCGGCCAAGGCGTACCGCGATATCGTCAAGCAGAAGTTATCGGACGAAACCGAGGATGAGGGAATCGTGCGCGAACTACAGTCCGTCGAACCATGACGGCGTGATTGTGCAGTCATTCGCACGCGCTTGCCGATAACTCTAAAGGTTGTTGTCGAGCAGCCCTCATTTGATGTCGCAACCAGGTGATCACTGTCCGTTTCTCAATCGATCGGATCCGCGCTGCGGGGCCAATTTCAGTCTCGACCGGCTCAGCCACGCCCTTCACCATTGCACCGGAAATTATGCAGCCTGCCCCACGTATGTCGAACTTCTGGTGGAACGCCGGGCGCGGCGCAATGCTGTCGCGCGTAACATGAATGGTCATGGCCAGCCGATCGTCCAAGTCAGCATCGTCGGCCGAACCGCCGTCTGCGCTGGTGCTGCGGTTTCTGTCGCATTTGGCCACTGAACGTGGGCTGGCCCGCAACACCATCGATGCCTACCGTCGCGACCTTGCCAGCCTCGCCGATTTTCTAAAAACCCGTCAAACGCCGCTCGACCGCGCCGTCGCCGAAGACTTTACCGCGTATCTTCGAGATCAAACCCGCAAGGGCCGATCGACCAAAACGCTCGCCCGCCGCGTGGCGGCGATGCGCGTGATGCTGCGTTACATGGCGGGCGAAGGACGCGACGTTGATCCTATTTTGCAGCAACTCGAACGCCCAAAGCCCGAACGCGCCCTTCCCAAGATCCTCAGCCGATCGCACGTAAACCAGTTAATTGCGACGCCCGATCCGGAGAACCGCATGTTCACCCGCGACGTGGCGATCTTGGAACTACTGTATGCCAGCGGTTTACGCGCCACGGAACTGTGCGACCTGCCGCTGCGCGACGTGAATTTGCAGGTCGGCTGCGTGCGCGTGCTGGGCAAGGGGCGGAAGGAACGCGTCGTGCCGATGGGCAAGGCCGCCATTGGCGCGATCGAACGATACATCGCCGAAACCCGGCCGGCGCTTGATCGGCGAAAGTGTGACCGCCTGTTCCTTTCACGCACCGGCAGGCCGCTGGAGCGCGTGGCGCTGTGGCAACTTATCGAAAAGTATGCGAAGAAGTCCGGGCTACATGCGCGAGGCGTATCGCCGCACACGCTGCGGCATTGCTTTGCGAGTCACCTGCTGGGCGGCGGGGCGGATTTGCGCGTCGTCCAGGAATTGCTCGGCCATGCCGACGTCAGCACGACCCAGATTTATACGCACGTCGATTCAGACCGCATCCGCGCCGTACACAGGAAGTATCACCCTCGGGCTTGAAGGGTGATCGTCGATTGCGCAAAGCCGCCGGTGGACCCGCATCGATCGAACGATGTCGTCGTGAAGGGATTGGTTCGTCGCGGCCCCAAGCGGCTGCGTGGCCGGTTGCCGGTTGCGGGGCACTTCTCCACAATGGTTGACATATCGCCCGCCCGCGGTAATTCTGTTCGTAGAATGCCTTCAGTCATGTCAACACCATTCTTGCAGGTGGACGTTCTCAAGGTACGTCACAACATCGCAAAACTGGCAAGCTACGTCGCTGCGCATGGATTGACTGTTCGTCCGCACACCAAGACGCACAAGAGCCGGTATTTCGCCGGCCTTCAGATCGCCGCCGGCGCTCGTGGGCTCACGGTGGCCAAGGTTGGCGAAGCAGAGGTGATGTCGGATGTTGTGCCCGACATGCTTCTCGCCTACCCTGCCGGAGATCCTGGCCGCGCCGGCCGGGCGGCGGCGTTGGCGCGGCGCGCGACCCTGCGTGTGAGCTTCCCGATCCCCGGATCGCCGCGACGCCGAGCGGTTTCATACCAACATCATCGGCAACATGACATACCAGGAGGCGGCGGATTTGTGCGGGCCGCTCCAACCAAAGTTGGTGATCCCGACGCACTGGGACATGTTCGCCATGAACCTTGGCGACCCGGCGGCGTTCGCGCGCTACATGAACGTGGAATATCCACAGGTGCCCACACACATCCCCGACTACGGTCGGCGGATTACACTTGGCGCAGCATAGTGCCTGCGTCGGCCAGGGCGGCATCAATAGAAGAATAAGCCGACGCGATATCGTACCGCTGGGCCACCAGTTGCCGCAGATCGCCATTGGTTTCCACAATGCCAACTTTGCAACGGTCGGTTGCGCGAAAGCATCGTGTGTGTCGCTCGCCGATCGATCCTGTGCCGACAATGAGTATTCGGTGTTGCATAGAGGTGCTTTAGTATCCACGTTGCCAGTCGACGATTCCGGTGAGAGGCTGTTCGTGGCGGAATCGCCGATAATTGTCGACGAACGTGTCGACCTTGCGCGGTCCCTTGTCCCATGTGCCGCCGCCGGTGGTTTGGATGACAATCACGTTGGGCCTCTCCCACAATGGATTCAAAACTGGCCGTACCGTTGCCGCGGCAACAATCGTATCATCAGCGGGAACTCGGCGGCGTTCCACAATGCCGCGACGGGAAGCAAGATTGCCGTGTGCGCCAAGGCGATGGCAAGCACCGTGTTCGAACTGGGGTTGAAGAACAGATAGGAGATCTGCACCGCGTAAAGCGGCAGGTAGATCGCTGTCACCAGTATGGCCACTCGAATCGGACGGATGCGGTCTGTGAGCATTTTCGCAGGGTCCAGGATGATGCCCGAGATGATACTGGATGTTCCGGATACCCGTGGTATTTTGTCATCGCAGCGTCGGTGGCACGTCGGCGCCTTCGCTACCGTTCGAACCGTTCGGCATCACGTTCCCAGCCCACCTTTTCTTCACGCCGTACGCCGACAACGATCACTCCGAAGGCACGTCGCCGGACACGGCCAAAAGACGCCAATCATCATGCTCAACACGCCCCAGCCGGGTGCCGGAAATCCGAACTCCTACGCACGAACTTACTTTGGCGGTGTCGCGCAAACCTTTCCGCCAGGATCGGGAAGCACCGAGTTTCGCGATGTTGCCGGCGGCGATCCTGCGCGGTTCGCCAATCAATGGCAGAAATGGACGCTCGAAGCGAACATCGATGCTGGCACATTCACATTCGGCGTCGATGGGATCGCCTCTAATCCGCAGCCTTTCAACTTCCCCGGCGGGTTCAGCGCGCTCACCTTCCGCGTCGGCGAAGCGCAGGCCCCGCTGGATCCGAGCATCAACGGCAAGTTTTACCTCTACGATCGAAAAATCAAACGGCTCGACCCGCGCTGGAACGTGAACGCCAGCGGCACATGGACCGCTCCCGCCAACTGGGAACGCGGGGTGCCCAACGCCGTCGGGGCCGGCACCGATCAAAATCCATCTCACAGATCCGCCACATTGACGGATTAAATGGGCGCTTACTCGCCGAGAAGTTGCTGCTCACCCCTGTAGTTGAGTATGTTAGCAAACACCGTTTGCCCGATCCCAAGGCCACCGCCCCGCAGATCGGCCTGGAGAGCGGCTCGGGCGTCGTCGGGGCTCGACGACGAAGGTGCCAGCACGACCGAAGTGAGCGATGCGGCCGTCAAGCAGGCGATCATCTCGCGCCCCACGTCTTGCTCGTCGCAGGCGCCGCCAAGTGGGACCGGCCCGCGGCGGTTTGGTGCGCGGAGTGGAAGCACATTCAGCCATGGGTCGTCGACGTAGCCGCACCGAAGGCGGCACGGAAGACCGTATTGGCAAGAGGCGTCGTCGTGGTCGTCGCCAGAGGAGTCGCTGGAGAATGATGAACGCCAAGCAATATCGAATGAACCGACTGTTCAATGCAAAGAGCGGCCGCTGTTTTGACGTAGCCGTCGATCACGGCTTTTTCAATGAAGGCGACTTCCTTGCCGGCATCGAAGATTTGTCATCGGCGGTGAAGACGCTTGTCGGGGCCGGCCCGGACGCGATCCAGCTCACGATCGGCCAAGCGCCGTTGCTGCAGGAAATCGCCGGCCGGCAGAAACCGTCGCTTGTGCTGCGCACCGATGTTGCCAATGTCTATGGCAATCAGCTCCCGCGCACGCTCTTCAGCCGGATGATCGAAAGCCCCGTCGAGCAGGCGCTGCGGCTCGATGCCACATGCGTGGTGGTCAATCTGTTTCGCATCCCGGAACAGCCGGAAGTGGCCGACCAGTGCATCCAAAATATCCTGCGGATCAAGCCCGAGTGCGACCGCTGGGGAATGCCGCTGATGATCGAGCCGCTGGTCTTCCAGCCCAACGCCAAGGCCGGCGGATACATGGTCGACGGCGATCCGAAAAAGATCATCCCGCTCGTGCGCCAAGCGGTGGAACTCGGCGCCGACATTATCAAAGCCGACCCGACCGACGACGTCGCGGATTACGCGAAGGTGATCCAGACGGCAGGCAACATCCCCGTGCTGGTGCGCGGCGGCGGGAGGGTAAGCGACGCCGATATCCTGAAGCGAACGCACGCCTTGATGCAGACCGGCGCGGCCGGCATCGTCTACGGCCGCAACGTGATTCAGCACGCCAGGCCCGTGGGCATTACAAAAGCGCTGATGGCCGTCGTGCATGACGGGGCGGCAGTTGAAGACGCTTTGAAAGTGATCCAGTAGTCCGGGCGCCTCGCCCATGTCACGGCCAAGACGGCCGTGCAACAGAATTCAGCCGGCGGGCAATTGTTGAGGATGATTATGCCCCAAAAGACAATCCGATTCGGCATTATCGGCGGCGGGCTCATGGGCCGCGAGTTCGCCAGCGCCGCGGCGCGGTGGTGCCACCTCATTAAACAGGATGTCAAGCCCGAGATCGTCGCTCTGTGCGATCCCGCGCCTGCCGCGGCGGCGTGGTTCAAAGACTACGTGCCGAGCTTGCGCCAGGTGACGGCCGACTACAAAGAGTTGCTGGCCGTTAGGGACATCGATGCCGTCTACGCCGCCGTCCCGCACAACCTGCACGCGCAGGTGTATTGCGACGTGATCGAGAGCGGCAAGGCATTGCTGGGCGAGAAGCCGTTCGGCATCGATCGGCCCGCAAATGCCCGGATTAGCGCGACAATAGCGAAACATCGAAAAACGCTCGTCTGCTGCTCGTCGGAGATCCCGTTTTACCCGGGTGCCTACGCGATCGCCGAGATGGTTCGGCAGAGCAAGTTCGGCCGCATCATTGAAGTCGAAGCCGGCTTCTGGCACAGCTCGGACCTCAACCCGCTCAAGCCGATCAATTGGAAGCGTCGCGTGGCGACCAACGGCGCGTACGGCTGCATGGGCGATCTGGGCATGCATGTGCTCCACCTGCCGCTGCGGTTCGGGTGGCGGCCGGCGAGCGTGCGGGCGCTGCTGAGCAAAGTAATGGAGACGCGGCCCGACGGTAAAGGCGGTCAGGCGGCGTGCGAGACGTGGGATAACGCCACGCTCGCGTGCGACGTCGAGGCGGGCGATCAGCATTTCCCGATGATTCTATCCACCAAGCGCATCGCGCCCGGCCACAACAACACCTGGTTCATCAAAGTCACCGGCACGGAGTTGTCCGCCGAGTACAGCACGAAAGACCCGAAGCGTTTGGCAACACTCCCGTACACGCCCGGTGGCGAGCAGGCCTGGCACGTGATCGACGTGCCGTATAAAAGCGCCTATGAAACCATCACCGGCCACATTTTCGAATTCGGTTTCAGCGATTCGATCGTGCAGATGTGGGCCGCCTTCTGCGACGAGTTCGCCCACGGCCGCCCGGGCATGAGCCAGCCGCTGTATTGCGCCACGCCGCAGGAGGCCGCCGACAGTCACGCGCTATTCACGGCGGCGGTGCGATCGCACGACACCAGTCAGACGATTCGGCCCGAGTACGATTGAAAGCAGTGATTTAGTCCGACGGATTGAATGCAGGCATCCGCACCCATCATCATTGCCGGGCACATCTGCCTAGATCTGATTCCCGCACTCGCTGATGCGGCGCTCCCCGCGCCGGGGCGGCTGATGCGGATCGGGCCGGCGACCGTGTCGACCGGCGGGGCGGTGGCGAACACCGGGCTTGCGTTGCACCGGTTGGGTGCGGACGTGCGACTGATGGGAAAGGTGGGCGACGACATATTCGGCCGGGCGATCCTTGACGTGCTGCGCGGCCATGACCACAAACTGGCAGAAGATATGATCGTGGCGGCGGGCGAGGCGACGAGCTATTCGATCGTGATCAATCCGCCCGGCGTGGATCGCAGCTTCATGCACTTCCCGGGCACGAACGACACGTTCACCGACGCTGATGTGCCGTACGAAACGTTCGGCGACGCACGGCTGTTTCATTTCGGCTACCCGCCGGTGATGGCAAAGATGTACGCCGCCGGCGGGGCGGAATTGCGGTCGATGTTCATGCGCGTGCGCGAACGCGGCATCGCGACAACGCTCGACCTCTGCCAGCCCGATCCCGATTCTGAAGCCGGCCGGCTCGACTGGGCGGCGTTGCTATCACGCGTGCTGCCGAACGTCGACGTATTTTTCCCGAGCGTGGACGAACTGATGTTCATGCTCGACCGGCCGATGCACACGCGGCTGGCGGCGGGCGAGGACGTGATCGACGGCGCGCTGCTGCGGCGATTGGCCGATCGTCTGACGGCCTGGGGCACTGCCACCGTCGTAATCAAACTCGGCGAGCGCGGGCTGTACGTGCGCACGTCGTCAGATCCCTCTGTCATCGCAGCTTGTTGCCGGCGTGTCGGGCTTGTCGCCGCCGATTGGACAGATCGCGAAATCTACGCGCCGTGCTTCGTCGCCCGCGCGGTCGTGGGCACGACGGGATCGGGCGATTGCACGATTGCCGGTTTTCTCGCGGCGCTGTCGCGTGGCGATGGGCCGGTGGAAGCCGCCACGGCCGCGACGGCGGTCGGCGCCGCGAGTGTCGAAGCCGCAGATGCCACCGGCGGCGTGCCGCCGTGGGGCGTGATCGAACAACGATTGAACGCCGGTTGGCCACGCCACCGCGGCTCGATCCGGTTCGAAAATCCGACACCCCCTGCGGACGCGTCCGGAACGGTATTATTGCGATAGGATTGCTTTGGAGATGGGCCGTGATCGATGAAAGGAACCGAAATGACTTCTTCGCAACTCGTCGATATTCGCCGTCGCGCCGCCGCCATGATGGACACCGCCGGCATCGTGCTGACCGACGCGGAGAAACATGCGATGGAGGTCGCCGCATTCGGCCTCGATGATTTTGAGAAGCAGGGCTTGGCGATCGTCGTCTACGCCAACACCGATCGCTATTGCGGCAAGGAATTGGTGCTGATGCCGTACCAGACCTGTCCCGAGCACCGCCATCCGCCCGTGCCGCAGGTGGACGGCCGCACCGATCCGGGAAAGATGGAGACATTCCGATGCCGTCGCGGCACGGTGTATCTGCACGTCGAAGGTCCGGCGACGCCGACGCCCGAGGCCGCGCCGCCGGCAGGAAGCGAATCGGCCTACACGGCGCGGCACGAGGTCGTGTTGCGTCCGGGCGATCAGCACACGATCCCGTCGAACATCTTGCACTGGTTTCAGGCGGGCAGCGAAGGGGCCATCATCACCGAATTCTCCAGCACCAGCCGTGACGAGCTTGACGTGTTTACCGATCGGCGAATCAACCGGATGGCCGGCAAAGACCAGGCAACAATCTGAATCGCGTGCCGAACACAGCAACGCTGTAACGATCTCAACAAGGCTCACATAGCCGATTCTCATCCGGAGGAACTCAAACCAAGGAGCCAGTGGTACCTGGGTTTCCCGATTGATTCAGCCGCCGGGCGTTCTTAGGATGAGTGCGTGATGCTCGTCTTGGCGCAACAAACGGTGATGCCCATCTGGGTTTGGTCGCTGGTGCTGATGGCCATTCTCGGGGCGGCGATATTGGTCATCGCGTGGGTTCGGAGGCGGAGCACGCGCGGCGCGGACACGTCGCCGCAGAATTTCACGCTGTCGGACCTGCGGCAGATGCGCGAGAGTGGGCAGATTGATGACGAGCAGTTTCAGAAACTCCGCGACGCGATTATTGGTGTATCCAAGCGTTGATTCTGTCGTCCGTCGGCCGGGTGTTGGCGATGAGGCTGTTTTAGTGCGGTAATGCTGTTAGTCTTTATGTTCTCGGACTTTGCAGCTTATCCGGACCGTCGCGAGAACTTTTTTAGCTTGGTCGGCTACACTCTTTTGGTTATTCATTGCCCACTGCGCCGGGCGTGTGGATCGTTCATCAAGTCCATGCCTGTCGCGGATCGATAATCTCTGGAGGCGTAAGCGGGTTAGAGCGTCTACTTCCCGCAGCCTCCGGTGGTCGTAACCGGGTGATTTTTCACCCGGCGAATCCCACGCTTTTCCGGCACGGAGGTCGGAGCGGCGAGGAGAAAAAGGCAAGTTCATCAATGGCTAACACCAATCGGCCCGGCAACGGTGGAAATTTCGGCGGCCCCGGCGGCATCGGCGGGGGCATGGGCGGCGGAGGCTTAGGGGGCGGAATGGGCAGTGGGGGAATGGGCGGTGGAATGGGCGGCGGAAGTCTCGGTGGAAATCTCGGCGGGGGAATTCCTCCGTACGGCTCCAACGTGCCCCCATCACAACCGCCGGGCGTCAATCAACCCCCCGGCGGAGGCTTTCGTGGCCGCCGGCTGACGACCTGTTCATTCTGCGGAAAGAGCTCACGCGACGTCGGCCCGATGGTTGAAGGCCCTGCAGATGTTTATATCTGCTCCAACTGCGTCGATCTCGCGCACAACATCATCCGGCAGGAAAAGCGCAAGATGAGCGCCAGCCAGCCGTTGTTCAACACCATCCCGGCCCCGCGGACGATCAAAGAATTTTTAGATGCCTATGTGGTTGGGCAGGACCGCGCCAAGCGCAATCTTTCCGTCGCGGTTCACAATCATTACAAACGATTAACCACCAATGACCCCACGCACGAAAACGCCAACAAAGGTGGCGACGTCGAGATCGATAAAAGCAACGTGCTTCTGATCGGCCCCACCGGCAGCGGCAAGACGCTGCTGGCTCGTACGCTAGCCAAGGTTCTCAACGTGCCGTTCGCCATCGGCGACGCCACCACGCTGACCGAAGCGGGTTATGTGGGTGAAGACGTCGAGAACATTCTTTTGCGGCTTCTACAGGCGGCGGATTACGATCTGGAAGCCGCGCAGCGCGGCATTATTTACGTCGACGAAATCGACAAAATCGGCAAAACGCAGAACAACGTGAGCATCACCCGCGACGTGAGCGGCGAAGGCGTGCAGCAGGCATTGCTGAAGATGCTCGAAGGCACGATCGCCAACATCCCGCCGCAGGGTGGGCGAAAGCATCCCGAGCAGCAATACATTCAGATGGATACGAGCCAGATCCTGTTCATCTGCGGCGGAACCTTCGTCGGTCTGGAAGACATCATCCGCAAGCGTCTGGGTAAACGGCAGATCGGCTTCGGCTCAGAAAGCAGCGAAATCATCGGCGACGAACACGAACGCGCCGCGTTGCTGGCACAAGTGCAGCCGGAAGACTTAGTCGAATACGGCATGATCCCCGAATTCGTAGGCCGTCTTCCAATCTTCGCGCCGCTGGAACCTCTGGATGTTTCGACGCTGGTGAACATCCTCACCGAGCCCAAGAACGCCATCGTGAAGCAGTACCAGAAATTCTTCCGGCTGGAAGGCGCTGATCTGGAGTTCACGCCCGGTGCGCTGCGGCAGATCGCCAAACGCGCGCTGAAGCGTGAAACAGGTGCCCGCGCACTTCGCGCGGTGTGCGAAGAGATCATGCTCGAGGTGATGTACCAACTGCCGGATCAACCCGCCGGCGGGAAATATGTGATCGATGAAGAAGTGGTCACTTCAAGAAGGAAGCTTTTCGGCCCGACGCAGCCGATCGAGCAGCGCAAGAGCGCGTGATCGATGGGCTGGCGGAGGTTAGTTCACAGTGGTGAAGAGAGCCGTCAAAAAGACCAGCAAGCGCCGAACGGTCGCTGCTACAAAGCGGCGTTCGTCGGCGCGCCAGTTGCCCGATGGGGTTCGACCGGGAAATCCTGCTGCGCTGGAGCGGTGGATGAAGCTGGCGTTCGCACGCGCAATACGCGCCACGCCTCGCGAGCGGGCGCAAGCGGACGCGGAGATTGAACTGGTCATTCGGTCGATGAATGAGGATCGTGTTCGCGATGGGATGAGGAAGCTGACTGATGATTGAATCGGTCATTCTCGATTCCGGGCCACTGGGAAAGCTTGCTCACCCCAATCCAAGCGACCAGACTCAGCTGCGGCTCGCGGCGTTGAAGCGGGCCTACAAGCATGTCATCATTGTTGAAATCGTCGATTACGAGCTTCGACGAAATTTTCTGTTGCACGGATTCACACAGTCGATTGCTGCGCTTGATCAGTTAACCCTTGCGCTACCATACATGCCGCTCAATACTCAGTCTTTGCGGTTGGCCGCATCAATGTGGGCAGACGTGCGCCGCCGCGGCCGACCCATGGCCGGTGACCGCGCGATCGACCTTGATGTTATTCTCGCCGCGCAGGCCAAGCTTGCCAACGCAGCCGTGGCGACTAGCAATGCAACGCATATCAGACAACTCGCAGTGGTAGTCGACTGGGACGCTATTCCGACGGCGTAACCCGCTCAAACAGCCTCACCCTTTCTTTGTTTTTCTTCAGCACCAGTCTGTAGCCAACCGTTACACCATCCAGGAACGCCTGAGTATAGGAATGCCGCGCCAGCAGCAGCATCTGTGGTTTGTACGCTTCGATAATCTGGCCGAGTCGTTCTTCGGTGAAGTCGCGCTGCAGACGCTTGAGCGACAGCACCGCGGTTTCGGGGGGGACGAGCAATCCGGCTTTGTGGATGATGTGGGGGTCATCGCTGATGACCCATAGGGTTTGGGATTTGCGCTTAGCAAGTTCGGCGAGCACTTCGGCATCCAAGAGGTCTTCGCGCGTTCTTCCGAGGGTGGTCAGTGCATATACGAGGCTCGCTGCGCCGTAACCGAGCGCGATGGTGAGCATGACCCTGGCGATTTGTTGCGATTTGTTCCGCAGAGCCCCAAGCGGGTTGTCGGCGCGATTCTGCAAATTGAAAATTGCCGCCGTCGCGACGGCCGTCATGACGGCGGCGGGGATGCTGAACATCACCCGGTGGTGGCCCCACAGCGGGTTGGCTTGCGATAGCACGAGAATGCTCGTCGCCATCCACAGTACCATCGGCAGTAACCGCCTGAAGTTGTCCTTACCGGCGAGAATCATCGTGCTGAAAAACGCTAGCATGAGGGGGCCGTCTTCAAGAAAGCGCATCAGAATCGATCGCAGCGACGCCATTTGCGTGTCGTCGGTCGCTAAACCGGATTTCAAGTGCGTGAGAATGAGCTGGTGCTGCCATGATTGGTATTCGAAGGGTGCGATGTATAGCGTGATCACTGCAAAACCAACGAACACCAGTGCCACATCGCAGATGATCCGCGACTTACGCCGTGGCGTAAGCCGCGGATCATCACGGTTGGTTGGTAGCAATGTTAAGAGCGCCATCGGCGCAAGGATGAAGGTGAACAGCTTGATCTGCATGCTGCACGCAAACATCGCTCCACACACGAACATCACGATCCACCGAAAACGCCATCGCCGCGACGCGATCATCAGCCACACGCTCAGCAGCGCCACCGAGATCGCCGGCAGGCCGATCATGACCGCCATGCTCAGCTTCGGATAACTTCGCGCCGCCACGAGCAGCAGCACCGCCATCAACCCCGCCGCCGGTGTGCGACCGATCCATGTGGCGATCCGTCCGACGCTGGCCAGCCCGATGCAAGTGATGATTACAACTAAGGATCGCGCCGCAGCGTCGCTCGGCCCGAACACCCGTCGCCAGCCGACGAGCAGATAAGTGAACAGCGGCGGCTGGTCCGACCATATTTCGCCGTAGAGGTGAAAGCCTCGCTCCACGAGCGCGGCTTTCATAATGTTAAAGCCTTCGTCGCGATCGAGCCGGGCCAGATCGGGCATCGACCAGACCCACAGCAGCCCGACGACGAGGCAACCCGCGGCAAAAAGAAGATCGGGGTATCGTTTGACCAATCCCCGGCGAGTATCGGCGTGGCACACGCGGCGTGCAAACGGTGCTCGGCCGCGTTTCCGATGAAATCACATCGCTTCTAAAGTCCGATAACGCGAATTTCCTTGCCACAAGCGCGTTTGAATTGCACCTCTGTTCTACGCGCCGTCATCGGTGCGAGCCAGATATGATTGGAAGCATCAACAACAATTCGTTCGCGTTACAAAACCAGCGACTGCTGCGGCTGAACCAGCTCGGCCAGCAGCGTTCCCTCGAACGCCTCGCCACAGGCCGGCGTATCAACCGCGGGGCCGATGATCCCGCCGGGCTGATTGCCAGTGAATCGCTTTCGGCCACGCTGGCGGCGCTTGAAGCAGAAGTGATTTCCAATGAGCGCCAGCAGAATATCGCCTCGACCGCCGATGCGGCGCTGGGCGAAGTGTCTTCGCTCTTGACCGAAGCCAGGCGCCTCACGGTCGCCAACGCCGACGGCACGCTTTCGGATGCAGAACGTCAGGCGAATCAGGCACAGATCGATTCAATTGTGGCCAGCGTCGACCGCGTGAGCAACACCACGCAGTTCAACGGCAAGAAGCTGCTCGACGGCACGCTCACGCTCAAGGTTACAGGCGCAAGCCAGGCGGTGACGCGTGTCAGCAGCGGTACCATCGGCGCGACGACAATCGACGGCGAAAACGTTTCATTAAACGACTTAAAAACAGGCGGTGATCTGGCCGCAAACAGTAACCGCAGCGAAGACAGCGCCGCGGTGGTCGATCAGGCGATTAAAGACGTGGCGATGCTTCGCGCCAAAGTCGGAGCGTTTCAAACCAACGTGCTCGATACGCGCATCAACGCCCTCCGCGTGGCGACGGAAAATCTCAGCGCCGCGCGATCGATCATCCGCGACACCGATTACGCCGCCGAAACCGCCCAGCGGTTCCGCGTCACGTTTCTGGCGGCGGCGGGCGTTTCCACGTTTCGGTCGGCATTCCAAAGCCAACGACGCATCCTGTCCCTGCTCGGTTGACCGGTTCGCCGCAAAGCAGAACGATGGTTGGCGCTACACGGCACACACTGCCACGCGGAAAATACGCGGTGCCGGAAAATTGCATCGACGCATGGAAATTCGATCCTGTCGGAATTGTCGCAAGTAGTTGACGACATTTCGCTTCAAGTGGTCCAATAATCGACGATAAAACGTTGTGCAACGGTTGCTTCAGTTGTCGTACTTGAGAGGCACACCATGAACAGACCCGCCGCTCGCTTGTGGGCAGGAGTGTTGGTTCTGGGGGCCGTTTCCATTCTTTCCGCCGGACCGGTTCGGCTTTCGATTGAACCGCCCGACCCTCTGCAATCCCGGCGGGCGCAACCCGTGCCGGAGCGATCGCGCGTCGAGCCGCTTCACGATGCCGGTCACTCCGCCGACCAGGCATTCGACGCGGCGTACACGCTTCTGCGCGGAAGCACGCTGGTTGGGGTCGACCGCGCGGCCGATGAATTTGCGACGATGCATTCGCGCCGCGCCACGCTCGCCATCCCCTTGCCGCCGGCGGTTTTGCCGGCGGGGGCGATGCTGGGCGCGGTTGCAATCGCCGCCATCCTCCGCAAGCATCGCCGAAAATGAGCAGACTCAAATTGATCCAGGCGGGCGTGGGTGGGCACGGCAAAGGCTGGGCGACGGCCACGGTCCCTTCGTCGTCTGATTTTGAGCATGTGGCGATCGTCG
>Ga0163151_10002415_pt1 | contig 28933 bp, 30 predicted proteins | sample OliLakLV19MP5IB2_FD_145596 | JGI IMG/M metagenome (GOLD analysis project Ga0163151, IMG submission 145596) | Freshwater microbial mat bacterial communities from Lake Vanda, McMurdo Dry Valleys, Antarctica - Oligotrophic Lake LV.19.MP5.IB-2 | ecosystem: Environmental > Aquatic > Freshwater >...
TTAGAGATTTAGGTTTTGAAGAAGCCATAAGGTGGGACGCGCGAAGCGCGTCCCACTGATTTCCCCCCATTTTTCCAAACGAATTTGGAGTCCCGCCTTCGGCGGGACGGACTGTTTTTTCGCCAAGGAAGAGGTTCGAGCCAAAGATTTCTTTGGCAGCAACCTTTTTATTCAAAAGGTTGCTATCCAATGCAATTTTTTCCATGTCTTGAGCCTCTTTTATCCATTTTCCCATCGGTTCGAGCCAATGTTTCTGTTTTTGTTGATTACGAGATATTTCCTCTTCGAGTGACTTCTTTTCGCTCATCAGTTTTGCCTTTTTAGAACGATAAACAAGTTTTTCAATATCCTGTTCTAAATAGCCCTCAAGAAGTCGCTCAAGCTTCACTGTAATATCTTTTATCCTTTTTTCATTCTTTTCAACAAAAGCAGAAACAGATTGGGCGGATTCCGTTTTGTCTTTTTCAAGTTTTTGGTTTAAGTATTCCGCCCAATCTTGTGGCAAAGAAACTTTTTGAAGAAGTGATGAAATTTGTTCGTCCAGCGACTCCTGGCGAATACAGGGTTCAGGACATTTCAAAGTTTTAGATTTTTTGGTGCAGTGATAATAAGTGTAGAAATGTTGTGTTCCGTTTATCTGGGTCTTTACCCTGTATTCGCCAGTGATCTGCATACCGCACGAAGCGCAACTCAATAATCCACAATATGCTTGCGGTTCATTTTTCGATTTGTGTCGCGGACGACTTTTTAATTTCATCACTTCTTGAACTCGATCAAAAAGTTTCTTTGCCACTATTGGCTCGTACTTGCCTTCGTAAATTTCTTTGTTATATCTAAAATGTCCGTAGTAGAACGGATTGGAGAGGATAAAAGTGGCTCGGGAAATGTGGATTCTCTTTCCGCTTCGAGATACGAGGCGGTTTGCTTCAAAATACATTCCGATTTTTTCCAGTGTTTGATTACCCTCGGCGTACATTTCAAATGCATGGCGAATAATCGGTGCGAACTTTTTATCCACCACCACAGTTTTTGTTCGCGAGTCGTTAATATATCCCACTGGTGCAAGTGACGGATATTCGCCACGCCTTACTTTCTGGCGCAAACCGCGCTTGGTATTTTCGGAAAGAGAATCCACATAGTATTTGCTTTGCCCGAAAGCGATGGAGAGCATAAATTTACCTTGTGGGGTGGCTTCAAACCAAAACTGAATAAATTTCAAAAATTGAAGCTTCTTTTCGTCTACAAGGTAAATTATGCGTCCTCCATCGACAGAATTGCGCGCAAGACGATCTGGGTGCCAAGCGAGGATACCGTTTGCGAATCCCTTTTCAATCTGCTCAATCATATCGTTGAAAATGGGACGTCCCGGAATTTTGGCAGATTGTTTTTCCACGAATTCGCAAACGATTTCGATATTCTCTCGCTTGGCAAAATCACGAAGCTCTTGTAGCTGTGCCTCAATACTCAAAACCTGCTTATCCTCAACATCAGTGGACTTGCGCGCATACAGAAAGAATTTTTGTGATGAGATATTTTCCATATTGGTATTATACCAAAAATTATTTCTGTTGGGCAAAGCAAATACAGGAAAAATTGCATTGGATTTCGAACCTGCTTCTTGGCGAAAAAACAGTCCGTCCCGCCGAAGGCGGGACTCCAAATTCGTTTGGAAAAATGGGGGGAAATCAGTGGGACGCGCTTCGCGCGTCCCACCTTATGGCTTCTTCAAAACCTAAATCTCTAATTTTGGAGCCAATGATCGGGATTGAACCGATGACCTCGTCCTTACCATGGACGTGCTCTACCAACTGAGCTACATTGGCAAACTATCTAACTAGATACCTGGGAAGGAATCTGCCCACGTAATGCCATTATTGGCTTGGACGGAATCATAGTATATACCAATCAACTTTTCAATTTAAAAGGGAACAAAGCCGGAAAGATTACTCGACTGGTTTTAAGATATAGGTATATCTATATTTCTGATTACGATTGAATACCTCAAACACTCTTAAATCAAACTTGTCGGTATTTTGAGTTTCTATTGTCATTCTAAGTACAGCCCTCGGATCATGTCCAGAAAGAGGTTTGCCCATTAATGCCTGCCTCACCTCATCAGTAAGTTTGTACGAATTCCCTTCTATCACAACACTATCCTGTTTTTTAAAAAGACCATCCCGGACTAACCGAGAAACTTCCGTGTGAGACATAGCAATTCTACCCTCTGGATCAAGGATTTCTTTAATAACTCTTAAGCTTATAACTCGGGTCATGTTTGATTCAATCTCTGAGATATCATCCTCACGGTGCATACTAAAACGTCTTGTAAGAAGATCAAATACTTCAGCTTCAGTTTCAAATTTTGTGTCTTTGAGATATTGCCTGAGATGCTCAATATCTACATCAGCAGATTCGTACCTATTACCAGAACCACTCCCTTCAGGCGGTAAAACAATATCTTCGAAATTATCCATTTAAGTAAGTATACCAGTAGAGAACCTTAAGAAAAATCAAAATTACTATTTCAATAACTCAAAGATTAGAAATTGTTTCTAATGTTCCTAGATATAGTGGTATGACAAACAAAAGTCCAGTAAGAGGTCTGTACCTGGTTGTATCCGTTCAGCATGTGCCATCTCAAAGTAACACATTCACTTTTTACTAAAGCGAATTAATTTCCCTGCGCGGACTAGTGGAGGATGCTCCCGATTTTTTAGATTGTAATCAATCTTTTAAAATCGCAGTCCTGGAAGGGTGAGAACCAAAATTAAATCGGCTTTCTAAATACTAAGTAGGATTTTTCAGCATCTGGAACTTCAATCTTAGAGGCTTCAGATTCATCGATAATTCCTTTTTTGATCATCTCTTCAATTTTAGGATTTGTGACAGGTATAAGCTTAATATCAAATTTTCCTTCATGGCCATGCTTATTTTTAATATCTTCGACAGTTTGCTCAACGATAGGTAAAAATTTTGCTGTGTCCGAATCAAATTTATCTCTACCAAGAAACTCTTCACCAACTAACTGAAAACCTTTCTCCTCCATTTCTCTAATAGTTCTTGCAACAAAAGACTCTTGTGTTGGTAGTTCCTCCATGGGTAAATTATACCAGTTCCAAACCTCATGAACCTGTTTAATTTCTTTCCGTCAGATACTCCATATGCTTTTGGACAACTTCCCTTATAACTTCATGAGGGTCACTAGCAAGCAACTGAAGTATTCCTATTGTCGCGTTATTACTTGATGCGACATTCCATCTAACCTCCCATTCAGGGTCTGGTATTAGTAGAGCCAAAACACCTTCAGGAACTTTCTCATTTACTGGAATTGCACATCTAACAAGAGAACTATCATCCACTGTCAGTCTAGTGAATTGTGTTTCACTCAAATTTCCATATAAAGCAACTACCTGCCTTACATCCTCGTCAGAGTCTCTCATCCATTTTTCCAATTCCTCTGGGCTTGCTTGTTTAACAAGCTCCTCAAATTCTCTTGATTTTGAATGTGGTATTTTTTCGTTCATGCAAAATTATATCAGTTCCGCATCCCATAGACCCACACAGAAAAGAGCCCTATTTCTAGGACTCTTTTCGCTAGCGAGGGCTAGTGGAGGATGTTAGAACTAAACTTGAATTGTCGGGACATTGCTTACATCAACTGAACCTCGGTAAAGAATGTGCGGTACAAATAGAAAAATAAGAGGCCTGATTCCTTGGTCATATTGTTTTTTGTAGTAATCCGTTGTTTCTTGTTTAAGTGTTGAGTATTTAGGAATATCTTCCACGTGATAGATTGTAAAATCTTTTTCTTTTAAGGGCTCCATCTTTTCTTTCTTATTATTGAAATAGACAATACAATCATTGGGATTAAGGACACTTGGGTCTATTTGGTAAAAAGAGAGGGTGAGTGATTCATCCATACCTGCCTAAACAAGTGCCTTTTTCAGTTCTGTTGGATGAACTGCAGCAAGATGAAGACATCGTTCCATAAACAATTAAAGGCAGGGATTCGGTTTTCCTTAACATGTTCACGACCAACATACTTACTCACCTCCTTTTCATAAACTTCTGGACACTTATCTTTTAGTATATTCAGTGGATAAAGTATATTTCCCTCGAGTTGCTTCGGCACTCCGTGGTATAGATAATTCATAGCAAAAGTATATCAGTTCTACATCTCATAGACTGTATAGAAAAGAGTCCTATTTCTAGGACTCTTTTCGAATGCGCGAGCGATGGGATTTGAACCCACGACCTCTTCCGTGACAGGGAAGCGCTCTAACCAGCTGAGCTACGCCCGCAATAGAATACAAGCTAACAAATTTTCATCACATAAACAATAATGAAAATGGTGTCGGCGACAGGAGTTGAACCTGTGACCTGAGGCTTATGAGTCCTCCGCTCTAACCGTCTGAGCTACGCCGACAATTGATGAATACTATACCTCATGAAAACAATCCCGCATAACGGGATTGTTTTCTCTACACCCACATTTTCCTTCAAACATTTTCCTTGTTGCGTGGCCAGGATTTGGTGTCAGCTCACTAATTCACTTCGTTCACAAGTGGCTCCTACCCGGACTCGCCTCCCGCTATGGCGGGATGGCTCCGTCTTGCAAATCCTGGCAGAAAACAAAACTTTTTGTCTTCTTGCCCCGCTCTCGCTTTGCTTGTTGCGGGACCAGGATTTGCACCTGGGTCCCAAGGTTATGAGCCTTGTGAGTTACTGTTACTCCATCCCGCTATACAAGGCAGTATTGTACTCATAAAATAGGGCGCTGGCAAGCTTCAAATATAGTGAAATTCTTCAAATACTTTTTGGTATTGACCCACAATGCGCCGTGCTTCTCTTTCAGTAATGAGAAAGTCAGCTCCTTCGTGAGCAATGGCATTACGAACTTTGTGAGCTTCCCAGGCAAATTCGACAGTTTCAAAATCACTTGTTTCAACACGCTTTAATTTATCTGAAAGAGTTTCCCCTCGATACCCCATAACATCAAGAAGCTCGTCAAGAATAATATCTGCCTCAAGAATGGCAAATTTCCAATCACTTGGATTGGTCGAATTGATGTGCTCAAGAACTTTTTCCCACCTTCGATTTTTGTGTGGCTCAGATGCTTTACCGCCTGAGGAATCTTTTGGTGTAAAAATTGCATTCTGAGCTGCGTTAAGTTTTGTTAGCGAAATCACACTCCAAATAATGCCCCACGCAGCAAGAATTGAGACTCCAAAAGACAAAAATTTTAAAATAGGAAAGAGTACTCTTTCAAAATAGCCGGCCACAACAGTTGTGTCTCCTGTTTGAGAACGAAGATTTAAAAACACCGCCTGAAGCCTTGTGATAAGCGCTCCCAAAACTGTAGCAAGCACAAACAGGCCCCCAAGGGTTTCCATTGGTTTTGGTTTTGGTGCTGGTTTTAAATCGGCCATATGATTCTTTATTCTCCTAAAAATTGTTTTCCAACCTGAAAAAGTGTTTTTTCTTCAAAAGCTCTTCCAACACACTGAATGCCCAAAGGAAGTTTTACCCCATCACTTTCTGAAAACCCTGAAGGTAGGCTTATTGCAGGTAGCCCAGCAATGTTTGCAGGAACGGTAAATACATCAGCAAGATACATCGCAAGCGGATCATTCACTTTTTCCCCTAAAAGAAAAGCCGGGGTTGGAGTTGTGGGAGTGACTACCACATCCACATCTGCCAACACTCGATTAAAATCTGCTTTAATAAGAGAGCGGACTGCATTTGCTTTCCCATAATAGGAATCATAGTACCCTGCAGAAAGAACATAGGTGCCGAGCATTATTCTACGACGAACCTCACTGCCAAACCCTTCTCTACGGGTCAAAAGATAATCCTCAAGAAGGTCTTTACCTTCTTTTTTAAAACCATACTTAACGCCGTCAAATCGAGCAAGATTTGAAGAAACTTCTGCAGGAACAATAATGTAATACACCGCTAATGCGTGCGTTGTTGTTGGTAAATCAATATCTTTGATTTCAAAGCCAAGAGATCGAAATTTCTGGAGCGACTCTTCGAAATTCTTTCTTACATCGGGGTGCATACCATCAATCTCTAGAAGTTTCCGTGGTACGCCTACACGAAAAGTAGTGAGGGCCTTTTTGCTAGCCTCAACGTAGCATGAGGTGCTATCCATGAAATCTATGCCCTTAATTGCATCAAATACAATCTCGGTGTCGCCAACAGTCTTTGTTATTGGCCCAATTTGATCAAACGATGAAGCCATTGAAATGAGACCATGCCGAGAGACAGCACCGTACGTAGGCTTTAAACCAATGCAGCCACAGAAACTTGCAGGCTGACGAATTGACCCGCCTGTGTCTGATCCGAGCGCAACAAGTGCGCCATTCATAGCAACTGCCGCGGCAGATCCACCTGATGATCCTCCTGGGACACGAGAGGCATCAAATGGATTTTTTGTTGGTCCATACGCAGAGTTTTCGGTAGAAGCTCCCATTGCAAACTCATCCATGTTCGTCCTACCAAGAAAAACAGCACCCTGATCTTTTAATTTCTTTATAGCGGTAGCATCATATGGAGCTGTAAAATTCTCAAGAATCTTTGAGCCCGCTCCTACCCTTCTTCCCTTAATAAGAATGTTATCTTTTATAGCAAACGGTATCCCAGTAAGAAAACTGGCCTCACCTTTCTCAATCTTTTTTTGAGCTCGTTCTGCTTGCGCCAATGCATCTTCAAAAACTTCAAGATAAGCATGAGTCTCTCTGTCTTTTTTTTCTATCTGCCCAATATATGCGCGAGTTATCTCAACCGCTGATATCTCACCCGCAGCAAGTAGGTTGTACGCTTTAGAAATAGAGAAGCTTGAAAGGTCTATCATAATGGAAGAATCTTTTTTACATATATAAACCCATTTTTAACAGCAGGAGCTTCTTTCAGAATGGCTTCAGTAAAAATACCGGTTTCATGGGGATGAGTATCTTCCCGTAATACATTGGTGTGTGCCAAAACTCCCTCTCCCCCAGCGCCTGAAGATGCGCCCTTAATCTGGCTTACATACGAAAGAATTGCATCTATTTCGCCGGATAGCGCTTCTTTTTCATCGGGCGAGACTGCGATACGAGCAAGACTTGAGAGTTTATCTATGTCACTCTTATCAATCATAGAAGAAATACTATCATATCTTTAGCGAAGGCTGAGTTTTGTTAAAAATTCAGTCTCATCTAAAATTTCGACTCCAAGTCCGCGTGCTTTCTCTAGTTTTGAGCCAGGATTGTCCCCTGCCAAGACATAGCTAGTTTCTTTTGAAACCGAGCTCGATACATTCCCTCCTTCTCGGCGTATCGTTTCGCCCGCTTCATCGCGCGAAAGGGTCGGGAGCGTCCCCGTTAATACAAAGGTCTTTCCTGCAAAAGCCCCCTTTGACGAACTTGTTTCTTTCAGCACGCGCACTTCTTGCAATATATTTTTATACAGTTTTTTGTTTTCTACATCCGAAAACCACTCCGTAATAGACTGAGCTATAATGGGGCCGACACCCGTTAGAGTCTCAAGATTCTCAAGCGAGGCACTCTCTAGTTTCACGGCCTTCTGAAAATGCTGGGCGAGGTCTCTTGCGGTCTCCTCACCCACCTGTGGGATAGACAGGCCTGCAATAAAACGCGCGAGGCTTACGTCACGAGCCTTTTCTATGGCTTTGAGTAGATTACCAATAGACTTTTCCTTCCAACCTGGAAGATTTTCAAAATCACCTTTCTTTATTCGAAAAATATCTGCAAAAGTTGAAATAACTCCTGCCTCAAGCAGCTGATCAACTGTTTTTTGTCCAAAACCAACGATGTTAAAAACCCGCTTAGAAGTAAAGTGTGACAGCCTTCGACGTTGTTGTGCAAAAGAATTTTTCGCTACACACCGATAAGCCGCTTGGCCAGGTATCCTCTCAATAGATCCATCTCCTCCGCAAAGAGGAAAATGCTTCGGAAAAGTGAAAGGTTTTCCCTTACCAGTGCGTAATTCGCTCAGAACTTTTACAACATCAGGGATTACATCTCCTGCTTTTTGCAAAATTACCGTGTCACCGACACGAACATCGAGCCGTTTAATTTCATCCTCATTATGAAGTGTCGCTCGAGAGACAATGGAACCAGCAACTGAAACCGGCCTCAGAATAGCAACTGGCGTTAAGACGCCCGTTCTGCCTATCTGAAGAGTAATATCGAGCACTGTTGTTGTTACCTGCTCAGCGGCGAACTTACACGCAATTCCCCAGCGAGGAGCCTTACCTGTATATCCTAAAACTTCTTGCGCATCTCGGGAGTCAAGCTTGACAACGATGCCGTCAATTAAGTAGTCTTCTTTTTCTTTTTTCTTTTCCCATTTTTTCCAAAAAGCGATTACTTCATCAATATTCTCACAGCGTAACCGGTGTTCATTTACCTTAAAGCCAAGCTCATTTAAATAGGCTAGTTCTTCAAACTGTGTTGGTGGGAGGGGGTCATCGGAGAAGGATATGTCATAGATAAAAGTTGAAAGCTTACGCGAGGCGACAATCCTGGGGTCAAGTTGACGAATTGTGCCTGCTACTATATTGCGGGCATTAGCAAATAAAGGTTCACTTCTTCGAGCCAACTCTTTATTGATCTTTCTAAATTGCCCCTTAGGCATATACATCTCACCTTCAACAATCACGCTTACATCCTTCTTCAAACGAAGCGGAATTGATTCAATGGTTTTTATATTTTCTGTGACATCTTCGCCCACTTTCCCATCACCACGTGTCGCTCCTGTTTGTAGCAACCCCTTAACGTACTCCAGCACAAGATGAGACCCATCAATTTTTAGCTCACAGGCATAGCGAGGTGAAATTGTTTTTCCCGTATTTGTTTCGTAAAATCGCTTTACTCTTTCATCAAAATTACGAATATCTTCCTCCGTAAAGGCATCCCCATAAGACCACTGCTGCACTTTATGGGTAACTTTCTTAAAGCCAGGCAAAGGCTTGCCAGCTACCCTCTGAGTTGGTGAATCCGCAGTAATTAACTGTGGATACTTTTCTTCGATCTTTACTAGTTCATCCTTAAGGGAATCAAGAGCTTCTTGGGAAATTGTTTCTTTATTGAGAACATGAAAATCATACCGATAGCGATCTATAGCATCCCTTAACTTTCGTATTCGGATTTCAGTTTCTTTTGAGGGATTCATGTTTACCCCCATCATACACAAAGGGAAAGCGTTCGGGCTAGTAGCTGACGAGAATTGCTCTTTCTACTCTACGAGTGTTACTCGTACTACAGCTGTTATACCCCCGAGACTCAATTTTGGTCTTAAGGTTCGATCCATTATAACTTTTTACAACCCACACGTTGACGCAATACGGATCGGGAAGAAATGTAAAAGCAAACGTTGAAGTCCCTACCCCACTGCTACCGTTGACAGATTTTGTAACGCTTGCCACAACAGCATTGCAAGAGATACTTTGATTACCAGTTGAAGTAGCAAAGGGGCTTCCTCCGGTATTTTTTAAATCCCAGTATAAGGCACACTCCACGCCACTATCAGACGCATAAAATGCTGCTTGAGAATCTCGAGATGCTGATGAAATAACAATTTGCTTTAACGCCAGACTAATGATTGCAAACGATACAAGAATAAGCGCTGCCGTTATAGTTACTGCAATATAAATAGCGATTCCTCGCTGGCCTTCTGCTTTTTTCGTAAAAAAATTTTTTAGCGCCATGTTACTGTTGCCAATTAAAAATAGACTCCTTAACCTTAAAAACTTTTGTAAATGGTCCTCTTGTCCAAGTCATAATAACAGTTGCAGTGATTTCATCTGGCCCAATCTGGGTTAGCTGAATTTCTCGATTGTAAGCAGTTGGAGTCCAACTAGAATTATACCCGTATTGACCGTATTGAGATGAGCTCGTATTGGTATCTTGGCTCAAGTTAGGACATATCGTAGGGCTCGTGCACGCAGTAAAAGATTTCGTTATTCCATCAACTACGCACGATTTACCAAAGTAACAAGAGTCGCTAACAATAGCAGAAAGCCCTGTAAGCCAGGGCAGGCCTTGAAGGCTATTTTCGTCCCGCACGTTACGAACAAGCTCTACCGCTTCCTGCGCTAGATAAAATGCAACCACCTGGTCGCGCGCCTCAATTGCGCTCGCCAATCCACTTTGTGCTGCAGAAAATGTTGCCGTTATTGCAACAATTAAAATACTTATGGCAACAAGCGTCTCGAGAAGAGTAAATCCCCTTGTTTTTAATATATTCTTATGTGTGACAGAAGTATGCATGTTTTATCTATCAAGAACTCTTTGTGACACACTCGTTTGGATAACGAATCGAGACTGAACTGTGGGCTTACTGCCTGCATAACCACGGACGATCATCAGCACGCGTGGCTGATTCGTGTCAGCTACAGAAGCACCGAAAACATAGAACTTCAAATCTTGAATGATAATTTCCGGAGAAGTCACGCCGATATATGTTGAGCCATTATTAATTGATTTCTCCAATTGTGTTCCATTCAAACGATAAATTGTATCAATCCCTGTACTTGTGATAAATGTAATTGCAGGCTGAGCAGCGTTCCCTCCACCAGTACAATTTTGAGGGGTCCATGTGGTGGAAGTCGTAACCCCGCAATAGTATTCAGTCCCAAACTTTATCTCTCGCGACATCGCTTCCACGGCAAAATTAAGGTTCGTCATTACCGCCTTAAGAGACCGAGCTTCTCTGCCAGCATCAAGTACTGCAAGAATCGCCCCAAGCGCAATCACCATAATAACAAGAAAGAGCCCTACAGCAATTAAGAGCTCAACGAGAGTGAATCCTCTGTCATTTCCGATTGTATTTTTTTTACTTTGTTCTTTGTGCATATTTTTACCGTATGGAAATCTGCCCTGTGGTATATATAAAAATATCCTTTGTCTTTCCTTTTGGAGACCGAAGCTGTATTTTTGCTCCTTTATGATTCGCAAAATTAACAACGTTGCCACTTAGATTTTTAAAATAAAAACGAGCATCTGGGTTGGGTCTTAAAAAGGTAATATCAATTCGTCCAGGAACGCTTGACCCTCCGCTTGATTTGCAGTTCTGGCCACCAGAACTATTAATCACACAAAGATCTGAAATAGTGACCCCCCTGCTAATTTTATTTATCTTTAAACATTCAGCTACCCCACCAAGAGTACATGTTGCCCATGACCCACTAATGTCATACCGACCATTTGCATTCACATCAATAAATGACCACGCCGATACAAGCCCAAGCACGCCTGTGACAATATTGGTATTCAGTGTCACTCCGTATGAATAATTAAACAAATTTGAGTTTGGTTGATATTCTCGAACACTCACCCCATATACCTGCATCTCGCGTATTTCAAGCTCAAGATCACTTGTAGCATTTGCTAACGCAAGTTGATCTGCAAAATTATCTTGATTAAAAACAACAACCCCAGTAATAAGGGCAATTACCGAAAGCGTTACTAAAAGTTCTATGAGGGTAAAACCCGCAATGACTCTCCTGTATGTTTGTTTTAAGCTACTCATGAAAAAAGAGTCGAGAGGCTAAAGATATCACTCTTTAGAAACATTGCTAAAATTATGCCAATAATAAGGAAAGGTGCAAATGGTATCTCTGATTTCATTGTAATCTTTTTTGCCCCGCCTCTCAATCGTTCACTGAACAGATGTACGAGAGAAACAAGGGCACCAATCCAAAATGCAAAAGCCAAGCCAGAGAGACCTTCTGCGACAGTTGTCAGAAGTCCAAGCCCAACAAGAAGCTTTGCGTCCCCAAGACCCATCCATTTTCCATCTGAAATTTTCCACAATATCCACAAGAAACCAGAAAGGATCAGAGATGAAAGGATATGCGAATATGCATAAGCCATGTCTTTGCCATAAAAAGTTATCTCAAAAGCAAGAAGACTTAATGAAAAAACTATGAGAATGAGAGAGAGTTTGTCTGGAATAATCATATGCCGAAGATCGTATACAAAAATCATAATAAGAACACTGCCTATTGCAAGATGAAAAAGAAGAAGCCCAATGACCTCTGCCGAAATAAGTGAAAACGATTGTGTATCAAAAAAACCAAACAGAGTAAACAAAAAAGCTGTTCCTAACTCAACAACAATATACTGTGAAGAAATGGCAGTTTTACAACTTCGACACTTGCCCCTAAGAAAAATAAAGCTCGCAACAGGAAATAGCTCATACCATGCAAGAGTTTTTGCACAGCTTGCGCAACGTGAGCGACCCGAAAGGAAAGACGAACCGGTATTTAGGCGCAAAATGACTACGTTAAGAAAACTCCCCACCATGAGACCGAAGAAAAGAAGAAATATGATAAACATAGTTACTCGCTTTATTATAAAGCAAAACCCCGTCTACCAAAAGATAGACGGGGTTTTGCTAGTCAAAAAAATTTATTGGCAAAATGCCACATTCCCCACAAGAACTGCCGTTCCAGATGCTGATGCTCCTGATGAGTCAACACACCACGAAGTTGCAGCATTCGTTTTTAATGGCACAGAAATTGACCATGAAGAAGCTGCCGTACCCGCCCCCAATGTGGCATCATCTGCAAAACACACTGCTGGAAAACCAGCTATTGTTGAAGACTGAGTGACCGCAGCGGAAACATTTGTATCTGTAAAGAGAGATCCAGCTGTAACACAGTCTGCTGAGTCAGTGCCATAATTCCCATTGGTGTCATAAATAATTTCTGCTTGAGCGCGAACATTTGCAAGATTAGACTTAATAGCCGCGTCCGCTCCCTTAGCGCGAGCCGTGTTAAGGCTTGCGAGCACAACTGATGAGAGGATACCAATGATGGCGATAACAACAAGAAGCTCAATTAAGGTGAAACCTTTTACTTTATGTGTATGCATGGAATTATAATTTTTACTGATAAAAAGTATTGTACCATAAGTAATTAATTCAACACAAAACCCTCTATGGACAAACTGATGAAGAATAGCTGGCAAAATTTATTTGCTTGGCTATTCCAGAGGAGTCCACACACCATGCAAGAGCAGGATTTGTCTTGAGAGGCACAGCAACTGACCATAGAGTTGCAGGGTTGCCTCCACTACTTCGACAAAGAAGCGTTGCGCCAATGTAGCCGGAAGCACTAACTGCCTCGCTTATTACTCGGCTTATGTTGTTCGGAGTAGTTGCATTAAACATTCCCCCACCAGTGCATCCATTTACTGGCGTTCCATAACTGCTATTAGTGTCATAGTAAATTACCGTCATAGACCGCAATGTTGAAAGATTCGCTTTTATAGAAGTATCTGCCCCCTTAGCTCGAGCTGTGTTGAGGCTTGCAAGCACGATAGAAGAGAGAATGCCGATAACGGCAATCACAACAAGAAGTTCGATCAGGGTAAACCCTTGTGTTCTTTTCATAAAAATTAATTTTAAGTTTATCTATTATACAGCAAAGACCTTTCTTGTTAATAATTAAATTTCCCCAAGCAAAACTGCCCCGAACACATTTGTGTTCGGGGCAGTTTTGAAATACTACACAAAAACCTTTATGGACAAACTGTACCAGTGACGGCACTCATTGTAACTTGCTTAGAGTCTCCAGATGAGTCAACACACCATCCGAGAGTTGCATTTGTTTTCAGTGGAACTGCCACCATCCATGCTGTTGGGCTTGAATGACAACGATCCGTAGCGATTGGTCCTCCAGCAGCAAGCTCTGCAGCTACAACTCCTGCCCAAACAGTAGGATCTGTAAACAATGTGTTTGCAGTTTGCGCACAGTTTGCAGCTGCCATAGTAGCGCTTCCGTATTGATTCGGAGTGTTACCATCGTAGACAATTTCTGCTTGAGCACGAATATTTGCGAGGTTAGACTTAATAGCCGCGTCCGCTCCCTTTCCTCGCGCAGTGTTAAGGCTTGCGAGCACAACTGATGAGAGGATACCAATGATGGCGATAACCACCAAGAGCTCAATCAAGGTAAAACCTTTTACTTTATGCTTATGCATTGAATGAAATTATTAAACCTTATAATACCTGTCCCTTGAAAGGACACCGTTTGTTATTAAACGTTATATCTATTATAGACCTCTCTTGAAATGGAGCAAAACCTTCTGGGGATAGCTCCTTCACTAATCCTAGAAACAAGCCCTCCTAGTAGTTAGATGCAATATTGTATATAGGCATCAAAACAGAGGCGAGAAGGGTTCCTACCCCGAGACCCAAGAGAACAATCATAACTGGCTCAATAAGGTCAACGAGGGTATCCACAGCATTAATAACCTCTCGTTGGTAAAACTTGGCCATTGTTTTTAAAATGTTACCCAACTCACCTGTTTCTTCTCCTACACGTACCATTTGGACAAGAATACCCGGTATCTCCGGATATTGGGAAAAAGAGGCGGAGAGTGAACTTCCTCCTTTTACCGCAAGCATACTTTCATTCAGTATTTGTTTATAGATTTCATTTCCAACCACGCTCGAGGTTATTTCAAGTGCTCGCAACATTGGAATCCCCGAAAGAACCATTGTGTGCATATTGTCCGCAATCATTGAAAGGTAAAGTTTTCTATACAAATCTCCTATATACGGAAGGGCCAATTTGAAACTATCAAATGCATAGGCCCCAGCTGGAGTACGGATGTACCGAACAAGGAAAAAGCCTGATACAATAAGAGCCACAAGAAGAAACAGCCCGTAACTCATAAGAAAATCGCTTATTCCAATCACTGCGCGAGTGTAGATAGGTAAATCCTGGCCAGAATCAATCAAAATTGCAGCAATTTTTGGCACAATTGTAGTAAACATCAAAACCATCACTCCAATAAAAACAGTAATGACAAACGCTGGATAGATAAGAGCATTTTTTGCTTTTGAAACAACTTCGTAGTTACGGTCAAGATAATCAGCGAGATAATTAAAAGTCTCGTTAAGTTTTCCTGTCTCTTCGCCCGCTCGCACCATGTTTACGTAAAAATCAGAAAATATTTTAGGATGTTTCCCCAGAGCTTTTGATATAGAACTACCCCCCTGAAGATCATCTGCCACTTCTGTAAGGCTTTTTTGCAGTATTGGACTTTCTATTTCAGCAGAAATAAGCTTAAAAACTCGAAGCGCAGAAACTTGAGCGTCAAAAAGAGTTGCTAGCTGCCGCGACAGAATAACAACGTCTTTATTGGAAACGCGACGTCCTATAAAAAATTGCTTTTTAAAAGCATCGTCCTCGACAGGCTTTATTCCAGAAAGTATAAGGCCTCTTTTTTGTATTGAGCTAATAGCAACCTCAAGGTTAATTGCCTCAACAGTTCCCTCTTTACCCTCTCCGTTATTATCGATAGCCTTGTATGTAAAAAGCATATGACTAATTCTTAGAGAGTGGAGCGCCCATAAGAATCACCACCCAGCAACATTTTTAATGCTGGCACAATAATAGCATCACACGCTTGCTTTATCACTTCATGTTTTTTTGTGTTGTATGATTTCATTTTTAAAAATGCCACCGGGCTTAAGTAACAGATAGCCGCTTACTGATTATTTTCCTAAAGCATTTTTTCAAGCGTTTTTGGATTCGTTGAGAACATATAAGCATTCTCAACAGTTATCTCCCCTTTCTGCACTAGAGAAGCGAGAGACCTGTTCAGATCAATCATCCCTTCTCCAGAACCAATTTCAATAACCGTATTAACTTCATGAGTCCTCCTCTCACGGATGAGATTTGATATTGCATTATTATTTATCAAAAGCTCATACGCGGGGATAAGCCCTCCCGATATCCTAGGAATAAGCCTCTGGGAAAAAATCCCCACGAGACTCCCAGCAAGCTGGATACGAATTTGACTTTGCTGGTCGGCGGGGAACGAGTCAATGATACGATCAATTGTTTGCGCTGCTGTGTTCGTGTGGAGAGTAGACAAAACAAGGTGTCCAGTCTCTGCCGCAGTTACAGCAGTAGATATTGTCTCTGGGTCACGCATTTCTCCAATCATCACGACATCCACATCTTGGCGGAACACGCTCCATAGAGCACTGTGGAAATCTCTGGTATCAATAGATACTTCGCGCTGATCAATAATGGCTTTCTTTGGTTCAAAAATGTATTCGATGGGGTCTTCAATGGTCACAATATGCTCAAGACGCTCCAAATTAATCATTTCAATAAGAGAAGCCAGAGTTGTTGATTTTCCTTGGCCGGCAGGTCCTACGCAAAGAAAAAATCCTTGCTGTTTCTTTGAAAAAATCTCGAGAATTGGTGGTAAATTGAGTTCCTCAAGAGTTCGAATATGCTTTGGGATAAGACGAAGAGCAATGGATATTTTTCCGAGGCGATAGAAAGCGTTGCCTCGAAAACGGCCAAGCGGGTGGGCATAAGCAAAATCGAGTTCCTTCGTTTCTAAAAATTCTTTTTTGGCTTCTACGGCAAGAACTATACTGAGGATCCCCTCTAAGTTTTCTCGAGTTAACGATTTTTCTTTCAGAAGTGGTATTAGGAAACCAGAAACACGTATCGCCGGGACACGCTCCTCAGAAATGTGGAGATCCGATCCGCCTTCTTTCGTTACAGTTTCAATTAAACTTTCTAATAGTGCTTTATGTTCCATAGCGGTTATGCTTTCTTACTAACTATTGATATCACCTCACTTACCACCTCAGATGGGATTGTTGTTGCCTTCACAATATACCCCGCAACACCAAGACTTTTTGCTTTCTCTATTTTAGCAGGATCAGTTTCATTCGTAAGCATAATAACGGTTGTCTGGGGGATAAGGTTTTCTTTTCGAATAAGCTCTAGAAGCTCGAGCCCGTCCATGTTTGGCATAATAATATCAAGGATGAGAATCTCTGGGCCTTCTCCACCTTTTATTTTTGAAAGAGCCTCATTTGCTCCGACGGCAACAGAAACATCGTGACCAAGGTTTTTAAACTTGGTCGCGTACATGTCGAGCAAAAACTTATCGTCGTCAACAATCAGAACCTTGTATTTCTTTTCTTCATTCATATGCGTGTGCTAATTGGCTCAAGTATATCATGGACATTACAACGTACTGATCTCTTCAAATGGGATAAGTCTTTTAAAGGCTTTGAGAATGGCGTCTTCTTTCATGGAAAGCATTCCTTTTTCTCGAACAGCTTTGGCAAGTTCTATCTCTGTCCCCCCTCGAAGGATGATTCCTTCTATGTCCTTATCCATTTCCAGAACTTCCATTACCGCGTATCTGCCCCGAGTTCCACTTGGACAATCCTCCGTTGGTGAAAGCTCGTATACCGTATCTCCCAAAATTACATCTTTTTTAAAATTCTCAGGAAGATCTGCAAATTGCCCTTCAAGCATCATTTTGATACTGCCATCAATTTTTAGAGGCTTACCAGCTCCCGGACAAAATGCCCGCACGAGTCTCTGGGCAATTGCCAGAACAAGCGTTGGCGCAATAAGATAAGGATCAACCCCCATGTCTATGAGACGCGGGATGACTCCAACTGCATTGTTTGTGTGGATAGTTGAGAGAACTAGATGCCCAGTGAGTGCAGCTTGAATAGCAAGTTGCGCAGTTTCTTTGTCACGAATCTCCCCTACCATAATAATATCTGGGTCTTGACGGAGAGTAGTACGGAGCCCGGTTGCAAATGTGTATCCAATTTCAGGCCGAACTTGAGACTGACTCATCCCCTCAATGTTGTATTCAATAGGATCTTCAAGAGAAAGAACGTTTTTATGCTCTCGATCAAGCTCATTCACCATTGAATAAAGTGTTGTAGATTTTCCAGATCCAGTTGGTCCCGAGATAAGCACCAAACCATACGGCCTTGCGAGTGCCCTTCGAATGAGTTGGATATTTCGTGTGGTAAGCCCAAGATCTTCCAAAGTTTTAAGGCCCTTTTCTTGATCAAGAATACGCATAACGACTTTCTCTCCAAAGTAAGTAGGGAAGGTAGAAACTCGAAAATCAATTTTTCTATCTGCGATGCGAGCGCTAAACCTGCCATCTTGTGGCTTTCTCTTTTCATCAAGACGCATATTAGAAAGTATCTTTATGCGAGCAACGACAGCAGAGTGGACCTTTGCTGGAAGGACCAGTGACGTATTCATCACACCGTCGACGCGAAAGCGCACCCTCACATTTTCTCTCATTCGTTCAATATGGATGTCGGAAGCATTTCCATCTGTAGCATACCGAAGGATTGTTGCTACAATTTTTGTAACAGGTGCGTCTTCTATTATTTTTGTTTCCCCTTTTCCATCTTTTGCCTTTACAACATCGCTTGTGTCAATTTCATTTGCAGCAGTTGAATTTTCTTCTTCTTCTGGCGTCTCACCCCCTTCCTCTTCGTCGTCGTCTGAAGCCTGCGGCCCGCCCTTTAGTTCTGTTTCAAGTTCGGAAAGTGCTTTTGTAACCTCACCCGATAACCCTTTATATTGAGAAATTACATTTTCAAAATCTTGGTCGGTTATCAAGAAAATCTTAAACGGCATATTGATCTTAGAAGAGATGAAATTGAGCGCATCTCGCCCTTCAATATTATCTGGATCAACAATACCGACTTCGAGGACTCCATCCTTTACTCCTATCGGAACAAATCGATAATATTTTGCCGACTCCTCAGGGATAAATTCAAGAACTTTGCCGGGAATCTCTTTATTTTTTATTGAACGCGTGGGGATATCAAATTCCTCACCTTTTGCACGCAAAATCTCATCTAAATCAATGCCTCTCTTAAGCAGAACCTGCTCAACAGTAATATTACTAGACTCCGCTTCAGCAAGAATTTCTTTCGCGCTCTCCTCAGAGACAATATTCTTTTGAATGAGGGTTTCAAGTATGCTCATAATAATGGGCCCTCCGCACGCTTCTCCAAAAAGTGAGGGTCGAAAAGACGATTAGCGTGATGTTTTGTCTATACCCTTCGATGGCCTAGGTGAGCCAGAGATTGGTGCAAAAGGGTTTTCTCTCCCTTGAGGCTGAGGGCTGAGAAGCACTGATGAGTCGACGAGTTGAAGAAAAGCTGGAGTAGCAAAGATAGCGTCATCGAGCGTTATCGCTTGAAGCTCCTTGAGAAGGTCAATTAAGTCTTTCCCTACAACTTGCGCCACCACGGGGTTACCAAATTCATCAAGAACGATTGCGATTTCAGCGCTCCTAAAAAAGAAAAAATACACAGCGAAACCAAGAAGCGCAGCAAGCACCGCACCGATGATAATTTTTTTTGTGTTTGAACTTTCTGTTTCCATAATATTACTTCAGCCAATAAGCATCAATCGACATACTGTAATCGTAGACATCTCCAGATTCCCCGGCTTCGGAATTAAAAGCAACATCTTTTACATCAACAACCTGAAGACTTTTCTCCACATCGCGAAGAAACAGCAAGAGATTCTTATAGTTAGAAGAGAAAGTAAAAGAAATAGTAGTCGTCCGATAAGGTTTTGGAGCGCCTTCCGTTACTTCCTGAGCTTCATCCACCTGCTCCTCTGTGACATTAACAGAGGAGATAGTGATGCCGTGTTTACCACCAATACTATCAAGATCAGTAACAAGTTTTACCGTATTCAGATTATCAGGGACTAACCGTTCAAGCTTCGCAATGTTCTCTTGCGGAATAGCATTGTATTTTGTCAATAATTCTTGTGCGACCACTTTCAGCTCAATTGATTTTACGAGAGCTTCTTTATACTGTGATTGCTGGGCTTGAAGAGCTTTTACTTCTTGGTACCTAGGGTCAATATGAACGTAAAAAAGCCCTAGAGAAACCGCGATAAGTATTATTGGAATGAGACTTCTCATGGCGTTGTAGATGATGCTAGGGGAAGCGTTGAGCTCGCTGACGCAGCGAGACCGCCTTGAGTGACATTTGCCTGCGCTCCGATTTCCTCAATCTGCGTAACAGGAACGCCATTCACTGCTTTGTTCAGCATACCAGTATACGAAACGGCCTTAATGTCCAAACCTGACCGTACGGCAAATAAAACGTTTCCTTCTTCATTCAAATCAAGCTCAGAAAACTGAGGGCTTACAAAGCGTGCTTCCTCAGCAAATATTTTTGCTTGGTATGCAACGGTTGCATAACTGCGTGCTTGTCCAAGAAGTTCAAATTTAATTCCACCTGGCGCGTGTTTATAGGTAAATGAGGAAAAGCTTACGTTCTGAAGTGTCAGAGACTCAAGCATATTTAAAAACTCAGATATCGTAGTATGATTTTTTATTATTTGATCTGCTGCAATAAATCGCCTGTCCGCTCGAGTAAGCTCATCAACAAGCTCCGGTTCTAAGCTTTGTCTGGCCTGGCTAAGATCTACCTCCATTTTAGCAATCCGACCTTCAAGATATTTTTGGTATCCAAAAATACCAGCTGACAAGATAAGAGCGACAACAAAGACTGTCGTTGCCAAAAGATAAAATATTCCTCCTGAAGCCTTTGCTGATAGTGACCTATCAATAGGTTTTTTAGGAATGAAAGAAGTCTGAATCCGTGTGTCCATGAGTGGTAGAGTACTACGCAAGTAATTATACTACGTACAGACACAAAAATCTCCTTTTTAATCCACACTAAACTAATTAGCCTCTTGCAGCTTCCGAAGTGCAAGGCCAACGGCAACGGCAAACTCGGGGCCTGTGTTTTTAAGGATCTCTTCAAGAAATGCTGGGGCTTCGGTTTTTCCAAATGGATTTCCTGCAGAAACTGGTATTTGAAAATTTGACTGCGCAAGCCCTGCTATGCCCCTCAATGCCGAACCTCCCCCAACCAAAACAACCTGCGATAGAGTTTTCCCGTATTTCCTTTGGTAGTTAAGGATTACTTGATTTGTCTCCAAAAAAATATAAGAAAGCGTAAGATTTACCAACTCTCGTATGTCAACTCCTCCCTGGGGTAACACGCCTTGACTGCGTTTCAACAATTCTGCATCACGAACAGATATGCCCATCGATTTTGATATGGTCGTTGTTATATCCTGAGATCCACGATTAATTGTATGCGACGTTCTCACTATCCCCCGCTCAAGAATGTATAGCTTGGTCGTCGCTGCCCCCATATCAACAATCATCACAGGCTCAGGATCTTGGTTCAAAACTGCCCTCATGGTGCTAAATATTTCTATTTCAAAGAAAGACGCCTCGAGTCCTGTTTTCCGAACAATCTCTTGAAAACGAGAAATTGTTTCATTATGTATGGCAACAAGAAGAACATCTGTTTTTGGTATTTTCACTAACTCGTCCTTTTTATGCTCTTCCTCATCATCCTGAGGCTTTATCTCTTCTTTGGGGATAATAGACCAATCAAGTGTTACTTCAGATATTGGCACTGGGATATATTTGCGTGCCTCAAGCGGGATCATGGAAGAAAGTTGTTTGTAAGAAAGCATCGGCATCTCAATTAATGACATCAGACTAGACGCAAATGGAATAGCCACGCCGCACTGATTTGTGGTTATGTTAACCTCCTTTTCCTTCATAAGATCGGAAAGTGCCTCAACTACCTTGTCAGTTGGCAGATTTGTAGCTTGGCCTATCTCCACTTTTGCGTAAGGACCAAGGGCGAGCTCACCGTATGTCTCAAGAACAGCCTTTCCTCCTTTTTGCCTCAGTTGGACTATTTTAATAGCAGAAGAACCGATATCAATACCAAGAACAGAACCAGCCTGTTTCTTTTTAAAAAGATTTGAAAAAAAATCTACCATGTGAAAATTATGTTAAGTATACCCCATGAAATAGTCATTTAAAATAAAAACACCTTTGCTATGTCTAGCACTTTGAAAATCTTCCTTATTACATACAGCGGGCACCACGTTATCTCACAGGGTATATCATGAGACTTATACGATTTTGCTGTAAAATAGCCAAATGTGGGAAAGCTTTGTTCGCATGATTCAAAATGTTACGGATATGCTGTTCCCCCGTGGGGAAAAAGCAGAACAACTTATATTTTTAGCAAAAACCCATGCACTGAGAACGCTCGAACAGTCCGAAAAAAGAAAAGAGAGCCATGTCTCTCTTTTTTCATACAAAAACCCTCTTGTACGTGAGCTTGTTTGGCAAATAAAATACCATCATAACCAAGAGCTTATAAACGAAATAGGAAGCCTTTTCTACGAAGAAATATTCGCGCTTCTTTCTGATTCTTTATTGTTTGAAAAAAACAAAAAAATACTTCTTCTTCCTGTGCCAATGTCCAAAAATCGAAGACGCGAACGAGGCTACAATCAAACTGAAGAAATTACTGAAGCGATCATCACTCAAGATATTGCAAAAATTCTTGACTATCAAAAAAATATCTTAAGAAAAAAGGAAGGCGTGATCCCCCAAATCAAAACATCTGAAAAGAAAGATCGTTTAAAAAACATTATTGACGCATTTACTATTTCTGATCCCTCCCTCATCAAAGGAAGATTCGTGATTATCATTGATGACGTAGAGACAACCGGAGCAACTCTAGGAGAGATTCATCGTATTTTGGAAAGGGCTGGGGCAGCAGAGGTTTTTTCCTTTACCATTGCAAACTAAAATGCGAGCCTAGAATAAATGTGCTAAAGTCTCTGGGATTGGAGACGTGTCTGAGCGGTCTAAGGTACCTCTTTGCTAAAGAGGCAGGGGCTTTAAACCCCCTCGAGGGTTCAAATCCCTCCGTCTCCGCATTAAAACAGAATCAGAATCCCCGCGAAAAAATGCGTCGGCGCGAAGCGCCGATGACTGGGCTGAATTCCCGCCAAACCCAATTCCCGCCAAGATTTTCCACGCTCCGCGTGGCTCAAAAAGTACGGTTCGATCCTTAATTTGAAAGTTCGAACCGACTTTTTTGAACAAATGAGTATTTTCCTCATTTGTTCGGTCGTTTGCCAATTCCATATTGTATTTCAAAAACTTTTCCGTAAGTTCGAACCGATTATTCGCTTTTTGCTCAAAAGCCGATAATTTCTCTTTGAGAAGCTGATTTTGATTAACCAACTTATTTTTAGCTTCGCGATATTCTTCTAGTGATAACGCACTTTCGAGATAGGCACTCATCAGCTTCTCAATCTTGGTTTCCAAAAGAGAAATATCGGTTTTTATGGAATCCGCAAAAAGCGTACTCGATTGGACTTCCGATTGCCGATCTTTTGCATTTTCGGCAATCATCCATTTCGTCCAATCGAGAGGCAAAGAAACTTTTTTGATTTCCTCTTGAATTTGAGAAGTGATGATTTCTTCGCGAACATATTTTTGCTCACAAGGATTTTTCCGTTTAGTACACCGCAAATAGTTATGACCTTTTTGTTGCTCGGTAGTGATAAAACATCCACATTCTCCGCAACGGAAAAATCCGCGATATATGTATGGCTTCAAACCTTTGCTATGCGGTTTAGATTTTCGGCCCATCACTTCTTGAACAGAATCAAAAAGTTTCTTTGAAATAATCGGTTCGTGCTTTCCCTCAAAAATCTCTCCGTTATACCTCATTAGACCTGTGTAGATAGGATTTTTGAGAAGTTTTTGATAATTCGACACTGCAAGCTCTCTGCCGCTTTTTCGCTTCAATCCAAGCGCGTTAAATTTGTCGCGGAGTTCCCGCAAAGTGAAGTTTCCAGTTGAATATGCCTCAAATGTCTTGCGGACAAGTGGTGCTAACTCTGGGTGAGGCACAATACCTTTTCCTTTCTCGTTCACATAGCCAATCGGCGACATTTGAGGCCATATACCTTCCTTCACTTTGTTACGATGCCCTCGCTTGATATTCTCACTTAGGTTATCCACATAGTACTTGGATTGCGAAAAAGCGATTGAGAGCATGAATTTTCCTTGCGGTGTCGGATCAAACCAAAAAGTTGGGAATTTCATTTCTGCAATTACACCAGTATCAACGAGGTAGATTATTTTCCCTCCATCTACCGAGTTGCGAGCAAGTCTATCGGGATGCCACGCCAAAATACCAGATGCTTCGCCCGCTTCCATTCTCAACATCATTTCATTAAACACAGGGCGACCTGGTATTTTGGCGGTCTGCTTTTCGACAAAGACATCAACCACATCAATCTGTTCTTTCAACGCGAGTTCCTTTAATTCACTTAGCTGATCAGCAATACTGCGGACTTGTCTGTCTTTGTCGTCCGTAGACTTGCGAGTATATATGAAAAACTTTTTGGTTTGATTATTCATAGAATTGTATTGGCAAACGACGAGCCACGCGGAGCGTGGAAAATCTTGGCGGGAATTGGGTTTGGCGGGAATTCAGCCCAGTCATCGGCGCTTCGCGCCGACGCATTTTTTCGCGGGGATTCTGATTCTGTTTTAATGCGGAGTTTGTTAGACAAAGTTCGAATGTATTTTGCTGATAATCCCGACGAAGAAATCTAAAAATGGACTCGGCAGGGCGAAACAATTTTCTAGGGTTTTGGATTCGCCCTGCCTCGGCTAATGTGTCCCGCCCGCAGGAGGGGTCTGGGGAGGAATGCGGGCGGGTTTTCGCTCCCAAACTTTTTTCAGAATTCTGGGCGGACATGTATGCATTATACTGCACTCTTGCAAAAGAATGCAAGTTTTCCTATCATGTATTCATGTCATCAGGTAAAAAACTAGGTGAAAACCTAAGAAAATGGCGTTTGAAAAAGGATATGTCGCAAGGAGACCTTGCGACTGCTTTGAGTGTGGATAGAGCTTATATCAGCAACATTGAAAATGGTCGCATGAACCCTACTCTTTCGACTTTGGAAAAGATCGCTAGAGCTTTGGGAATTTCCAGTAGTGAACTTTTGAAATAAATTTATGGAAAAAATTCCCGAAAGTTCAAATTTCGAGCGTAGATTTTCAAAAGATCACGCCCAAGAGCTTAGAGATCAGACCGCTCAAGAAATCAGAAGGATTAGAGATCTTCCAGTTTCCTCTAAAGAAACACCAGAAGAAATTCGTGATGATTATCGTTTACAAGAAATTTATCAGGAACTACAAGCCAATATATTTTGGCGTATTTTAGAGAGATCGTATTACAAAGATTTAGAGTTCTCGTTTCAGGAAAGGGCAAAAAAGAAAAAGATTGAATTGATTAAACAAGTTCAAGAAGATTTTAGAATAAAATTACAAAAGATACTTGCTGAATGCCCCCTGTCTCCTGAAGAACAGGAAAAATACCTTTCCGAAGAAGCAATGTCTGAGATGAGTTTAGAAAACTACCTCACCCTTCTTCAGAGATTATCTGGAAATTATACTGCGCATGTGACAAGACAAGGAATAAGAGAGAAAAATTTTGGCATGACACGCTACGCACACTTGGGCGAAGCGGAGTTTCATAATAATTTTGTGGAAACGCTACGAGGGGGTAGGCTACACTCATTTTTAACAAATGTCCTTTCGGATGATCCTAATTTGGATTCTTTTCTAGTGGCTGATATTGAGGAAATAAAAGCAGAAAAGTCAGATGCGACATTTGAGGAAATTTTTCAGATTCTGTGGACACGCTTAAACGAGTCGGAAACCGCAGAACATAATAGATGGAAGGGTGCACACGATCATTTTCCTGCTGAACTATCCTCGGTTCACTTAAGTGTGAATTCTGTTGAATCTGAACTATATGGCTCCGAAAAGGGTTACGATATTTATTTTTATTACCCTGCGGAATTTATAGCACACAACTATCATCATCAGACTAAAGGGATATATGATACCGCTGAAGAACTTCAAACACGCAATGAATATGTTGATAGTGATGTTTTTGTATGGAATGAAGGTAGAGGTGTTCCTGTGCAAGCTTCTCTAGTATGCATACCAAAGAATGTTCAGGTAGATAGAAATACAGGATCACAATATGTATTAGATTCTGAGAATAAACCCGTGCTTAAAGATGGACAGCTGATCAGATCAACAGTCACAATTAGTAGCGAAGAATATTGGGAATCTTATTTCTCTTCGCACCCAGAACTACGCCCAAATAAAATTATTTACTATTACCACCCCTTTCAAACCTCTGCTCGTCCAATACAAAATACTGACCTTGTGACAAGTAAGGCCTTTAAAAGAATAAATCAATTACCAGAATACGAAAAGCACGTAGCTGAAATTCAAGAGAAGCTTAAAAACAAATTGAGGAAAATATTATTGAAAGATAACAAAACTAAATCTGGAAAATAAAGTCTCAGCAGTATTGAACATGCAAATCCGTAAAATTAAAAGCATAAAAGGTTATAAATCATTTACGGACTTTAAGTGGTTCGAATTCTGTAAAAATAAAGATGGACAAGAAGCTGTCTTGCAGAAGTTTTCTGTGGTTTTTGGTGAAAATGGATCAGGCAAATCTTCACTTTGCGACGTACTAAAAAATGTTTCTCAGGCGGAAGATTTTGAAAATGACACTCCGACTCTAGCTGAAGTCGAAATAAATGATGGGACTACCAATCAGGACTATAAATATGAGAATAGTGCGTGGATACCAAATCAATTAGATAAAAAATCTATCTTATTTTTCGATGTTGATTTTATTAATGCAAATGTTCATACGCATGGTGTCAGGTCAAACAACTTACAGCAAGGTGCTCACACTCAAAAGGCGGGCAAACTAATTATTGACTTAGATGAACAGGCCGATAAATTAAAGTGTCTTATAGAAGAAAAAAGGAAAGGGATTGAGATTTTTGAGAAAACCAAAAGCTCTATTCTTGGAATAACATACAGCGATAAAGATAATAATCTTTTTGGTGTTTATAAAGACATTTCTGAAGAAGATAAGAAAAAGAAAATCTTAGAATTAAAAGAGGGCATTAAAAAACTAGAAGAAGAATTAATCGCACTTCAAAAATTCAATACTCAATATTCACAGATAAATCTTATTGCAAACATTGGACAAGTCCCAACACTCGGAAACCTTTCACCAAATGAAACTTATGTTGAGCTATGCGGTCGTGAGATTAAAGAAAAAGCGCGAGGTACAGCCGATGAAAAAGTAAAAGCTCATTTTGAGAAACATAGAAATTTCATTGAAAGTGCAAAAGATCAAATTCCAGAAAACTATTCGAAGGAAGATTGCCCATTGTGTATGCAACCGCTCGCAAACGCAACAAAAGTCATTGATTACTATCGAGCCGTTTTTGATAAGACTTACGAAACTGCGAAAAAAGCATTTTTATTAGACATTGAAGCAAAAAAGGACGAGCTGAATGCTTTTAAGGCAGGGCTAAACATCAGTGCAAAAGTGACCAGCGTATTTGATTCGCTAGAAAAGATTAAAACAGATTTTGGAATTGAAGGTATCTATAAACTAGAGGAAAAAACAGAACATACTAAAAAATTGAGTAATATCTCAATAGTCGAGATAGACGAAATTATTAAGATTTTAGATTCGCTCAAAAATATAGACCGCAAAGCGGTTGATGTATCTACGCCCTATAACGCAGTCTTGAAAAAGATTGGAGATATAAAAAAGTCTATTGATGACTTGAATATTTTAGTAGTCGCAAAGAACAAACTTATAACCGATTTTAAATCAAAGTATTCTGATCAAGGTAAGGTTTCTAGTGAGATTCAAGAAAAATCACAAAAAAAGACTGAGACACAAGAACTACTCGATTTTCTACAGAGCGACAAAATATTAAACATAAAAGGAAAGAATGACGCACTTGTTGAACAGAAAAAACTTACAGATGAGCTCAAGAAAATGCAGGACGATTTAAAAAATTATCTTGAGAAAACAATTCCACAGAGTGTAATTACGCAGATGATTACTTTTCTTGAAAAATTTAATCTTGCTTTCAGTCTCGAACATATAAAACCAACGACAAGCACCAAAGATTATTCTTTTGCGTTTAAAATAAAAGATAGTAAAGGAAATGAGCGAGAATTAAAAGGAGGTCTTTCGGAAGGAGAACGACAACTTATTTCTCTATCTTTCTTTTTTGCAATAAACGAGAACTCGCAAGACAAGCAAAATAAAATTCTAGTCTTCGATGATCCAATAACGAGCCTTGATTCACCAAACCTCAAAATCCTCGCAGAACTTATCCATGGAAAAGTAAAGGATTTTTCTCAAACTATTGTATTTACGCATCACCCATTATTTTTTAAGTATTTAGCAAAGTGTGAGAGTCCAAATCCCTGCAAATTTGGGGTATTGAAAAATACAGATGCGTTTGGTGGAAGCTTTATATTTTCAGACCCAGGATTTGATCTTATAGCTGAAATAAAGAAATGTAACGAAGAAATAAAAAATAATGCACAAAGTGGCTCACTGAAACCAGAAGAAATTGCCTTAAAATATGGACAGTTTTTACGCCTCGCGATAGAGAGATTTATTAAAAATGATTTGTTGATGTGGGACAAAGAAAAGAAATTCGATGAAGTAACAGAAAATCTAAAACAGGGTAAGAACAAAATAGCAAAACTTGATGATGCTGATTTGGAAGTAATGATAAATATGTATAAGTATTGTAACTACTCTAATTTATTACACGCAGATAAAGAAACGCCCTCTGCGCTTTCAGAGTTAATGGCACATGTTGATAAGTTTGTTGGGATTTTAGATAAGACAACTTCGTAGGGAGTCCCGCTCGCACCCCTCTCGTCCTCGCGAGCGGGCTTGCGCGCGAACGGGAGGGTGGGTCAAGCGCATTTGCATTTGAGCCTCGGACATTTCCGCTAGGGCGTCCATGACTAAAGGATGAGCGCCGCCGTAATCTTGCAATACAGAAATCCGAAGCGGAAGCGACACTACATACAGCCGATATGAAAACGAGAAAGGGGGTTGGCTGAGCCGGTTGGTCGAGCCCTGCCGAGACGAGGCGAAGCTGGGGGAAGGATTCCTTCCTTCCCCCAAACAGTCTCCTGCCCTCGCCACCGCTCCGCAGAGCGGGAATGGCGAGGATAAGCAGGAAACCTAGACATCTAGGCGCGAGTAGCCCTAGCGGAAATGTCCGAGGCGAATGCCGAGGATGGACTCCGTAGTCAGACGCAAAATGATAGAATGTAAGAGGCACAATATAGAATTTGCATTTTGAGTTTCTGTC
>Ga0163151_10002416_pt1 | contig 28922 bp, 22 predicted proteins | sample OliLakLV19MP5IB2_FD_145596 | JGI IMG/M metagenome (GOLD analysis project Ga0163151, IMG submission 145596) | Freshwater microbial mat bacterial communities from Lake Vanda, McMurdo Dry Valleys, Antarctica - Oligotrophic Lake LV.19.MP5.IB-2 | ecosystem: Environmental > Aquatic > Freshwater >...
CTTCCGGCGGGGGGCCCACAAGGTCATCGCTGTCGCTGACAGTGGCAGGCCCGGTCGGACCCACTTCGAGGACGCGAAACATCGGTCGACAGCCTTTTGCAAGTGAGGGTCACAATGGTCATGAAATGAAAAGCCAGCATTTTGAGGGTGGTCCTCAGATCGTCTCCATCCGAAATCCGTTTGTGCCGCCAGCGGTTCCCACGGAAATGCCGGTGGCAATGGCTACCGTCTGTCCCGGCAAGATCCACTTTGCCGATCGCGCTGCCTGAACCAGGGCCGCAATCCTTTCCTCCCCGTTCGTCGTCTCCGGCACCAGCACAGGCGAGATCCCCCACAGCAGGGCGAGGCGGCGATAGGTGGCGATGCTGGACGTCCCTGCGATAATGAACAGCGGCGAGCGCATTCGGGCAAACTGCCGCGCCGTCTCGCCCGAGGAGGTGGAGCAGAGGATGGCGACCGCATCCAGATCGACTGCGATTTCCGTCACACCCTGAGTGATGGCTTCCGTGCGACTGGTGGCATTAGCCGCGACGGCCTGTTGCAGCAGCCGCTGATAAGGCAGGTGCGCCTCGGCATACTCGGCAGTTGCGGCCATCATGCGGACTGTCTCCACGGGGAACTTGCCCATTGCCGTCTCGCCCGACAGCATGACCGCGCTCGTGCCATCGAAGATGGCATTCGCGACATCGGTCACCTCGGCCCGCGTGGGCCGCGGGTTCAGAATCATGGATTCCAGCATCTGGGTCGCCGTGATCACAGGCTTGCCCACGGCATTGGCCGCGCGAATGATCTCTTTCTGAAGGATGGGCAACTGATGCAACGGCACTTCGACACCCAGGTCGCCGCGAGCCACCATTAACCCGTCCGCGGCAGAGAGGATACTGCTTAGATTGACCAAGGCTTCGGGCTTTTCAATCTTGGCAATGATCCTTGTGTCGGCATCCTCGTCAGCGATCAGAGCGCGAACGGGGTCCATGTCGGACGCCTGACGCACAAACGACACACCGATGTAGTCCACACCGGCGGCAATGCCAAAAGCAGCGTCGCGCAAATCCTTCTCCGTCAGGGAGTCGATCTGAAACGAGGCTCCGGGCGTGGTGATCCCCTTCCGGGAAAGCAGTCTGCCCCCGTGTTGGACGCGACAGCGCACGCCGTTCCTGCTGCGTCCCAAAACCTCCAGCTCAATCTGCGCATCGTCCATGTAGACCACGCCGCCGACTTGAAGCGCGTCCAGCAGTCCTGCGAGGGGAATGGGAATGCGCGGCAAGGGCGGACCCGGATCGAACGACTCAGTCGACAACAGGCACTCGCGGCCTGGCAGCAGTTCGATGCCGTCTTGGGGGACTTCGCCGATCCGGAGCTTGGGACCGCACAGATCTTGAAGGATGGCGATGGGCCGCCCTTCCTCAGATTCCAACTCACGCAGCAAGCGGATGCGCTCGGCGTGCCAATCGTGCGAGCCGTGTGAGAAATTGAGGCGTGCCACGTTCATGCCGGCCGCAAACAACTCTCGCAACCGGCCCTTCTCCGCGGTTGCCGGGCCGATGGTGCAGACGATCTTCGTTCGTTTCATGGGGAATCTCCGCGATGCTCGGGAAAGGCCAGCTCAGCCCACAACAACGGATGGTCAGAGGCAGCGTTTTCGACCAGATTCGCCGCCAGTGTCTTGAGCCCCCGCGTGAAGATCCAATCAATGTTATCAGCGGGCGGAGTGCGTCCGAGCGCCTCATGCAGCGGACTCTGCACGTCAGCATGCTGGAGCAGGGTCAGGAGCAGCGGGTCGGAGGCCACGGTGTTGAGGTCACCCATCAGCACGCACGGGGCTTGCAAGCCCAGGAACAGATCGATCACCGTCTGCAGTTGGTGCACCCGGTCCTCTTCACGATCAATATGCACGGCGAGGACTCGAACGTCGCCGTTTTGGAGCGTAATCGTGGACAGAATGGCATTTCGGTAAGCCTTGCCACGGGTGTTCATCAACGGTACCCGCACCACGCTGCCGAGCGGCAGCCGATGGATGAGGCCATTGCCGAAATGGTCAATCCACCAGTGGCGCTCTGTGGGTGCAAAGAGCCACCCCGACTCTCGCAAGGCCGCAATTGCAGCCGCTTGGTTGGGCTGATCGCCGAAGGGGGTCGCGCGGACTTCGTACAAGCCCGTGAAGTCGACGTCGGGCAGCGTTGCCGCTGTGCGCGACAAGTCTTGGAGGCCGTCATCCCCTTTGCCGCTATGTGTGTTGAAGCTGGCAATCTTCAGTGTCAGGGGGAGTTCCCTTTGCGATGAGGGTTCGGGACTTCGCAACAACGGTCTCGTGGCATCTGCGGCGCGACGATCGGCGCCATTCCAGACCAGGAGACCAAGGAGCGCCATCGACAGTCCAATGGAGGTAAGTTTCCAGCGAGTTCTGCAGGAAAAAGGCGGGTTCATGGCGGCTTTGTCACTCGATCAGATTTGGAAGGCGGAGGTCGAAGGCGTTACTCCTCGCCCTTGACCGTTGAGGCGGGATTGAGGTCCACCCACATGACATCGCCCACGGCAATCCGTGCGTTCGGTTCGGGATCGAATTCGATCGTCAACCCTCCCTGGACCCGCGACCAAACGATGGACGTGATGGTGCCGAGTTTTTGGTCGGCTCGAAAGACGGGATCACCCAAGGCGACATTCGGCCGCCTGTTTTCCAACCCTCCCGCTCGACCGGTGTGCCCCGGCGTGTCACCTTCATATTTCGCGTCGAAGCTCTCGATGACCTCGAAACTGAAACGCGTCCCGGCCTTCGCCACTGGGGTTGCAGCCTTGCCTTCGCTCGGTTGGGCCCACAATTTCAGTTGCCAGGCGACCAGGACGGCGATCAAGGCCAGCAGCAGCAGCGCATTGCGACGATTGAAGAAACTCATGGCTCACTCCTCTAGGATATCTGAAACCGCCCACGACAGTAGCCTGCCCTACAAGGCGAACAGTGCCACGGAAAAGGAAACGCGCCCCGAGACTGCCACAAATGTCGCGACTGACGGCGGAGCTGGATTTCACCATCGTGGCGAACGCCGCAAATCGAACAAGTGTTGGCCGCGGATTTGTTTTTTCGCGAGTTGCGAGAATGTTCGCGTTCGCAGATAAGGGTAACTGATGATGGCCACTGGTCGTTCGATCGTGCAGTTTGCGTCCGCAACATCCCGCTGGGGTCTGCACTTGCGGCGGCCGCCGATGTAGCGGTACTCCGGTCGGAATGATCCGGAACTGAATCCAGTGTCAACCGCGGTTGGCTGAATCCTAGAAGAATCGAATGGCCGGACTGGGCGTTGGTGGCCTGTTCGAGATCTCATGCACCGAGAGACACATGGAACCGATTCACGTTGACGATCAGCAATTGATGGAACTTTTCCAGGTGGACGAGCACGGCTTGCTCTTCGTGTCACCGGAGATTCTGGACTGGCGTCCGTTGGCCGAACGCAAAGTCCGCCTCGTCATCGATCTGGAAGGCCAAGTCGATTGCGATATCCCCACCATCCCGAACAATCTGATCTACATTTACTTTCCGTTCGAGGATAATGAGCTGCCCGATCTGATCAAGCTGCATGCGCTGGGCCGGTTGGCGGCTGAGATGATGCACCATCAACGTGCCGTCTTAATCCACTGCGCGATGGGCTTGAACCGTTCACCGCTCATGGCGGGCGTGGCATTGACCTACTTGGGATTGACTGGCGTCGAGGCTCTCCAGTTGCTTCAGCAACGTCGAGCTGGCGCTCTCTACAATGCCGCGTATGCGAATTACCTGACGACTCTCGGATCAAATGGCCGTACCCAGGACTCGACAGTAGGTCCGTGAATCTGCGCCCAGCGTGTCGCGTCAATCCGAGTCGTCGACTCCTGAGCCGCGATGATCTTTGTGTAAGATGGTACTGACCGAACCACTCGGCGCGACTCCAGCGGGAGAGGAAACGATGTCTTCGCAGATCGAAACCATCAAAGCTCGTGAGGTGTTGGATTCTCGCGGCAATCCCACCGTGCAGGCTGATGTGTTGCTGAAGAACGGAGCGATGGGTCGGGCAGCGGTGCCTTCCGGCGCCTCGCTGGGCGCACACGAGGCTGCCGAACTGCGCGATGGGGATGCCAAACGCTTTGGCGGCAAAGGGGTCCGCAAAGCCGTCGAGCACATTCACACCGTTCTTCTCCCGGCTTTGGCCGGAGCCGACGCGCTGAACCAGCGGGCCATTGATACGACGATGATCGCTCTGGACGGCACTCCCAACAAATCCAAGCTCGGTGCCAACGCCTTGCTGGCCGTTTCCTTGGCGACTGCCAAGGCTGCGGCGGCCGCTCTCAATCTGCCGCTCTGGCGATACTTGGGCGGACCGAATGCGCACCGGTTGCCCGTGCCGATGATGAACATTCTTAACGGCGGCATGCACGCACCAGGCGGGAGCGACTTTCAGGAGTTCATGGTGGCTCCGGTCGGCGCCAAGACATTTGCTGAGGCGCTGGAGATGGGTTCGGAGATCTATCATTCGCTCAAGAACGTCTTAAAGGGGCGCGGCCTGTCCACCAACATCGGCGACGAGGGTGGATTCTCACCCCAACTTGCCAGCAATGAGGCCGCCTTGCAGTTAATCAGCGAAGCCGTGGAGAAGGCCGGTTACGCGCTCGGCGACGACGTCTACTTCGCGCTTGACCCAGCCGCCAGCGTCTTTTTCAAACAGGGCAAGTACAATTTGTCCGTCGATCAGAAGAACCTGAGTCCTGACGAAATGGTCGATTATTGGGTGGACTGGTGCCAACGTTATCCCATTCTCTCCCTCGAAGACGGCTGTGGCGAAGACGAATGGGATTCCTGGAAGCGACTCGGCGAAAAACTGCAAGGACGCGTGCAGCTGGTGGGCGACGATCTGTTTGTCACCAACACGAAGCGGCTTCGTGAAGGGATCAAGCGCGGCGTGGCGAATTCGATCCTGGTGAAGGTGAACCAGATCGGCACGCTCACCGAAACCATCGATGCCGTAGAGATGGCACGGCACGCCGGGTATACCGCCATCATTTCGCACCGGTCGGGCGAAACCGAGGACACGACGATCGCCGATCTTGCTGTCGCGTTGAACGCCGGCCAGGTGAAAATGGGAGCGCCTGCCCGCAGTGACCGTGTGGCCAAATACAACCGGTTGATGCTGATCGAAGAAGAACTGGGGGACGTGGCCCGCTATCCCGGCCTGTCGGCGTTCTCCAGTATTCGCCGATAGCGAGGGCCAACCGCGCCAAGTTCATCTGTGAGATTGGCAGGGGCGTCGCATCGAGTTTGGCCGCAGACCACCCGAAGCGCCGTTTGAGCTGGTGGCTGCCCAAACTGGTGGGTGTGGAAAATGCGGTGCATGGATGATTCGCGGCAATTCTCTGACGCTCACCCATCCAGCCCAGATCACTTCTTGACGATTCACTGGAGCCCCGTGGTGGCGGCCGGAGATCGGCGTCACGCAGAAGCAGACCAAGCGCTGGACCGGCTGTACCGCCTCTACTGACTTCCGCTCTTTGCTTCCGTCCGTCGTCGCGCCGCCGATCAGCACGAGGCTGCCATCTACCGATGAGGTAAGTCTTGCCAGGTACCGCGCATCGGTTGGCCCCACGAATGGCACGTAGATATTGGCAAGTCCTTGCCGCAATTTGAGATAGGCACAAATGCCCTTCTGTCGTTAGATGAGTCGTGTCGAACGATTCATCCTTGGCAGGGAGGCCTATCCGATGCGTTGTCATCCAGGACGGATTCGACAACAGATCCGATTTCTGCAGCGTCAGTTTCTTCAAGACGGCGGATTGCCGTTCACTGGCGTGCTCTCAGAAAGCGCCGTCGAGCAAGCGCTGTTGGCGATCGAGGTCGTTTGGAGAGACCGCATCTATTCTCCGCTGGTGACGTTGTGGGTATTTCTGGGCCAGGTTCTGAGCGCGGACCATTCGTGCCGGGCGGCGGTAGCCCGCTTGATTGCCCATCGGGTCTCGCAGGGACTCTCGCCGTGCAGCTCAGAAACGGGCGCCTATTGCCAAGCGCGAAAGCGGTTGCCGGAAGAGTTCTTCTCGAGCGTGGCCTGTCGGGTGGGGCGAGCCCTGGAGGATCAGGCTGATCCCCAATGGTTGTGGAAAGGTCGCCGCGTCTACTTGTTTGATGGTTCCACGGTCTCCATGCCGGACACTCCAGCGAACCAACAGGCGTATCCCCAGCCTCCCCGTCTGAAACCAGGCACCAGCTTCCCCCTGGCGCGGGTCGCGGCCATCATTTCTCTCTCCTGCGGCGCAATTCTCGACCTGGGAATCAGCCGTTACGCCGGCAAGGGACAAGGGGAAGTCAGTTTGCTGCGCCAGTTGTGGCATCTCTTTCGGCCCGGCGATGTCCTGCTGACCGATTGTTTGATGGCCAATTGGACGAACCTCGTACTGCTCCAGCAGCGCGGCATCGCATTGGTCAGTCGATTGAACAAGGCCAATCGAACGGCGGACTTTCGCCGGGGAACGCGCCTCGGTCCTGAGGACCACATTGTCCGCTGGTTCAAACCCTCGTCGATTCGTTCGCTGGATCGGCGAACGTACCGAGCGCTGCCGGAGTTCATCACGGTTCGCGAAGCGCGGATTCGAGTCACACAACCGGGATTTCGGACCAAGGAGATCGTGGTGGTCACCACCATCCTGGACCCGGCGCAAGCCTCGAGAGAGGATCTGGCTGAGTTGTATCGCGCACGCTGGAACAACGAGCTGGATCTCAGGTCGATGAAGATCACACTGCAGATGCAGATCCTTCGCGGCAAGACGCCGGACCTCGTGCGCAAGGAGGTTTGGACACACGTACTGGCCTACAACCTGATCCGCACCGTCATGGCGCAGGCGGCAGTCCAGCAGAAAATCCCGCCACGATCGCTGAGCTTCAAAGGGACGCTGCAGACTCTGGAAGCCTTTCACCGTTGATTGCACATCGAGAACAGCGCGGCTCGGCTCAACGGGAAGTGATTTATCAACACCTGCTGCAGGCCATCGCCAGACACCGCGTCGCCGATCGGCCGAATCGATTCGAGCCACGACAAGCCAAACGACGACCCAAGAACTACGACCGCCTGATGAAACCACGGCACGAAGCCAAACGTGAAATCCTCAAACGACTTCGCGCAATCTAAGTGCCATTCGTTGGCCCCACCGGAGCAGGAAACGATGATTTCGAATCTGCACCGGTGGGATCGACCGGGGTCATCCGTCCTTGGCTCTTGCTGTGCCTGCAAGAGCCAGCCGTTTACCATTTTTTTAGCCATCAGGTCTTCGCATAAGGGCCGCGTGCCGAATTCCAACCGTGTGGACTGAAGTCTCAGGGGCCATTCGAAACACGTATGCATTATCCAGATTCGGGATCTTAGGCGTACCCGAGTTGGAGAATCTGGATATTTGGTACATCGATCCGAGTGTCGGAGTTTTGAAGCCACTGGCAAGAACTTCGATTACAGGAAAAATGTCCTTTCGGCCACTTGCGACCGCGGTTCCTCGCCACAGCAAGAGGGCGTCAGCCGATCCGCTCACAGTTCGCCCGCTTGCCGGTTGTCTCGATTGTTCAGCCGAGGGGCGTGAGGCCCACAGGCTTCACGGGGGTCTGGCTGCCTAGGACGAACGCTGGGTGTTGCAAACCGCCGGCTCGCAACCGGTGCCACGAGACTGTGCAGAGCACGACGGGACAACATTCCAGGCTTCGGCCTCCGGGTGCCGACCTGGGTGGCATCCCTCCGACACCCCGTCGGTTCTCTGACGACCTTCACCCTCGAGTGTGAGACACGAACAACAGGCCAGCGGGGCAGGGATGCCACCGTAATGCCGGCGATGCGACCGGAGGATCCCGGATGTCAATCACGATCGCCGAGCTCGCCGCGGAGTACCTCCGATCCGAGGTCGCTCCGTCGCCGGTGATGGACTGGCTGACCGCTCGCCAAGTGCTGCGCGCGTTCGCCAGGTTCGTCGGTCCGGCCATCCCGCTGTGGTCGCTCGAGCGGCGGGACATCGAGGCGTTCATGCGCTTCACTGCGCGGCGCCGGTCGGTCTGCCCCGCGGGCGAGGCGACGGCTCGTCGGATAGTCACCGCTGTCCTGCGATGCGCGTTCGTCGCTGGGCACTTCGGCTGAGCCTGGGATCGCGGCTGGGGTAGTGTTCCTCGGAAAGGGATATGATTCCCGCCACTGCTCCATTCCAAAGGCCAATCCCATGATGAGAAGTCCGAATATCGAGCGACCGCCCAATGAAGCCGTGCTCTGGCGATACCTGCCCATCGAGGGTTTCTTGTGGCTGATCACCAAGCGATCCTTGATCCTGGCCCGCCTCGACCAGTTCGAGGATCCTTGGGAGGGTGCCAAGCCCTCTTCTCTTCTTTCAAGCATCGAGAAGAACTGGGGCCCGGAGTGGGGACCACCAGTGCGGCAACGGATGGAGAGCGACACATCGCAGCGAGAAATGATGTATGCGAGCTGCTGGCACGAAAATCCCGATCAGTCAGCCGCGCTGTGGAAGCTCTATTCCCTGGATAGTGGTGTGGCGATCAAATCGACCGCAGGCAGGCTGGTGAAGTCTCTCAAAAATGCTCACCAGGTGACCGAACTGGGCCGCGTAAAGTATCTCGACTATCAGGAAAGCGAAGTCCGTCCGATGAAGGGCGGCTTTTCCCCTTTGGAACCGGCCTTCAACAAGCGGCGGAGTTTCGTTCACGAGAGGGAGGTCCGGCTTGTTTCATATCTGATGTATGCAGTCCACGAGACGGCGCCGAAGGTGTTCCCGCCAGTGACCAAGGTAGAGGTTGATCTCACGGAATTGATCGAAGAGGTCTTCGTGTCGCCAACCGCACCACCTTGGTTGCTGTCCGTCGTGGCTGACGTGCTGAAGGCGTTTGACCTCGCCCAGATCAAGCTGACCCCGTCAAACTTGTACGATCCTCGGATCGAGTGACAGCCGAGCGGGACGAGAACGTGTGCCGGCTGGACTTCACGCCGTCCGAGGCCGTGGCCCTGGCTGGGCGGCTCGAGGCGCTCGAGCGGCCGAAGGCTAAGGAACGCCAGGGGAAGAGAACTGACCTGCAACATTCCGGCAAATTGCCGGAAAGTTCGAAGGGCGACAATCGCTGTTCGACCGCAGCCAGTTGCTCCTGCAGATGGGCGATCAAGTTCCTGAAGCAGATCGACGCCGACACGCCGCCCGAACTGGACCTGCACCTCATCGTCGACAACTACGCCACGCACAAACATCCCAAGGTGTTGGCGTGGCTCGCGCGGCATCCGCGATTCCACGTCCACTTCACCCCGACCAGCAGTTCGTGGCTGAACCTGATCGAACGCTGGTTCCGCGACCTCACGCAACGGCGACTCAAACGCGGCGTGTTCCGCAGCGTCGCCGAGTTGCAGCGGGCCATCGAGGAGTACGTCACGCATCACAATGCCGATCCTCAACCGTTCATCTGGACGAAATCGGCCAGCCAGATTCTCAACAAAGTCGCCCGCGCCAGGAAAGCCCTGCATTCTTAACCAACAGCGTGGGACACTACACTAGTCCCTAAACCAGCATTCCCCGTTGGGAGTTGGTGCGTGAGCGCGTGAAAAACTCGAAAGCCTTCGGCGTTTGACGGGGTTTCATGGGTGTTGCACATCCATGACCCGTGTGACCCCCCAAGGATTTCGAGTGCCTGCGATCATCCGTCACCGCATCGAGTCCCGCAAGCGTCGCGTCGTGCGGCGACTGGACAGGTTCCAGCTTCCCGATGACCTGTCGCGACCGATGCTGCGGGGTGGGGCGATCCGCTGCGAGCTGGCCGGCCGCGCGGTCGGCACGGCATATGGCGGCCTCGGGCTGATCCATCAGCTGGTGCGCGAGCTGCAGTTGGCCGAAGCCATTGACGCGCGGCTGCACCTGCTCCAGATCCATCGGCCGTACCACGAGTCGGATCACGTGTTGAACCTGGCGTACAACGTGCTGTGCGACGGCCGCTGCCTGGAGGATCTCGAACTGCGGCGGCAGGACGAGGCGTATCTGGACCTGCTGGGTGCGGCGCGGATTCCCGATCCCACCACGGCCGGGGACTTCTGCCGACGGTTCCAGCCCGACGATCTCCAGGCGCGGCAGGCCGCCTTCGACGTGGCCCGCCAGAAGGTCTGGGCGCGGCAGCCGGCCGAGTTCTTCGCCGAGGCGCGGATCGACGCCGACGGCAAGACGGTGGCCACGGACGCCGAGTGCAAGGCCGGGATCGACATCGGCTACAACGGCGTGTGGGGCTACCATCCGCTGATCGTCTCGCTGGCCAACACCAAAGAGGTGCTGCGGCTGGCGAACCGGCCCGGCAACCGACCGTCTCATGAAGGGGCGGCCGCGCAGCTGGACGAGTGCCTCGCGCTCTGTCGCGAGGCGGGTTTTCGGAAGATCGTGCTCCGCGGCGACACCGACTTCTCGCAGACCGCGCACCTCGACCGCTGGCACGAACACGGGGACGTGACATTCGTGTTCGGCTACGACTGCGGTCCCTCCCTGCACCTGTTGGCCGACGACCTGCCGCCATCGGCCTGGAAACCGCTCAAACGGCCGGCGAAATACACGGTCCAGACCAAGCCCCGCACCAAGCCTCCGCGGGTCAAGCAGCAGATCGTGGAACAGCGCGGCTTCAAGGACATCCGACTCGAAGGGGAACAGGTGGCCGAGTTCCCGTATCGGCCGCACGCCTGCCGGCACACCTATCGGATGGTCGTGGTCCGCAAGAACCTGTCCGTGAACGACCCGCGGCAGGGCCGGTTCTTCGACGACTACCGGTACTTCTTCTATATCACCAACCAGAGGGAACCCACGGCCGAGGCGATCGTGTTCACGGCCAACGACCGCTGCGATCAGGAGAACCTGCTGGCACAGCTCAACGCCTGCCGGGCGCTGCACGCGCCGGTCAACGACCTCGTCTCCAACGGGGCCTATATGCTGATGACCAGCCTGGCCTGGAACCTCAAAGCCTGGCTGGCACTGTGGCTGCCGGTAGAATCGGGCCGCTGGCAGGAACGGCATCAGGCGCAGAAACAGGCGCTGCTCACCTGCGAGTTCCGCACGTTCGTCAATCGCCTTGTGCGGATTCCCGCGCAGGTGCTGAAGATCGGCCGGCAACTCGTGCTGCGGCTCGCGGCGTGGAACGACTGGCAACCCGTGTTCTTCCGACTCGCACAGGCCCTCACTCCCTCGCGCCACCGTGCTCCGCTGCGCTGCTGACCCGGTGGCGCGCCGGAGTCGCACGGCCGACACCCCGCTGCGCCGAATCCGACGATGAAGTCCGTCCCGCTTCATCCCGTCCGCCGTCACGCCGAACCCGAAAAGGAAGCCGCCCGCATGTCGCACCGCGCTCGATGCACTCTCCGGCCGCCCGGCGGAACGTTCGCCGTGCGCAACCGCAGCACCGCGCCCACTCAAGTATCAAAGCCCAGCGGCGTATGCTTGTTTAAGGACTAGTGTGCCGAACCTCTATATGGCCTCGCGGCGTCAAGGGCGCGCACGAGTATTGCTCCGGAATCGGAATCTTCTCCGGATGGGATCTGACGGAACATTCTCAGTCGAACTGCGGAGCGGTCAGCGGCTAGAAGGGATTCTCATCGCGGCGTCGCCTGGCCGTTGAGATGACGGCATGGCGCACCAAACCTCTATCGAGGGTCGGACGGGCCACTGCGGTGAATGGCTCCGTCTGTCCGGCGCAGAATTTCTGCGTTGCTCCGGACGCCCTAGAAATTCTTCCGTTCCCCCGGCCGGCGGTTCCAAGCGACGGGCTCGCGGCGCTTCTGGAGGAGCTGCCGCGTCCAGTTAGTGTCGGCTCAGCGCGAGGGGCGCCTGCTCATCAGTTCTTCCAGGATCTGTGTCGCCCGTCGACGGCGTGCCGCCCATCCAAGCGAGGGGCTCGGGGTCGCTGGCGCACGGGAGTCGCGGGATGAGCTCTTCACTCTCCCAGGAATTCTTCTCCCTCAGAGGCGCTCGCCCTTGATGGCCCAGTTCGGCTCCTGGCTGGCACGCCGCCGCGGGATTACTTCAAGAATCGGGTGGCATCGAAGGCTTCCTTCCGGCGGAGCATCCAATACGTCGTGCGACCGATCCTCGCCGCCAAGATCGAGAGCGCCTTAGCCTTGCCGTGCTTCTTCTCCATCCGGGCCACGAACCGTTGCGCCGCCGGCAATTCTCGTAGCATCAGGCAGGCGGCCTCACTGAAGGCCCACTTCAGATGGGCATTGCCGATCTTGGTGCCTTTGCCCGTCGTCTTCTTCCCGGCGCTTTCGTGGCTGCACTTGACCAGCCGGCAGTAGGAAACAAATTGCTGGACGCGCTCGAAGCGGCGGATGTCGTGCGTTTCGTACAGCAGCACCAGCGCCAGGATCTTGCCGATGCCGGGAATGGTTTGCAGGAGCTGGTACGCCTGCGGATCATCGATCTTGGCATGTCGCACTAGATACAGCTCCAGGGTGCGGAGCTGTCCGTCCAGGTGGTCCATCAGCGTCAGATCGCTAGATACCATCCGCCGCACGCTCTCGTCGGGGAACTGCTCGGCCACTCCCTCCCGGTTGGCGGCGAAGGAGAGCTTCTTGGCCAGCGGCGGCAGGTTGTACTGGCTGACCGTGTTCTGCACGTGGGCGATGGCCTCGGCCCGTTGCCGCACGAGCTGCATCCGTCGCCGCAACAGGTCGCGCGTGGCCCGCATCTCCCGCAGATAGGCATACGCCAAAGGAAGCAGGCCGCCCCGCATCAGCCGTGCGATCTTCTCCGAGTCGAGCTTGTCGTTCTTGGTCTTGCCGCCGTGAATCGCCTTCATGTACAGCGCGTGACCCAAGACGAAGTCGATCTGCTCATCACGGCAGAAATCGGCCAGCCAGTACCAGGCGAACATGCACTCCACGCCGACGACCAGTCCTTCGCGGTAGGGCGCGATGAGCGCCCGGAAGCGATCGGGCCGAGTGTCGATATTCTGGTGCAGCCGCGTCTGGCCGCCGGCATCGACGACGCAGACGTGCATGCTTCTCGCGTGCAGATCGACGCCGCAGTAGAATGGATGCTCCTGCTGGTAGAACCTCATCATGCGCCTCCGTGACTGAGGATGCGGTGAAGCCCGCTTCACGGCTCGATGCACAATCATCGAACCGCTGCGAGCCCTCGGGCATCGCGATTATCACTTGGGACGGCCGCCGCCAAAGCGCGGAGGCCATGATGAGTATCCCGGCGCTGCAGTGTACCCCGCACCGCCGCGGTGGTTTCTCTGCTATCATGGATCGCTCGGCAATGCGGGTCCGCTAAGCTCATTCGTCAGGCGCAGTTTGATGCCATCTACCCCAACGACCGAGGACGAGTTCGCCGATCAGCTTGCTGAGTTGCTGAAGTCAGCCTTGGCACCCCATCGTGTAGAGCGCAAACGGTCTCTGCTCTACGACCTTTCAATTGACCACCTGGGCAAGGTCACTATGGGCGTTGATCCCGACAGCGGAGAACCAATTCGGGGGCGCGGCCGAGGATTCGAGCAGGACATTCTGGTCTTCGATGAAGTGGCCGACAGCTACACTTCGGTGATTCCGAGAATCGTTGCCGAGATCAAGTTCGGCTCGGTCACCACGCACGACGTAATCGTGTACTCCGAGAAAGCCGACCGAATTCGGCGTGTATACCCATACATCCGGTACGGCTTCATCCTCGGGGGCATGAAAAGCATTCCTGGTCGAGTGTTGCGTCTCGGGCAGCGGTTCGACTTCATCGCTTCAGTACCAAGCGATCTGAGCGAACCCTCGGTGGCTCAGTTCTGCTCAGTCATGCGTGAGGAAGCCGCTACATCCATTCAGATGACTGAGCTCCTCTTTGGTAAGCGCAAAGCCAATCTCTTCCGGCGCAAACTGGTAGTAGAATGAATACGTCACACCTTCGCGGCGTCCGAAGTACTGATGCTGGCTTTGGCTGCTTCCGCAGCCGATGGGCCACGATCGCCCGCTGTGCGAAGGCGGGGCATTCTCAATTCCGGTGAGACAGCAACCGCCTGGCCAGCCTGGTCGCGGGCTTGCCCCTTGATGGGGTCAGGCGAGTTTTCCGTACCCCTGTTTCGGTCGACCCTTGCCGGCCACATTGCCGCCAGCAGCCGTCCGTTCCTTCGCCGCTCGGTCGTAAAACTCTCTCGCCCTCGCGCCGACCATCGCGAGTTTCGACACATCAAGGTGTCGGCGATGCATGGTACCAGCTCGCCGACGCGGGGCGACGGTTCCGCGTCGGCCGGTGAATCGGTACACTCGCCGCGTTCCCCTCTTCACATCGCGGAGTTCCCATCATGTCGGCCAAGCGGGCATTGTCGTGGCTGCAGCAGGGATGGAACGTCTTTGTCGATCCTGAGCGAGAGACCCGGCTCGAAAGATTCACAGCCGGTATTCACAAGCAATTGGCTGAGCAGAAAGCCACCTTTGATTTCACGGCCTCAGCCGATCGCTTCGGAGTCGACGCCGAGGACCGCCCCGAAGTCGGGCGCCGGCTCTTCGCCCGGTGCGTTGTGAAGGCTTGGAGCGACGGCGACGTCACCGAGAAAGAGCATCGCAGCCTGAATTGGATCGCCGCCGCAGTGGGCCTGGCTCCCGGCGAGATGCCGCGCGTCATGCAAGAGCATGGACTGCTGGCATTCTCGACCACGTTGGCGGCGGCGTTCTCTGATGGTGTTCTCGATGATTCCGAATTCGCTCACCTGGACCGGATCGCGAAGGCTTGCGGATACTCGGCCGCGGACTTCTTTCGGCAGCAGTTTCGATCCAACGGCGAGGGGTTCATTCGCCAGCTCTTCCTGAAGGTATGGGAGGACGGGCGGATGGACCAAGCCGAGTGGGAGGCCATCCGAGCAACGTTCGTGCGGCTCGGCATGGACGATGCCGCATTTCGCGACGCGATCCGTGCACCGGCTCAGCAGCTGGTTGAGCACTCCCTCGCCGACTTCAAGAGCGACGAACAGATTACGCCGGATGAGCAGCAGACGCTGGAATGGATGCTGACTCACCTCATCGACGACCGGCAGTTTGCGTCGTATGTTCGGCAGGAGATTTCCAAAGTCGCGTCGATGGCAGCGATTCGTAGGGGCACCCTGCCCAGTCTGCCGGCGCCCGATGGTGTGGCGCTTCGGGCCGGCGAGATCGTGCACTTCCAATCGCCGGCAGTGTTCACGTGGTTGCGCCGTCGCAGCGGCGAACTCGTGCCCGAGCAGTCGTCCGGCCTCGCGATCATCACGGACTATCGGCTGCTGTTCATCTCGCCTGGGCAGTCGCTCCAGTTGCCTCACAATTCGATCCTGAGCTACCAGCGTCGTCTCTTTGGGGTCGAGATTCAGACTTCCGGCAAGGGGGCGGGCGCGTACGAGTTCGACCAGAACTCTGAATTCGGGATCGAGATCTGGATCTCGACGATCGGGAAAGCCAATCAAACGCTGGTCGCTCCGCAGGTGAAAGACGACGCACGAAAGATCTCCCGCGATGTACGCCAGCGGGTGTGGCAGCGGCACGGCGGCCGCTGTGCGGAATGCAACGCGACGAACTACCTCGAGTTCGACCACATCATCCCGGTCGCGCGCGGCGGCGGGAACTCGGACAACAACATTCAGTTGCTCTGCCGCGGCTGTAACTCGAAGAAGTCGGACAAGATCTGATGATTACGAGGCCGGGCGAGGGCTGAGTTGCGTGGCGCCTGCCTTTGAAGGGCCGATCCGATGAACGTGCAGATTTACTCCGTGATGCAGGGCCATCTGGCGGACGACAGCGTGAACCGGTTTCTCAAGTCGCTGGATGGGGAGTCTGACCGGAGCGCGGTTCTAATCACGGGATCGATCGTGGAAAACATCCTCGAGCTGAAGTCGCGCGAGCGGTTGAAGAACGGATCGAAATCGTTGATCGACGGGCTGTTCTCCGGAACAGGTCCCCTTGCGACGTTCTCCGCAAAGATCGACGTCCTGCATGCGCTCGGAGAGTTCGCTGAGGATCTCAAAAACCGCCTGCATGCGTTGCGACGCTTTCGCAATCTCTGTGCCCACACTTGGGATTCGTTTTCGCTTGGGGATCAGTTCGTCACGGAATGGTTGCACCAATTGACGGACGGCAAGTTGGAGGCTGGGCTCATCGGGTTGGCATCCGAGAAGTCGGGGATACCGTTCGACCGGTTCCAACTTAAGCCGCGCGAGCGTTTTGAGCTCGCCGCGGCCTTTCTTGTGCTGAGAAGCAATCACCTCATCCACGGCCGCGTGGGCGATATCGAAGTCGACCTGCCGAAGCCCGAAACAGGCGAACGCCTCACTTCCGAGATTCCGGAAGTCACCCGCAGAACGACTTGAACACGTCGCCGACGGAGGAAGCATCCCGACCGTCCTGAACGACGCCCGCGGCCCTGACGTGAATTCGGCCATCGCAATCTTCCTGAATTCGTCTCAATCCTGAGGGGAAACAGGACAGCGGAGGCGTGCCGGCCCAGAAACGACGGCATGTGGACTTGAGCCGCCCGGCGGAGTCGCACGGCCGACACCCCGCCGCGCCAAAACCGACGATGAAGCCCGTCTCGCTTCATCCCCGCCCGCCGTCCTGCCGAACCCGGAAAGGAAGCCGCACGCATGCCGCACCACACTCGATGCGCTGACTGGCCGCCCTGCGGCACGCTCACCGTGCGCAACCCAGCACCGCACCCACTCAAGTATCAAAGCCCAGCGGCGTATGCTTGTTTAAGGACTAGCGTCCGCCTATGGGCGCTATTTCGGCGCGGTAGTGGAAGGGTTTTCTATTGTTGTAGAGCGCGAGTCTCTCCCTCAATGTTGCACGAACATCTACGCTATCCGGGGGGGTGAGATTGATTGCCCTCATTTGCAAGTCGACCGCTCGGCCAAAATCTCCTGCTTCCGCATGAGCCGCCGCAAGTGTGCCAATGAATGTTGCTGGGCCTTTCCAGCCGTTAATCTCGTTTGCGAGGTTAGCCAGGATGATGGCCTCCTTTCCATCTCGATGCCAAGGTTCAGGACACGTTGCTCGCAACTACGCTAAGTTGTTCAAGTTGAATGCGTTCTGAGGGTTATGGATCCGGGCGGCTCGATAATCCTGAAGCGCCTTTTCGTACTCCCCCTTTTGGAAGTAGCTGAAGCCGCGATTCGTCAGCGCAGTAGAGTCACGAGGCGAAAAGGATAGGACCATTGTGAAATCGGCAATGGCCTTGTCATATTGCCCCTCTTTATGCCAGTCACGCGCGCGAGCGTTGTACTCGGCCGCGGAGTGCAACGTCGGCATTGACGGCTGTGACGTCGCATTCGAGGGACCAGATTCTCTGTTATCGATTTGGGGGGATGTTGAGTCCCCAGCGGCTACTCGGGGCGGGATTTCTTCTTTCACAGGCGGCGCTGTCGCAGCTGCATCTTCCGATTGTTGAAGCTGTTTCGGCGTTGAGTTCCCAGCGGTCTCTTGGGGCGAGATTTCTTCTTTCACATTCCGCGTTGTCGCCACTGTTTCGTCCACATGTTGAGGCCGCTTCGGGGTTGAAGCTAGGAGCACCGCAACGACGATTGCACAGACGAAGCACACGAGTACGCCCCCGATCATTATGTCGCGCAGAGCACGAGGCTGATTTGCTGCCGTCCTCGAAAGTGCCAGCGGGCGTTCAGCGGTTGAATCAGTGATGGGTAGGCTCGTCGTTCCGGCGGTCGGCTTAAGGTGCGGCGGGGGAGGAGGCGGTGGCGCAGCAGTTGGGGGCTTGGGTGTGACAAGCTTGTTAGGGTTGAAATCGAACAGCGCCACGGCAGTGTTGACGAACAAGGTCTTGTAATAGGCATTTCGAAAGTGAAGCTTCATCCGGACTTCGCTCACAAGCCCCGCGGGGTCACGACAGGCAATAGAAAGAACCTTTGGCTCATTATCGACATAGGTCGAATATGTGTGCCCTTCTAGCTTCCAGATTCGATGCCATTCGATCAAAGCTGTGATCGTCTCAACCTTGTACTCCTGACTGATCCCAACCTCATTCCCATTGAGAACGCCGACCAACAATCCACTGGTGTTGAGGCGCACGACAACCGGCAGCCCCGACCAATCTAACCAGCCAACACAGGGAAGGCGGGGATCATTCCCAAAGTACCGGACCTCGGGGTCGACCAACTCTGTCGGCAAATCCACCGCCCTTCGTGCGTTTGCATCCTGCAGCAGTTCATAGGCTTCGTTAATCACGACCAGCTTTTTCTGCGCAGCGACGTAAAGTTCTTTGTTGGCCGTGAACCGGTCGGGATGCCAGACGATCACCAGCCGCTTGTAGGCGGCGTGAATCTCGGCGAGCGAGGTACCAGCGGGAATTTCCAGCACGGAATACGCATCGCGCACGTTCATGGTCACTCCGCCTCATCGGGAACTGCCAGACGCCGTCCAACGGGTAACGTACTCCGCAAGCGCTGCGGGAGCAGCGACAGTCACGGGACGACTCTCGGAACGGGGAGAGGGAGTTCCGAGTGTACAGGCCCGCGGGATACGCGGCTATGGATTGAAAGTTCCTTGCGTCGGCGACGCCCGCCGGCCGCAGCTACCGCCGAGTCAATGGCGACCTGCGATCCATCAGAATGGATAGGTTCCCAAATCTCAAAACAGGGTTTTGGGCGGAGTATCGGACAATCTACCGACGCCATGTTGGGGCGCTGCATCCCGGGCTCGCTGCGACTTAGATACGCATCTCGCCGAGCTGTGTATCTCGTCGAGCGAATCGCGACGGGCAGTCGCGGTCTGACCATTTCCCTTGGCACGTCGGACCGGTCGTGCAATGTACAACGCCGTCCAGTTTATCCCAGGTTCCACAGGGGCGCTCTTCCGCTTGGCGGAAGAAGAGTGCTAATGGCTCATTCACAGCACTTTCATCTCCTGGACATACGCCTCGGCGACGGTCAGATTCTGCACTGCTGCTGCAATGGCTTTGACCCGCACCGCCTCGCCGGCACTGTGCGAGGCGGCGATCGCTTCGAGGTCGTTGATCGCAGTCTGGATGGCCTGCCCGAGCGGTAGAAGTACTGGCGCGTAACGGTTGGCAATTCGACTCTTTTGCGAGTCCGGTAAACCCTGCTTTGGCCTGAACGACGAGGCTAGCTTGTCGCGCCAGTCGAAGAGGCGCTGGCTGAGGACCGGTCCGATCCCCGGTACTTTCCGATTCTCCAGAATCTGAATGTCCTTGGCCGTCTCGATGCCAAAAGATTCTAGAGCAAGGATGAGGCCGCTTGTAATGCGCTGAAGTCTTGCGTTACGGATCAGATATTTGTCGAGATGCTCATCCAACTGTAACCGCTTGGAATCCATCTCGGCCCGGCGCAGCTCCCGCTCGTAATCCTGCCGCGCGCCGTCGTGGGACTTGAGCAAGCCATCAGCTTCCACCTTACGCTGCTGGAATCTTGAAACGATCGAGGACCGCTGCGCCATGAACTCATCCTCCAGTCGCTTGATCTCTGCCGTTGCATATGACGCGCTGTCGCACCACCGCATCTGCTCGCGGACCCAGGGGACGTTTGCCGCCTTCCACCCGGCGATGACGTGCCCATTCTTCGTGTCGATCTCTCGACATTTCCGGCCGTGCTCCGCCTGGCGCGAGGCAGTCAGAGATTCCCAGGCCGAGGAGCGCCGCTGATTCTCTTGCTCGATCTCCCGGCACGCCTTGTCGTAGGCCCTCTGTCGGGCGGTATTCTCCGCTTCCCAGGCCGAGAGGGTGTCGTGGTTCGCCTCCTCGGCCTCTTTAATAACTTGCCGGTGGTCGGCCTCGATCGCCGCCTTGGCGGCTTCCCAAGGCGTGATCCTGCGGCGATTCTCCTCGTCGACGGCCCAGTACAGTCGGGCATGCTCGGCCGCAATTGCCGCATTCGCCTTCGCCCAAGCGCCCAGGAGCTTCTTGTTGGCCTTCTCAATGGGCTGGACCTGCTCCTCGTATTCTTCGTCCATCTGCGTGCATTCCGCTTCGTGCGACTTTTTCAGGGACTTCCGTGTCATCTCACGCCGCATCCCCTCGGTCATCATCATGAGAAGCCACCACACCCCGAAGGTGAGCATCACGATCACGCCCACCGGCTTGGCAACGAAGAACACCGGCACGCCCGACCCGCCCGACACATTCCTAGCCATGCTCTGCATCGCTGCTGCCTTGACGGGCGGCGGAGGCTTGGGGTGCAGTTGAGGACGTGGCAGTTCGACGGGCGCGGGCGGATAAGGCCTGAGCACTGGTGCCAGCGGAATGGCGGGGGCAGCGGGCAGCGGGCGGAGCATGGGCCGGGATAGGAAGACGGGCCGAGCCGGAGCGGACACCAACAAAGGCTTCGGTACCGGCGCGGGCGGTACCGGATAGGGAAGCAACGCAGGCTTCTGGATTGCGAGCAAGCCGACGGGCAGCGTGACTTGGACGGGTAACAGCGGCCTGGGCCGCGTGTAGGCAGGAAACACCAGCTTCATGCCGGTGAGTTTCTGAATCAGGTGCCAGATGTCCTCGATCCGCAGCGATGCGCCCGTTGCCCCTTGGCCGGGGATGAAGAACATCAAACGGGAGACCGCGATGAGCTGGCACCACGGGCAACCGCCCGTCCCCGGGTAGGCGTGCTTGGGGTCATTCTTGCAACGTTGGAGCCCCTTCATCGATGCGTCGAGCGTGCTGCGCCACTGGGTCGCCGTCGGACGCTGGGATGAGCCGAACGCACGCTCAAACAGGTCGCGCGTGGCTGCATCCAGCATCGTCAAGGGCGGGACATGCGGAGGCGGCTTCAGCCTAGTCGCACTACGTGCGTAGGCATAGAGCCCGTCTTGGATCGCCTTCTCGATCGGGATGTCGGTGTTGCCCTGGGGCACGCCTGCGTACGGATGCCTCCCCAGCATCAGCAGGTGGAAGACCATGACGGCCAGGCCGAATAGATCGTGGTTCGCGTCTCGATCTAGGTCGGTAAACCTGCGGCCCTGGAGCTCAGGCGGCGTGTACTCAGGCACGCCCACCCCGCAGCGGTAGACGCGATTCCCCTCCTTGACCTGGAACGAGTCGCAGTCGACCAAGGCGACGATGCCTTTCTTCGATACCATCACGTTCTTCTGGTTGACGTCACCCACGACGTGGCCGTGGACGTGGACGTTCTCGAAGGCGATGGCGCAATTGCGCGCCGTGTGAAGGAGAAAACCCCAGTCGGCCTCCGGAAAGTCTTTCTTGCGCTGAGCTACGCTATAGAGATGGTGGATCTCTTTATGGTCGACGATTCGGGGCATGAGGATGCCGTCGACCGCCGCCGGGTTGCCATTGCTGAGCGTAGCCGTAGGCCACGCCGCGATCTTCAGGAGGTCGGGGTTGCACAGCTTGGCCATCGCTCGGAGCTTGTCGCAGCGCTCCCTGCTCTGCGGCTTACTGTAGAGCTTGGCGACCAGATCGGGACGGCCCACGACGTCGAAGACCGCCCCCTCGCCGCCGGTGGCAAAGGGCTTGGCCGGCAGCCGGACCACGTTTCCCAAATGGTCACGCAGTTGCGTCGGGTAGATTGGGCGGGACATCAGCGGTGATTCGCGTGGCGAGGATGAGGGTCTTGTCGTCGTCGGTGCGCTCGTTGACCCGCTTTGAGTCCATGAATTGCAGCAGAGATGCATGCAATGCGGCCTCGTCCGGGCCATTCCTCACGGTCTTGAACAGCGGCGCAAAGAAGCGGTCGTGGACCTTCCCCCCGGCGACGTCGAGGGCGAGCATCTGTAAGCCGTCGGTCAGGAGAGCCAACTCGGAAACATGCCGTTCGATGATCTCGACGCGCAGGTGCTCTTGATAGTCGTCTTCGCTCAGGAACCGCGTGGTGTTGGCGTACTCTCCGTTATCCGGCCAGAAGGCGAGGTCGTAGCCATCCGGTCCGTTGAACACAATAACGCCGTCGCCCACTTGAGCGAATGCCGCCCAACCATCGCCGACCAGCGCCGCTAGGAAAGTGCAGGCGAGCCGACGGGGCGTCGATTCGTTGGCCACTGCCTCTTCCAGCAGACGCGCCCGTGCTGCATCCACCCATGCCTCGACTTGCTCCTTCGTCGGCGCGATGTCGCCGGAGGCAACCTCCATGAAGCGGTCGACCGCTGCCTTGGAGCCCAGCTGCGAAAGCTCTGCGCTGCCGGCCCCGTCGGCACACGCGGCAACCAGCGTCGTGCCGGCAACGGCCCCGGCGCAGTAATCCTGGCAGGGCATCCCCGATTGGACGTGGGAAGTGCCCTGCACGCTGCCGAAGACGAGCTTCCACATGAGGATGTCAGACCTCGTCCCAACCGGGCTTCGTCAGGCGCACGGTGTCGCCGAGGTTAGAAATAGTGACCGCTTGAATGGACTGAGACAGCCACAGGAACATCTCGCGGAAGTTGACGCCCTTAAGCTTCGCTGGCGGGCGTTCTGCAATCTGCGACAAGACATCCATGTTTGCCCCTTCGACTGCGACCGTGAAAAAGGCAAACGACTTCGACGCCTCGCCCTGCTTCACCTGAACAGCAGCGGCCTGCCAGGGATCGCCGGGGTCGGGTCCGCCGTCGGTGATGAGGAAGATCCACGGACGGTAATAGGAGACACCTGCGGAGCGATAGATCGCCTTACGCTTGGCGACCATGTCTAGGCCGGTCAGGATCGCTTGGCCCATCGGCGTGGACCCTGAGGCGTTGAGACGTGGTGGCTGGAAGTGCTCAGCGGTCACGAAGTCCTGAATCGTTGTGACCGTGCCTCCGAAGGTCACGATCGCGATCTCGGCACGGCGGCTGGCCAGTGAGTCGGCGGCGAGCGTTTCCTTGAGGGTGACCAAGCCTTCGTTCAGCAGGTCAATGCGGGTCGTCCCGCCCGAGAGGACGTTATAAAGCTGCCCGTCCTGCATGACACTCTCACCGGTCACATGGCCAGAGTCGCGAACGACCTCGGCCATCGAGCCGGACGTGTCGAGGAGCAACACACAAGGTACGCGAGGGTCCGGATTCTCGGCGAATTCGCTCGCCTCGAATCCCGCATATTCGATCTGGTCCGACATCGCATTTCCCCTTTGGTATTGACATGACTGACGTGAGTCGTCGCTTGGAAGCATAGCGACCGAACAAACCGCCCGCCACCTGCCGGCGCCTTGTGGGGCAGGCAGTTATTTCTTCGGCATCGACCTCATAGCGGTGGCCAATCCAGCGTAGAACTGATCGGCTACTTCTGGCGCGTGCCTTACCCTAGCTTTGTCGACGCTGCAATCAAGATGTCTGCTTAGAGCAGGACGTTTCAGGAGGTCCGAATAGCAGTCCGTTGAAGTTCCGAGGACCCAAGCGGGTGGGCTTGACGAGCTCGTTATGCTCGTCGTCGATTCGCGGAAACGGTCGGTCAGGGAGGGGCGGCGATGGCGATGGGTCGACGCAAGAGCGAACGGCAGGAGGCCTTGTTCCTGTCGGCGGGCGAGTTGCCGCGGTCGCCGGGGCATCCGTTTTATCAGGCGCTCAACCGGCTGTTGGCCGAGGCCGATTTCGACCGCTGGGCCGAGGACCGCTGCCGACCGTACTACACAGACTCGACCCGCGGTCAGCCGTCGCTGCCGCCGGGGGTCTATTTCCGGATGCTGTTTGTCGGCTATTACGAGGGGATTAGCTCGCAGCGCGGCATCGCCTGGCGGTATTCCGACAGCCTGTCGCTGCGGGACTTTCTGGGGATTGCGCCGGACCGCCAGAGCCCGGATCATTCGACGTTGTCGCTCACTCGCCAGCGGCTGCCGCCGGAGGTGTTTCAGGAGGTCTTCGAGTTCGTGCTTCAACTGGCCCACGACAGGAAGCTGCTCAAGGGGAAGACCGTCGGGGTCGACTCGACGACGCTGGAGGCCGATGCGGCGATGAAGTCGATCGTCCGTCGCGACACGGGTGAAGACTGGCAGACGTACGTCGCCGGCCTGATGCGGGCCGAGGGAGTCCTCGCTGCCGATGAAGAGCCGAGCGACGAAGACGTTCGCCGGTTCGACAAGACGCGGACGAACAAGACGGTCTCCAACGAGGAGTGGGTCAATCCGCACGATCCCGAGGCGAAGATCGCGCGGATGGGGACATACGGCTCGAAGGGGACGAGATACAGCTCCCCTGACAGCGTCTCCGACGAGCGGTGACAGGCGATCGAAAGAAAGTAGTCACGCAGTTCCTATTATCGTTCCCGGCCAATCTGCACGCGAACCGGAATCGACCATCAGGCGTCGGCATTTCGTCCCCCCTCTTCTTTCTTCAGGGAATGCCCCCGCTTGACGTTCCAGTCCGGCACACGGCCGACGTCTGCCTTTCGTTGCGCTGCGCTATATTTCGTTCGATTCAGTGTCATATACATTTGAGAATGGTAATTGCGAGACTGGTTTTTCCGCCGGACGACTCGGATGCGGACATAAAGGTCAATCCGGTCGCCACGCAGAGAGCCGATCGGGGTCTTCCGAGATCGACCGAGCCCGCAAAACTCGGCTTTTGACGCACTGGTGACGTGCTGCTCAGATCAATGCTGCTGAGCAGTCACAAATTCTAAGGGCGCAACCAGTTGTCCTGGAAAGGACTTAAGGCTGCAACTGTGATGGCGAGTTTCTGGCGAAATTGGGGTATCGGTGCTGGAAGAAATCTGCCTAAGCTGAAGGTGACTTCGACCGACACTGGCTTCTCGGACTCCCAAGCATGCCGACCCCCTTAGCGAATTTCGAGGCTGCCCCAGCTGCGAATCCAACGGACTTCACCGCTGCCGTTCTTCGTCGGGCGGAACAGGATGCCGAGGCCGTCGCCAGCTTTCTGACGAATGTCATGCCCGCGGCTACCGGCACGGAATCGATGCTGCCGATTTCGGCGGAAGCCCTGCTCGGCATCGCGTTGGCGATCCGGCTCCGGAGTTGGGAGCTGCAGGAGATTCGTCTGCACATCGACGCCGGAATGCCATCCGGTCGCGAAGTGCTTCTCCGCGTGTTCACGGAGGTTGCAGGCGCTACGCTCAAAGAGTTCATCCGGACGAACTCGATCCGCGCGCTGAAGCTGTTTCACGACCAGTTCCTCTGGTCGCTCGACGACCTCGACCTGGAAGGCGAAATCGCCATCCTCGTCGAAGCCGACGATGCCTTCCTCGAGGCGGTCGCCGACTTCTTGATCGAACAATCCAAAGGGACTGCGTGACATGACGCGAACCGTGCCTTCGACAAATCGCCCGGACCGGGGCCGTGGGCTGTTCTACTCGCGGGATAGTGGCGGCCGGCATGACCAGACGCCCGCTGCCTACGTGGAGTGGGCGAGTAACGAGGCGGATAAGCTGGGTGTCCGGTTCTCCGCCGCGGCGGGCGCGATCAACGAACTCATCGCTTCGGGCGCTCCCTTCCGTGGGGATCTGTACTTCGACAATATCATCTCCGGCAATCAGATGTCCCGTCCGGCGCTCGACGCCCTGAAGGCCGTGATCCGGCGGGACCATACGATTTCCCACCTCTTCATTCCCCGGCGTGATCGCCTGGCTCGTCCCGACGACGCGGCCGAAGGCGTGGCTTTGGAACGCGAGTTTCGCGAAGCCGGGGTAACGCTCGTGTTTCACGGGAAGATCCTTCCGCCCTTGAAGCGCGGCCAGCGGCAGGACGTCGGCGAGGCCCTGGCGGCTTATATCGATTACGATGCGAGTGGGCGCTTCCGCGATGAACTCGCGGAGAAAATGCTGTACGCGCAAGTACACCTCGCGCGACAGGGTTTTTCCACCGGCGGCCGTGCGCCCTTCGGTTTTCGCCGCCATTTGGCCATCGTCGACGGAACAGTCGTTCGAGCGCTGAACGACGGGGAAATCGTCCGGCAACGAGGCCACCATGTGGTCTGGCTGCCCGGTCCTGATGACGAGCTGGATCTCATTCGACGCATCCTCACGACGCTCGAAACCGTCCCCGCAACGCAAGTCGCTAGGATGCTCAACCGCGAAGGAATCCCATCGCCGGACGCAGGCCGGACGCGACGAGACAACGGCGTCGAGCACGCCGTCAGCGGCCTCTGGCATCCCACGACGATCACCGGGATTGCCCGCAACCCGCTGATCCGGGCGACGACTTCCTACGGCCGAAGGGCCATGGGAGATCGGCGGCGGATTTCGTTGGCAGGCCCGCGGGAAATGGAGGACGACGATTATTTGCCCAACAGCCGGCCTAAGGTGATTCAGAACCCCAAGTCGCAATGGATTAACGGCACGGCGAAGGGCCAGCCCATCATTCCTCGTGAACAGGACGACCGCCTGCAGCAGATCCTGGACACTCGTGGCGGCACTCAGATGGGCAGGCCGCGGTCGCGGGATCCCCAGCGGAATCCGCTGGGAGTCCGGATCTTCGACATGGCGTGCGGTTGGCCGATGTACCGGGTGCCACGGCAGGACTCGTTCCGATACACGTGCGGCTACTACCAGCAAACGAACGGCGACAGCTGCAGCCACAATTCGATCGATGGCCCCTTGGCGACGAGGTTCGCCCTGGCTGCCGTCCGCCAGACCCTGTTGAATCCCGACAGCCGTCAGCGGCTGATCGCCAAGCTCCGGCAGAAGCTCGCGACGCGACCTTCCAGGGCCGACGTGCAGGCAACGACGCTGCTGGCCAAGCGATCGGAGCTGTCCGGTGTCGAGCGGAGCTTGGCGACCGCGTCCAAGAACATGGTGTTAGCCGGTGATCAGGAGATGCTCAAGATCTTCCAGTCCACGATCCGGACACTCCAGTCCCAGGCCGCCGCCTTGAAGGCGGAAATTGAGCCGTTGGAACGTGCTGTACAAGTTGAGGCGCAACCGGGAGATCAGCTTGAAGCCGCCATGGCTTGTCTGGACCGGCTCCCCGACCTCGCTGCCGACGACCAGAATCTGGGCGATGTCGGGCGATTGTTTCAACAGGTCAATCTGCAACTCTTTCTGCGATTCACCGCCAAGACCAAGACGAAGCGCACCGTCAATAAGTTGGCCGGAGGGGTCTTGACGACGGGCAGTGCCGCGGCTCCCATCGAAAAATACGCTGGTCCGACGGGGCGGAGGGCACTCCAATCCCGCGATGACCAGCAATGCAAACACCCGGCAGGCGAACCTGCCGGGTGCAGATGTCCAGATAACTCCGACCGGAAGGCGAAGTCGTTAGGAAATCAACATCGGGATGACAGGATTTGAACCTGCGACCTCTACGTCCCGAACGTAGCGCTCTAGCCAAACTGAGCTACATCCCGTGGCGCTCGGCGCGGGATTGGGGTCCGCCGAGCGAGCTGATGATTCTAGCAGATACGGTGATCGGGTCAACTGCGCCACGGAACGCGGAAATCACGAGCTTTCCGGCCAGCCTCGTCCATCCGTGGATTACACGATGATCGTTTGTTCGCGGTCCGGGCCGATGGAAATGTACGCCACCGGGCGCTCCAGCAGGTCTTCAATGGCGTCCACGTATTTGCGGGCGTTCGCGGGGAGGTCGGACAGCTTCCTGGCCCCCGTGATGTCCTGCTTCCAGCCGGGCAGCTTGCGATAGATCGGCTTCGCCTTGTGCAGGTTGCGGATCTGGCTGGGGAAGTCGGTCACGCGCTCGCCGTCGATCTCGTAGGCTTCCGCGATGCACAGTTCATCGAGTTGTGCCAGCACGTCGAGCAGCATCACCGACAGGCAATCGGCTCCGCTGATGCGCGCTCCATACCCCGCGGCGACGGCGTCGAACCAGCCGCATCGTCGTGGCCGACCCGTCACGGTGCCGTATTCGTGGCCGGTGGCGCGGATGTGCTGGCCGGTGGCGTCGTGCAGTTCGGTGGGGAACGGGCCGCCGCCGACGCGAGTCGTGTACGCCTTCACCACGCCGATCATCCGGTCGATGTACCGCGAGGGCACGCCGCTGCCGTTGTGAATGCCGGCTCCGGAGCTGTTCGACGACGTCACATACGGGAACGTGCCGTGGTCGATGTCGAGCAGGCTTCCCTGCGCCCCTTCGAACAGCATCGACTGGCCGGCCTTCAGTTGCCGATGCAGCCACGCCGTGGTGTCGACGACGTGCGGCCGCAATCGTTCAGCGAGTTGCCGGTATTCGTCGTAGACGGCGTTCACATCGACTGCGTCGACGCTGGGGTCGAGCGCCCGCATGATGATGTTCTTGTGCTCGACGACTTCCTCCAGCCGGCCGCGGAACGTGTCGGGATCATACAGATCCCCCACGCGGATGGCGTGCGTGCGGCTGGCCTTGTCGCGATAGCACATGCCGATGCCGCGCATCGTCGTGCCGATGGCCCCGTCGCGACGGGTCCGTTCGAGCACGGCCTCTTCCTCGATGTGATACGGGAAGATGACGTGGGCCCGGTCGCTGATGAGCAGGTTGTCGCCCACCTTGAGACCGCGCTCGCTGAGCGACGCCATCTCCTGCAGAATGGCCTTCGGGTTGACGACGACGCCGGGTCCGATGACCGCCGTCACGCCGGGCCGCAGTATGCCGGTCGGCAGCAGCGACAGTTTATACGTCTGCCCATCGAAGCGGACGGTGTGCCCCGCGTTGTTGCCGCCCTGATAACGGACCACGATCTGATGCGTGTCCGTGAGCAGGTCGACGATTTTGCCCTTGGCTTCATCGCCCCATTGGCAGCCGATCACCGACGTAATGGTCACAGCAGGTTCTTCTTGGTGGTCCATCGAACGGAAGGCACGCCCGCGACGAGGCACGCCCGTTGGAGTCCAGCCTTTAGGCTGTCTTGGTTTTTCCTCACGACGGAAAGCACAGCCTAAAGGCTGGACTCCAACGGCGGACACTATACCCGCAACCGGCAGCGGACGGGAGGATGCGGGGGCGGACCGTTGGCCGCTACGCCTGTTGGGTGCCACTGGCGAGGGGCTTCGCTCGCCAGTGCTCTTCACGAGGGACGAACTCGCTATGCAGATCGGACAAGACACTGGCGGCTCAAAGCTGCCGCCAGTGGCACCCAACACCATCGATCGCTTCGTTC
>Ga0163151_10002417_pt1 | contig 28903 bp, 36 predicted proteins | sample OliLakLV19MP5IB2_FD_145596 | JGI IMG/M metagenome (GOLD analysis project Ga0163151, IMG submission 145596) | Freshwater microbial mat bacterial communities from Lake Vanda, McMurdo Dry Valleys, Antarctica - Oligotrophic Lake LV.19.MP5.IB-2 | ecosystem: Environmental > Aquatic > Freshwater >...
CCGTCGTCCCCTTATCCGATGTCTTGAGTTTCTCTCTCACTCGAGGCATCAGATGAGGCTTCAAAAACTCACAGAGTGATCCCTGATCATACTGATCAGAACGCTCATGAGCATATGAAAACTCAACGGCTCACCATAGCCGCCACTCGCGTCCTTGCGACGCATTGGAGGGAATATGGGTATGATGAACCAGTTGTTCCAGTTCGGAGCAATCCCCGAGGGGACAGCTCCGAACTGCGTCCGGCAAGTCCGGACGCAGCTGGCCATGCGTCTGGAGCGCGAGCTCCAGACGCAGTACCGCTGGCTGGCCAACTGCACCCGTGCCGTCAAGGCAGGGCAGTGGGGCGGCCAGCGGCGCGCCGTACGGCGGCTCAAGCTAGCCGTGCTCATCGCCAAGTGCGATGAGTTCCTGGGGGAGAAGACTCTCCCCGAGCTCCCGCCGAACTGGGAGCAGGTCAACCTGTACTACGGGTACGGGGCGTGCGACAAGTTCGCGCGCGACCACGGCGGCACGAGCCGGGACGGGGTGGAGGTGGGCGTGAAGTCCCACCTGATCCTGCTCCTCGGCCTCAACCGAATCGGCTACCAGCCGTCCAAGGGGACGGTGCGGAAGGAGACGGCCCGCTTCTTCGAGGCCGTCGAAAACTGGCGCACCTGGTGTGCCAGTCTGAATACTGACGGCGGGGAGCGGGGTATGGCCCTGGCCGACCGGCTCCTCGCGCAGCGCGAGGAGATCACTGCCATCATGCCCAAGGTGGCAGTGGCGGTCGCCCGTCGGCTCCCCGAGTCGACGGACAATGACTGGCGGGGGATGCTCCAGGGCTATGCCCCGGAGTTTGCGCACGAGGACGTGCCGGATCCGAGCGGGCCGCTGTGCATCTTGCACGCAGCCCTCGACGTACTCGGCGGATACCCCGGTATCCGCTCGTACGCCTGCTAGGAGGCCGGCCTCCGGCTTCTTTCTCACTTTCTGAGCCAGATCAGACAAGTGACCTGGGATGTAGTTCCCGCACGCGACTACAGCCCGAGCCCCATACCAGCACTGCACGTGTCTGGTCTGGGGCCCTCATCCGATTACTTCAGGATCTCTCTCCCTGGAGTAATCAGATGAGGAAATATTCCTCAGTATGTGTCAGCATACAAAGAATCCCGATCACTCCCCCATGCTTGGAGTGATCGGGATTCTTTGTTTATGCTTTAAGTGTCGAAAGTATTGAGCAACTGCTCTATAGCTTGCTGGTTCTTTTTCAAGTCCCCCACTTCGGCTTTCAAATAGCTGCTCAAAAAAATACCTAGGCTTTTTACATCTTCATCAGACATTGCGGGTACTGCTTCAACATAAAGCGACCATGCCCTTCCGGACATCGGGATCTTTCATAATAGCCTGTAAGCGCTGCATCTTATCCCAAACTTCAAAGCCCTCAACAATTTGCTGCGTTTCAAAAGCCTCACGCCCTGGCTCGGCTTCTCTTGAAAATGTCGACATATGGCCCAGGGTACCATTGTCTGAGTCAAAATCCCAAACGTGGATTGTCACCGACCTTTAGTCTATACTTACTCTATATGAAGTCCCTTGTTCTTGTCGTCGCCGGTCTCAGCCTACTTGTCGCCAGCCAAGCCCAGGCTGCCAGTGGCTATGAACTGAAGATTTTTTCTCAAGACGGACAGCTCGTTCGTTCGTTTGTACCCTTTGCTGAAGGCGCTCCCGGCAGCGTCACGGCCGCCGACTTGGGAAGTGATGGCGTAGCCGAAATCATCGTAGGTTCTGGCTACGGCAGCCAACCTTTGGTGCGTATCTTCCGTCAGGACGGGTCCATGATCGGCGAGTTCTTAGCTTATGGTGATGGTTTTCGCGGAGGCGTGAACGTCACCACCTGTGATCTCGATGGCGACGGTGATAGCGAGATTATTACAGGCGCTGGCTATACCGGCGGACCCCATGTACGAGTTTTTAACAACGACGGGGTACCGACGGGCGTTTCTTTCTTTGCTTACGCCCAAGCTTTCCGCGGGGGCGTAAACGTGACCTGTGGCGATATCACGGGTGACGGTGACGCCGAGATCATCACCGGGGCGGGCGTGAGCGGCGGGCCACACATTCGGGTGTACCGGGCCGATGGCGTCCTGATGGATGAAGCCTTTAGTGGTTCCGCTACCGATTCGACGGGAGCCTTTGTAACTCTAGGAGACACCGATGGTGACAGTCAATTAGAAGTACTCGCCTCGCCCATGGCCTACGCTCACCCGAGCGTCACCATTTTCAATTGGACAAGCGGCATGCTCAAGTATCGTCAGTCCCTATCGACCGGCACTACCCAAACCCATGGCTCCCCGGTTAGTGCCTACGATTTCGATAACGACGGCTCGGACGAGATCGCTGTCAGTCAAGGCGCCTTTGGGAGTAGCGTTATCAACATCCTGGAGACCGTCGGCAACACCTCCGCCACCGTCGAGACCTCGATACTTACCTCCAACGCCTCCCTCCTCCCAGCCCGTCTCAAAGATAACGCTTCGAACCACATGTTGGTACTAGCCGGTTCGACCCAGCTAGTCGACAGCACGAGCGAGAAACTCATCAAGGTTGATATCTCCGAACAGCGCCTGACCGCCTACAGTAACGGCGTACCCGTAAACTCTTTCCTGGTCTCAACTGGTGTCAGTGGTTGGAACACTCCTCAAGGCACCACCACCGTGACTGCAAAAATTCCGATCATGGATTACACCTGGTTCTACGGCGCAGGCAATCCAAACAATTACAGTTTGCCGGACGTGAAATGGAACATGCGCTTCCGCAATCACTACTACATTCACTCCGCATACTGGCACAACAACTTTGGCAAACCCATGAGTCACGGTTGCGTGAACACTAGCATCCCGGATGCAGAATGGGTTTACAACTGGGCGAGTGTTGGCACGACGGTTACCGTTCAGCCATAAACCCTGAATACGTATTACTGAAGCTATGAAACGTCGCCTAGACCAAGAACCGCGCCTGAAAATGATCGGCAAAAAACAGTCGAGCTTTGCAGACGAGGAAAATCCTACTTGGGCAGCAATAGATCGAGAGGTTTTACAGGAATCATTTCAGATCTTTGAACGTGATCGGGAACAAACTCAGTCAGACCTAAGAAAAACAGTGATAGAGATACTCCAAGCCGTCAACGAAGCTGTCAGCAATACCCTGCTAGAAGCTTTTGATCAAGCCACGAAAATACTCTACACTTCCTCTGAAATGAAATCACTGATCAAGGAACACAAACTTGATTTTGGCAAATTTACGGTTGAAAGTGGTAAGATGTTTAATCAATCGCGGCCGAAGGGTATCGGTCGAGCAGAAGAGGAGTCGGTGATCGTTATTTTTCAACTTCCCAAGCCTGTGAAAAATTGGTGGTGGAAGGGCGGTGACCATAATCGGCAAGATCCAGATTACAAAAAAAATGATATCAGCGTCGTAGCATGGGGAGAAATTTATGCCCGGGTTCTGGGTGCGCTCTGGACACGTCTTCGCAACGATGCCCGGCAACACGATCTCAACTTGAATAGACTCAATGATGTCGGCGTACATACTGAAGATTATTATTACATCTGGTCATTTGAAAAAAAATAAAGATCGGTGAAATAAAAAGTTATACACAACACACGGAAAATTTCTGTGTGTTGTGTCTTTTTGTAGCTATACTACCTTTAACGTCATGTACTACCTCGTGACGAACAAATGAAAAACTTTTTCCGAAAAGTTTTTCTCTTTAACTCAGGAGGTGCAAAACATATGGCAGCAAAGAAGAAAGCCAAGAAGCCAGCAAAGCGTAAGGTGGCTGCAAAGCGTAAGCCTGCAAAGCGCAAGGCCGCTAAGAAGCCAGCAAAGCGCAAGGCTGCAAAGAAGCGAAGCTAATAAAAAATTCCTCGGTCGAGGAGCGCATCCATTGGAGGAGACGCTGCTCATACCCGAGGATTTTTTATTTACTAAAAACATATCCAAGTTCGCCGTCAACGTTGTCTGTCCTGAGGTAGCGAAGGATCGCTATTCTCCGTCGGCCTCAACGTATCACATATACGCTTCGGCATTAGACGAACTTAGTATGTTTTTCTATTAGGGTGAGAATTCTTGAAGCGAATTTCACTCGTTTTCATTAAAGATTAATACGATTCTACTTTACTCTGTAAAATGTGTGTGAGTATAGTTACATTGAGAGTCGCTTAATCAACCTGCCAATTAACTGCGCGCCACGTACGCAATTCTCAGTTTCAAAAAAACTACAAACATCGCCACAGCCGCCACCATCGTCAGACCTTCACCCACCGTGAAGGATCGGAGGACCGTAAATTTAATCAGTGAATGAGCAATCGCACTAGCGACTAAAATTGTTACAAATAAATTCAGCATACGAACACGAACGTCGTGCGCAAACACCACGTCGAGGAATATTGCTAACAGGAACATAAACACCAAGAAGAATTGACCAATCGTCACAAGGTACACAAGCAGAGTGGAAAATATCAGAATGTCGCGCAGTCCCCTGCCAACTTCCCCAGCCTTACCTGTAAATCGAACCGTAAACAGATAGGCAAAAAAAGCTAAAATTAACATGACTAACCAGCGTGCTAATTGTTCGTTCAAGTCACTGGTGACAACACCAATGCCTCGGGCTGCAATCATGGCGTCGACCGTGCTTCCAATTGAGATGACGATAAAAATCGGGAGCAAACCCAAAATTATTTCGACCAATAAAAAAACTATTCCCCATATACCAAGTGCCTGGAAGACATTACCGACGTCGCGACCAAAAGCGAACATTCGATCAAAACTGCGGGTACGCGTATCAGTCCAAAAATCACTCCACATAGACGTTTATTCATTAGCTTCAAGGCGATCCCAAAGTGATAGAAACAACGTGCGTTGAGTTTCGTAAATACCGGGATTTTCGATGATCAAGCCCACTAACTCCCCTTGTTTATCCAGGAAAATATTCGCAAGTTTACCGCGGTAGATCAAAATGTACGTGGGCGTGCCTTCAAGCCCCGGAATTGAACGTCGTTCATCTAGCCCAGCTGTCTTTCCGCCTTTACCAATTGAAATGTTTTTAACATGAATGCCGGCTTCCAGACGTTTTTGGGTGTAATCCTGGAATGAATTGTATAACCCAGCTTCACGGACCGCACTTGAAGAATACACGAAGTACTCCTGAACCTCTGATTTTGACACAGTTTCAAGGACGTCTTCAAAGATCGCGCGCACGCCTTCGGAACCCTCGTACATACGCGCCACCGGTTGTCGCGTCCCCGCCACGTAGAGCGCTTCGAGCTCGGCCACCACATGAGTGAGGTCTTTGGAGGCTTTAGCAATTTGCAACGCTCTCAGCTCAGCCAGCTCTTGCAATCGAGATGGTGCCGCCGCTACAAAGAACTGTTTCGTTTCACGATTATAAAAATGAACCAACTCTAAGGTTTGTAAATGCTTCAAAGTCTCGTAAACGGTTCCGCGGTTTATACCAGTCGAGGTGGCTAACTGACGAACTGAGCCTGGGCCCTCTCGAAGTAACGTCAAATAGACAGTCACGTCCTTGGGAGAAATACCGAGTTCGCTCAGAACCTCCTCCAGAGGTCGTGCTAAGAATGTCATACTGCTTTTATATAGGCGTGTTCAGCGCGCTTAAGTTCGTCAGGGGTATTGATCCCAATTACCTGTAGGGCATCAACGGTTTCGGTAACAATGTCCCGCTTGGTTAAACGGGCTCGTTCAACTAAATCCGTAAGATAATACTCCCCACTCACGTTCTTATTCGTAATCAGTCCCAAATTTTCCCAGACCCAAGGGGCTGGGAAGACGTAAATGGCTGGATTAAGCTCCTGAATCATCCGCTCATCTTCGGTAGCGTCCTTAAATTCTCTCAAGGCTGTGATGCGACCGTCGTGATCGCGCAAAATTCGGCCCCAGGCCTTAAAGCCCTCATATTCACCCTCGAAATTGGGAACTTTGGCAGTCAGCATCACCAAACTCTGGAGGTGTCGTTTAGCCAATTGATCTAACTTATGCATGACGCGCGCCGGAATAAACGGATGGTCTCCATACAGGACTAAAATGTTCTTGGCGTCTCCGCAAGCCGCCTCGGTCATTTTTAAAGCATGTCCCGTACCTAAAATCTCAGTTTGAAGAACAAAATCTGCTCTATCACCCAAAGTCTGACGAAAAAGCTCAATCGTGTCCGGGGCCACAACTACAATCGGACGACTATCAATCCCTGCCTCTTCGACTCGATCTAACAAGTGTTCAACCATCGGTTTTCCGGCGATTTTAACCAGCGGTTTAGGCACCTCAGCCTTCAAACGCGTACCCTTGCCCGCCGCTAAAATCACAACCTTAGTGTCAGACATATTAATGACATTATGCGTAAGCAAACTTAAAAAGTAAAGATCGTCTAAGATTAGCTAAAAACTGAGCTTTATATATTGACAAAGGGCTGTTTTTATGCTACACTTATATGTTACTAAGTGCTCTTTTCCATCCTACCCGGCCCATCGTGGCCTATCCCGAGAGTGTGCCATGATTGTCACTATTCTTACTGGTCTCCCCGGGTGCGGCAAGAGCACCTACACGAGGAAGTACCCCGATGCCGTCGTGGTCTCGGTGGATGACTTCTTCGTCGGTGACGACGGAGTCTACCGTCACGACCTCACCAAGCTCCCCCTGGCCCACCAGGACTGCTGGCGCCGTTTCTTCGACGCTGTCCAGGCCCGCACGATGCACATCATCGTCGACAATACCAACCTGTCGACGGCGGAGATCGCCCCCTACGTGCTCCCCGCGGAGGCCATGGGGTTCAAGGTCGAGATCGTCACCCTCGAGGTGCCGGTCGAGGTCTGCAAGGCCCGCAACGTCCATAACGTGCCCGAGGACGTGATGGACATGATGGCGGTGAACCTCGCCAATCGTGTCCTTCCGCCCTGGTGGAAGCACACCATCGTCCCGTTCGTCCCCGTCGTCGACGCGTCCTCCCTGGACGTGTAGACGACAACTCGCACATCCGAGGCAAAGAGCACGACCACCTGGTCGAGCCTCCTGCCTTCCGGGTGTGCTCTTTGTTTATACCTGCGTGGTATCCTCGGACGGGAGGATAGCAATGGAGAACACTCAACTGCGTGAAAAGCTGTGCTGGACTGTGGTTGCAATGATCTCAGTGATAGGCAGCCTTCAGAGCTTGGGAGAAGGACAAGTCCCGAATGCTGTCAGCTTCCTGATCGCGGCCATCACCATTCCCATGGCCCTGTGGTACTTGAGTCGAAGCGCGCGTGCCCACGAGGCCGCTGTGGAACAAACCAAGAATCTGCGTGTTGAACTCCAGGCCCTGCAACTCCCGCCCGAGGACACCCTGGAAAAAGTCCGTGACAACGTCTTTCATCCGCCCAGCTAATGCTGGCTCCTCGACACCCGACTCCTCGACGGACTCGGGTGTCTCAACTTTTATGCAACAAAAAAGCCGGGCCTAGACCCGGCTATCTTTATTCGATCTATTCTGCTGCCGGTGGCTCCTCTTCCTCAGGTGAGGCTGATAAGCCCACCTCGCTCGGTGGTATGATCGGTGGCTGCTGCCCGCCAGCTTCAGGCTTCGGATCCATCTCTACATTGGCGAACTTCCTAAAATTTGTTTCATCTAACATAATGCCTTTCTAATGAATCTTAACTATATACTACCCTACTTAATCACCATGGACTAGGAAGTCTAATACATTCTCATAATAACAAAAAAGCCAGGCCTGAGCCTGGGTTTTTTGTTAAGTAAACAGCACATTGTCCTGGCGTAAACACTTACGCTGTTTTAGCCAACTCAAGCGCAAGATTTTTATCGCCGTTCAAGACGATACCGAAACCGGGATACAGCTGTTTCACAGCGTCCTGACCGTCCTTTGTCCAAAACGTCACCTTCCGTCCTCTGTCTTCGCGTTCTTCCTTGGTGTAACCCTGGCCAGCAAGCGACTCAAAATCAACTGCGTCGGCACCAACAAAGTACAACTCTCCATCTTTCCATACACCGGATCGCTCTCCCCCAATAGCCATGTTCAAAAAGGGAAACTCGCCCTCAGCATAAGCAACACCGTCCACTATCTCAAATTTATTACGGGCGTTCTGTACATGCTCAGCGATCACGGCCTTCACCCTATCAAGATCTGCTGACATGTCTGTAAGCACAGCCTTAACACGTTCTACGTCTGCCAGGTAACCGCTGTCGTCAAGCTGATCTTGGGCGGCATTTTTCTCATGACACACCCCGCCGAGCACGTGCCAAACCATGACCTCTGGCTCGGAGGCTTCGGCCAATCGCTGCGCATTCTTCCACACCCCACCCACGTGCAACTCTTTGGTCAGTGCATCAAGTCTAGCCATATCGCCACCGAGCGCAGCTGCCAGAGCCTCCACTTTAGCGCGCACCTCGTGAACAGCTAGCATTGCGGCAGGATCAAGTCCGTGCTGCATACGACCTTCAAGCCCACGCAGTCCATAGTCGCCCAACTGCTGCTTATGCTCTCCTAATCTAGCCTGACGACCCGCTTCTGGATTTTCTACGTCCGACATAAAAATTCAATTAATAACTTCAATATGGTATCAGCAAATACAGACTCGTATCAAGGTTATGCACCGTGAGTCAGCCCCGGCCGCTGATGGCACCGGCCTGGCCAAGCGGACGGGACACCTTTCGATCGTTCCGGGTTCGCTTCGGCGAACACGACGCGGGGGTGCTTCTCACTCGACAGGCCAATCTCGCTCACGTGAGCCACGTCACTCATAGCCACTTCATGCCACTCGACGCTCTCGAGTCCAACCAAGCGGAGCTGAGACTGTGGAATGGCAACATCTCGCACAAACCGATCGTGGAATGGATCACCATCGAGGTAGATGCCCATCAAGAACGACTGAGTATAAGGAGCGCGCGGGGACGGTTGTCGATCGCCGACGAAGGACTGACCCTAGCCTGGCTGTGTCCCGAGCGTGTATCGGCCACAAACTACACAAATCGACCCGCCTGGTACATGGCCGGTTACGAAGCCAATTGGCCCGCCTTCGGCAACCATAACTGGGGCATGTCTCCGTGCTTGATGCGCGACCAAGGCGGATATCCTCGCCTCGACATGGAATGGCTCCAAGGATCCCTGTGAGAAACAAAAAAGCCAGGCCTGGGCCTGGGTTTTTTGTTGAATAAACAGCGCATTGTCCTGGCGACGACCTACTCTCGCCACACTTGACTACCATCGGCTCATGCAGGCTTAACGACCGTGTTCGGGATGGGAACGGGTGTGACCCTGCAGAAAGTGTCACCAAGACGATGCGCTTTTTACGGTTTGTATCGAATGAGATGTAAAGAGAAGTAACAATCATTGCATTGTTGTTCGACTGTCTAAAATTTTCGGAGACGAGGCGCGGGGAAGCCGAGACCAAGGCGTAGGTGAATCCTACGGTGAGGTCGAGGCGGGGCCCCGCAACAAAGTATCCGGAAATTTTAGACAGTCGAACTCGCAATTAGTGAGTGAAGAGCTGGACCTATTAGTACGGATGGGCTGCACGTGTTACCACGCTTCCACCTTCCGCCTATCAACCTAGTAGTCTCCTAGGGGTCTCATATGAAAATTAATCTTAGGGTCGGCTTCGCGCTTAGATGCTTTCAGCGCTTATCCGAACCGAACTTCGCTACCCGGCAATGCTCCTGGCGGAACAACCGGTGCACAAGAGGTTCGTCCATCCCGGTCCTCTCGTACTAAGGATGGGTCCCTGCAATTTTCGACGTGTGTAGTAGATAGGAGACCGAACTGTCTCACGACGTTCTGAACCCAGCTCGCGTACCGCTTTAATTGGCGAACAGCCAAACCCTTGGGGCCTTCTTCAGTCCCAGGATGCGATGAGCCGACATCGAGGTGCCGAACCTGGTCGTCGCTGTGGACGCTTGGACCAGACTAGCCTGTTATCCCCGGAGTAGCTTTTATCCGATGAGCTTCCGCCGTCCTATGTCGCACGGTCGGATCACTAGCTTCTACTTTCGTATCTGCGCGACGTGTCGGTCTTGCAGTTAAGCTGGCTTATGCGCTTGCACGTCATGCCCGATTTCCATCCGGGCTAAGCCAACCTTTGTAAACGCCTCCGTTACTTTTTGGGAGGCACCCGCCCCAGGTAAACTACCTACCAGCCACTGTCTCAACACCCAGATTCATGGGCGTCGGTTAGAATTTACATATCACAAGGGTGGTATCTCACTGGTGCCCGAAGGCTCCCACCTATTCTGAACATGCGAAACATAAATCCAATGGCAAGCAGTAGTAAAGCTTCACGGGGTCTTTTCGTCTAACTACACATAGAGAGCATCTTCACTCCCCTCGCAATTTCGCCGAGTACATTGTTAAGACAGTCGTCAAGTCGTTATGCCATTCGTGCAGGTCGGAACTCACCCGACAAGGAATTTCGCTACCTTAGGACCGTTATAGTTACGGCCGGCGTTCATCCGCGCTTCAGTCGAAGGCTTCTGGATTGCTCCATGACCCCCTTCTTTAACGTTCGGACACTGGCCAGGCATCAGCCCCTATACATCATCTTGCGATTTAGCAGAGGCCTGTGTTTTTGATAAACAGTCGCTTGACGTCTTTCGCTGCGGGTCTCTCCCTCCCGGGAGAAACCAGGCCTTATCCCGAAGTTACGGCCACTTTTTTGCCTAGTTCCTGAACAATGTTTCTCTCGTACGCCTGAGTGTAATCACACCCATCTACCTGTGTCGGTTTACGGTACGGGCCGATAGTACTTAGCCCTAGAAGTTTTTCTTGGTTCATGTTACGTCCCCCTCCCCCTGGTTGCCCAGAGGTTGCGGTGATCCAGGGTGTTAATGTCTGACGGATTTACCAATCAGACCACCCCAAACCCACAACGTCATAGCCATAGGACGCGGGAATCTCACACAAACGTCACTCCTTCGGAAATACTACCGGGTGCTGGAATATTAACCAGCTGTGCATCGACTACGCCTCTCGGCCTCGCCTTAGCTCCCGACTAACCCACAGTCGATTCTCGTTGCTGTGGAAACCTTAGATTTTCGGCGGACAGGATTCTCACCTGTCTTTATGCTACTCATGCCAACATTCTCTCTTCCCAACGCTCCACCAAACCTCACGGTTCGACTTCTGCGCGATGGAAATGCTCCCTTACCACTCCGCACTCAAAGTGCGAAATCCTCAGCTTCGGTACATGATTTTAGCCCCGGTATATTTTCGGCGCAAAGAAACTTGACCAGTGAGCTGTTACGCTATCTTTAAAGGATGGCTGCTTCTAAGCCAACCTCCTGGTTGTATAAGTCTCTTCACCACCTTTCACACTTAATCATGATTTAGGGACCTTAGCTTGAGATCTGGGCTGTTGCCCTCTCGACGTATGGAGCTTCGCCCCCATCGTCTGACTGCCGGGAACACACACTGGCATTCGGAGTTTGGCAGGGTAGCCTATCTTGCGACGGCGAACCCTATCAGTGCTCTACCTCCAGTGTGCTATTAACCGACGCTAACCCAAAAGTTATCTCAGGGAGAACCAGCTATTACCTAGTTCGATTGGAATTTCTCCGCTAACCTCAACTCATCCCCGTGTTTTGCACAGCACGTGAGTTCGGACCTCCACGTCATGTTACTGACGCTTCATCCTGGTCAAGGTTAGGTCACCAGGTTTCGGGTCTTTTGTGTACCACAAGCGCCGATTAAGGCTTGCTTTCACTTTGGCTCCGTCCCTAAGGACTTAACCGAGCGGCACACAAAAAGTCGTTGGCTCATTCTTCAATAGGAACGCTGTCACCCCTCGTTTCTCACTAAGCTCAAAAGAAGTCGAAAGTATTAACTTTTAACTTTGTTTAAACGCAATGAGAAACGAGAGGCTCCAACTCCTTGTAAGTGTATGGTTTCAGATTCTATTTCACTCCCCTTCCGGGGTTCTTTTCAGCTTTCCCTCGCGGTACTAGTTCACTATCGATCTGAAAAAGTATTTAGTCTTACCACATAGTCGTGGTTGCTTCCGACAGGATTTCTCGTGTCCCGCCGTACTTAAGACAGTGCTCAATATGTAGAGTTTAAACTTTCGCTTACAGGACTATCACCTTCTATGGTTCCACTTTCCAGTGGATTAGGCTAGTTCTTCTCTTTCATATCTCATGCCGCCAGGCATAAACAAACACTGCTTTCAACACCACTACAGCAACGGCTGGCGCCTTTCGCTTCACCTATCTTTCCGAAGAAAGCGTTAATGAGCTTCACTGTAATGGTTTAGACTGCTCCCATTTCGCTCGCCACTACTCTGGGAATATGAGCGCGGTCCATCATCTCATTGCTCGAAGCACCGAGCGCTGAGATGAGGATCGAACCCCTTCTTTTCTTTTCCTCTAGGTACTGAGATGTTTCACTTCCCTAGGTTCCCTCTGACAACCTATGTATTCAGTTGCCAGTAACCAGGCATTCCCCTGGTTGGGTTTCCCCATTCGGACATCTCCGGATCAACGGTTGCTTGCCACCTTCCCGGAGCTTATCGCAGGCTGCTACGTCCTTTATCGGCTTTTTCAGTCGTGCCATCCACCTATACACCCTTATGCTCTCCACTCACTAATTACGCACGATTCCTTGAAGAGGGAAATCGTGGAACATTAATGATTGTTATTTCTCTATTATCTTGTAATGCGACGTATTCAATTGTGAACGTTCAGAAGGCAGGTTTCGTCTCAAACGAAAGGGAGAGACAAATCCTCATTTCTGAAGGGAACGATTTCCCGTAATTGCTGCGGAATAGTATCGAATCTGCAAAGGACTGTCAAGCTTTGTTGTGGGGGCATCTATCCACCCTTGATGCACAGGAAATTCTCTGCTAATCTTGGCTCTTATGTTCAAAATTGCCTTCATTTCAGTTGGTTCCCTCCCCAAGGGTTCGTTCGATCTCATTGGGGACGAATTCGCCACTCGGCTCAAAAAGTTTGCCGAAGTTGAGTTCAAGACGGTCAAAAGTGATGATCGCCTGGCCGAGGCCGTACCTAAGGATAGTTTTTTGATTGTTCTCGAGGCCACTGGTAAACAATTCACTTCGGAAGTTTTTGCAACCAAGCTTCAGGGTTGGATTGATAACGGTCAGAGGCTCGCCATAATTCTCGGGGGGCCACATGGTGTGCCGAAAGAGCTTAAAGATGAAGCCGATCTCCTGCTCTCGCTCTCCCCTATGACGACTACCCACGATCTCGCTCATATCTTCTTCCTCGAACAACTTTACCGAGCGTTCACGATTACAAAAGGCATGACGTATCACTATTAAAAACAGCAACGCCTACGGATAGTCCGTAGGCGAGGAGATTTACCGGAGCCGCAGACGCAGCCGTCGGTCTGAATGCGGTTCGAGTTCGAAGCCGAGCTTGATGATCATCTTACGAGCATCAGCACTTTCCGGCTCGTTGTAGCAAACCGCAATGTCGCAAAACAAAACGGTTCGAGCAGTGCCAAAGGCCTCGAGCAGCAGCGCTCTCGCCAAGCCTCTACGGCGGTAGGCTGCGTGTACCAGCAACATCTCGAGCTCAGCACGGCGTCCGGCCATGGAAGCTACGAGATGAACTGAAATGTGACCCACGATGATGCCCGTGCTCTTCTCGATAACCAAGAGAATCGCCGCGTGTGGGTTCTTAAACATCTGATCAAGAAGCGCCGGGCTAAACCTTCCTTTACTATCCTTGCGATAAGGAAAGTCCGGCAGACCTTGCCCGTGTTGGGCAAAGAAGTTGGTCTGTTCCTCGAGATCATCATCCAGTGCCGATTCGATCGAGAAGCGATCTTTATCCATAGCCCCTCCCCTGTGGACCCGAAACCCTACCTTTTTGTAGACGACTCAATCAAACACAAAACCGCCCTGAGGCGGTCTTCTGTTTATTCGTTCGTGACAGGCACGGAGGCTGTCGGTGCGAGGTAGAGTGGCGTGCGACCGTTCCACTTCTTCATGATCTCGTATTGGATGTAGGCTTCATTGCCGCGGAGAGCCTCACCGACGTTACGAATGCGTTCAAGCTCGGACTCGGACAAACGGGTCTCGATATCCTGATCAAGTTCAGCGGTTTCACTCCGCAACTTGGCGGCTGCAAGTTCTTGCTCGGCTACGGTCTCAGCTTCGAAGGCTTCTTTGAGAGTGTTTGAAAAATCGATACTTACAACTGCAACGTTCTCTACAATTACTCCGCTCTCCGCCAAACGAGTTTCGAGTTCCGCAACTACGCTCGTCTTGAAATCAGCGCGCTTCGAGATAAGTTCTTCAGCGGTGAACTTTGTAGCTACAACATTGATTGCTTCCTTGGTAGCAGGATCGATGATCTTGGTTTCGACATCCTTACCGACGTCTTCAAAAGTATGACGAAGCTCATTGAGATCGAGGCGGTAGCTGACCGTTACACCGGCAGTGACTAACTGCATATCTTCCGTTACGACACCCGCAGAAACGTCACGGGTTTGTGTGCGAATATCAAATTGACGCACACGGAGTAGAGGATATTTGAGGTGAGCCCCTTCGGCAAATAGATCTCCCTGAGTATCGCCAAAGAAGGTGGTGACACCTCTATGACCGGCACGCACGAAAGTCACGGGTGAAAAGATGATTAGCAAGACTACGAGAATAACAAGCACGATAAACCAAGGAAACAGGGCCGACTGGGTAAAACGACGCTTGGCTGGTACGACTTCAGGGGTTTCATCAAAGAAAGACATAGTGACCCGCATCTTGCTGATCTACGCCAAAAGCGTCAAGTACGGCCCTTCAGGTCCTCCATTTTGCTCGACATGATCTTGATCATGTAGTCGACTTCGATATTCACTTTCTCCCCCACCCCTTTGAACCCCAAAGTCGTGCGCTCGAGGGTAAGTGGCAACAACCACACATCAAAACAATAGGTCTTGGGGCAAGTCTGCAATTCAACCTGTTTAGGATAGGCCACAGGATCACAAGCAGTGAGACTTACTCCATCTACCGTTACTGAACCTTTATGCAAAATTTGGCGACCCAGGTCTTCAGTAACCCAAAAGCGAACTCGGGTGTTCTCACCAACCTGTTCTTTGTCGATAATCTCGGCAACGCCGTCAACGTGACCCTGCACCATGTGACCCCCGAATTCGTCGCCCAGGCGTAATGGGGTTTCGATACCTACCTTCTCTCCCCCCCGAAGATGCTCGAACGTCGTTAACAACAAAGTTTCTTTCATGACTTCAAAGGTCAGCACCGAACCGTCGATCTCCGTAATCGTCAGACAGACTCCGCTAATCGATACGCTGCTGCCGATCTTTGGCTCTGGCACCAAATTACCAACATCGATTTTGAGAACACGAAAAGCTTCTCGATCCTCAATCGAGACGATCGTTCCAAGTCCTTTCACGATGCCGGTGAACATAACTTACTTAATAATGTCGGCGTACTCGTCGGCTAATGACATCCCTGGGGCGTAGATGATTGGTTCTTCAGCGATCTTGAGAATGGCGTTCAGGATATCGGGTTGCTCGGCAGCCTCGAAGTGTCCGCCTGTTCCTGGAGTAATCAGGTCAGCGTGGAAAACCTGAGCGTAACGGTCTGCGTGACCAACTGGGATAACCGTATCGTCCTTGGCGTGCACCACTACAAATTTGGAAGCGCGCCACATGAGCACATCGTGATCGAGCTCGGTCAAAAAGAAACTACGGAAACGATCGTCTTTGATCATCCAGGGCGTTGAGACCAAGACGCAAGCGTGAGGCGTGGTACGGGCTTCAGCAGCCTCAAGTAATCGCAGGGCTGCGGCTCCCCCTAGACTATGACCTACCACAATGTCCTGATCTGACAAGGGCCCCACAGCTTCAAGCAGGGCCTTGGTCCAGGCGTCGCGATCTGGGGTTTCGGGAGTTGGCAGCTCAGGCATTAAAACCTCGTAACGTTTATCTACCAATGCTCGCTGCAACCAGGGCCAGAAATGTGTTTTAGGAGAAGCTTTATAACCGTGAACCAGGATAATACGCATATTTGCCAAAGAGCCTAACACAAAGCAGCTAAAAGGAAAATCGGACGGCCGCCCCAGGGAGTGCCCAGGGCGGCCGACGGTGAGAGGTCAATCAGACTCGCGGATCGACGAAGTAGGGACGCATCTTCCCCGGTACTACCCAGGGGAGCTGGATAGAGAAGTTGCAGTTGGTGCCATGGATGAGTTGAGCACCGATGACGTCCATGTAGAAACGTCGCGCAGTCCCCCTCTCCTCCTCGAGAGCCTCAGAAGTCCAGATGATCCTACCCACTTCCCAGACGTTCTGACCGTACCAGAACAGGCGGCCGAGCAAGGCCTTGGACAGACCGCGGCCTCGATGATCCGGGGCGGTAGCCACGCACTCGAGCTGAGCCATGTCACGAGCCCCGGTCCCCAGACTGTGAAGTTCGGCCGTAGCCACCACCAGACTGGGCTGAGCCGTCAGACAGGCCACGAGAGGAAGAACCACATCAGGATTCTGCCAATTACGCAGCCTGCGATCCTTGAACCTGTCGGCCGGGCCGCTCTTGGTCAGTCCTGAGACCCTGTACAGCTCCGGGAGCTGAGGGATATCGGCCGGAGTCGCGACACGGATGGTGTAGGCCTTGATCACGCAGCACCTCGTTCGAGAAATTGTTGGAGCTGTTCGATGGAGGTGGCAGTTTGCCACAAGCGGCCATCGTCGTCATGTGGGGTGTTCCCCGAAGTTTCTGGCCAGCAAGGTCGCAGACAACGCACCGGTAAATGTCTGTCCGCTACCTCAAGCAGCCAATTAGTCCGGTCGTCGATAAAGTTTACCGAACCCGAGGATACGTAGAGTTCGATAACAGTGGCTTTGGAGCCGTCGAGCGGGACAAAATGACGATCCTCCCCTGCAAAGACATCGTTCAATCCCAAAAGCTCAAACTTCCACTGCTGATAAGTTGGATCACCCGCGGTAACAAGCACCTGCCTAACGCCGGCACGTTTGCGGATCTCAAGCAACTCAACAACGCCAGGATACAAACAGCTCTTTGCTCGGGCAGCAATGCTGGCGCGGAGGTCGGCCTCCAGATCGACCCACCCCCCTTCCTCGATCCCAAGGTCGGCAAACCAATCAGTGAAGGTGAAGGTAACTTTACTCACCTTCCCAAGAGACTGCGCCACTTCGGTCACTGACTTTCCTGAAGCTGCCCCTACTTTACCAATTGCGGAAGCAAAAAGACGGCCCGTATGTACAAGCGTTCCGTCAAGATCCCAACAATCAACGAGTTGTGGCATAAGCAGTTTTGTGAGAACTGAGGCACATTATTCCTCTGGCAAAAATCTTGCAAGAATTAAACATGCAACGACCTGCAAGGTTTTTCTGGGAATACCAAATACCTCCTACTAAGAAACAAGAAAGGGCGGCCAGGATGGTGGCCAAAATGTTGATGTCTATCATATAAGCCATGGCGAGGCATGGCTTACAATCACTAAAAAAACCAGCACAATTAGAAGCCGCCCTCCTTACGAAGGGCGGCCGAGGCCATTTGAACCGTCAGGAAACGAATCGATTCTTCCGAGGTGGACAGACGGCGTAGAGGAATTCGCGAGCTTCGTCACTAAAGACGAAGACGAGACAGTGCGCCGAGGGCGGAGCCATGCAGGAGGCACTCTTGCCGCGCGTCAGGATCACCCGACCGTCAGCTTCGAACTCCGCACAGTCCTTGTCCGAGAGCTGGAGTGCCGTCTGGTACCCGCGTACGATGAAAACCGTATGCGGTCCCCAGGTGACCGGGTGGGCAAAGTGTTGAAAGCACTGCCAGATGTGGACATCGTTAGCGCTAAGCTCACGCCACTGCTCCACTCCAGTTCTGTCGTGATCACCCGGCTTCTCGACTATGATGTCGAGCACATGATGAGGCTGGTATCTCATCTTCCGGTAAGTCCTTGACCACCGCTTACCGGGCTCAGTCCCCCAGAACTGCCGACGGCGTTCGTCATGAGCTCTTCCGAGAGCAGTCACGTATCGGTCGCGGTGCCAACTCTTACAGAGGTCTTCGCCATCAGGAGGAATTTCCTCATCTGAATCGAGGGCCGTGACTAGATGCCTCATCAGCACCCGCACGACCGTCTTCTCCTGCTCGCGCAGCGAGCTCTTCTCACGAGCCGCCACGATCCGGTGCCAGACCATCTTGTGGTTCCAGGCCGTCTGCCGTTCGATCACATCAGGCGACACTCGACAGATGACGAGAAGTCGCACGAAGACTTGCCTGGCACGCTCGGAATTACCTCCAAGGAGGTGTTCATGCGCGATGCCGTAATGCCCGAGAATAGCTCGGAGAATGCTACCGTATCGGACCTCGTCACTCTCGAACCAAGCGTCGGTCAGCATGTTGTCACTCCGGAGTTTTAAGATGTGATAACAAGCAAAAATGCACCAAAGATCAAAGAGTCTTATACCATAAATTTCCTATAATGTCAATAAAACGCAGGTATTTAAACATAAAACGACCCCGGAAGGGTCGATTCATGGTGGGCAGAAAGGGACTCGAACCCTTAACGACCGAAGTCACATGCTCCTAAGGCATGCGCGTATACCAATTCCGCCATCTGCCCAGACTGGAAACGCCTCGACTTTAGCAGAAAAAATCAGTTCTGGCTAGTGCGTGGTCGCATCGACCAACACCCGGTGTTTGGATATCGTCCCCACGAACCATAATAAGGAGATCATTCATGGCTGATCGCTTGATCATAGCCGTGAACGGCTATGATGCACCGGCCGAAGTCTTTAGCGGACCGTTCGAACGACTACGTCAGCGACAGTGAGCGCGCCACATTGAGACAGCTCGCCAACTCCTCAAGAACACTTCCTGATTGCCGTCAGTCCACTCGGGACTGACGGCTACTGTCTTTTTAATGGCGATCTCGCGTTATCCCCCACTCAAATTTGACGCTGCGGTTTTTGAATGGTGGAATTTAAACACAATCAGACTCCCCATGACTCGATCACTCGAGTTGTGGGGAGTTTCTGTTTTGTCATGGCGCGCTGTGTTCATTAACAATTTAACTACCTATGATGAAAAGCTATGGACTCTTCGGATTCCTCGGACTCCTCAGTCTGTCCGTTGTGCTTGCTCTACCCGCCCGTGCGGAAGACTCACCCCAAGTCTTCATTTCGGAAATCAACTGGGCCGGATCGCAAGTCTCAACAGCAGACGAATGGATAGAACTGGTCAACCTCGGCCAAACATCTATCGATCTCTCCCACTGGGTACTTACCGGTACCGCTAGCAGTGGCGGAGCCATCGAAATCGCCGAAGGTACGATCGTTGAATCAGGTCATACGCTCCTCATTGCTAACTATGCATTAGGTGATCCTAAAACAACCCTTCTTATTGCTCCGGAGCTTGTCACGACAGCTATCTCTTTGCCGAATACTGCCCTCACAATTCTCCTGACTACTCCCGAAGGTCTTGTCATCGACAATTACACCGACGCTGGTACGCCAGACTTCGGACTCAGCAATCCCGCGACCTCGATCGAACGTGATCTCGTTACCATGACTTGGCGATCGAGTGTTCAGTCACTGAACTTCTCATCGACCTCACAGCTCGGAACTCCGGGCAGTGTCATACTGCCGGTTGTCACGATCGACGAGCTCGGCGAAATAACTGCCCCTCCTAGCCTCCCCATAGCTGGGGAGGTAAGCGATACGCCCACTCAAGTCGAAGCTGTCTCTGAGGTGGTCGAAACTCTTGTTGCTACCGAGCCCCCTCTTGAGACAGTCATAAACCCCGAATCGAATACAGAAGTTGTACTCGATTTACCCGGTGCGACAGTTACTACACCTAAAGTGGTAATGTCTGTCGAACCCGAAGAAACAGCCCCTGTTCTCGAGCCCGTATCTCCAGCTATCGAGATCCCACCCGCCCTTGCCGTATCTGAAAACACGATATCGAACACAAATAGTATTCATAAAATTGCTCCGGGCGGTCTGATAATCAACGAACTTGTAAGTGACCCGATTGATGGCGTTGAATGGGTCGAAATCTTGAACGCTAGCTCGTCGACTCTCGACCTGACTGGCAGCACTCTGGTTGATGCTGGAGATCACATCACTACCCTCCCCGCCGAAAGTTTGGCTGCCGGCCACTTACTCGTCATTGAAAATCCAAACGGTAACCTCAACAACCTAGGCGATACCATAACCCTCTTCGATTCGTACGGGACTACCATCGATACTTTAACTTATGGCACGACCGACATTCCGGCACCAAAGGACGGTGAGTCCTTAGCCAGGAACTCGGCTGGTGTCTGGCTGCTAGCCAGCGCCACACGAAACATGAATAACGTCTTCCCCGTTGCTGTCGAAGAGTCCAAAATCCTTGAACCGATTTCACCAACCACCTATGAACCGCTCACAGACAAACCTCCTACCCCTGTCATCGATTCTAGAACCGTTACGGAGCCAGTGGAAGCGCCTAACGACGCTCCCGTTACCGCAACCGAACCCATTTACCGGATTGTGGCGATCGCGAAACCCGTAGTTGCTGGGCAGAGCCCAGCAACTACGGGCGCAAGCAAGAGTAAACACTCAACTAACCAAATGGTTGTCACCGGGGCCGTGGTGGCTCTGCCCGACATCTTCGGTAAACAAATTCTCTTCATTGACGGCCACGAAATCTACTTTCATGCCGCGGATTGGCCTGAACTCGCCTTAGGCGACGTTATCCAGATCACTGGTACCGAAAGTACAAGTAATGGTGCACCTCGACTGAAGATCACGAACGCGGATGCGATTGTTATTGTAAGCCACACCGATCTCATTCCTGCCCCTATCGACGGAACAGAGCTAGTAACCACGTTGCATGGTTCACTGGTCTCAATCTCGGGACGTGTGACTGGTAAAAACGGCAATCAACTCTCAGTCATGACTGACGACGGGGTTACGGTCATCGTAACCGGTAACAAGAAAACTGGCGTCAGCTGGAACTCAATGCAAAGCGGCACAATCATTGTGACCGGAGTTGTAAAGCGTACGGACTCTGGAACGGTCATCGCCGTTCGCTCAAGTGACGATGTGCATTTTACCCCCGAAGCAACGCTCACCGCGCCAATCGCCGCTAAAACCAAGTCCAGCACTACCCCGCTTGTTGGTGGCGGTTTGTTAACTGGCAGCATCGGAGCCCTTGGCACCTGGTATTTGCGATCTCGCAAAGGCCTACTGTCGTGGCTACCTATCTAACCAACCGTGCCTGTACTCGGCTGGGCAGAGCCCAGCCTCTACGCGCTAGCTAGACACGGCCGTGCCGTGTCCCTGCAGCACCAATCTTAATCATAAAATCCCTTTAACGTTCACCTATGTCCACCGAAACTAACGCCCCAAAGAAGAGCTGGCTCGAAAAGCTCACCGACCGTTTCGACGCCCTGATGATCAAGTTCGATATGCCGGAAGATATCCGTCACGAGCTTGAATCTTTCGTCCTCAATGTTGCTAAAGAGCAGTACACCTTCGGCAATAAGTCCGGTATCTCCTGGCTCCGCAAACAAGTAGGCGCTAAGCCTGGTCAATTACTGACAGCGATCGATGCTCCAGTCCAAATTGCCTAAAATGACGCGTGCTATACTCGCAAAGTATGAGTAAAGTAACCCTTGAAACGCTCGCCGACGGACTTGAAACCTTGGCGATCAACATGAAAAATAGCTTCAAAGCTGTTGACGCTCGTTTTGATATCATCGATAATAAGCTCGAAGAGCAAGACGATCTCCTCCATCTGATCGCCGATACGGTCTCGCGTCATGATGATGACCTAACCTATCTTAAAAGGACCTTACGACATCAGCGGGTCTAGCAAAAACAAAAACCGGCTGCCGATTGGCAGCCGGCTTTTTGTATTTAGGTCCAAAGAGTCAAAATAAAACAAAGCGTTTAGCTTAACCTCACGAAAGCGTATCGCGCCCAAATCCCCCAGTTACCCGGAATAAGAAAAAACACCTGGCTAGCAGGTGTTTTTTCTGGAGCGGCGGACCGGGCTCGAACCGGCGACCCTCTCCTTGGCAAGGAGATGTTCTACCACTGAACTACCGCCGCTTACAAAAACCTATCCAAGTTTGCCGACTACGTTGCCTGTCCTGAGGCAACGAAGGATCGCCGGCCTCCGTCGGACTCACCGTATGGTTACATACGCCTCGTCCTTACTCGGGCGGATCCTAGTAGCCGACAAACTTAATAGGTTTTTAAGTAAACCTGTATAAAAGATCGGAAAGACTTTAACATGAGCTCGAACGATCGTCAATGCTGAAATATGTCGGCCATGTTATGCTTGCAGCAATTCTATGCTTCATGGTGGACGACTTTTGGCATTTGCTGGAGTACTCGGGGTAGGGCTATTCGTAGCAATGTTTTTCTTGCTACCAGCCCCGGACGAAATCAAAGTCCCGTATTTTTTGAAGGTCTCCCTTCCCCAAGCCCCCGATCGTACTATCCCGCTAGTCGAGCCCGTCACCGAGGACGGCGCCACTATTACCTTTGTGGGCGACATCATGCTGGCCCGCTCAGTCGAGCGCTCGATAGTAGCAAATGGCGCGGCCTGGCCCTTCGCGAAACTAGGCGATCTCTTTGCCGGCTCTGACATTGTTATCGGTAACTTAGAGGGCACTGTCCGAGAACAACGCAACCTAGAGATTGTGAATCAAATGGTTTTTGATACCACTCCTGAGAATGTAGCTATGCTGGCTGCAACCGGTTTTACCCATCTCTCCCTCGCCAACAACCACACCGACGATTATGGCGCGCAAGTGACTATCGATACTCGTAATGCAGTTATCGACGCTGGCGTGGTGCCCTTTGGCGATCCAAACGACAGCCAAAATTTTATCGCACGTGAGAACATCGGTGGCCAATCACTATCATTCATTGGCTTTCACGCCTTCGGAGAAACAGCTAAGGAAATCTTAGAGGCCATCGAAGCTGAAGATGCTCAGGGGCGTTTTGTCATTGTCTATCCGCACTGGGGGCCAGAATACGTGGACGTAGCTCCGGCGGCAGAAACGTATCCTGCCCAGTTATTCATCAACGCAGGAGCGGACTTGATTGTAGGCGCTCACCCGCACGTTATTCAAAATGTTGAAGTCATCGATGGCGTTCCGGTGATCTACTCTCTTGGTAATTTCTTATTTGACCAAGATTTTTCAGTCGAGACCATGAGAGGCTTAACTGTGCAGGTCGAGATCACCGACGCCACCATTGAATTAAACTTCACTCCGGTCAGTATCCAAAACCGCCAGACCTTCCCCATGGAAGACCTGGCAGCTCAATTACTCTTTGACGAATTGGGTCTCCCTGACGGCCGCTTAAGCATTCTCCGTCAATAAACCAAACTCTCTCATAGCGCCCTTTAAGCCAGGGCGTTTTTGATCCCAAGCTAAATCGACCAACTCTTGAGGAGTACCCCAACGAACACTTTCAAACTCCTGATCGTACGTGTCGAGCTTGAATTCAACCCCCAGCTTTACTTCAATCAAGAAAAACTGTTGTTCCTGCCCGATAAAAGTTTTGTGTTTGAGTTGGTCAAGAAACTTGGTGGGCCAATCGTATCGATACTTCACTTCTGATGCGCCAACAAAATGATAATCCTCAGTGGTTAAACCGATCTCTTCGTAAATCTCACGAATAGCCGCTTCTTCTGCGGTCTCGCCAGGATCAATGCCGCCCTGTACGGTCTGAACACGACTGTGACTTCCATCGGCGCGGTAACACAAAAGGACCTGGCCTTGTCCGTCAGTGATGAGAACCGCTACATTGGGGCGATATTTGGGTAACATAGGCTAAATTAGCACGCACTTCTATAAAGCTCCTTTCTGAACAGATCGTCAAGTTCTGCGTCCTTTCAACAGAAAACGAAGCCCTTGCGGGCTTCGTTTTCCTGGTAGGTCGGGAGGGACTCGAACCCTCATTCGCTTTCGCGAGCGACATCTTAAGTGTCGTGCGTATACCATTCCGCCACCGACCCATTATTTCTATTTTCTTCCACGGTGTGTAGGTTGCAGACTATGACAATTTGGACAGAGAACCGGGAGATTTTCCAATCGATTATCACGGTGATCACCGTTTATATGATCAAGTTCAAGGGGCAGGTAGCCCATAGAAGTTCGTTCTGCCCTGCTGCATAGCTCACAATGTGGCTGCTTTAAGTTAGCAGAAAATAAGCGATTCTTCAACTTGAATGACTAACAGTCACTATTTCTGACAAGGATTTCTTCAAGGGGTATTTTAAAATTTCCAGGAAAACTTTTTCCACGTTTCCAACCTCGACCCAGAAGATGCTCTGTATTTAGGCGATATTCTTGAATATATTTTGCAATCTGCTGATAGTTAGCCCCACGGGGCCTTAGGCCGATTTTAATCAACACTTGGGCCAGGCTATGTGACGATGCGACTGCATCTTGAAGCTGAATCATTGTCCAAGTTCGTTGTCTCATAGACGTACGGATTATCTCAAATCGAAGATGTGGAGTCTAGCGGATTTGCATGTCCCCTACCCGTTTTGCTTCTGTTCGGTTTGTAAAGTAAGATGGAAGCATGATTGAGGAACAAACACAGGCCAAAGCACCTCGCGAGGTGGCTCCGGAAGCCGGTGAGGAGGAGCAAAAAATCGAAAACAGCTTGCGACCGAGCAAGCTGGCAGATTTTGTTGGTCAAGATGAGCTTAAAGCCAACCTGGATATCTTCATCAATGCCGCTAAGGGTCGCGGCGAGCCGCTTGAGCACACTCTTTTATACGGAAATCCGGGACTGGGCAAAACTACACTTGCCCACATCATCGGGGCTGAAATGGGTGCTACCGTTAAGGTTACAAGTGGACCAGCTTTAGAGCGCGTTGGCGATCTCGCGGCAGTCCTCTCAAACCTGGCTAAGGGCGATATCTTGTTTATCGACGAGATCCACCGCATGAACCACACTATCGAAGAAGTCCTCTACCCCGCTATGGAAGACTTTGCTCTCGATCTCATGGTTGGCAAAGGACCATCGGCAAGAACTTTACGCCTGTCGCTTGAACCATTTACAATTATTGGTGCCACGACTCGTTTGTCGCTCTTGTCAGCGCCCCTGCGTGATCGTTTTGGGTCCACCCTCCATCTCAATTTCTACAATGAAGCTGACATGGCCAAGATCGTGGCCAGAAGCGCAACTATTTTAGCCATGGATATCAATGAGGAAGCGGCTGTTACCATTGCTAACCGCTCACGCCGTACCCCGCGTATTGCTAACCGTCTCCTGAAGCGTGTGCGTGACTACGCCCAAATCAAACACAACGGTAACGTAAGCAAAGAAGCCGCTGACGGAGCCCTTGCCCTACTCGCCATCGATCATCTTGGGCTCGACAGCGTCGATCGTCATTTACTTGCAACCATAATCGACAAGTTTCAGGGTGGCCCAGTCGGTCTTGGAACCCTGGCTGCCGCTACTCAGGAAGAAACTGAGACGATTGAAGAAGTTTACGAGCCCTTCCTTTTGCAGCTAGGCTTCCTTGAACGTACGCCCCGAGGCCGGGTAGCCACTCCAAGAGCTTATGAGCACCTTGGCCTCAAAGGAACGCGTCCAAACCTGTTCTAGGTGCTACAATGATGGCAATCTATGCTTTCCATTTCGCTGATTTACATCCTGATACCGTTTGGACTCATCTTGCTATTGGCGATTCTGTTTTTCTTCTTCAACGTTTTTCATATCGAGCGTTATGCTATTCGGTCCACCGCCACCACCACGCTTGTCATCATCTACTTTCTGAGCTTTGGTGCTCTCCTCACCTTAATCGGGGGCTATATTCTCATCGTTGACTGGAGCCAGGAATTTGAACCAAATGAACTTCTGCCATCTTTTGATAGCTCTAGCCAGTTAGATTAGGCCTATGATCTACCTTGATAAACTTCCTAATAGTCAACCGCAAGAAACCGTGCAGGTTTTCTTACGACGGCACTGGATCGACCTGACGCGTATTTTTTTCTTTAGTGCGGTCATGCTGCTCGTGCCAGTAGCTGTCTACGCAATTGCCCAGTTTGGTGGAGTGAATCTCTTTGCTCATCCTTTCTGGGGGCCAATCGGTGCGCTTCTACTGGCAAGCTATCTCCTCATCATTTATTCGGTCACTATTACTGAGGTCACCGACTATTGGCTTGATGTCTGGATCGTAACCAATGAACGTGTCATCAACGCCGAACAGCACGGTCTCTTCAATCGCTTGGTGTCAGAAGTTCACCTCGAGCAGATCCAGGACATCACCAGTGAAACCAAAGGCTTCTTGGAAACCTTCCTGACCTACGGCGACGTGTACGTGCAAACTGCCGGCGAACGAGAACGTTTTCGCTTCAAGAATGTCGATAACCCTGACGACGTAAAAATCACTATTAGCGAGCTCGTGACAACTTGTAAAAATACGCATCACCACGATCCTAAAGTAATTGCCCCAGGACTAGGGGCGCCCACAACCTCACAGCACCATCCAGACAATATAAAACTGTAAAACAAAAGCAACGACTCGAGCCCACGTACGGGATCGAGTCAGTACGGCTTCTTGAGACTGTAGCCTAGCTGTCGGGCGGCCGCATGGACTGCAGCAACGACTCGGCAGACTCGGAGGAAAGTGGTCCAGATGGCCTGACCTTTTCTCGTTGCCAGTGAGCCGACTCGACGGGCTGCTTGTCGATCACGATCGGCTCATGCACCTCCTCGTTGACGGCGGCCGGTGGCGATTCGGGTTGAACTGAAGTCGTCTTCACTCCCCGAGGCTTCTTCTTGGAACGGACTGAGGCCGTGGACGTTGGTGTGGGCGGAGTTGCGGGAGCAATGGCTGGGCTTGCCAGGGACTGGTAGCATTCGCACGCGCGTTCCACCATCATCACCTGCGGCCTGGACTGCTTGAGCACGATGAGCATAGCGACGACTAGTCCGGCCGCAGCCAGACACAACAAAGTCGCCGCTACAATAGCCCACACGACGATGATACGGTCTCCCGACTGCTTCAACCCGTTCTCGATAAGGTAACTTTTCACGGGTCCCCCTTACGTTATTGTGTACACCAAATAGCCACCAGCTATGTCAATAATGATGAGTGAAAACTCAGGTTTTCACTTAAAAATGCGCAGACCCGAATCCACGATGTGGATCCGGGTCAGGTACGCTGTAAACTGACGACACCGAACCGTTGCTAGCGCCTACTATTCACCCAGGCGCTTGAGCAACGGCGAGGCGCTCAGATCGCTCGGAGCCTTCGGCTCGGGCGGCTTGGCAGCCTCCACGGCCGACGCCACCGGATATGCCGTCTTGGTCACCACCTCGGGCGGCTTGGGCTTGCTCACCTTCTTCTTCCGCTTCGGCGACGGGGCTGGTGACGCCACCTGCGGCTCTTCCGCGATCGTCTCGACGGGAGTCGGAACGGGCGCCTGGTGAACCTGAGGTTCGGGGACTTGGCCGCCCAAGTTGCGCTCCGTGGTCCAGGCCGTCACTTCGTCCGAAGAGCTTTCCCAGGCGAAGTTCAGCATGATGATGAACGCCAGCACAACGATGAGCGCGGGGACCAGAGCCACGAGCGCGGTCGGCACCGAGATGCTACCCGTGATCAGGTCGGTCTTCTTCGCGATCGGGATGAACTCGACGGGCGGTCCCTCTTCGGTACTTGCCATGTCATCAAAGCCCACGTTGTGACTGTCGCAATCGTGGTCGGTATCCACGATACTCAACCTGTCGACATCGAACGGTTCAGGGACGACTACGCGGATGAGCGCAGTCAGACTCCGCCGAACTCCAGACACCCTGCTAACCGCTGACTGACGAGTCACCGAGACCTCCGTGAAGCATGGTGGCGAGTAACTCTTTGACTACGCCAAAAAAGCCGCTTCCTGTCAAGCTCTAAACCGCAAAAACTGTAAATTTAAGCAGTAAAAAGGGCTGATATGAGCAAAGCTCAACATCAGCCCTGGGAAGTAGATCCTCTGATCTTACTCTATCTTCCGCCTGCCTTGGACGCGACCGGCGTCATGACCCGCGCCAGGCGAGGCGGAATCTGCTTCAAGATCCAAACCCCCACCTCGTCCAAGCTCGTCGTCTCGTCAGCGGCTCGGAGCTGAGTGAAGGCCTCGAGGTTGGACTTGGCCAGCAGACAGATCGCCGACACAGAGAAGGCTCCCCCCGCCGTCCAGTAATTGAGCTCGTTCAGTGCAGGGATCCCCTTCCCCAGATACGCGTCGAAGCTAGAACTGTACGCAAGCACCCCTGGCGCCTGGAGTACAGCCATCACCTGAACAACGAAGCAGAGCGCCCCGAACAGCGCGATGATCACGCCATGCGTGCCCAAGGCGTGGATGCGAGCACGCACAGGAATGTACCTCGTGACTACCTTGTGGCGCATCTCCGCAACCCGCTGGCCGACAAAGCTCATGGCCTCTGCCTCGTTCGTGCCGTCAGGCCCAGCCAAACGCACGGCCGTGGCCAACACGTAATCAATCTCCTCGTGCTTGCCGCGCTTCATCAGGTACGGCTGGAAGGAGGGGATCTGGACACACGCCTCCACCAGCCTAACAAGCACGTAGACCACGAAGGCCCAGAACATCAGATTCAGTGCCGTCACCACCGACTCGGTCACGGCCAAGGTAACCATGCCGGCAGCCAGGAGGGCCACAAGGGCGAACAGCAGTCTCGAAACAGACATCGTCATGACGAGCATCCCTCCAAAAGAATGGGCTAGGTTAGTGACCTGTCTCACTTTCGAGGTAATCATTATGGCCTTAACTTGTCAAAGTTAGCTGTGACCTTCCCTCGCGTTGTATACAGTCGTGACCTTGTGTCACACTGTCGTCCAACGTATGAACATCCACAAAAAGACACGGCTCACGCCATTTCAACGCAAAGAAATCTTTACAGACCGTCATAA
>Ga0163151_10002418_pt1 | contig 28903 bp, 36 predicted proteins | sample OliLakLV19MP5IB2_FD_145596 | JGI IMG/M metagenome (GOLD analysis project Ga0163151, IMG submission 145596) | Freshwater microbial mat bacterial communities from Lake Vanda, McMurdo Dry Valleys, Antarctica - Oligotrophic Lake LV.19.MP5.IB-2 | ecosystem: Environmental > Aquatic > Freshwater >...
ATGTTACATATCTTAAAAAGTCTGGAATATTTTTCTGATGCTGATCCAGATCCAGAACCGGTATATATAAACCCAATTTCTTGGCTGGAAGCTAAACAACATATAAAAAATGTTGTAGAAAAATATATAGAATCTCAAAAAAACTAACTTTTTATGTATATTTTTGATTCTAATTATTTTTTGATTTGACTAGAAGCCAATCGAAGTAATACTTCCCTGGCCGTGAAGGGTGATTTAGTGATGACGAGCGAAGTATTATTTGCAAAAACATACATCATGACTACGTCTTTATTTTCTCCGTACAAGATACGTGCGTTTTTGTTTTCTATAATGCCATTTTCGAAGTCCTTGGTCAGTAAATACTCCGTTTCACTTGAAAGATTTATACCAAAGAATCTATACAAGTCAGTAAACATTTTTTGTTCCCAGGCACGCATGTTATTGAAAACATCCGATAGTGAACTAATTTTTATTAATATGAAAAATTCATTATTATTGACACCTAGCAAAAAGTCGTCACTCACAAAAAGCCCACCTCCCTCGATAGATTCTGGGATCACGAAGGCGCCTTTGGTAAGCTCTATAAACCGTCTCAGTCCAACCAACTTTTTATTTTCTGTTAAGTAAATTCCTTCCACCTCGGAAGCTTTCAGGCTGGATGCATCAAATGCATTGTAAACAGCTTCGATGATTTTATCTTTATTTAAACCAGAGACTTCTATGTAAGTAGTTTTATCATTGAAGATAAGTGGAGTAAAAGGCTTTTCGACAAAGACAGTTTCCGAACTCTTTTTAAGTGTCGATATTACTACGATAGCCATGGTCGCGAGTATGAGTAAACTACCCATCACTATGAAGAACTTGTTCTCCTTAGATCCAGAAGATGTTTTTAATTTCTCTATTTCGTTCACCTCATCCTGCTCTATAATTTTTTTTATTAGGCCTTCTCTATTGTCTCCAATAACCTCAGCCATATCTTCAGCGTAGGTTTTTACCAATTTTACATTTGTTTTATTAGAAACAATTTTTTCGTTATTTTTTTGTTCTTGTTCCATTTTTTTACAATGTAGAATTCTTTGGGGCAAAGAAATTTTTGTCTGCTTCACGAATAGATAGACTGATCTTGCCTCGTTCAGTATCTACCTTGATGACTTTGACTGGCACTATCATGCCTTCTTTTATTATATCGCTAACTCGTTCGATACGGAATGGCGCTATCTCAGATATGTGGACCATGCCATCGGTCGAAGCATTTAGTCGTACAAATGCTCCAAAGTCGGCTATCTTTACCACCTCTCCTTTTAGCATATCACCCACCAAAAATTCATGAGTCATGTCTTCGATTATTTCTTTGGCTTTTTGTGGGGCATCTGCACGACCTGTAAGAAATACTGTGCCGTCATCTTCGATAGTTATTTCAGCGCCTGTGTTCTCTTTTATTTCTTTTATTGTCTTACCCCCACCACCGATCACTAGCCCGATCTTGTTTGGATTTATCTTCATCATTAAAATCTTTGGCGCACTGGCCGCAATTTCTTTTCGTGGAGCACTGATTTCTTTTTCAATTTCATTTAGTATTGTGATGCGAGCATCTTTGGCTTGTTTCATCGCTTCACCGAGTATTTTTATCGGTACTCCATCTACTTTTACATCGAGCTGGATAGCAGTGACTCCATCTCTGGTGCCGGCTACTTTGAAATCCATATCTCCATGATGATCTTCTGGGCCTTGAATGTCTGTGAGAATTTTGTATTTTAATTCTTCTTTTTCACTTTCTATCATTAACCCCATAGCTATACCAGCCACAGGCGCTTTGATCGGTACTCCACCATCGAGTAGTGCGAGTGTCGATGCGCAGATAGAAGCTTGAGAAGTAGAACCATTTGACGCCATAGATTCAGAGACGATGCGAATCGTGTAAGGAAATTCTTCCACAGGTGGCAGCACCATGGCTAGAGCTTTTTCTGCTAGTGCGCCGTGACCTACTTCTCGACGATTTGTAAAACCTGCACGACCTGTCTCACCTCCAGAATACGGAGGAAAATTGTAGTGGTGCATAAATCGGAGTTCTTTTTTTTCACGCATGCCGTCTACCATATGTCTGTCTTCTGGTCCGCCAAGCGTAAGTACTGATAGTACGTGTGTGCCACCGCGGTAGAAAATTCCTGAACCATGTAAAACATTTGAAATACCTCCAGCCTGGGCAAACAGTGAGCGGACTTCATCCATCTTTCGTCCATCGGCGCGTTTGTTTTCTTTGATAGCTTTCTCGTGGAGCATGTCATTTTCTGCGTCATCAAACAAACCATCCTCCAAAGCAAAATCTTTACGATCGGGATATTTTTCAGCCACCATATTATTCCAAGCAGTATGCAATTCGTCTATCTCTTTTTTCCCGGGCTCTGCAAAAATAGCTGCTTCCATTTTCGGTAAAATGTTCTCTTTAAAAAGCGCTACTGACTCTGAGGCTACCTCTTCTTTTGGTATTACTCTCTTTTCTTTACCTATTTCACTAACGATTTTCTTTTGGAAATTTTCCAGTTTAGTTATTTCGATACTTGCTTGCTCGAGGGTATTTTCAAGTTCGTCTTCTTTGACCTGCCGTGCTGATGCTTCGATCATGTTTATGTTGCCATCTTTTCCGCAGACAGTCAGGTCGTATTTGTATTCTACATCTTCACGGCGCAGGCTCGATACTGCATTTACTACAAGATTGTCATCGAGATATTTACCGATACGAACTGCTCCCACAGGACCATTCCAGGGAATATTGGAAACAGAAAGCGCTAGTGAAGCTGCATTTACAGCCATGGTTACAGAATCATTGTCGTCGAGTGAAATGACGGTGACGATGACCTGCACTGCATGGCGGATGGATTGGTCAAAAAGTGGGCGTAATGTGCGGTCTATCACACGACTAGCTAGGATCGCCTCCTCGGATGGTTTACCTTCACGCTTTACAAATTTTGAACCAGATATTTTTCCAGCCGCGTAAAATCTTTCCACATAGTCCACTGTCAAATTGAAAAAGCCCAAGCCGTGTTGCTTGTCTTTGGACATGCACACTGTAGCGAGGACTATGGTTTCACCATATTTGAGCATCACTGAACCATGAGCCTGCTCTGCTAAATCAGTAAAAATAGCGGTTAAAGTTTTTCCACCGATTTCTAAACTATATTCTTTCTTTTGCATATGATTTTGCGAAATCATGCCGCGCAATCGTCAATTAAAGCGCGGAGTCCTTCGAAGTTCCCCTTCAGACTAAAGTATTGTTCTCGATTAACTAGAATTAGAACAAAACTGCATGTCTGAAGGCAAACGGATTAACTACTTGATAATAATTTTATCCTAACATTTTACGATTAAAATACAAGGTCTTAAAAGAGTTCTGAGTGACTGCCAATATTGAATAAAATCAATACTAGTTTTTGTTTTTCAATTCTATATACAAGTAAAATATTTCCACGTATATGACATTCTCGATAATCGTCATATTCCCCATGAAGTGCGTGATCTTGGTATACAGGATCAAGTTTGGCGCCGGAACAAAGAAGATCAATAACTATATTCAATTCTTTCTCGTTAAATTTTCCCGAGTGGTTTAATTTCCTAAAAGCTTTTTCGTATTGCTTTGTTGGATACGGTATATACATTTTACTTTTCCCTGCGCATAATATTCGCGTGCATTTCTCCTGCATTCTTGTAACCCTTGCCATGCTTAATTACCCATTCATATTCTTTATCCCAACTTTTTCTGATTGCCCGAGTCTTAGTGGTACTGGGCACGAAAGGCATGCAGTTATCTACTGATACCTGATGTAAAAACATCTTTATCCCAGAGGACATATCAATTCCCATACCCTTGAATGCTTTCTGAGCTTTGGTTTTAATTTTGCTATCTATGCGAATTTGTATAGTTGTGTCTGTACTCATACAAGGAGTATAAACTCATGTAGTGACAATGTCAATACAGCACTTTATCTTACCCCGATCAGGTATTTCTTTGGGTTGCTTGATAGGTCTACAAATTCATCTACTGCTTCGCGGAGTTTTCCAGATGTTGATTTACCAAATGAAACCACCTCCACTTGCACACCACTAGTTTGCAGATATTCTACGAGGGGTACAAAGTCTCCATCGCCAGAAACTATGATGACTGAATCCAAGCGAGGTGACATTTTGATAGCGTCTACAGCAAGCCCCACATCCCAGTCAGCCTTTTTTGCGCCGCCGGCAAATATTTGCAAATCTTTTGTTTTAGTTTCAATACCGAGTTTTTCTAATGCTTCGAAAAAGTTTTTCTCATCCCCTGCTTCGGTGGTGATGACGTAGGCCACAGCGCGTACGAGCTTGCGTCCGGCGACGGCGTCTTTCAAAACCGCGCCAAAATTTACCCGTGCATTATATAAGTTGCGAGCGGAGTGATATAGATTTTGAGTATCGATAAAAACACCGACTCTCTGTTCTTTGTGTTTGATTACTGTCATGTGTGTATTATATCAGAAATTAGAAAAAATTAGGCAAGATCCATTTTCTTTACTAGAGCATTATAGCGAGTCTTATTTTTTCGTTCCAAATATTTTAGGTGAGTACGTCTATCTGCAACCATCTTGATAAGACCACGACGAGAGTGATTGTCCTTTTTGTGTTTCTTTAAATGTTTTGCCAATTCGTCAATTTGAGTAGATAAAACAGCCACCTGTACCTCAGGAGAGCCTGTATCTTTATCGTGTATTTGATTTTTCTTTATAACTGTCTGTTTTTTCTTTGTAGCTAACATATGCGCATATACTAGCATAAAACAGCAAAAATTGCAATAGTTGTACTCGGTTAGTATATAATTGACCTATTTTAAACTAAAGCATATAATACTATTATTACTATAATAAATCTTTAAGATGTATGCCATCAGATTCATTTGATCCATTAGAAAAAATTGAAAACAATACAGAATTTTTGATTCTAGATAAGAAACAAGTTTTGCAAAAGCTGATTGAGAAAATTAAGACAAAGCTCGAAGCATTAGTTGAATCCCGCGACAAAGCACGCGAAATGGCAGAAGATTCACCAGGAGCCAATCAATCACATTCAGACACAAGTAAATTCCAACTTTCAAATGTTCAGCTTGGGTTAGAATCTTTAAGAATTGATACTAAAAGAACTATAGTGCAGCTAGAGCAAATGCCAATAAATGTTTCCGATAAAGTTAGACTAGGCGCCATGTTTACAATCCATGAAATTTCTGGTGAATCAAAAGATAGGACTTATTTTCTTGTTCCAGCTGGTGGCGGGGAAATAATAACCATGGGAGATATAAATATTACTGCGATTACTCCAGGAACACCGATTGCAAAAATTTGTTTACAAAAAGAAGATTACGATACTGTTGTGTTTCAGGATAAAGAATTTAAAATAATAAATGTTAGTTAAAAAAGATTACAAATACTACGTGGAGTGTTTTATTCCATTATTTTCTTAATATACCTCGCAGCACAGATCTTTTCCCAGTATTTACATTTTTTACATCATATTGTTTATAGACTTCTATAAATCCTTCATTTTCAAAAAATTCTATATATTTATCTTTTAAGACTAGCAACATAGGTGCATTTTCTTTTGTTTGAAATCTGTCGTCCCCTAGAGCTATCAAAGAATCGTCAATATAATCTGAGGTAAAAACATTGTAAACAAAAATTCCACCACTTTTTAGAGATTTATAAATTTTTTTTATGGATTCAGAAATAGAAGTGATAGATTGGTTTTGATGCAAGACACCTATGCATAAAATTATATCAAAATTATTATCACCAATATTTAAACTTGAAATATCTTGTAAAATGGAGTTACTTACTTGTAAGTTTAAATTATGGTTTATTAAAAGATTAATCGTAGTGTCTAGCATTATTTGGTAGTGATCTAAAATTTGTACATTAAAATGGTGCTTTGCCAGAACTAAGCTATTTCTTCCGCCACCACAACCGATGTCTAAGGCATTTTTACCAGAAGATTTTATTTCTAAAATCCCTTTTTCCACTAAAATATCTGCTCCCTTATCCCCAAAGAATTTAGCCGTTGATTCTAATTCCCAATAATTCTTATTCATAAATGACCTTATATCCACCATTATAGCATTTTGTTTCAAAGATATTTAAATTATTTTTTTTAAAAATTTTTCTTACTTCTTCTTTATTTTTTGTAATTGCGAAAAATCCTGGACCGACAGAAGACAATGCCAAAACGTCTGCTAAATTACTTTCTTTTATTATTCTTAAGGAATCTCCCAATTCAACTAGTCCATCATAACAAAATGAACAATTTTTAATACTACCCATTTTAAATCTATAATCATAAATTAATTCTCCAACCGCGACTAGCTTTCCTAATTTAATTTCTGGTAAGCATTCATGTAACATTCTATAAGAAATTTCTTTTGCATAAAGATCTCCAGTATTATTAAAATTTTTAAAATTATTGGATTCTATTTGCATTAAGTTGCGTGAATCTTTAGGGATATAATCATTAGGAACACCAAAAAGCACATCATATTCTTCACTGATACTCATTGTTTCGATAACAATGCTATTACCAGCAATAATAATCATCCCATTACCAAATAGGCCAGCAGCAGCGGAACCCCCTATGCTCTGAACTGGGAAAACATACTTAATGTCTTCATCTATTTCTTCAACATGATTTTGAACTATATATTTTATTAAGCTTACTTTTTGTATTGGATTACCGAAAATTTCATTTATTGCACAACATACACCCGCAATAGTTGCACTGCTTGAGCCAAGTCCACAATGTTTTATATTGATTTCATCAATATATTCAATATTCATTCCCACTTCGAACTTTAAAGCATCTTTCATTAAAAAATAGGCATGCTTGATTAAAGATTCTCTATATCCAACACCTGAAATATTTAAGTCATTCTTTATATCTGTAATTTCTATTTTAATAGATCTAAACATTGCTACTGTAAAATTTATTTGCCCAGCAGTATAAATATGATTTTCGTTTAATTCTATTTTTGCAGGATCAAGCACCATCGATTCTAATCTTGTGGGATATAAAAGTTTAATTTTTCTACTATTAAAACTTAACTTTTTATCTAAAACAGTTTTATTGAAAACTGTACCAATTGGATATTTTTTTAGTTTGACTTTCATTAGTAATTTAATAATTAGCTTCTTAATATGATTCAATTCACTTTAATTTTTGTCTCAATTGTATTTTCTTGTATTTTGTATTTTAATTTATCTTTTAGTAGTATTATTGTTTGATCAACTAATTTTTCGCGCGTAGAATCATTAGTAATTCTAAAATCAGCAATTGATTGTAAATCCCCTAGGCCCATTTTTCTGTCTTTATCTAAAATTTCCTAAAATTGTTCGGCTGTAATATCCAACCTCTCCCTTTTTTTATATCGCTCATATAATATGTCGAAAGGAGCATCTAGAAAAATAATCGTATTATTTCTGTCTCCAAACTGTTCAACGTGCTTTGAAATGTACTTCACACCAGAAATTGAACGACTACCTATGATTATATAATCAATTGGTCGATTTATTCTCATGCTCGTTTTCTCTATAATATCTTGAATTGCTTTAACAAGAAGTTCGTCAGTGAAATTACTACCAAATTGTTTTTCGCCACCTTGAATCCATTCAGAAAATGGCTCTTTACTACCAGACTTTTCATAAACAGTGCGTAGCACTGGACCAAGGTCGATTCTTATAAAATTAAATTTAGAAATTGAATTTGCCAAATATGTTTTCCCTGTGGCATGAGCTCCAACAATAAAAATCATATATTTTTCTTAATATAATCAGCGATTTGTTGATAATTCTTATTCCACATATTCACTCTCTCTTGTTCTGGATATTCAGCAAATGTTCGAAAACTGTCTTTTAACATCAATATCTTAGCCCAGCCTGTCTGTAATTCCCCTCTTTCTTCTTTTGAAATAGTAATCGGCACCTGATATACAAATTCTTTAAAAGACCCGTCAGGTTTTGCAAACACAGCCGCAACCTCAAAATATCCATCTCGATCATCATAATTTTTTAACCACTCAAGTAACATACTGGCTGATACTTTTTTTTCAAAATAACTGGCATAAGGCCCTGGGAATTTTAATGCGTTGATGTAAAGACTGTGATCTTCTCGAATAGCTGGTGCGTTTAATATTTTTGCTGCTTCTACTGCAGTAAATCTTGCAATTTCTAAGCTGGTTTCTGCCTGAATTTCAGGATAATCCTTATCAACTAAATTTAACATTATCTCATATTGAGAGAAAACAGAATTAGCAGCTAAAAGTTTTCCAGGGTTTCTTGTGACTAAATATATTTTCATACTATTTACGAGTTCATTTCAATTAATTTTTTGCTTATTATATTTTTATATAAAGTTATATTTTCTAATAAAAAATGTAGAATTGCAACATCATAACCGCCACTACCGACTGAACCTTCTGGCCGAATTCTCATATTATCTTCAGCAATTTTTAGATGTGGTTTACGAAATTTTTCAATAAAAGACAATAAATCATAGATAGATTGCAAGGATTTTTTTATTATTTCTAATCTTCCTTTATCATCCATATTAATTTTCTCCAATACCTTTAAAGCGCGTTGTATTAAAGGTTGTTGTTTCGAAAAAAGTTCGGCTTTTTCGCGTAAAAAGATTGGTTGATATTGGATATTCTCATCAAAATATTTTTTATACATTTCATTTTCTACTCCAGAACCCCATAATAATTGGTCGATCAAAACTATGGGCATTTGTGCCCCACCCGAGGCTTGATACACTTTACCACCAATTTTTTTAGGTTCAAAAAAAGGCCGCAATTGCATAGTAAATAATTCAGGTGTAATATTTCTTCTTACCGCAACAATTGCACTTATCATTTCTTCAAAAGATTTTTGTGCTGACTTAACTTTCTCACTAAACATAATATCATCCAAAGATAAGTCAGTTAATTCTTCAAGGGCTTTAATCGCAGACGGAAGATTAATCATGCCATTTCTAAAACTTTCTATAAATAATCTTTCTTCTTTTAATCCTGTAAACGTACGCATCCTCGCATCTGTGGGGTTTCTAGTACCATATGAAAAAACCGTGTCCGTTGGAACTTCTTGTGTTTTTTGAGATAAAATAATAAGAGCTTTTTCAATTTTAGAATTTTTACCTAAATTGTAACCATTTTTACGTAGTGATGAAAATAACATGTTTAGATCCCGAACCGCGGCCAGTGATTCTTCTAAACTAAACCTTTTTAATCTTTCTGGACTTAAATCTAGTGAATTGATTACACTCATTATTTTTTCTATATCTCCTTTCTCATTAACCTTTGGTAAAAAATTTACTAAAAAGTTATCAAGTAAAAGAGGGTCTAATCTCTTAACCCTTTCATCAATTTCAAGCATCTTTTCATAACCTGATTCTTTGACTTGAGGTGTAAATCTATCTATACTCATAACATATATTATATCATTAAGTTGCCAAGGAAGCACAAAATATTTTGCAACGCATTTAACGTGCTACAATTGGCCTATGGCTTCTTTAAAGACTCTCAAAACTCAATTTTTGGAATACATTGAAATAGAAAAAGGACGAGCTCTCAACACTATCGAGAATTATGACCGATATCTTAGTCGTTTTCTTGGTTTTTTGAAAAAAGATAATCCATCAGATATTACTGACGACTCTGTTCGCGAGTTTCGCCTTTGGCTCAATCGGCAATCAAATTTACCGTGGAAAAGTATACGGGGAAATTCTGGTGTTGGTAAGATATTAGCAAGAAGCATTGACAGCGAAAAAACTTTATCCAAAAAAACTCAGAATTATTATCTGATAGCGCTCCGAGCTTTTTTAAAATACCTCGCCCGTCGCGAAGTAAAATCGCTACCAGCCGAAAGAATAGAGCTGGCCAAGGTTTCAGAACGCAGCCTTGACCTCATAACTAGCGAAGAACTTACTCGTTTATTAAATTCTCCAAATGGTAGTGATGTAAAATCTCTTCGTGATAAAGCTATACTCGAGCTTTTGTTTTCGACTGGACTTCGTGTGTCTGAGCTGTGTGCTCTGCCCCGAGATATGAATATAGATGCAGATGAACTTTCTATTCGAGGCAAGGGTGGCAAAGTTCGTGTGGTTTTTATTTCTCCGGAGGCTAGAAGAGCGGTGAAAAATTATTTAGAAAAAAGGACTGATATGGAAGACGCTCTTTTTGTGCGAGTAGATAGAGACTATAGTAAGAATAAAATTAATAAAAGAGAAATCAGAGAAAGAAGTGCGCTCAATCGCCACTCCATAGAGCGCATCGTGCGTGAGTATGCGGCCAAGTCTAGTATGTCTAAAAAAGTCACCCCGCACACTATCCGCCACTCTTTTGCGACTGGGTTACTCTCAAACGGTGCCGATATTCGCTCTGTGCAAGCCTTGCTTGGCCATGCGAGTATAGTCACCACACAAATATATACTCACGTCACCGACAAACACTTAAAAGAAATTCATAAAAAATATCATAGTCGGAAATAACTTTTAAACTTTATAACTATGAGAATTATATCTTGGAACGTAAATGGCATTAGAGCAGTTCACCGAAAAGGACTTTTCTTGCCTTTTATAAATAAGTACAAGCCAGACATACTTTGCCTGCAAGAAACCAAGGCTGAACAACATCAGAGCGAAGTAGACCTGTCAGATTATGCAGAATATTGGAATTCAGCTAGCAAAAAAGGATACAGTGGCACCGCTATTTTCACGCTGAAGTCTTTTGCAAAACCCCAAGGTGTCACCTTGGGGTTGCCAGATAAAATTGCTAAAAAATATAAACTAGCAGACAAATATGGCGATCCAAATACTGAAGGCCGAGTGATCACTGCGGAGTTCAAAGATTTTTATGTGGTTACGGTGTATACCCCAAATGCCAAGGACGATCTTTCTCGCATACCGCTTCGCTACAAAGGCTGGGACCCAGCATTTTTAGAATTTGTAAAAAGTTTGGAAAAGAAGAAGGCTGTAATATTTTGTGGAGACTTAAATGTAGCTCATACGCCGGACGACTTGGCCCGACCAAAAGAAAATGAAGGCGTGAAAGGTTTTACAAAAGAAGAACGCTCGGGTCTCGACAATGTAATAGGTGCAAATTTTGTGGATTCTTTCAGAATATTTACCAAAGGCAACGGGCATTATACTTGGTGGAGTCATTTTGCAAATTCCCGTGCGCGAAATGTCGGCTGGAGAATCGATTATATTTTTGTAAGTGAAAAATTAGCTAAAAAAGTAAAGTCCGCACAAATTTTACCTGAAGTTATGGGGTCGGACCACTGTCCTGTTGTTTTGGAAATTATGGTATAATTTCCAAATGTCTCATACAAGATTAGATCAGCTTTCCGACGGAATATTTGCGATAGTGATGACGATTCTAGTTTTCGAAATTAAAGTTCCAGAGATTTGGGGCGGCATAGACAATGCCGGTCTTTGGCTTGAGATTAAACACACTTTACCTCTTTTTTTGAGCTATATTTTAAGTTTTGCCCTCTTGTTCACTTATTGGCGAGCACATCATTTCTTTATTTCTGTTTATGCCAAAAATGTAGATTCACTACTTATAAACATAAATGCTTTGTTTTTTATGCTTGTTTCACTCATTCCTTTTTCCTCTCGATTACTCGGCTCATTTAGTGGTAATGAATTATCTATAATCATTTTTAGCGTACATGTTATTTTGATCGGACTTTCGCTGTACTGGATGCGCCGATACGTGCTCTATTCTCCACATATAAAGAATCCAGAAATTAGTAAGCGAGAAATTCGAGGAAGTACTATTCGCATACTTGTGCCAGTATTTTTTGCTATCGTTGCTATTCCTTTATCTTTCTGGAGCATAGAGGTTTCGCTTGGTTTATTTACTCTTTCAATCATCTTTAATCTCTCAAGTCTGAGTACTCGTGTTGTTGAAAATTTTATGAAGAAATTGCACCACTTCTTTTTTGGCGAAGACATCAAAGGCCACTTTGCGGATTAACGTTTAACTCCGTGCTTAGAATGAAGTTTCTCAACTTCCTGTTCCTCTAGCTCTTCTTTCTTCTCTTTGGCTCTATCCCCTAGTGTTTTCAGTTCAGAATCAGACAAAAGATCTAGTTTTTTTACTAAATCACTAAGCTTTTCAACGGTATTTTTAGAAGGGTCTTCTAGGACTTCCTCGAGTAGTGCATGTAAAATCCAACCCATACGAGGCCCGGGAGTGATGCTCATGTCCTTTATTAGATATTGACCATTTACTTTGAGTTGTCCGACAGAGATGGGGTCACGTAGGGCTTGCTCGATCATAGCAAAATATTTTCGCAATCGGTACGGTGCTTCTTTTTTCTTCATGCCTACTCTATCGCATTCCCTTACATTCATCAAAGTCCAAATGTTTTCCACACCAACTTTTGCGATGATGCGACGCACAGCAGAGAGCGTAATGAGTTCTGTATCTGAAAAAAACATATGATTGCGAACCATTTTTTCCACTAGCTCCATTTCTTTTTTAGGAAATTTTAATCTCGACATTATTTTTTCTGTCATGCGAGCCCCGATAACTTCGTGTCCATAAAAAGTATATTTTTTCTTACCTTTACCTTCGGCTAATCTTCTACTTCGGGGTTTTCCAATATCGTGCAAAAGTGCAGAAACCCTTATTTCAAAAGACCATTTTTTATCTGCGGCGTGTTGGCAGGCCATCAGTAAATGATTCCAAACATCGTAAATGTGTTCACCTAATTGCTCACAACCTATTCCCTCTTCAAGCTCTGGAATAATGTGTTTTAGTAGTCCAAATTTTTGCAACATTACAATTCCAGAAGCCGGATTTTCGGAATTAATTATTTTTATAAATTCATCACGAATTCTTTCTGGGGAAATTTTTTTTATAAGTTCAGAATTTTTTACAATACTAGTATAAATTTCTTGAGATAAAGAAAAATCTAATTGGCAAGAAAAACGAATGGCGCGGAGCATACGAAGTGCATCCTCATTAAATCTATCATCCCCACCCCCTACTGCCCGTAGTGCTTTGTCCTTTATGTCCTTTAAACCTTCAAACTGATCTACTAGCTGTCCTTTAGAATTAAGTGCTAGTGCATTTATTGTAAAATCACGTCTTTTTAGATCATCTTCTAGGTTCTCACTAAAATTTACTTCGTTTGGATGCCTAAAATCGTTATATTCTCCTTCGATCCGATAAGGAGTGACTTCTATTTGCATTGTTTCACCTGAAACATCATTATCTGCTGTTTCACGTGGAACGATAACCATTACAGTTCCGAAAGTATTTTCATATACAGTTTTTTCAAATAAGGCGATAATCTGCTCAGGTTTGGCATTTGTAGTTACATCCCAGTCTTTAGGCTCTTTACCTAAAATAAGATCCCTCACGCACCCTCCCACTAGGTACGCCTCAAAACCAGCCGTCTCTAGTGTCTGTGTTACATGTGAAACTTCTTTTGGGATTTTTGGTAGTAAGTTGTTTATATCTTTGTCCACCATTTTTGTGCGGTTAGGGAGAATCGAACTCCCGTCTCATCCTTGGCAAGGACGTGTTCTACCACTAAACCATAACCGCTAATTAACGTTTAATGATTCAATTATATATTAAAAAATAGATATTGCAATTTTATATTCAAGCCTTGTAAATTAAAGATAGTTTGATAATTCACAACAATGATGTATAATTAATATTAATGTTTTATGGTTTTTAATTGCACCCGTAGTGAAATGGATATCACAACAGTCTTCGGAACTGTCGTTGGGGGTTCGAATCCCTCCGGGTGCACAGAGCTAGGTGTCCTTTACAAGAATATCTCTTATCCACAAGGTTTTAATGAAATATGGGGATAACTGTGTTGGTAATGTTGATAAAGGACAACGAAGTATACTGTCTTTTAGGGGCGTTTTTCTTAAAAATACGTTGTAAAATAAGGATATTATCGTAAAAGACAGGTAAAATATTTGTAATGTTTCACGTGAAACCATGCCTAAAGTATTTACTTCAGAAAAACAAAAAATAGGGGAACTTGGTGAAACCGTAGCTGTGAAGTTTCTCATGAAACATGGATTTTCAATATTGGATCGAAATTATACCAAAAAGTGGGGAGAGATCGATATTGTTGCTGAAAAAAAGAAAAAACTCTATTTTATTGAGGTTAAGAGTGTTTCCCGTGAAACTTTGGATAATGTTTTACCCTCCGTCGCTAAACCTTTGGTGGGCAAGCATGAAATAGGTGATGACTATAGACCAGAAGAGAATATGCATCCATGGAAACTCAAACGTTTATCAAGGACCATCCAAACATATCTTTTATCCAAGAAAGTCGACGACGAAATTGAATGGCAAGTGGATTTGCTGGTTGTGTTTTTAGACTTAAAAAATAGAAAAGCTAAAGTAAAAGTAGTCAGTGATATCATTTTATGATATACTCGTCGAGTAGTTTTTAATTAAGAAAAGTGCAAATCGGGCTGTAGTATATCGGTTGTACAAGTGCTTTGGGAGCATTTAGGCTGGGTTCGACTCCCAGCAGCCCGAACGTAGTGAAGAGATGAGTGAGTAAATTTATTTACTCAGGTCTGGGAGGCGAAAGACTTTTCCATGCGAGCCAAGCGAGACGGAAAAGTACCTGGCTACGTAGTAGCCGACTCAGAGCAGCCCGAACGATAATGAACAAAAGTGCCTTCCATATTTTAAGAGTAGGAACAGCAATAACTTTTCTTTGGATAGGTATTTTAATTTTCCAAAGCCCAGAAGTCTGGGGGAGTTATATAGCACCCTGGATGGTGGAGCTGTTGCCTATGTCTGTAAAACATGTAATGATATCTACAGCTATTTTAGATATATGTATTGGTCTCTTCTTACTGATTGACACTTTTGTATTATGGGCAGCAATTATTGGGTCTGTGCATTTGTTTATAGTTTTAATCATAAGTGGAATTAATGAAGGTACAGTGAGGGATATAGCTATCATAGCAGGCACAACAGCGTTGGCAGTAGATTCATACAAGCGGGATTAGTTTAATGGTAAAACGTCAGTTTTCCAAACTGAGGTTGGGAGTTCGATTCTCCCATCCCGCACACACAAAAATAAAAGACCAGATTTGATTCTGGTCTTTTATTTTCTAATATTTTTAGAAAGGATTCTTACCTCCTAAAACTTCGAAGTGTAGATGAGGTCCAGTAGAGTGTCCAGTAGATCCGACGTAACCAATCACTGCTCCTTGTGAGACTTGGGCCCCAGGAGTGGTTCCCAGTTTAGACATATGGGCGTATAGAGTTTTTGTACCATTCGGGTGTTGAATAACTACATATATACCAAAGCCGCCGTTGTAGCCATTTCTAGCAATCAATACGACACCTCCAGCTGAAGCATGAATAGGAGTTCCGGTAGAAATTGCCCAATCTACACCCTTATGTCCAGGTTTAACACCTCGAGATTTGATGGCCTTTGGTACAGGATTTATGAAATAACCAGCTATACTTGAAACCTTCGAAACAACCTTACCAATAAGATTACCAGTCGAAGTTTTAGGTCTTACTTCTTTAAGTATATTTGCTCCTGGAACCATAAGTTGTTCGCCAATTACGAGTTTGTAGTTTATATCTAAATCATTTGCGCTCAAGATATTTTCTAGGTCGACTTTATATTTGGACGCTATACCCTTGAGTGTTTCGTCTTTTGCCACAGTGTGTTCTACGCCAGAAAAAGGTAAAATCAATAAAACGTCTCCTGTCTTCAATTTGTCGCCTTTTACCAGGTTATTGGCTGATAAGATGGTATCTGTAGATACTCCAAACAACTCAGCTACTATGGCTGCAGTGTCCCCAGTTCGAACTACGTATATTTCGATTTCTCCGTCAAAAGAAAATTCCTCACCACCTATTCCGCCGTCATAAGGTGTATTGGGGCGTAATGCACTATCCGAAACTATATCTATAGTGACATTATCATCAGATCGATCAGGTACAAATGAGGAATTAGGCTTTAATAAAGCCATATTTTGAGAATTATTGACGTATTCTGAGTAGTCTGTAGGCTTAGTTTGAGCTAGTACTTCGCCACCAAAGAAAGAAGATACTGAGGACATAATAGATGCTTCAGTCATAAATGGCACGAAAAATAACCCTAAAGAGAGGGAAATAGACAAAATAAAGCTTAAAATTTGAGATTTAGTTTCTATAAAACAAACAAGTTATCATGAGAGTTCCTATCCTAGTCTTACATTATAAGGCTAGAATCACAGGACGACCAAAATGTTCTGCAAACTAAGGGTTCTCACGATGGTTACTGTCGAGTCTGTTGATCAGTCAGTTAGTACTATGCTTCTCTATGGGGGTTACTTATAAGACTAACCAAAAATGACCCAAAAGTCAACCGACTGTGGATAACTCAGAACCAGTGCAATTCGGTTGGCTCTATGATTTATTTATGCTATATTTAGTAAATTATGTTGGATAAGAAAAAAATAAAAGAAAAATTGGAGCAAGAGCGAGATGTGCTATTGGAAGAATTGCGGGACATGGGGAACCTGAATCCTTCGACTGGTGAATGGGAGGCAACTCCAGAAGAACAAGACGTGCCAGAAACAGACCAGAACGATATGGCTGATCGATTTGAAAATTTTGAGGCTCGCAGTTCTATGATGAAGGCATTGGTACCACGACTAGCAGATGTATTGAGGGCTCTCAAAGATCTCAACCGGGAATCTTTCGGTAGATGTATGGTCTGTAAAAAAGATATTGAACGTGCTCGCTTGGAAGCAAATCCTGCAGCTCGAACCTGCAAGGAACACATGGAAGCCTAATCTAATAAATCATTATGTCTTTTGCTAAAGTCTACTCTGCCCAAGTCAATCTACTTTCGGGAGCTATCGTAACGATCGAAGTTGATCTTTCTCGCGGGCTGCATGCTTTCAACGTGGTTGGATTGCCAGATAAGGCAGTGGATGAGTCCAAAGACAGAGTAAGCGGCGCTATAAAAAACTCTGGATATAAATCTCCTAAAGCTCAAAATCAAAAAATAACTGTTTCGCTTTCACCGGCTGATCTTAAAAAAGAAGGGCCATTTTTTGATCTAGGTATCGCCATGTCGTACATGTTGGCCTCTGGCGAGATTAAATTTAATTCTGAAAAAAAGATTTTTCTGGGAGAGCTCGGACTCGATGGTACATTACGGAGGATACGAGGTGCTTTGCCACTAGCCCAAGAGGCCAAGAAAAAAGGTTTTGAAGAAATATATTTACCACAAGAGAATGCAGAAGAAGCAGCATTGGTAGACGGTATAAGAGTTTTTGGAGCTAGAAATTTTAGAGAAGTGATTGAACATGTGGATGAAACAAATTTAAGGACCGTCCTGACAGAAGCTCCAAAGGACGGTCCTTTGCATAAAAAACTTACAGCTCAGCCAAAAACTAAAATAAATTACAAAAGAGAAACAAAGGGTGGGGACTTTTCTGATGTTCGGGGACAAGAAGGTGCAAAGCGTGGGCTAGAGATCGCCGCTGCCGGCGGACACAATATCGCCATGTACGGACCACCAGGTACAGGGAAGACGATGCTTGCTCGAGTGTTCTCTGGGCTACTACCAGATTTAAGTACCGAAGAAGTTTTGGAAATTACTGGGATTCATTCTGTAGCTGGAGCGACTCAAGGTGAACTCGTTTGTTTCTCACCATTTCGTGCGCCACACCATACTTCATCTTATGTATCGCTGATCGGTGGGGGAACGTACCCAAAGCCTGGGGAGGTGACGCTCGCCCATCGCGGAGTTCTTTTCTTGGATGAATTTCCAGAATTTGAAAAAAGAGTTATTGAGTCGCTTCGCCAGCCACTCGAAGACAATATTGTTTCAATTTCTCGAGCTAAAGGTTCCGCAATTTTTCCTTCAAATTTTATTTTAGTAGCGGCGATGAATCCTTGTCCGTGTGGTAATGTCGGTTCAAAGACTAAGGCTTGCATCTGTAGACCATCAGATTTAGATCGATACAAAAGAAAACTGTCAGGACCGATAATGGATCGGATAGATTTATGGGTATCAGTTGGGAATGTGGATTATAAAAAATTAGGCGAAGAAGGAGAGGGTCTAAGTGGTGAAACAAGTGAAAAAATAAAAGAGCGAGTGAGAGTGGCCCGTGAAATTCAAACAGATAGATTTCAAAAACTAGAAAGAAGTATCAAGACGAATAGCGAGATGAATGTGAAAGATCTATCTAGTATCGTGAAGCTAGAAAAATCTGTGCGAGATTTACTGGACGATAGTGCTGAGAGACTGACTCTTTCTGCCAGAGGCTATCACCGGGTCATAAAAATAGCTCGTACTATAGCTGATCTAGAGAATTCCGCAGAAGTTAAAGCTAATCATATCTTGGAAGCTATACAATATCGGCCCAAGGTGAATTAATAGTCTTTTTGAGTTATCCACAGCTTGGCAGTTGACAAGTGAACGCTCGTTCACTTATACTACATACATGCCTGTCGAGGCAATTAGTAGAGTTAACTTCGCTTCATACCACTATTGATTGGTCAGAGCGACAAATTATGAGCCACACACAATATTTAAAAATGTTAGATCGTGAGATACAGAGGATAAATAAAAAGATCGATGTAAAAATTTTCCAAGGTCAGGATTATCGAAAAGAGGCGAGAGACCACAGACTGCTTTTGCAAAAAGTTCGCTTTCATACACGCAAAGGTATGATGAGCAGATTTTTCAATTTGTTTTTCCGAAAAGATATTTTTAAGAGTCATTTAAAGGGCCACAGCTATGCGTAGTCCATATCAAGAAAAACTAGAATCATTTTATAGTAAAGAAAATCGAATGCCTACGTATTCTGAGATGATGAAGCTCTTTGGATTCAAGTCTAAGAATGCAGTGTTTAAAGTCGTCGAGAAGTTGATGGAGGCGGGGATGGTGGCCAAGGATCATTTAGGTAGACTAATACCTACAGATTCTTTTGGAGAAGTGCCTATGCTCGGACTAGTGACTGCAGGTTTGCCAGCTACTGTGGAAGAAGAAATGGTAGAAACTGTGTCGCTCGATGGATTGCTCCTAAAAAACAAAGCAATAACTTATATGTTGGAAGTCGATGGTGATTCGATGATAGATGCACACATAGAAAAAGGAGATATGGTGCTGGTGGAAAAAGCAAACACAGCAAAAGATATGCAAATAGTAATAGCTGAAGTGGATGGAGAATATACTATGAAATATTTTCGCAAAGAGGGCAGTAAGGCTTGGCTCGAGCCAGCTAATGAAAATTACTCACCAATTTATCCTGAGCATAGTTTAAATGTGATTGCTGTGCTTAAGGCAGTAATTAGAAAGTATTAAATACATATTTAAAAAACAAAAACACCCGAAGGGGTGTTTTTGTGCTTAATCTCGAGATTAAAACTAGGCAACCATATCCTTCAGACCTTTTGCAGGTCGGAATTTAGGAACTTTCTTTGCAGCTACTTTGACTTGCTCTCCAGTCTTTGGATTGCGAGCCATGCGAGCTGCTCTTTGCTTGACTGAGAAGATTCCAAAGCCAGCTATTGATACTTCGCCCCCTTTCTTTAAAGTAGAAACGATTGCATCAAATAGTCCATCTACGACTTCTTCGGCTTGTACTTTTGTACCTCCTAGTTTTCTATGTACCCATTCAGCCAATGCTTGTTTATTCATATTTTTTTTCTAGTTATTTTTATAATCTCTCGACCCATTTTATCATACGATTATCTACTATACATTATATAACAAGGTTTTTTTGATGCAAGTAGTACAAAGCCCACTGTTTTTTATCTAGCGTATTCAATGATTCTAGTTTCTCGTATCATTGTAACTTTGATTTCACCTGGATATTTGAGTTCTTGTTCGATTTTTATAGCTACATCACGAGCCATGAGCTTGGCCTCAGCGTCGGAAATCTTTTCTGGAGTTACAAAGATGCGAATTTCACGGCCAGCTTGCAATGCATAAGACTTTTCGACAGCAGGGAAGGCATTTACTAGTGCTTCCAGCTCTTGCAGACGTTTTAAGTAGTTTTCTACTGAGTCTCGACGAGCACCTGGGCGTCCACCAGAGATAGCGTCGGCAGTCTGCACGATGATGGATTCGATTGTCTCATATGGGTAATCCTCATGGTGGGATTTCATAGCTGTGATGATTCTTTCATCAGCACCAAATTTCTGCAAAATTCTCATACCGATTTCCACGTGCGTGCCTTGTACTTCGTGGTCCAGGGCTTTACCTATATCGTGCACGAGGGCACCTGCTTTGGCTATAGCTACGTCGGCTCCGAGTTCTTCGGCAATCATTCCAGCTATGTGGGCCATCTCGATAGAGTGCTGAAGCACGTTTTGTCCATAACTTGTACGGAAGTACAAACGTCCGATGATAGCTACGATTCGAGGATCGAAGTTGAAGATTCCACATTCATACACGGCTTGTTCTCCTTTTTCTTTGATAATTTTATTTATTTCTTCTTTTGCTTTATCCACCAGTTCTTCGATTTTGGCTGGCTGGATGCGTCCATCTAGGATTAGGTTTTCAAGTGCTACACGAGCCACTTGTCTCCTTATAGGGTCGAAAGAAGAAATCACTATGGATCCTGGAGTGTCGTCTACGATAAGTTCTACTCCAGCCGCTCGTTCAAAAGCTCTTATATTTCTACCTTCTTTACCGATGATTTTACCCTTGATTTCATTGTTTGGAATGGAAACGATAGTGGTCATGAGCTCAGATGCAGTGCTTGCCGCAAGTCTTTGTATCGAAGTAGCCAAAATATCTCGAGCTCTGTTTTCTAGTTTTTCTTCGTTACTATTTTCCAATTTTTGTATCTTGATCAAGATATCTTCCTCATACCTTCGTTCGACATCTTTGAGTAATTCGTCTTTGGCTTCAGATTCTGAAAGTCTAGCCACGCGCTCTAGAGCCGCTATTTTTTCTGCTTCCATTTTACCTATTTTTTCTTGAGCTCTTTTTACTTCTTCTATTCTCTCTTTTATATTTTCGACTTCTTTATTTACTTCGACTTGCCTAGCATCCAAAAACTCATCTTTTTTGATAAGTCTTTTTTCGGTCTCTTTAAACTCTAGCACCTTCCTTCTTTCTTCTTCTCGAGCAGCAGTCAGTTGTTCTTCCGACTTTTTTTTAGCTTCATCGAGTATTCTTTGAGACTCTTCTTTGGCACCCACCATCATCTGCTTTATGTCTATCTCGATTGACCGACGCTTGCCGAGAGCTACTATGAAACGCAAGTAGTATCCAACCAAAATGCCCAAGAGTAGTACTCCGGCGCCTATCAGAACTATTGTTAATGTTATATTCATAAGCTTTTTGCAAGCTTAGAGAACGTGCCACTATATCCGCGGTGTGATTTCCCTAGAAATGAAGACTGAAATTTTTATTTGTAAATTCTCTCCTATACTTTTTATTTTAGACTTCATAATATATGGTATATTCCTCTAAACTTGACGTTAGTTACACTAAATAATTTTTTAAATCAACTTATTCAGTATAACAAATCATTGGGATTTTGTCTATCCCTAAAAAATAGGCGAAGTAGCCTTGAACCTAAGTTTTTTTCTCGACTGAGACTTTTGACTTGGTGACTATCTCGTCGATGATGCCGTATTTTTTTGCTTCAACTGCATCCATAAAGAAGTCGCGTTCTACGTCTTTTTCTATTTGCTCGACAGATTTTCCCGTATTTTTTGCTAAAAGTTTATTTAAATTGTCTCTTGTCTTTAAGATATGTTTGGCAGTGATGGCTATATCCGTGGCTTGTCCTTCTACACCACCTAGAGGTTGGTGAATCATTACTTCAGCATTGGGCAATATAAAACGTTTGCCACCCTTACCAGAGGATAGGACAATAGCTGCGCCAGAAGCTGCCATACCTACACAAAAAGTAGCTACGTCTGGGCGCACATGATTCATGGTGTCTACGATAGCCATAGTGGCAGTCACTGACCCACCAGGGGAGTTTAGGTAAAGATGAATGTCTTTCTTTGCGTCTTCAGATTCGAGAAATAGAAGCTGGGCGATGATAATATTTGCGGTATGGTCATCTATAGGTCCAGCTAAAAAGATGATGCGTTCACGCAAAAGCCGTGAGTATATGTCATAAGCTCTCTCGCCAAATTGTGATTTTTCTATAACTGTCGGTATTAACATGGGTTCATTGTATTCTTTTTTTAGAATTTTTTCAAGAAGAAGAATTGTGCGACATCCGATGTAGCACAATCATTTTTTATTTGTTAATATGTAAGAATGAAAAGATATAAAATAGCACCAGATGAATATATACATGTTTACAATAGGGGAGCATTAAAACAACCTATATTTTTTAATGATCGGGATAAAAAACGTTTTCTTTTTTTAATTTTACTTTTACAATCTCCTATTGAACTAAGAAACACTGACCGCATGTTTAAAGAATTTATTCAGAACCCAGAGTCTTATATTCACAATCAATCTATAAATCTAAAAGATAGATACGTTGAACTTACTGCATTTTGCTTGATGCAAAATCATTTCCACTTACTTGTCCATGAAATAAAAGAAGGTGGTATCGCTAAATACATGCAAAGAGTTCAAAATGCTTATACTAAATATATTAATATCAAGTATCAAAAATCTGGGCATCTTTTTCAGGGAGCATATAAAGATGTTTTAGTAGAGAGTAATGAACAATTATTGCATGTATCTGCGTATATACACAAAAATCCGAAAGAAATTACAGAATGGCAAAATAATTATTTAGATTTTCCGTGGTCAAGTTGTAAAGATTTTATTGGTGACAACCAATGGGGTGATTTTCTGAGACATGAAATTGTCACCTCTCAATTTTCTGGAAAAGGAGATGACACGTATAAAAATTTTATTCAAACTAGTTTAGCTAAAGAAAACGATCTTAAATACCAAATTGTGCGACATCCGATGTAGCACAAAACATAAAAAGCATCTCTTAAAACGTGAAAGCTGAAATTAAAATTTAATTTTTTTTGGTTACATATTTAATATGTAAAGAACTCGTGCAACTGCTTTAGTAGTAAGAAATGAGAACGTTTTAATGATACATCGTTTACGTGACGGTATGGAATATTATGTTTTGCCTGGAGGTACTGTAGAAAAATGGGAAAAAATCGAAGAAGCAGTGATTAGAGAGTTAAAAGAGGAGACTAACCTTGAAGGAGTGGTAACTAAGTAACTTGCAGAGTTTTCTGATAATATTTGTCGTAGTGTTATTTTTTTAATTAAAGCTTCTGGAAATGGTATTAGGTTTCAAGAAAATTCTCCAGAATATTTAAAACAAAATACGAATAATCAGTATATTTTGGAATGGGTGCCAATACAAAAAATATTATTATTAGATATGGCTCCTCCCAAAACTTTAGATTTTTTATTAAAACATTTTAAACTAAACTAGTTCTGATTTTCAAGAAAAGCAAAAATCATTTCGTTGGTCAGTACGTTTTCGGCGTGCATTTCGGATCGCTCTGGATCGGCATCCTTGTAGTGCTCGAGGATGTGGGCTACTTCGCGGGCGACCGCCTCCTTGTCGGGAACTATTTTTTCAACTTTAGCTATATCATTTAATACTAGGGCGAGCTTGGCTTTCTTCTCTGCATCGTTTCGGAAGTCTTTTTTCAAGTCTTCTCGCTTTTTATTCAAATGCACTAGATAATCCTCAAATTTTAATCCCATTTGAGTGATGTCAGACTCCATCTTGTACAAAATTTTATCAAGTTCAATTTCCACCAATATTTCTGGTAGTTCTACCTCAGACTCATCGATTATCTTTTCGATTATTTTTAGTCTGGTTTTTTCTTTGAGTGTATTAACTTTCTCAATCTTAATATTTTCTTTGAGTTTAGATCTGAAATCTGCGACATTTTCAAATGGACCCAGTCCTTTTACGAAGTCATCGCTCAGTTCTGGCAATTCTGGTTCTGATAATTTGGCATCTTTTGCTGTTTCAGGTATATCTTTCATGTCTATCTTGGGAGCGCGAGACTTTCGGATATCCATGATTGTATTTTCCACATCTTCTTCAGTAACTTCCACATCTTTTTCTTTATCAGCCATACCTTCCATTACTTCTTTGGCCAATTTTTTATAGTCTGGGAGTATAACTTTCGGAAGTACGGCAGTTTTTATTTTAAAACCAAGGGGATTGTTACGAGCCAATTTGGTGATTGAAATTTCTGGTCGACTTATAGCATCGATTTTTTCTCCTTCAAGAATTTTCGGGTAGTGCTCATTTAAAGCCATCTGGGCCATCTCTTCCAATATAGTTATTTCCGGTATTTTGGATGCCAAAACACTTTCTGGAATTTTTCCATCCCTGAACCCATCGAGTTTTAGGTTTTCACCGATTTTCTTTAAAGCCCTTGTGTAATAAGCTTCAAAAGAGGCAGCATCTAATTCTCCAGCTATTTCTAGCTCGCTTTTATGTAGTTTGTTTATATTTACTTTCATTGACTAAATTCCACTATCCATACTTTCTAAATCTGTGCTATTCAAGTCTGCTTCCAAGCTTGAAGTCTCATTGAGAGATGATGTCTCTTCTTCGTTTTGCATCACAGATTTATTTTCAGTACTAGTTTTCCAGAGATAGATGCCACCAATTACTAAGATAAGCACAATGACTATTGACCCTAGTAATGCACCATTTGATTTTGTTTCTGGTTCCATGTTTTTTAAGTTATTTTTTTAATAAAGCTACTTTATATGTTGGTCCTAATTATTCTCATTTTCTCCCTCTTCGTCATTGTCTTTAGTGCTATCATCACCAGCTCCTTTTAGTTCTTTCAACGCGCGTACTGCTTGCTGTAGGTCACTCTTTACTTCTTTTAATAGATTCTTTACTTCTCTTGAAGCTAGCTTAACTTGTTCGAAAGTATCAGCTGTAACATTTTCACAAGAAGCGGGCACTAAAGCACGTAAGTTTGTGAGTTTGTTTTTCGCTTCAGCAAGCTTGCTCTTTGAAAGAGCCAAAGATTCTTCGGCCAGAGTCGTGTCTTTTCCATCTGCCTTTAGTTTTTTTATAACATTTTCGAGTCTAGCTTGGAAACTTTCCAAATTTTTAACCGCTGAATCAAATTTCTGACTTACCATATTTCCTGCGGCTTTACAGAATTGTGCTTTCTTCTCAGGTTTTGCTGATTTAAATTCTTTTTTGCCGACTTTTACTTCCTCCTTAAATGCTCCCAAATCACTTTTCAGGGTGTTTCTAAATTCTTGCCTTTTCTGCTCCATTTTAGATCTAAGAGCTCCTCGATCTTGCTTCAATTCAGCTTTCATCATTGGTTTTGCTACTCTTATTTTTTCACCCTCATAGGCGCTTAGAGTTGAGGCCGAAAAAGCTAGTAATAAGAGGGCTAAAACCAAAAAATTGTTGTATTTTTTCATATATAATTAGTTAATTAAACTATTAATGTTGACCTATAATATTATTGTACACTAGTGTGGACATTACAACAATAGATAACCTACTCTAAAAGTAGCCTATTTTCCAAACTTGTCGCTGTATAATTTTTGAGATTGTTTTATAGCCTTTATCGCATCGGACTTTTCCTGAAAACTATTGATAGTTACAGTGGCTGGTTTGCCTTTTAAATTCTTTAGGTTTTCAAAGAAATCTTTAAATTCTTTGAGAGCATGCTTGTTCAGATCTCTTAATTCTTGGATATCATCAAAACGCCTGTCTTCCACTGGTACGGCAATGATTTTGTTATCTGATTCTCCAGAATCATTCATCTCCATCATGGCGACTGGGCGAGCATTTACAAGGATACCTGGATGCACAGGGTAAGTAGTCAGTAATACTACATCGAGTGCATCACCATCTTCCCATAGTGTTTGTGGTACAAAGCCGTAATCAAAAGGGTAGGGAGCTGCGCCATAATTGACTCGGTCCAATTTTATCAAGCCGGTTTCTTTATCTATCTCGTATTTATTGTGAGAGCCTTTTGGAACTTCAATTATGCAATTGAATTCCTCTGGTGCATTTTCTCCTATTGATATGTCGTGCCAAAGATTCATACGCTTTATTGTAATTCTATTCTGCTTTTTTTTCAACCCCTTCTTCGTTCTTATCTTCTTTTACTGTACCATCACCTTTTATATCTATTCTCCATCCTGTGAGCTTCGCTGCTAGGCGGACGTTTTGACCACCTTTACCTATAGCTAGTGAGAGCTGGTCCTCGGCTACTTCGACAATTGCCTTGTGTTCTTTTTCGTCAGTGACGATAGAAATAACTTTAGCAGGGGAGAGGGCGCTCTGGACAAAAGCTTTTGGATCTTCTGACCAAGGGATGATGTCAATTTTCTCCCCACCCAACTCTGATGTGATCGTATTTACTCTGGTTCCTTTTTGTCCGACACATGAGCCTACGGCATCGATGTGTTCATCGTTTGAGTGCACAGCTATTTTTGAACGAGCGCCAGCTTCACGAGCCACGGATTTTATTTCTACGATTCCATTCTGTATTTCTGGGGCTTCTATGGCAAAAAGTTTTTCAATAAATTTTGGATGAGTTCGAGACAAGCGCAAGTTTATACCTCGTGGACTGTCTTCCACTGAGTACAGATATGCGCGGATGCGCGCGCCTTGAGTAAAATATTCCCCCGGGATTTGCTCTTCCGCCGACAAAATACCTGTCGCTCGATTGAAATCTACATATACATTTCCTCTTTCGATTTTTTGAACCACACCAGACACTACCTCACCCTCCTTGGTGCCGTATTCATCGATGATAGAAGTACGTTCTGCTTCGCGAATTTTTTGAATTATGACCTGTTTGGCAGTCTGGGCAGCGATGCGTCCATAATCATCTTTGGCTTCGAGTGGGAATACTATCTCGTCATTTAGATCCACATCTTTTTTTATTTTCTTTGCGTCTTCTAGCATAATGTGATGTTCGCCGTTGAAATACACGCGTTCATCACCTTCCTCCGCCTCTTCTTCGTCGATGATAGCTATACTCTCATCGACTACGATTTTGATCTGATAAACATCTGTTTTACCAGTTTCTAGGTCAAATTTTGCGCGAATGATCTGTCCTCGCTTACCGTAATCTTTTTTATAAGCTGCGGCCATAGCTTGCTCGATGGCGTCCAATATTTTTTCTTTAGGAATTTTTCTTTCTTGCTCAAGTTGTTCCAATGCTGATTTGAATGTTTTTAAGTCTAACATGTGTGTTTATTTAGTTTTTCTAAAAATAAAAGCCCTGTTGCGACAGGACTTATACAATTTCATAGTACCATTATTATTATCGGAATGCAATTATTATTGCATTTTATTTATCCACAGAGTAGTCCCAAAAACTCGCTAGACATCCACGTTGTCCACCATTTCATATTTTTTACTTGCATTAATTTTTATGAACGTGCTATAATTTTAATTATGGAAAATGCAAATGTCGCGCCACTGAAAAAAAGTTCTCGTGCCTTTTTGAGTTTTTTAATATTTGCATTACTTATTATTGGGGGTATATACCTTGCTTATAATAAAAAAGATCTAAAAAAGGATGAAGTATCGACTTTGGAGCAAACAAAAGCAGCGCTTTTAAGCAATTCTCGATTTACACCAGTCATTACTGATACATTTAAAAATATTCAAGTAAGCGCTTTACCAAAAGATATTCAACTACTCTTGGGTTCTTATAAAGAGGTACTTTTCAATGTACGGGAAACAAAATATACAGACAATAAACTTGCTTATACAATTGATTTTGTAGTGAACACCTCACTTGCCGCATCCTATCAGGAAGTTAGTGATATCCTTGTAAAAAATAAATGGGAAATTACAAAAGTCTCTGAAGCTGATACTTTTGCCTTTATTGATGCAGAAAACACCAAATATCTATTAAGATTCAGTGGGGCATTGATATCCGAAAACACTATTCATGTATTAATCGAAGTAAATTCAAAATAATTATGAAGATACGTTTTATATTTTTTATTTTAATAATTAGTTTTGTCTCCAGTTTATTTAATTTTTCTTTACCAAAAGAAGCTTCGGCTATAGCCTTGTGTAGTGATGTAAGTGATCCAAGTATAAGTATCGACATACCAGGAGATCCTAACAATATGCCCCCTGGTAGTTTTAATTTCACTGTTTACACAAATGCCGAACCTAGTTCCGTAAACTCTATTTCTTTCCCTAATTTCTTTTTGTCGTATATTGGCCCAGATTCAACGGGAAGGAGTTATACATATCCAGCTAATCAAGCTGGATCTATAACCGTAGAGGTTCAGCAAAATTGTGATGGTCCTGATCCTTTTACAGGTTCTAAAGTAGTGAATATTAATTTTGCTCCCGTAAATGGTTCTTGTTCTTCTACTCACTACAACTGTAGTCAGGGTAATAGTGGATCAAACAACAGTGGTGCGAGTTCGTGGACTTGGACATGTAGTGGTTCAAATGGTGGAAGCGACACCTCTTGTTCTGAAAGTAAAGTTGTTCCGACAGTGAATATCAGTGCAAACCCTTCTAGTATAGTTTCAGGTAATCTTTCAACTCTCACTTGGACCTCAACCAATGCTACTGGTTGTACGGCTACCAGTGGTGGATCTGAATTTTTTGGACAAGGAGTGCCAACAGATAGTAATACACCAGTGTATCCAACGGGAACCACCACATATAGAATAACTTGTTATAATGCAAGTACAAGTGCATGGGCAGAGACGACAGTGACAGTAACTGCCGCCTCCACCCCCATTAATGGTTCTTGTTCAGCTACTCATTACAATTGTTCAGCTGGTACCACAGGCGGAACTGTAGAATATCCAACTGTTGCTAATCCAAACCTTTATGAATATCAATGGTGGTGTAATGGTTCAAATGGAGGTAGTAATGTATTATGTAA
>Ga0163151_10002419_pt1 | contig 28902 bp, 23 predicted proteins | sample OliLakLV19MP5IB2_FD_145596 | JGI IMG/M metagenome (GOLD analysis project Ga0163151, IMG submission 145596) | Freshwater microbial mat bacterial communities from Lake Vanda, McMurdo Dry Valleys, Antarctica - Oligotrophic Lake LV.19.MP5.IB-2 | ecosystem: Environmental > Aquatic > Freshwater >...
GGGAGGGGCGCTGGCCCGACGACTGGCCGCCGAGCTGACCACCCCGGATGCTGCCGGACCGGTTGCGGTTGAGGGGCTGGCCCTGGAACTGGTGGCCGAACTGGCCAGGGGACGGGTGATGGCTGCGACCCGGCATCCGCCGAAGTGGTTGCTCGAGGCGGAGGAACTGGTCCGGGCCCAGTTCCGGACCCCCACCTCGGTGGGCGCCATCGCCAGGACGATCAGGATCGACCCGGCCACCCTGGCTCGGGCGTACCGGCGGCAGTATCGCTGCACCGTCGGGGAACGAATCCGGATGCTGCGGGTGGACCACGCCGCCCGGGAACTGCTCGAAACCGACGACCCCCTCAGCACGATTGCGCTGGCGGCCGGATTCTATGACCAGAGCCACTTTACCAATGTCTTCCGGCGCCAACTCGGCATCACCCCGGCCGCCTATCGGGAGGAGCACGGGCGCTGAGCGTGGGATTCCACCTCCTCGTGCCGGGCTCGCTGCGGTGATCAACTGAATCTCCGACACGCGGTTCGACCTCCCTTGAAGATGGCCGCTCCTCCCCTCCCCTGACGGCCAGACGCCTACGCGGGTACCCCCGTCCGGCCGCACGGTCCGGCTCCGTCACGCCACGGGGCGCAGCCCTGCATTGACCAGGGCGGTCATGATCCGTAATCGCAGGCCCTCCGGTGCGGGACCCGGCTTCCGCAGCCGGGTCAGCAGGTCCAGGAACGACCGCTCGAAATTGTACTGTGGGAGGCACCGGTCACAGACCTTGAGATGCGCGGCGATGGCCGCCATCCGCGTGGCCGTGAGTTCCCCGTCGAGATAGTCCCAGAGCTGTCGCATCACCACATCGCAGTCGATCCGTTCAGCCTGCACGCGTCCCCCCTTTGCGTTCGCCTGGCACGCTGGCGGTCACGGAATACCCGGCATCCTTGGCGAACGCCATCAAATCCTCCTGGAGCTGGCGCCGGGCCCGGAATAGCCTAGACCGCAGCGTACCGAGCGGAATGTCCAGCGCGGCCGCGGCATCGGCGTACGATAAGTCCTGGATGTCCACCAGGACCAACGCTTCCCGGAAGGCCTCGGGAAGCTCCCGCAGAGCCTCCGCGACGGCGTCTCCGAAATCCACCATGGTAAAGAGATCCTGCGCTCCCTGCTCCCGTGCCGAGCGGTGAAGCGATGCGGCGGCGAGGGCTTCGAGCTCGGGGTCTTCCACCGTGACGACTCGCTGCTCGCGTCTCCGGTGACGGAGAAAGATGTTGCGGCAGATGGTGACCAGCCACGGTCGGCAGCTTTCACCCGCCCGGAAGGTGCGCCAGCCGCGAAAGGCGCGCAGGAAGGTCTCCTGGGTCAGGTCGTCCGCGTCAGCCGCATTCCCTGTGAGCCACATCGCGTACCGCGCGATTTCGTCGAGCCACGGCAGGGCTTCCGCCCGGAAATGGGCGTGCTCGGCTGCAGTCACGGGCGCATTCACCATGCCCCTAGTAGGCCAGAACGTTCCCGAAGGTTCCCGGCAGTTCCAGGGGTTGGGAACCTTTCGGGTTCCGGGGGAGTACCTCACTGCAGCGGGTGGAGTTTGGCCCCGCTCTCTCTCTCGGACCCCTGGAGGTCACATGTTGCTCAAACAACTCGGAATCACCGTCGGACTGCTCCTCACCGCCGGCACTCTGCAGGCCCAACAGATGCAAGCGCCCGAGGGACGGCAGGTGCGGGTGCAGGGCACCGTCATCGATGTGTCGTGCAAGTTTGGTCAGGGGCTGACCGGCGATGCCCATCGGATGTGCGCCCAGGTGTGCGCTGACAAGGGCATCCCGCTCGCCATCCTGACCGATGACGGGACGTTGTACATCCCGACGACTGCCGCCATGCCGGGCGAGTCCCAGAACAGCAAGCTCCGGGAGTTTGCCGAGCAGCGGGTCACCGTGACCGGCAAGGCGTTCCAGGCCGGCGGAGCCCTGGCGCTCCAGATCGCGACAGTCACCAAGTCATGAGTACGTCCCGTCGTGCAGAGGTCCGGGCAAGTCGCCGCCCGGGCCTTGCCGTCGGTGCGGTCCTCGGGGCAGCGGCCCTTGGACTGGGCCTGGGCCTGTCCTGGGATCGCCAGCGGGCCGGAACGCCCAATCCTGACGCCCAACCCCCGGCGATTACCCAGCGGGGCCAGATCGTTGTTCGCTTGGCGCACGAAGGTCCGGAGCGGATTCTCTTCCGGCCGTATCCTGGCGGGGCCCGCGCCCAACTGCTCTGGTTGGAGGGGCGGGTCGTGGCGGCGTCGGGCGATGGTGGTGGCTTCGTAACCGGCAGCGGGGGAGAGTTGCTGCGCGTCTCGGATCGAATGCAGCCTTCCGCCCTGCCCGTCGCGCTGGGGGGTCGCGGCCTGCTGACCATCGCGGTGGCGCCCGGGGGCGGGCTTTGGGCCACCGACGATGCCGGCCAAGTGCTGGAGATCGACCGCGCAGGCCGGATCGTTGCGGAGGCAACTGGTCCGTTCCATTACCCGGCGGTGGCGACCGATCCCGCCGTTGGACAACCGTGGTTTGTCCGGTCTTCGGGCCGTTTCGTGTGGAGCCTGCCCGCGCCAGGCGCACCGGTGGTCGTGGGGCGGCCGGCCTCCGGCCAAGCTGATTCCCTCGGGCAGGCGCGCATTCCCTCCCATGCCCTTCTGGCCGATCTGGCCAATGCGGGTCATCTCGCGGTCCTCGGCGATCGATTGTTCTTCGCTCCGTTCATTCGCGACGAACTCGTGGCGATGTCACACGAGGGCGACACCCTGTGGATTGCGAGTCGGGGGCTTCCCCAGAGTACCGAGGAGCCGGCGTTTGAATTGCAGGAAGGCCGGGCGGTGATTGATTACCATCCGGTCAACCTTGGGCTCGTTGTGGGGCCGAACCGGCACCTGTACCTGCTCAGCACCCCGGGATTCACGATGACCGAGACCCGCCTGGACGAGTTCGACCCGGCCACCGGTGAACTCCTGAGGACCGGTCACCTGCCAACGGCCCTGCCCACCCTGGCGGCGGACCGGCAGGGCCGGGTCTACTTGGTGGACCCCGCGCGGCTTGCCGCGACACTGCCCCCCGACAGTCGTGAGCCGTTCCGGGAGTTCGATCTGCCCAGCGGAGACGATCGGAGGCTGCGGCTGGCCGACCTGCGGGGCCAGGTGACGCTGGTCAACTTCTGGGCCTCATGGTGCGCACCCTGCCGGCGCGAGATGCCGGCGCTGGACGCGCTGGCCCGTGAACTCGAACCGCACGGCCTCCACTTGGTTGGACTCAATGATGACGACAGTCCGGGACGTGCGGGTGCGTTCCTGGCAGAGGTGGGGCTGGACATGGCGACGGGACTCGGGGGCGGAGACTTGCGGCGGCAGTACGGCCTGCCCGGACTGCCGGTCACCATGTTGATCGATCGTGATCTGCGGATTGCGGCGCGATGGATTGGCGAACTGACGGCCGCCCAATTGGGCGAGGTGCGCCGGGCGGCCCTGGCAGAACTGCGGTCGTCGTCGCCTGAAGTTCACCACGGCCAGCACAACTGACGGCATTCATGTCGCCCGCGCAGGCTCGGCCATCGACCGGTGTCAACTCATTGCGCCATATGCTCGTGCTGAGCCTGGCCCTGGGCGCGGCCCCGGCAATCGCCGCCCAGTCGATGCCTGGCTGGCGGACCGACTTCTCGCGCCACACCGTTCCGCTCGAGGAGATCGTGCCGGGCGGGCCACCCAAGGATGGCATTCCCCCGGTGGACCGGCCCGAGTTCGAGCCGGTCGCCAGCGCAGCGCGATGGCTGGGGTCCCGCGAGCCGGTCATCGTGGTGGAACACGGGGGAGTGGCACGAGCCTACCCCCTGCAAATCCTGGTCTGGCACGAGATCGTCAACGACGTGATTGCGGGGATGCCGATCGCGGTGACCTATTGCCCACTCTGCAACACGGCCATCGTGTTCTCACGGATCATTCTGCCCGGTGCCGATACCACCACCTTTGGCACCACCGGCCGGGTGCGGCTTTCAGACCTCGTCATGTACGACCGGGGAACTGAGAGCTGGTGGCAGCAGGCCACCGGGGAGGGGCTGGTCGGCGTGCATGCCGGCGGACAACTGAGCCGGTTCCCTTCCACCCTGGTGAGCTTTGCCGAGTTCCGCCGGAACTTTCCGCGCGGAGTGGTCCTGTCCAGGGCCACCGGGCACGAGCGGCCCTATGGGCGGAATCCCTATCTCCGGTACGACGCGGAGGGGGCATCGCCCCTGGCGAGCCTGTTCGGACGACGCCCAGATACTCGCTTCCCGGCGATGGCCAGGGTGGTTGTGGTGAAGGAGGGCCCGGAGCAGTTGGTAATCCCATTCGAGCGACTCCGTCGCGATCGGGTCGTTGCCACCCGAATCGGCGCCAAGGACCTCATTGTGTGGTGGATCGAGGGCACCGCGAGCAGCATGGATACCGAAATCATCGCGGAGGGCAGGGAGGTCGGCTCGGCAGTGGCCCATCGCTCCAGCGTGGACGGGCGCGTACTGACCTTCCGCCCGCACGGAGACGCCACCTTCCGGGATACCCAAACCGGGACGACCTGGTCGGCGCTGGGCCACGGGATTTCCGGTCCGCTGACGGGGCGCCGGCTCGAGCCGATTGACCACGGTGCCTATTTCTGGTTTGCCGTCGCCGCGTTCTGGCCGCAGGCCCGGCTGTTGGATTCACAGCGATAGGCCGCCACTGGCGCGGGCGGGGGCAACCGATCTCGGTTGCCCTCTCTTGCGTTCGGGTGCAAGTTGGAATGTTGCCCGGCCGTCAGGTCGCCGATACCCAACTCACCTCCCGTGGAGCCCCCCGATGCAACTCCGTACCTGTGCGGGCATCGCCCTGCCGTTCCTGCTGGTGCTGACCAGCGCGTGTTCGACGCGCAGCGCTGGTGCCACTTCCGCGGTACGCCCAGCCGCCCAGGACTCCACGGCTCGGCCGGCTGCCGGCGCCACACCATCGCGGACGGGGCCAAAGCCCTACGCCCAGGTGGTGACTGACAAGGCGCGGACTCGGCGGGGCCTGTTCTCCACCCACCAGGTGGACGACAAGCTGTTCTTCGAGATTCCGGCGGCCCAGTTGGGCCACGAGATGCTATTCATTGCCCGGGTGGCGGAGACCTCCCAGCAGGCCGGCGGTTTTGTGGGCGGCGGCGGGACCAAGGTGCTGGTCTGGGAGCGGGATGGGCACTTCGTGGTGGTCCGCAGCCGGGACTACGGCGTCCGCTCCGATCCGTCGCAGGCAATTGCCCGGGCCACCGACGGGATGACGCGCGGCGCGGTGCTGGCCCGGTTGGCGGTCGAGGCCTACGGACCCGACAGTGCCGCGGTCGTCGATGTCACCTCGCTGTTCCTGACCGCCAACGCCGATTTTGCCAGCCTGACCTCGGTCCAACGGGACCGCAGCTGGATTGACCGGGTGGTGCCCACCGCCCGCACGGTGGATGTGGAGGCCACCCAGACCGGGATGATTCGCGCCCCGAACGCTCCGCCGACGGTGCAGCCCACCAGTGTCACTGCCCGGATCCACTGGAGCATGTATCGCCTGCCCGACACCCCGATGATGATGCGGCTTTCGGATCGTCGGGTCGGAGTCATCTCCTCTACCACCATCGACTACAGCCGCCCGGAACATCGCGCCGAGGAGCGGCGGTTCATCCATCGGTTCCGGCTGGAGAAGCGGATTCCGGGTGCGGCGCTTTCCGATCCGGTGGAGCCGATCGTGTATTGGATCGATGCGGCCACCCCCGACTGGCTCAAGCCGTGGGTCAAGAGCGGGGTGGAGAAGTGGAACGTCGCGTTTCGCGAGGCCGGGTTCACCAACGCCATCGAGGGGCGGGTGGCGCCCACGCCGGAGCAGGATCCCGACTGGTCCAACCATACCCTCGGCAAGTCGATTATCTACTGGCGCCCATCGACCGTGGCGAACGCCACCGGGGGCCAGGTGGTCGATCCCCGCTCCGGGGAGATCATCAAGGGCGAAGTGAACATGTACCACAATGTCATGAATCTGCTGCGCAACTGGTACTTCATCCAGGTCAGCCCGCTCGACCCCCGCGGCCGGGCGTTGACCCTGCCCGATTCCCTGATGGGCAAGCTGGTGGAGTACGTGGTGACCCACGAAATTGGCCACTCGATCGGGTTCCCGCACAACATGAAGGCAAGTCACATGTACCATCCCGACAGCCTCCGGAGCGTCAGCTTCCTGCGGCGCATGGGCGGGCATGTCTCGACGCTGATGGACTACTCGCGCTTCAACTATGTGGCGCAGCCGGAGGACAATATTCCCGTGGACCTGCTGATCCCGCAGGTCGGACCGTACGACAAGTACTCGGTGATGTGGGCCTACAAGCCGATTCCAGGCGCCCGTACTCCAGATGAGGAGTGGACGGTGCTGGATGGCTGGTCGCGCTGGCAGGACACCATGCCGTGGCTGCGTTGGACCACCAGCGATGCGCCGAACGACCCTGCCAACCTGACCGAGGCGGTCGGCGACATGGATCCGGTGTACTCCACTGGCCTGGCGCTGCGGAACCTGCGGCGGGTAATGTCGACGCTGATTCCGGTGGCCGAGCGGCCGGGGCAGGACTATACCCAACTGGAAGAGCTGTACAGCAACGCCGTGCAGCAGTGGCAGCGTTACATGAACCATGTGGCGGCCGTGATCGGCGGAGCCGACACCCAGGAGAAGTACGGCACCGGCGCGCGTTTCGAGCCGGTCAGCCGGGCACGCCAGCAGGCTGCAATGCGCTTCCTGGCGGAGAACGCCTTTACCACGCCCGACTATCTCGTCACCCCGGACATTCTGCGGCGGATTGAAGCCGCGGGGGTGCTCGATCGCCTGCGGACGGCGCAGGGCAGTGTGGTCCGCTCGCTGGTGGGGCGGGCCAGGATGGAGCGGCTGGTGGAGTACGAGGCATTGGCGTCCGGTGGCTCCCGACCGTACACCGTGGCGGACCTGCTGGGAGAGCTGCGGACGGCGGTCTGGGGAGAACTGAATCGCCCCTCGGTGACCGTGGATGTGTACCGGCGCAACCTCCAGCGGGCCTACCTCGATGCCGTCAACAGCGAGCTGAACCCACCGCGGCTGGCCAACGCACCGGCCAATGCGCCGGATCCCCGACCCACCTCCGACACCCGCCCGGCGCTGCGGGGCGAGCTGACCGAACTTGATGCCCTGGCCCAGCGGGCGATTGCGCGGGCCGGCAACAGCATGACCCGGATGCACCTGCGCGATGTCCGGATGGAGATCGACCGGATCCTCAATCCCCGGCCGTAGCCCGACAGGCCGAGCGCCGCATCCCTGCCCGGTACCATCGGCTCGGGTGCGGCTCACGATCGGGATGGAGACGGTTTCGCGACATCATTGTGACGGCAACGCTGCCAGCGCTGCCGATCTTTGCCCATGGTGCCGCCCCTTCCCTGGTTTCCCGCCTCCGGCGGGACGGGTCCCCGCAACCCGCGAACGCGCTGGGAGTTTCCCCCACGGTTGCGCCCCAACGCGACGCTGGGCGTCCTCGATGTTACCAAGTACTTCGGGACGACCAGCGGTGGGATCAAGACCTACCTGCTGGAGAAATCCCGGTATGTCGCCACCCGGCCGCACCTCCGCCAGATTCTCGTCATTCCTGGGGCTGCGGATGAAATCGTCACCGGGGACGGGTGGCGGTCGTACGCCCTGCGGGGTCCTCGCATTCCGGCCCACCCTCCCTACCGATTCCTCCTTGCCACCCGGTCATTCCGCCGAATCGTTGAGCACGAGCGCCCTGACCTGATTGAAGTCGGGAGCCCCTTCCTGGTGCCCTGGCTGACTCGACTGGCTAACCGCCGACTCCAGGCGCGGACGGTCTGGTACTACCACAGCCACCTGCCAAGACTCGTCGCGCCGGATCCCGCTCGCGCCTCCCGGGCTCACCACATCGCCCAGCGGGCAATGGAACGCTACGTCCGCTTTCTCGGCGGGCAGTTTCCGGCGGTCATCTGCGGGTCACGTTTCGCCGCGAGGGAGATCGCTGCCTTGGGGGTGCGGCGGGTGGTCCGGATTCCCATGGGCGTGGACCTGGACCACTTCCATCCGGGCCGGCAGGCCAACGGGGCACGCCTCAGTCGGGAACTTGGCCTTCCTATCCGTCCTTTTGCCGTGTTTGCTGGGCGGCTCGCCGAGGAGAAGCGGATTGACGTGGTACTCGACTCGTGGCCAGAGGTGGAACGCAGGACCGGCTTGCGCCTGGTCATCGCCGGTGCTGGACCACACGCCGACCGGCTCCGTGCTCATCGGCATGCCGGGAGGGCCACATGGCTGCCGTGGCAGGACGACCGGCACCGGCTGGCCGACCTCCTGGCACTGGCCGATCTGTACCTGGCCCCTGGCCCGTCGGAAACGTTCGGGCTGACGGTGGTGGAGGCGATGGCGTCTGGTACGCCGGTCGTGGCGGTGGACGCCGGGGCAGGGGTGGAACTGGTCCGGGACTCAGGTGCGGGATGCTGGTACCCCGATGGCAACCCGGAGGGGGTCGTGGCTGCGGTCACCGATCTCCTGGAAGCGGGCCCCGCCCGTCTGGGTCAGGTGGCTCGCGCCTTCGCGGAAACGCATCACGCATGGGAGAGCGTCTTCGATCGCACTTTTGCCCTGTACCAGCAGCTGGTAGAGGGAAGGCCAATCGACACCGAGTCGTCGGCTTGATGACCGCCAGTGGGATCGCGATGGCCCTGGTTCTGGCTGCACTGGACCTCGCGGCCCGAACGGCGCGGATCCGCTGGCTGCTGGGGACCCTCGGTGTCTCGCTGCGCTGGTGGGATGCACTGCGCCTGAACAGCTGGGCCGATCTGGCCGCAGCGTTGACTCCGATGCGGCTCGGCGGCGAGCCGGCACGCTTTGCCGCGCTCCGGCTCTTCCAGGTGCCGATGCGTCCCACCGTGGCTGGTCTGGCCCTTGAGGTGATCGTCGCCACCCCGACTACCTGCCTCCTCGGACTGGCAATGTTTGGCTTCTGGGGGCGCAGCTGGCTTTCCACCGCGGCGGGTGGATTCGGCGGAGGGATGGCGTTGGTGCTGGGGGCCAGCTTGATCCTGGGCGCTGGGCTCGGCTGGTGGTGGCGCCGCAGCCACAGATTGACGGAGCCTTCCCCGACGGCGATACCCCGCCTCACCGGCGTTGCGGTACTGCTGATCTCCCTGACCACCGGGGCGAGCGTCCTGTGCCGCGTTGCGATCCTCCCGGTTCTGCTCGGGGCAAGTGAGGCCGGTTCGGGCCCGGGAATCCTCCTGCTGGAATCCTTCGTGCTGTTGTTCGGTCAGGCGCTTCTGCCGATGCCTGCTGGGGGCGGCATTGTGGACACCGCCTTCCTGCACGGCGCGGCCGGTGCGGCGGGTGTGACGACCCTGCTGGTCTGGAGGGCTTGCACGACCGGCCTGGGAATGGTCCTCGGCTCGGTCTTCCTTGTCCTTCGGCTGGTCGGCAGTCGGCTGCGGCCGCGAACCGGGTCAAGCCGCCTGGGGACGCTGGCTCCCTCGGGGGCCGATGATGGCGGCGTAGTGCTCGAGCAATCCGTCCAGCACCGGCCCCCACTCCCGCGCCATGGCGGTAACCCGGCCACCTTCTGCCAGCCGACGACGGAGGCGCCCGTCGGCGAGTAGCCGGTCCAGGCCAGAGACCCAGGCGGTGGGGTCTTTGGCATCCACCATCCAGGCGTTTTCCCCATGCCGTCCGAAGTCGAGCACCCCACCCGCCGAGACGGCGAGCGGGGGCACCCCACTGGCCATCGCTTCCAGGGTGACGTTCCCGAAGGTCTCAGTTTCGGAGGGCATGGCAAAGACATCGGCCGACGCATAGGAGACGGCCAGGTCGATCCCTGAGCGTGTCCCGGTCAGGTGCACCCGCGGCAGCCCGGACCGCCGAATCGTTTCCTCCAGTTGGCCATGCCCTGTGAACACCAGATGTGCCCGTGGATGGAGGCGGGCAATCATCGGCCAGGTCGAGAGGATGCGGTCGATGCCCTTTTCCGGGGCGAGTCGCCCGACATACGCAACCAGCATGTCCTCGGGCCCGATGCCGAGCCCGCAACGGTATTGCGGGGACCGGTACTCGGGGCCGAATTGATGGGTGTCCACCCCGCGGGACCAGATCCCGGTGTGCCTGATGCCCCGACGTTGCAGGTGCACCTCGTATGCAGTGCTTGGAGCGAGTACCCGGCTGGCCTGGCCATAGAACCAGCGCAGGTAGGCCCATCCCACTGGGAGCGCCCAACCCATGCGATAGCGTGAGGCGTAGCGTTCGTAGTCGGTATGAGCGGAGGCGATGATCGGGAGCTTCAGTCGCTGGGCGATCCGGAGTCCCGCCAATCCCATCGGGAATTCGGTGGCCAGGTGGACAATCTCCGGGCCGAAGCGCTCGAGGTCCCCCTGGACCTCGGCACGATCAGGTGCCGCCCATTCCACCTGCGGCGAGAGATGGAACGGTTGGCTGCGGCTGGTGTGCAGGTTCGGATCTGGCCCCGTACCCGGGAGGGCGGGGTAGGTGGCAGAGTACACTCGGATCTGGTGCCCCCGCCGGCGCAGCGCGTCGGCGGTCCGCTTGAGCGTGAGGGAGACCCCACTCACCATCGGAACATAGACTTCGGTGAAGAGTGCAATTCGCATGACTGGACTCCGGGGTATGCTGGCCCGATCGCCCGATGCCCCTTCGGGTGACGGGGCAATCGGATTTCCCGGAAGAATGGTCGGGCTCCGTGACGATTCCGGGAACTCCCAGTCACCGCGAAGTCACAACCCCATGCCGATTCAGTGATTCCTCGGTCGGGCCCACACGCGCTGGCGGGCGCCGGCGCAGACTTCGTGATAACTCACGTCCAATCGGTCCAGTTCGGCGGACCAGCTGAGCGCCTCGGCGGTCTTCCGGGCGCCCAGCGCAAGCCGCTGCCGCAGCAGCGGGGACTCTGCCAGGCGGACCAGTGCGGTCGCCATTGCCGTCACGTCTCCCGGTGGGAATGCGAGCCCGTTCTGATCGTCGCGAAGATGGTCGGCGACTCCACCGGCCGGGGTGGCCACCAGGGGCAGGCCGCTGGCCATGGCCTCGAGCACGACGAGACCCAGCGTTTCCGTCTCGGAGGCGAACAGGAAGGCATCGGCACTGGCATAGAGGCGTGGCAGCACTGTGGCTCGGTCGAGGTTGCCCAGAAAGGTGACGTGCTGATCGGCCTGCGCCCGCAGGGCGCGCTCCTGCGGGCCGGCGCCAGCGATGATCAGGTGCATGGGCAGGCGACCGGCACAGGCCAGCCGGGCCTGGCGGAAAGCCGAGAGGATGCGATCGACTCCCTTCTCGGGTGCGAGTCGTCCAACGTGGAGGAAGAGCAGGGTCTCATCGGAGACATAGGCCCGCCGGAGCGTGCGATTCGCCTTGGCAGGATGAAAGGTCGCGATGTCGACACCGCGCCCCCACACCTCAACCTCGCTGACACCCATCCTGCCCAGATCCTCCCGCGCTGGGTGACCGGGGGTGTACACCCGGAGACTGCGGCGATGGAACCGGCCCAGGTAGCTGGCGACCGTGCCCTGGAGCCAGCCGACTCCATAGCTGCGAGCGTAGCGGGAAAAGTCGGTGTGGTACGACGACACCGCCGGGATGCCGAACTGTCGGGCGGCCCGTTGTCCCATCCGTCCGATCATGAACTCCGTGGCGGAGTGGATGATGCTCGGCTGAAATCGTCGAACCACTCCTGCCACCGTGCCACCGGCCGGGCTGGCCAGTCGCAGGTCTGGATAGAGTGGCATCGGTACGCTGGGGACCCCCGTCGTCGGGGCCGCACCAAGCGCCAGTGTCTCGGCTTGAAAGGGATTTTCCCGGATGGCCGGATAGCTCGGCGCGATGACCTCCACCTCCCAGCCGCGCGCGTGGAGCCCTGCCACCGACAGGGCGGTGACCACCGAGACCCCGTTCACCTGGGGCGGGTAGGTGTCGGTACAGTACAGCGCCCGCAGGGGAGGCCTCCCGTGGTCCATCCCGGAACAATGGCGTTTGCATGTCACCTTGGTGTGAACATGGTGTCACGACTGGCCAACACTTCCTGTCCGACCCTTGAGACGGAACCGGCACCTGCCTGTCTCCCTGCCGTGACGAAGCTTTCCAACATTTCCACACGAGGTTTCGGTTGTCCACATGGACCCGGAGGGGCAATGCTGGCTCCAGTTGGAATCAGACGAGTGGTCGTGGTCATCCTCGACGGACTGCGGGCGGACGCCATCCCGCTCTTCGGCCTGCCGGTGCTGGGGGGGCTTGCCTCAAGAGGTGCCGCCACCTTTGGGGCCCGAACGGTGTCGCCGAGCATCACGAACGCGGCGCTTACCTCCCTGTTGACCGGGGTTGGTCCCGCAGTACACGGCCTGGCTTCGGACCGCATCGCCCTCCCTCCCGATCCGCGGCGGCTGACTCCGCTGCCCAAAGTGCTGCGGGCCGGTGGTGTACCAACCCTCGGCTTCCGAGGCGGCCTGCCCTTTGCCTTTCGTGGTATCGGAAAGCGGATCGCTCAGGGGCTCGGGGCGGAGATCAGCTTCGGGGGATCCTGTGCATCTGAAATCCTCGATCGGGCGCTGCCCTCACTGGGTCGTGAGTCGTCTGGAATGTGGCTGCTGCATTGGCCGGACGCGGATACCGTCGGGCATGCGTCCGGATGGTCCTCGCAGGCCTATCTCAAGGCGGCACTCGAGTACGATGTGATGGTCGGGCGGCTGCTTCGGGAAACTGGCGCGCTCCGTGATCCCGGCACCGTGCTGATCCTGCTGGCTGATCACGGTGGGGGAGGACGGGTGGCCAAGGACCATGCCAGCGACCATCCGCTGGACACCTCGATTCCATTGATCATCGCTGGCGGGCAGGTAAGGCAGGCTGACCTGGGGCGCGGCTGTTCGCTGCTCGACGTCCCGGCCACGATCCCATGGCTATTCGGCCTGCGGACGCCGAGCGGCTACCAAGGCAGGATCCTTCGGGAGGCGTTCCTGCACCAGTCGGACGGCCTGATGGCGATCCGGGCGGCCGCGTGACCGCGCCGATGCCCGGGCTGCTGGACCGGCTGGATCACCACGACCGCCGCTTGCTCCAGCGCTGGATCCTGTCCGACGGCTACTCCCGATCGGCCCGGGCCGGGTGGGTGGTCGTGACCCAGCTCGGCAGCACGATCAGCGTCGTCCTGGCGGCACTGCTCATCCCGCTGCTGGTGCTCCCGGACCGTGCGGACGCCTGGCTGCCTGCCGCCGTATTGACGATCTCCTTTCTGATTGCCCAGCTGATCAAACGCTTGGTGCAACGTCAACGACCGGACGAGGTGTCGATCATCGCCTGTCCCGACCGGTTCTCCTTTCCGTCCGGGCACGCAACCTCCAGCATGGCGATCGGGCTCGGGCTCGGGGTGCTGGTCCCAGCCGTGGCGCCGATCGCGCTGGCGCTGGCGCTCCTGGCCGGGGCGAGCCGAGTGGTGCTCGGGGTGCACTATCCTGGTGACGTGGTCGCCGGGCAGTTGATCGCTGTCGCCACCACCGCCGCGCTGCACGGCGTGCTCTAACCGGGGTCGGCGGGGCCGCCGCCCGGCAGGGCCGCATGTGCCCACGGACGGTCGGCTGGTCGACCCTGCTACCCGGACACTTTCGCTATCTTCCGGGGTCTCTCACGGGATTCCCCCATGCGTCGATTGTCCCTGTCTTGCCTGGCTCTGATGCTCCTTGCCCCGGCCCTCCCCGCCCAACGCACCGCCAAGCCGCCGCTCCATGGGCGCCACTGGATGGCCATTACCGGCAAGCCGCTCGGCGCCGCCGCCGGGGCCCGGATCTTTCAACAGGGTGGCAACGCCGTCGATGCCGCCGCGGCAATGCTCGGTGCCGTGGCCACCATGTGGGATGTGCTGAGCTGGGGGGGCGAGACCCAGGCGCTGATCTACCATCCCGGGCTCAGGAAGGTGATCGGAATCAACGCGCTTGGCTGGGCACCAAGCGGTGCCACGCCTGAGTACTTCGCCGCCAAGGAACTGACCAACCCCCCGGAGTACGGCGTGGACGCCGCCGTGACGCCAGGCACCCCGGGCGGGATCATGGTGATGCTGGCCGAGTACGGCACGATGTCCCTGGCCCAGGTGCTCCAACCGGCCATCGAGATGGCCGACGGCTATCCGATCGAGGCCCTGACCGCCAACAGCATCGAGGCCCAGAAACGTCGGCTGGCCGAGTGGCCCTACTCCCGGGCCATCATGCTGCCTCACGCCGGCCAGGACCGCGAGGCGCCCGAGGCCGGGGAGATTTTCCGCCAGCCGGAGCTGGCCGTGATGCTCCGCTCGCTGGTGGCGACCGAGGCTCAGGCGCGCCGGGCAGGGAAGGATCGCAAGGCCGCGATCATGGCAGCGTATGACCGATTCTACCGGGGCGACATTGCGGCTGAGTACGTCCGCGGGGCGCGGGAACAGGGATCCCCAGTGACCTTGGAGGATCTGGCCACCTGGCAGGTCCGGATCGAGGAGCCGGTCTCCACCAGCTACAAGGGGATCGAGGTCTACAAGCTCAATGTCTGGACCCAGGGCCCGGTGCTGCTCCAGGCACTGAACCTGCTCGAGCTGGCGGATGTCCGCGCGATGGGGTACAACAGCTCACGCTACCTCCACGCCCTCTACCAATCGATGAGCCTGGCCTTTGCGGATCGGGATTTCTATTACGGTGACATCTACACCGCGCCGGAGGAACCGGTGCGCGGCCTGCTCTCCAAGGAATATGCCCGCCAGCGCTTTGGGCAGATCAGTTGGGAACGCAACGATCCGGCGGTGCGCCCCGGCGATCCCTACCCCTTCCAGGGTGGCACCAACCCGTTCGCGCGGTTGCTGGCCGAATGGAGCGTCAACGGACCACGCGCCGAGGCTGACCGTGCCGCCATCCCGAGTCCGGCCGACGACGCGGCGTTCAGGGAAAGCTTTTACGCCGGGACGACCTCGATCCAGGCCGCCGACTCAGCCGGCTGGGTGGTGAGCATCACCCCCAGCGGCGGCTGGGTGCCGGCGGTCATTGCCGGCAGGACCGGGATCGGGATGAGTCAGCGGGCCCAGAGCTTCGTGCTGCGGGCCGAGGATGGACCGTACAACGTGGTGGCGCCCCGGAAGCAGCCCCGGGTGACCCTGACACCGACCCTGGCGCTCAAGGATGGGGTGCCGTTCCTGAGCTTTGCCGTCCAGGGCGGGGATTCCCAGGACCAGAACCTGCTGCAGTTCTTCCTCAACATGGTCGAGTTCGGGATGACGGTGCAGGAGGCGACCGAGGCGGCCAACCTGAACAGCTTCCAGATGCGGACCAGCTTCGGGGACCATGCTACTCGACCCGGCCGCATGCTGCTGGCCGAGCGCGTGCCGGAATGGGTCCGGGCCGACCTGCGTCGGATGGGCTATACCCTGGAGTTTCAGCCGCTGACCAGCGGGCCGATCAACGCCATCTGGTTTGACCGGAAGCACGGGACGTTCTGGGGGGGCTCTTCGAACTTCGGGGAAGACTACGGCATTGCATGGGAGTGAGAGGGCGGGGAATGGGGAATCGGGAATCGGATAGTCGAGGCAGGACGCGAGGCGCTGGTTGGGCACCATCGTCCGTTGCCATTCCGGAGCCCATTCCCCATTCCCCGCCACTACTCCACCGGCCGGAACCGCACCCCGAATCGATTGATGTAAGCGTCCAAGGTGCCAGCGGCTCCCGATTCCACCCCGAAGATCAACCAGAGTTGCCCCGTCGAGCTGGCCCGGATCCGGAAGGCGTCCTGGCCGGAGTGGCGTGCCCAGGCTGCGTACGGCCCGTTGGGGATGCAACCCACCGCGTTGTTCCGCAGGTCGCCCAGGGTCCGGATCGTCGGCCCCCCCGTGGCTTGCTGTCCCTTGTCGATATTGAGGCGATACGTCCCACTCTGATCCACGGTGCGCACCGGCTCGACGTTGACCACCCCGGCCTTGAGCCAGGTGATCGGCCCGGCGCCCGAGGTGCAATCCCGCCCGAAGTTGCTGATGTATTCGAGATCCACTCCGATCGAGTACTCGGCATCGGGGAGGAAGCCGTCCACCACGCGATACCAGTACATGAAGATGTCGGAGCTGACGTTGTCGGCCTTCAGGTACAGCGCCGGTGCCTGGTCCAGGGTCTCCTGGGGCCTGATGCGGACATCGCCGATGAACCCGACGGTGGTTTCCTGTGCCGCCGGGTACTCGACCGCCCCGGCACTCCATCCGCTCACGGTCTGGCCCGAGCCGAACTGGTAGTCCGCAATGAAGGAGTTGTCGGGCTCGCCGTTGTCGAGCAGGCAACCACCGGCCAGCGTGGCGGTGAGGCCGACCGTCAAGATATGGCTGGTTCGCATCGTGTTCCTCAGCGCTCGTTCAGGGACTTCGGGGAGGGGCCTGGCTAGCGGCCCAAGGCACGTAGGAGACGATCGGCAAGCCATTCTGCTTCACGCTTCTCCCGGATGGCCCTGCCCAGCACCACCCGGCCACCGCTTCGCCGGACCAGCGCCAGGTCGGCATAGTAGCGCGCGTTGGCCTGCATGCTGGTTTGGGTGGCGATGTCCAGGACATCCGAGGTCGGCACGTGGCGGGTCCGGCCCAGCCCCAGGAACCCCTGAGTGATCTCCATCCCGTCCATCGTGGCCAGGATCTGGCTGGTGCCGAACCACAAACTGGCTGCCGCGAGGCCGATCGCCGCGCCGACCAGGCTCACCGCCCACGCCAGGAGTTGGGGGGCCTCGGTCCACAGCAGGAAGACCCCCAGCCCGCCAAAGAACACCGCCGAGGCGGTGACCACCAGCGCCGGGACCAGGTGTCGGGCCGCCGGCAGCCACACCTCGGTGCCATGCTGGGTGGTGGTGACCAGGATCCGTGAGCTCGGCGGCTGAACGTAGTCATCAAACCCGACGGCGATGGGAATATCGCTGGCGGTAAGTACCACCCCAGCGGGCGGGGCAAAGACCGGCACCTCGAATCGGGCGCGGTAGTCCACCCCTGGGATGTCGGCGTTGGCCTCGAGCCGCCAGCTTACCCCGCCCGTCCCCGGCAGTGGTGAGGAGGCTGGCGCCTCCGGCGGCAGCCGGAACGCGAAATGAATGACCGTCGATCCCCCGTCCCGGAAGGTCCGGACGACATCCAGCTGCGATTCCCACACGACGTCCCCCTCCGTTTCCCCTTCGTCCACCCGGATGCATCGAAGCGATACCGGGATCCGGGGGGCGGCATGGAGGTCGAGTGAGGCACGAATCCGCCCCGCCAGGGTGCCGCCCAGGAAGCCGGGGAATGTCTCCAGCTCCAGGGCCGAGGTGCCGTACCGCCGATGGTGCAGGGTGTCCCGAATGGCGTGGACCAGGAGTCCGATCCCGATGGCACCAAAGAGGGTCACCAGCCACAGGGTCGGCTCCCCGGTGCGCAGTGCTTCGCGCACCGCCAGCAGGGAGGAGGGCAGGGCAATGGCGTTCCAGAGCGCGGCCACGAACCAGGAAGCGATGACCTGCTGCCGGCTGGTGTCGGAGATCGGCCCGTCGGCCCAGTCCTCGCGCCAGCGCCATGGCTCCTCGGGCCACGCCGCCTGGCGCTGGGCCAGCCGGCGCTCCCGTGCGGCGCGGCGGCGAAAGCCGAAGTGCAGGCTCAGGCCGACCACGATCCCTGCCAGCCCCAGTCCCCCCAGGATGATGGCCAGCGTCCAGCGGCCATCCACCGCTTCGGGGATGCCCAGGGCCAGGGCGAGCAGGCCGCCGAGGAGGAACGGGATCGGGAAGACCGTGGCGCATCCAGGCATCGGGGAAAGGTAACTCCTCCTGCGGCGCGGAACCCAGCGTTACCTTTCCCGCCATGCCCACGCGAAACTGGATTGCCCTGGCCCTGACCGTGGTATCGGTGGCGCTCCTCCTGCCCGGCCTGCAGCAGCCGATGATGACCATTACCGCCTCCATGGAGATCATGGGCGTCAGCCGTGAGCTGTTCCGGCAGACCCAGAGCGTCATCGAGGCGGTCAGGAGCCTGCACGAGTCCGGCAACGACTTTGTGGCCGGGTTGATCCTCTTCTTCAGCGTGACTGTGCCGTTCCTCAAGATCGCCGCCGTGGCGGTGATCCTGGGCATCCGACGCCCGCAGGCGCGGTATCGGCTCTACCTGCTGGTCCGCTCGATCAGCAAGTGGGCCATGGCCGACGTGTTCGTGGTGGGGGTGTTCATTGCGATGCTGGCGGCCAAGGCCACCGATAACCTGGATGCTTCGGCCGAATCGGGATTCTACTATTTCGCCGCCTACTGCCTGGTGTCGAACCTCGCCTTCCAGTTCCTCACGATCCCCTCGCCAGGGGAACCGGCGCCGAAGGTGTCCCGGAAGGGTTGAGCGTCACCCGGGCGTCCACCACCAGGCAGCCGGTGCCGAGCGCCAGGACTGGATTGAGGTCGATCGCCGCGATCGTCGGGTACTCCTCGGCCAGCTGACCCACCCGGATCAGCAACTCACCGAGGGCTTCCCGGTCCGCTTTGGGAGCCCCACGAGGCCCTTCGAGGATCAGGGTGCCGCGGATCCCTTCGAGCATCTCCTGCGACTCGCGCGGGGTGATCGGTGCCATCCGGAATACGACGTCCCGGAGCACCTCGACCAGGGTCCCGCCCAGCCCGAACATCAGCAACGGCCCGAAGCCCGGCTCCCGGCTCATCCCCACGATCAGCTCGACCGGGCTGTGCCCCTGCCGCTGGATCAGGACCCCCTCCACCACGGCATCCGGGTAGGCTCGGCTGGCTCCGTCATGGATCCGCTGCCACGCCATGCGGATCCCTGCTCCGTCCCTGATCCCGGTATGGACGCCATCCGCCTCGGTCTTATGGCTGATGGCTGGCGCCATGACCTTGCAGACCACCGGCCACCCCAGCTGCTCGCCGAGCGCCACCGCCTCTGCCACCGATCGGGCCATCCTCGCCTCCGCTACCGGTACCCCGATGGCGGTGATGAGGTCGAGCGCCTCCAGTTCAGAGAGGCGGTCTGCCCCGCGCTCGTCTGCGGTTGCCAGGATCTTCCGGATGGCCGTGTGGTCGAGTTCCCGACGGGCAACCTCTCGCGGCGGGCGCTCGCGCCACTCGCGATACCGGTTCTGGGCCGCGATGGCCCGGGCGGCAGATTCGGGGAAAATGTAGGCCGGAATCCCGGCGGAGTGCAGGGCCGCCCGGCCCTGGGGCAGGCCCCTATGGCCCATCAGGACGGCATACACGGGAGTCTCCGGATGGCGGCCGGCCGCGGTGGCGATGGCCTCGGAGACATCTTCCTGGCGGACCACCAAGGGGGGGACGAAGATGGCGACCACGGCGTCCAGCCCGGCGTCGTCCAGGAGCGCGTCGAGGGCGGCACCGTAACCGGCTGGGGTCGCCGAGGCGATCATGTCGACCGGATTCCGGAGCGAGGCCTCGGGCGGAAAGAGCGGGCGGAGTCGATCCACCGTGCCGGGCGCCAGCTCTGCCAGCTCCAATCCTGAGTAGTCGAGTGCGTCGGCGGCGAGGATCCCCGGGCCGCCGCCGTTGGTCAGCACCGCCGTTCGCCGGGAACGCGGCAGCTGGCGCCCGCTGAAGGCGATCGCCAGGTCGAATAGCTCACCGATCGTGCGCGCCCGGAGCACCCCGGCCTGCTCCAGGAGGGCCCCGACCGCCGCATCGCTGGCCGCCAGCGCTCCGGTATGACTCGTTGCGGCGCGGGCCCCGGCCCGGGAGGCCCCGGACTTGACGACGATGATCGGTTTCTGGCGGGTGATCCGGCTGGCAATCTCCAGGAATCGGCGCGGGTTGCCGAAGCTCTCCACGTACATCAGGATGACCTCAACCTCCGGGTCATCCTCCCAGGCCAGGAGGAGGTCATTGCCGCTGACGTCCGGCTTGTTCCCGATCGACACGAACTGGGAAATCCCGATCCCATACTCGCGGGCATGGTCCAGCACACTCAGTCCCATGCCACCCGACTGGCTGACAAACCCGATCCGGCCCTGGGGAGGTAGACTCGCTGCGAAGGTGGCATTCAGCTTGACGTCGGGATGGGTATTGAGCACTCCCATGCAATTCGGGCCCACCATCCGGATGCCGGACGCCCGGACCAGCTCGGTGAGTTCGCGCTCCATGGCAGCCCCCGCCACGCCCACCTCGCGAAACCCCGCCGAAATGACCACGAGACCTCGCACCCCCCGGGCCACACAGTCACGAACGACGGGGAGGACGTGCGGGCTGGGGACCGCGATGACGGCAAGGTCCGGGGCCTCGGGGAGCGCGCCGACGGTGGCAAATGCCGGCACGGATCCGATGGAGCGTGCGCTCGGATTCACGGGATAGACTGGACCGGCGAACCCGTTCCGGACCAGCGTCGCAACCAGCTCATGCCCGATGGTGCCCGGCTGCCGGGAAGCCCCGACGACGGCGACCGATCGGGGCCGCAGGATAGGACCGAGGGATCCGCTCATATCTGGGCGAGGTAGTCTGGATAGCGCGGCTGGTACATCCGCTGGCGCACAAAGGCGCCGAGATCTTCCGGCACCTCCCTGGTGGTCAGCCCTTCTTCCTGGGCCACCCGGATCACCGCCGCGGCTATGCGCGCGGACACCTCCCGAATCTCGGACAGCGGCGGGAAAAGTGAGCCCTGGGCGAGCGACTCGTCGGAGAGATAGTCGGCCAGGCTCTGCGCTGCCGCGTGGAACATCGAATCGGTGACCCGGGTGGCGCCGGCCAGCACCGCACCGAGCCCGAGGCCTGGAAAGATGTAGGCATTGTTGCCCTGGCCGGGAACGAAGTGCGTTCCCGCCACCGTGACCGGATCGAATGGGCTGCCGCTGGCAAAGACTCCGCGTCCCTCGGTGTGCGTGTAGGCCGCTTCTGCCGTACACTCGGACTTCGAGGTCGGGTTGGAGAGCGCGAAGATCACTGGACGCGGGTTGTGCCGCGCCATCGCCTGGAGCACTTCCGGGGTGAACGCCCCTGGCTGCGCGGCGAGCCCCAGAATGGTGGTCGGCCGGATCGACTCCACCGCCTCGAGGAAGGTTGCCACCGGCGCGTGCGCGTGGGCAAAGGGGCGCTTGTAGCCCTTGAGGTCGGTCCTCGAGGCCACCACGAGTCCCTTGGAGTCCAGGAACCAGCAACGCTGGCGGGCGTCCGGCTCCGACATGCCCTCCCGAACCATGGCCCCCACGATCAACTCCCCGATCCCGGTGGCGGCCGATCCCGCGCCCAGGAAGAGCAGCCGCTGCTCGGGGAGCGGCACCCCGGTGAGGCGGCTGGCAGACAGGAGGCCCGCCAGGGTCACGGCTGCGGTACCCTGGATGTCGTCGTTGAAGGTGCAGAGCCGGTGCCGGTAGCGCTCCAGGAGTCCAAACGCGTTGTCGGTGGCAAAATCCTCCCACTGCAGCAGGACCCCGGGGAAGACCTCGCGCACCGCCTCCACGAACTCCTCGAGCAACTGGTCGTAGGCGGCGCCACGGACCCGGGGCTGCAGCAGGCCGGTGTAGAGCGGGTCGGCCAGCAGTGCCGCGTTCCCGGTGCCGACGTCGATAGTGATCGGCAGGCACTCCGCGGGCGGGATGCCGGCACAGGCGGTGTACAGGGCCAGCTTCCCGATCGGGATGCCCATGCCCTGGGCCCCGAGGTCGCCGAGGCCCAGAATCCGTTCGCCATCCGTCACGACAATGACTGACACCCGGTCGGCGGGCCAGTTGCGCAACGATTCCCGGATTCGCCCCTGGTCGTGCGCGGTGATGTACAACCCGCGGGGGCGCTGAAAGATCCGGCTGAACACCCGGCATGCTTCCCCCACCGTGGGGGTATAGATGATGGGCATCATCTCCGCGAGGTTTCCGACCAGGACCTTGTAGAACAGGGTCTCGTTCCGGTCCTGGAGCGAGGCGAGGTGGATATACTTCTCCAGCGGGGTGACCTTGCCGTGGAAGGCATCCAGGATGCGCACCTCCTGTTCCTCGAGGCTGAAGACCCTGGGGGGTAGCAGGCCGCGCAGGCCGAGGGCATCGCGCTCCGCTTCGGTAAAGGCCGTTCCCTTGTTCAGGTGGGGATTCAGGAGCAGGTCGGCACCGCGGAGCTTCGGATTTTTGAACATGGCAGCAAAATAACCATGCGCCCGGCACGCTGCGCTCGGTCCCGTTCGCCAGTGCCGCCGGACCATCGTATTATCGGTCATCCCGTTTCCCGAGCTGGAGTCCCCGATGCGTCTCGTTCCTGTCCTGATCCCCCTGCTGGTGCTGGCCTGCCAGGCTGAACCCTCGGTGGAATCCGGGAGCGGTATCCCGATGGCCGACTACGCCGAGGTGTCGCTCACCACTGACCTCGACAGCCTGTCGGCCAATGAGCGGGCCATGATCCCGCTCCTGATCGAGGCCGCCGACGCCATGGATGAAGTGTTCTGGCGGCAGACCTGGGGCAACCGTGACAGCCTCCTGGCCTCGATCGCCGACCCGCAGCTGGTGACCTATGCCCGGATCAACTACGGGCCCTGGGACCGCCTGTCCAGCAACACTCCCTTCCTGGACAACGTGGGCCCCAAGGCCGCCGGCTCGGGATTCTATCCGGCGGATATGACGAAGGAGGAGTTTGAGGCCGCTGTGGCCGGGGGAGGCACCCGGGCCGATTCCCTGAAGTCGCTGTACACGCTGGTGCGACGATCCTCGGACGGAGGGCTCCGCGCGATACCCTACCATGTGGCGTTTGCGGAGCCCGTTACCCGCGCGGCGGGCAAGCTCCGGGAAGCGGCGGCGCTCGCCGACGATCCCGGGCTGCGGCGCTACCTCGAGCTGCGCGCGGCAGCGCTCTTGAACGACGACTACCGGGCCAGCGACATGGCCTGGATGGACATGAAGGACAACGGCCTGGATGTGGTGATCGGTCCGATCGAGACCTACGAGGACCAGCTCTTCGGGTACAAGGCTTCACACGAGGCCTACATCCTGGTCAAGGACCGGGCCTGGAGCGGGCGGCTTGCCCGCTACGCCGCCCTCCTGCCGGCCCTGCAGCGCGGGCTCCCGGTCGCCGACCGCTATCGGCAGGAAACCCCCGGCAGTGATTCGCAATTGAACGCGTATGATGCCATCTACTACGCCGGCGAGGCCAATGCCGGATCCAAGACAATCGCCATCAACCTCCCCAACGATGAGACGGTGCAGCTGGCCAAGGGCACCCGGCGGCTCCAGCTCAAGAACAGCATGCGGGCCAAGTTCGACCTGATCACCGAGCCGCTGGCCGCGGCGCTCCTGGCCGAAGACCAGCTGGCCGACGTGACCTTCGACGCCTTCTTTGCCAACACCATGTTCCATGAGGTGGCCCACGGGCTCGGCATCAAGAACACGATCACCGGCACCGGGACGGTGCGGGAGGCGATGCAGGATCAGGCCTCGGCGCTCGAGGAGGGCAAGGCCGATGTCCTGGGGCTGTACATGATCACCGCCCTCCATGCCCAGGGCGAGGTGGGCGACGCACGACTCGAGACCTACTACACCACCTTCGTGGCCGGCATGCTCCGATCCATCCGCTTTGGCGCCGCCAGCGCCCACGGACGCGCCAACGTGGCCCGGTTCAATTTCTTCGCCGAACTCGGTGCCTTCTCCCGCGACAGCACCTCGGGGCGATATCGTGTCGACCATGGCCGACTGCGCCTTGCGATGGACTCACTCTCGGCCACCATCCTCCGGCTCCAGGGGGATGGCGACTACGAGGCGGCCAGGCAGTTCACCGCGCGGTACGGCACGGTCGGCGATCAACTCCGTCAGGATCTGGACCGGCTGAGTGGGCTCGGCATCCCGGTCGACATCGTCTTTCGCCAGGGCATGTCCGTCCTGCAGCCCTGAGTGGCGGTGTCCCGGTGCTGCTGACCCTGCTGGCCTTGCTGGCAGTCCAGGATCCCGAAGCGATCCTCAAGGAGGCCCGGTCGGCCCAGGCCAGCTTCGAGCGGACCCGGCGGTTCCACCTGCCACGGAGCCATGCCGAGGCACGGCACCGGTGCGATGAACAGATTGGCGGGTTGTGCTATTGGTACGATCCCGGCGAATCCCCACCACCGCCGGAAGGCGCCGCCATCGCCGCCGCGCGATCGGCGCTGCTGGTGGAACTGGCGGCGGCGGCGGAACGGCTGCCGGGCAATCCCTGGATCCTGGGCCAGCAGGTCTGGTACCTGATCGAAGCCAGTCGGCTCGATGAGGCCCGGGACCTGGCTGGCCGCTGCGCCGCCGCCCGTGGCTGGTGCAGTGCGCTGGCGGGATTGGTGCTCCACCGGGCCGGGGCGATTCCATCCGCCGATTCGGCCTTTTCCCGGGCGCTGGGGCTGGTCGAGCCGGAAGCGCGGTGCGGTTGGCTCGACATCCGCCTCCTCCTGAGCGGAAGCGCCGCGCGCCAATGGCGCAGCCTCTCCTGCGCGGAGCAGGTGGTGGCCGCCGAGGGGTGGCTGGAGCGGGGCAGACCGCTGCTGGCGCTGGCGGGCAATAGCGTCCGGACCGAGTTCCTTTCCCGCCAGGCCATCGTTCGCATCGTCGAGGGGACGCTCACGCCCTACGGGACCCGACTCGACGACGCGCATCGGGAGTTTGTGCTCCGGTATGGCTGGTCGACCGGTTGGAGCCAGGGCCAGGCCTGGGCTGGAGGGAGAGACGGCTCGGTGAGGGGGCACGACCCCTTCCCGGCATGGGGGCTGACACCGGCCAACTTGACGGGGGACGAATTCGACATCAACCACGACCGCCCCAGGGCACGGTTCCCGGTGCCGGGGCTGGCCGCCCTCTTGACCCTCGAGGATGTCCAGCTGGCGCGGTTCCCGCGGCCCGGCGGGACCCTCCTGGTGGCCGCCTGGCAGTTGCCACCCGCAAACCCGCTCAACACCGCAGGCGTCACTGGCGTACTGGCCGGGAAGACGCTGCGGCAGGCCCCCGAGGTGGCGGGCCAGATTCCGGACGGGCGCGGCGGAGTGGCGAGTGCCGTGGCCACCGGCGCCCTGGTGTCCGGCGGACTCGAATTGCTCACCGCCGATGGCGCCACCTGGGCTCGCCACCGCGAGGAGTGGGCCGATCCCCTGCCCACCTCGGGTCCGGTGCTGTCCGACCTGCTGCTGTACCAGGCCGGGGAGTCCAATCCAGAACTGCTCGACGAGGTGCTTCCGCGGGCCATCCGGGGCACCGCCGTGCGGCGCGGCGGGGCGATCGGACTATACTGGGAATGGGCCCGCCTGCCGCCGGGAACCGAGGCGGTCTCCACCCGGATCCAGCTGCGGCCGGGCCGGGGTGGCGCCGCCACGCTGGCCTGGTCATGGCCGGCGCAGAACCCGATGCCCCGGTCCGGCAGCGGGTCGATGGGCCTCGACCTGGGCCGGCTCGGCCGGGGCGAGTATATCCTCGAGGTCGTCCTGACGGTTGGCGCCAGGGAACTGCGGTCGCAGCGTGCCCTCCGGGTCAACTGAATCACACCAAGGAGCAGTCCCATGCCCCGTCTTGCTTCCCCGCTGGCCTTGCTCGCCCTCATGGCGAGTCCGCTGATGGCACAGATCCCCACCGGCATGGCCGACCAGCGCATCGTGGCGCTGGTGGAGGCGATCAGCGCCGAGCGGTTGGGAGCCACCGTGGCCCGGCTGGCGGGGTTCGAAACGCGTCATGTTTTTTCCGCGGTGGACCGGACCGATCGCGGAATAGGTGCCGCCCGCCAGTGGATCCACGATGAGTTGCAGCGGATGAGCCCCCGCCTCCAGGTCAGCTTCGACACCTGGCAGATTGCGTCGCAGGGCCAGCGGCTGACCCGCGATTTCGAGCTGCGCAACGTCATGGCTGTGCTGCCAGGCCGAAGCAGCCGTCGGGTCTACATCAGCGGACATTACGACACGGTGGCGCGGGTCGAGGCGGCAGCCGGCTTCAACTGGGCCGAGGGAGACAACCCGGCTCCCGGCGCCAACGATGACGGCAGCGGCACCGCCCTGGTCATGGAACTCGCCCGGGTGCTCTCCCAGAGCGGGGTCGAGTTCGATGCCACGTTGGTCTTTATTGCCCTGGCCGGGGAGGAGCAGGGGCTCGTCGGGGCGGCGGTGCACGCCCGCAAGGCCGCCGAAGACAGCGTGCGGATTGATGCCGTGTTGAACAATGACATCATCGGCGGTGGCGTTGGTGGCTCGGGGCTGGCCAACACCCGGGCGCTCCGGGTCTTCTCCGAGGGGCCGGAGGACTCCCCCTCGCGCCAGCTGGCCCGGTACATCCACCGGTTGGCCACCCGGTACGTCCCCGCCCATGAGGTACGCCTGGTGGCCCGGCACGACCGCTTTGGCCGGGGCGGCGACCACACCGCATTCAACCAGTATGGATTTGCCGGAGTACGCTTTACGGAAACCCATGAGAACTACGCCAAGCAGCACACCATCAATGACACCGTGGATGGCGTCGATCCCGAATACCTGGCGCGCAATGCCCGGGTCAACGTGGCCGCTGCGGCTGGCCTGGCCCTGGCCCCGCCGGCACCAAGTTCCACCCCGGTGGCCCAGTGCCGGGCCTCGCTGGGTCGCGGCCGGAGCGGATACGACGCCACCCTGCGCTGGTGCCCGTCGCCCGGGGCGGTGGGGTATCGGGTGGTCTGGCGCAATACCTGGACACTGGACTGGGAGCACGAGCGGGTGGTCGGGAACGTCACCGAGTTCAGCCTGCCGGATGTGTCGATCGATGACTACGTGTTCGGGGTGGCCGCCATTGGTGCCGACGGCAACGAGAGCCTCGTGACCGCGTATGTCAATCCGCCCCGCGGCAATTCGAACATCCGCCTGCGGCCCTGAGGGTTGATGCCGGCGGGGCGCTACGGGACGGGGCCGAGCTTGCCCTGACCGGGCGCTGTCCCGAGATTTGTCACATGTCCCTGTCCGTGGTCCGCCGGGAGGCGGTCGAATTGCTCTGCGCCGCGCAAGCCGAAGGCCGGATTTCCGACCGCCTGTTCGAGGAACGGCTGGCCGCGGTGCAGGCGGCGTCCAGCGATGCCGGGGTGCTGGCGATCGTGGCTGATCTCCAGGAGCACACCCCCGGATACGGCGTGGTTGCCTACGACGAGGAACCAGCCGGGGTGTTGTTTGCCGAACAGCAACGGGTCTCCGCGGTGCTCAACACCACCCGGCGGGAGGGCAACTGGGTGGTGCCCTACCACCTGGAGGTGCTGAGCCTGCTCGGCGAGTTGCACCTCGATTTCCGCGACGCCCACCTCGCCGACGACGTGATCGACATCCACGCCTCGGTCAGCGTCGGCAGCCTGGTCATCATCGTGCCCAAGGGAACCGCCATCCAGAACGAAATCGACGCCATCCTGAGCACCAACGAGGTCAAGCGGAAGGGCAAGTCGTTTGTCCCGCCCAACGGCCTCACCCTCCGCCTCACGGGCCGGGCGGTGCTGGGCTCAATCGAGATCAGAGGGCTCTGAACCGGCCCCGCCATGCCGTGACGCAAAAGGGGCGCGCCAGATGGCGCGCCCCTTTGCGTCTGTTGTCGGCAGTGGGCTAGTTCTGCACCACAATCAGGTACTTTGACGGGGCCCAGAACTGCTCGGGCGCATTGATCCGCAGGTGTCCACGGATCTTCCGGCCCTTCTGGATGGCACTGGCGTCGATATAGTCCAGGTTCTGCGCCGAGACGATCTCGTAGGTCTTGTCGGGATTGGGCAGCGGGATCTCCTGGATCATCCGCTTGTCCGCTTCGATGAAGCCCGCCGGAGTCAGGTTGGGCGCCGGAATCAGCGTTTCGCCAGTCCGGGTAAAGATCAGCCAGCGGCCGCCGCCGGTTTCCTGGATGATGCCCTGATCCTTGAGCTCCTGGCGGGTCCCCACGACGTAGTACACCTTGTTGTCGCGGATGGTCAGGTCGGCCACCGTGTCGGTCAGCGCTTCCTTTTCGGAGGCCAGCACCACGTTGGCGGCGCGCAGCGCCCCCAGCTCGGACTCGAGCCCGGCAATCGTGGCCTTCTGACCCTCAAGCATCTGGTTGAGGTCGGCAATGGTGGTCTCAAAGACCGCCAACTGGGTCCGCATCGATTCGGAGTCCTGGGTCAAGGCCGTCAGGCGCTGCCGGGTGGCCCGCAGGTTTGACTCGCTCTGGCGCACCCGCTGGGTCAGCTCCCGGATCCGGGTCAGGACCGCTGCCCGCTCGCTTGATGCCGAGAGCGGCGATTCTGGCGAAGCTACCGCACTCATGTTCTGGCTCTGGGTCCGCACCGTGGCCAGCTCGGTGTTGATCTCGGCGATCAGGCTGGTCGTGGCGGCCAGGTCAACGTACAGGCTGTCCTTGGTGGCCGACACCAGGCGAAGCTCATCAATCTGTGCCCGGAACACCCCGGCGGAATCGGCGGGGATCCGAGCCACACCATCCGGACTCTGGGTGCAGGCGGACAGCAGCAGGAGTCCGGCGATAGCGGGGCGAAAGTTCATCGTTTTCCCTCTTCTGGTAGGCCGGATTCACAGGCCAGGACGGGGGCCCCGGGTAAATCGCGGCTTGGGCAACAATATGACTGGGTTCAGGTCGGCGGCCCCAATGGGCTGCCGCTATCAGTGCAGGGGACGTTGCAGGTGTTTCATCATGCACACCACCCCCGGTCCACGATATCTTCCCGAACCATGACCGACACCGAGCCCGCAGGACCCCCAGCGGCCCCATCCCGCAGGCCGCTCCAGCCTCCCGATTCCGGGGCGTGGCCGTATGCACCCGGAGACCAGGACGTCGTCACCTTCCTCTCCGGTCCGCGGAGCCGCCTCTCCGAGGCGCGGCGGGTGCTCCGGATCGCGGCCGAGTTCATCCGCGGCTTCCGGAAACTGCATTTCCTCGGTCCGTGTGTCACCGTGTTCGGGAGTGCCCGCTTCGGGGAGGATCACCCGAGCTATATACTGGCCCGGCAGATGGGACGGGAA
>Ga0163151_10002423_pt1 | contig 28877 bp, 25 predicted proteins | sample OliLakLV19MP5IB2_FD_145596 | JGI IMG/M metagenome (GOLD analysis project Ga0163151, IMG submission 145596) | Freshwater microbial mat bacterial communities from Lake Vanda, McMurdo Dry Valleys, Antarctica - Oligotrophic Lake LV.19.MP5.IB-2 | ecosystem: Environmental > Aquatic > Freshwater >...
TCTCTGGCAAAGAAGAAGGGAAGTCCCGTATCACAAACGCTCTTCTCGGCCTCGTCCTTCTTGTAGGTTCATTCCTCATATTGAATACCATCAACCCTAACCTTGTGAATTTCAATTTGAAGATTGAGCAGGTAAGTATCGATGTAGTGCAATCTCTTACAAATTATGAGTATTTAAGCATTACGGGCGCTTCAAAACCATTACCGGGAGATATTGAGGCGGCTATAGCGAATGCAGCGGCAAATACAGGCTTGGAATACTGCGCCATAAAAGCAATTGTTGAACAGGAATCCGGCAGTGACGCGGGTGCTATCGGGCACGACGAGGAAGTGACATCAACCTCCGCTCATGCAACTTTCTCTAATTCAGGAAAAACATTTATAGGAGCTCTTTTTACTGCGGGGAGTCCGCCGAGCAAAAACGATGACCACAGCATTACTGCGACAGACAGTTTGGGTCTGGACTGGAGATTCAGCCACGGCATCGGGGCAATGCAGATTACCTTTTTCCCTAAAGCTGGCACGACTCCTCCAACATGGCAAAACAGGGTAAGCGACGGCATCAATGGAACTCCTAAAGACCAGCTGATCCTCGCAAATAGTATTAATGACGGGGCAGGATTTCTTAAAACACTACTCGGAAAATGTGGAAATCTCCATGACGCTTATGCAAAATACAATACAGGTAACTGTAAAAGCACTAATGGCTATGCAGAAAAGGTAATGGCGCGCTATAACGCCTGCAAGGGACTATGATGCTCTACTGAAAGAGAATAAACCTTTCTCTTTTCTTCCTCTGTAAGCTCAAATAGCGTATAATATAATTATGAAAGTCATGGTAGTCATGAACACACCTCTTTTGATATGCGTTTTCATACTCATAGCCTTTTTTGCTATTAGTTCACACACTGCATTTGCTCTGACGTCAGTTGATATCAGTGTAAAATCAGTTCCCGAAATCCCAGGGCCCAACGAGACAGCAACTATAAGCATCTCGAGTTATGCGACCGATTTGGAACGAGCAAATATTACATGGTACGTAGACAACCAAACTGTTGCGAGCGGGACAGGTAAAAAGTCAATTCCTGTAATAACAAAAGGAATCGGAGAAAGAACGACCATTAGAGCTGTCATCGGGACGGCGAGTGGAGTATCTATCACCAAGGACATCATTATACAACCGGGGGACATAGACCTAGTCTGGGAAGTTGATGATGCATCGACACCACCGTTTTACAAAGGAAAGAAACTACCAGCTCGTGAATCCCTCATCAGGGTTTCTGCTATTCCCAACATGGCAGTTGCGGGAAAGTGGCTACAAACTGAAGATTTGATTTTTGACTGGAGTTTAAACAGCGAACGTAATGCTGCTGCCTCAGGATTTAACAAAAGCTCATATCTCTATCGCAACAACTATCTCAAAAAGATAGACGAAATCTCAGTCAAAGCTTCCGGCATAACTCAAAACGTCCGTACGCAGAAGCTTGTTTCCGTTCCAATGAGAAGTCCATTTATACTTTTCTATGAAGATAGCCCGTCAGAGGGAATGAAGTATGAGCGGGCGCTTGTAGGGGGCATCAACCTCGAAAGTGGAAGTGAGATAAATATTGTCTCAACACCATACTTTTTCTCAGCATCTCATAGCTTGAGTCCAGAATTAACATACGATTGGAAAATAAATGATGCTCCTATTGCAACTCCCAACAAGAAAAATCGACTGACATTACGAGCGCCAGATGTACGAGGCAGTTCAACCATAGATCTTTCATTGGGTGTTTTCCAAAAGCTTTTCCAAGATTACGAGACCAAACTTATCATTTCATACTAAAATGAAAAAAATATACAGCTTTGCAATAGCTTTGATTGTTATCTTCTCGCTGACACCGCCTCATACTTTCGGTGCAGGTGAAACAGGTGTTGAGATTGCAAGTTTCGCTTCTGATGAAACAACCACAAGCGTCAAGGTTCTTCTCGACTACACATATCCAACAGCAACAGGAACATACTCAAAAGGTTTCAAAATTAAATTTAACAAGGATTTGAGCCTTGATGGTTCCAAAGAAGAAGAGCTCGTCATATGGACAGGGAACTTGACGCTCGGTGACTCAGGAACCAAATCAGCAACAGTCAGCGATCTTTCGGCAGGCGAGATATATTCTTATGATGTTCTCGACACAAATCCTTTGGTGACGCAAATATACGACTATGGTGAGTTCAAAACTCTTGTAGCAGGGACTGGAACAGGCACAGACGGGACTATTACTCTCCCTGACGGAACAGCTGGAGGTGGGGTGCTAAATGACTACACCAATCCCGATTGCACAGAGGGACCAGGGGAATATTGTCTGCTCGCCCCTCTTCCTGACGGCGAGGGAGGGCTCAAACTAAAGACTGATGCATCATTTGAGCTCGGAGACTATATCAAATTGATGCTCAAAGTGATTATTGGTATCGCAGGAGTTTTGGCTGTCGTCATGATAGTGATTGGTGGCATCGAATATATGTCGACAGATGCGTTCTCTGGCAAAGAAGAAGGGAAGTCCCGTATCACAAACGCTCTTCTCGGCCTCGTCCTTCTTGTAGGTTCATTCCTCATATTGAATACCATCAACCCTAACCTTGTGAATTTCAATTTGAAGATTGATGAAATCAATGCGAGTGTCAGAGAGGAAGACATGTTGGCTTCTGGTTATTTTAATGTTCCTACCGATGCTTCGGGTAACGCAGTCGCTGGTAGTTGTCCTGCTGCAGTAACAAATGATGACAATTGTCCAACATGTCGTAGTGTATCTGGAGTGGCATACAGTGGCACACTTTCAGCAAAAAGTGACGACTACAAAAAATTGGCTGATGTTTTTGCAGATAAAATCGATGTATTCAAAACAAAAGCACCTTCTTCATATATCACCGAAATGTATCATTGGAGTGACAATCTATGTCACAATGCGGCATGCCACTACAATGGAACGTGTATGGACGCCAATGTGGCAATTAAAAATGATGCTACAATAAAACTGTTCTATGATGCGGCTATTGCCTCGGAGTTGTGGCCAATTTATGAAACGGATAGTGAGACCCATAAAGATGCACTGATAAAAATTGGCGTGCCTTCTGGCAATATTTGGGTTGATACAGGAGGGCATATTACAGGGGAGCATTTCTCTGTGTATTGTAAAGATGGTGCAGGTTCTTCAACTGGCTGTTAAATTTACATTATGTCACGACAAGCATTCACAATCATCATTCTCACTTTCATCGGCCTCATTGTCGGAGGACTTTTGTTTTACTTTTTCATTTACAAAGCACCTGGAACTGATGTACCGAAAGTTTCTATCGGTACACTTTTTCCTTTCGGTCAAAATTCTGACCCCATAGACACATCGAACCCAAACCAAACCGATATTACAGACACAACAGACGGTGGGCAGACTGAAAACGCGGATCTTCCAGATTTGCGCAAGTTATGGGACAAGCCCGTTGTCGCTTCTACAAGTTTCGAAAGAAAAGTTCTTATCCCTGTCGAACCTCAAACTATATCCGTTGATACGACCACGGCAACGACGCTAGTAGCACCTCTGCCAACAATAGAGGTGACGAAGACTGTCGTGCGCTTCATTGAACGCACAACTGGACATGTACATGACATCTATACTGACGAGGCAACAGCAGTGGACGTCACAAATACGACAATACCCCGCTTACAGGAAGCCTATTTCGCCAATGGTGGAAACAACGTCATTGTACGGTATTTGCAAAGTGACAACAGTACTATTGAGACATACAATGCTTCTGTGGGAACTACAAAAAATCAGTACGGACTCTCTGATGTGACTGGATTTTATCTTGAAAAAAATATTTTTGAGGTTGCCATCTCTCCTCTTGGAGACAAAATCTTTTATCTTTATCCGTTCGGCGATGCGACTATCGGTGTCCTCGACAACCTTGCCGGCACAAACAAAAAGCAAATACTCAACTCTACGTTTAGTGAATGGCTACCACAATTTGCAAGTGAAACGGAAATACTGCTGACAACAAAAGCGTCAGGATATGCACCCGGATACACGTATATACTCTCGACGACAGAACCAAACGTTTTGAAAAAAATACTGGGTGATATAAACGGCCTCACTGCGTATTCAATCAAAAACGGTGATTTTGTTTTATTTAGCAAAATTGTAAATAAAGGTCCAGCACTTTACAAATACAACCGCGAGAGTCGTGAAGAGAGTAGTCTGAGCGCTTTAGGACTTCCATCCAAATGTGTTTGGTCACAAGCAAAACAGGCGACATTTTGTGCTGAACCATCCTTCATACCAACAGGAGTGTATCCAGACGACTGGTATCAGGGAAAGATGTTCTTCACTGATAAGATCTGGCAAATAAATTCAGAAGCAAATGTAGCGTACTTAATCTCTGACCTCACTAGCGAAAGTGGAGAAGGGATAGATGCGACACACCTCGAAATATCTCCTGATGGAAACTATCTTCACTTCATCAACAAAAGAGATGGGATGCTCTGGGGATTGCAACTATAAATTAGTTCACCTGCTTCATGTAGAGCGTTGCGGTATGAGCTTACAAAAAGGATTTGTAAAAAATGCTCTTTATTGCCGATGTATGTAGAGAAATGAAAATTATTCTTCAAAATATTCAATCACAACTCTCCTGTTGAAACCTTCACCTGTTGAGTTTGTTCGAATGTTGGGGCGTCCAGAGAGATACTCATGGACAATGCGTCGGCTTCCCGCTGGCATGGGATCAAGTTCAATACTTGATTTAAAAAACTTACTTCGCTCTGCCATCATATGGGCAACGGCGCGAATATTATCTATTCTTTTCCTTTCTGAACCTCCAATGTCAATAACGAGAGAGGGGAGAAGTGTGCGGTCAGGAAACTTTGTTTCTACAAGTCGGCGCGATAAATGATTGACTGATGCAATAACATCATCAAAAAATCTCCGTGGGATTTCTCCTTTTGTGTTAAAGGAATACCATAGAGTGTTGTTGTCTGGCTCGTACAAAAATGTCCCCGGTTCGAGAGGAAGCCCGCTTTTCTCTATAAGTGTATTTATGAGTATGGTAATCTCTTCTTTATTCATAAGGTTTTTTGATACTCTCGGCGCATTATGTATTCCTGCACTATTGTGAATATATTACTTGTTACCCAATATAATGCAACCGCTGCGGATACTTGATAAGCCACGACAGCAATAAAGATAGGGAGCACGTAGAGCATTTGAAATTGCATACTTTTTGCAAACTCTGCCTTGAAGTCCTTTTTCTCACCCTTCGGCACATCAACTTTCAATTTTTTTGGAAAGTTGTTCATGATGTATGCCTGTATGAATTGGGTAACACCGGCCAAAATCGCTAAGACGAGGGACTTGGATGCCATACTAATACCAAAAAGTACTGTTGAAATAATTTCAGGATGTTCTACAAATGAGTACAAAACACCTGTTGAGGAATCCGCTCCTTTGATAAAAACCTGGTAGAGCGCGAGGATAACAGGAATCTGAATAATTAGAAGTAAGCATCCAGAAAAAGGATTGATTTTCTTATCTTTATACAAAGCAAAAGTCTTTTTTGCTTGTTCCTCTTTGTTTGGGAATTCTTTTTTAATTCGCTCAAGCTCTGGTTCTATCGCTTTCAGCGCGAGCTGACTTCGTATTGATTTTTTTGCAATTGGAAGGAGTATAACCTTCACTAAGATAGTGAGGATTATCACAGCGAGTCCAATACTGTGCCAAGGAAGGATATTGACGAAAAATATAAGAGCGTTGTAAAGCGGTTGGTAAAATACCACAGTCCAAAAATGTTGCATACCGGACAATTGTACCTGAATACTCCAAGAACGCAAACTACCGTTTAACTTTCGCGGTGGTTAGGGTGTTTGTCAATTGTGTATGGTTGAAAAGGATGACATTTAAGAATTCTTTTTACACTTCGGTAAAGGGCAGGGATCACTTTCTCCGTCTCAAAAGCGTGTATTGCATACTCAGAACAGGTAGGGTAAAAGCGACAGACAGGAAGTTTTCTTACAGAAAAAACCTTATAGAACAAGGGTTTAATTCTCTTATATATACGTATAATCCATATAAAGAAGTATTTCATATGATCTTCCTGACACTTTCGAGAATCATTGCTAAGAGCGCTGTATTATCCTTTGAGTCTACTTTTTTTAAAATGATGGCACACATAAGTGAATTATTACCTCTTCCTATACCAAACTCATCGAGAAGATTATAGATTGAGCGTTTTATTGTGTGTCGTGCTGTAGCTTTAGGAAGAGCTTTCTTAGGAACTATAACAGTAAATTTGTTCTGTCCAGATTTCAATAATCTAGAATAACGCAACATAAAAACGGGGAAGTGCATTGATTTGCCTTCTTTGAAAAGAACCTCGATCTCTGACCGTGATAATTTGTGCTTCCGTGGAAGCATAGTAGCTATACAGCGAGTTTCGCTCGTCCTCGTCGACGTCGACGCAAAAGAATATTATTGCCGCTTGCAGTTTTAGTACGCGTTAGGAACCCGTGTGTTTTCTTGCGTTTCTTCTTCTTTGGTTGGTATGTTTGTGACATACGGTTATACTATACTGGTTCGAAAAAAAATGCAACGGAATGTAGATATGCACAGGTTATACACACATTAGGGGTATTCGGGTCTTTTGACCAAATCAAATAAGTCATTATAATTGAGCCCAGTCATGCAGGTTAATACAAAAGATTTCTGGAATAGTTGCCTCACTCTTATTGAGAAAGAAATTTCTCGAGCAAATTTCAACACTTGGTTTAAGAATACATATATCCTCAAGGAAGATGCGGGGACTGTTGTCGTTGGTGTACCAAACGAATTTGTTCGTGATTGGTTGAAAAATAAATACGAGAAGATGATACTCAAATCCATTATTGAACACGCTGATCATGTGCGTTCAGTAGAATTTGAGATAGCAAAAGGTGAACCAAAAGTAAGCGCTATAGAAACAAAGACTAACGCGCCAGAGAAATTCACAACAGAGCTTCCGTTGAAGGACCTTTATATCAACAAAGAAGATAATCTCAACCCTCGTTACACTTTTGATTCTTTTATTGTTGGTGGCTTCAACGAGCTCGCCTACGCAGCGTCACAAGCAATACTGAAGCGTCCAGGACAGGCATACAACCCTTTCTTCGTATATGGAGAGACTGGGCTTGGTAAAACACACCTTCTTCAAGCAACAGGTAATGCAATCAAAAAGAATCACCCGGAAAAAAAGATTTTTTACACAACACTCGAAAAGTTTGCTATTGACTACATACAATCTGTACAAACAAATAAACCTTATGCATTCAAAGAAAAGTATCGTAAATACGACGTACTTATTTTGGACGATATACAGTTCATCACCGGAAAGGACAAAACACAAGAAGAGCTCTTTCATCTTTTCAACGAACTCTATGAACAAAATAAACAAATTATTTTCTCCTCTGACAAACACCCAAACTATATTTCTGGTTTGGAAGATCGGTTAAAATCTCGATTTTCTGCTGGAATGATAGTCAATATCACAGAACCAGAATATGAATCTAGGGTTGCAATATTGAAAGCAAAACTAGTTGCAGAGAATATTCAGCTTCCAGACGAAGTGTTGGTAAATATAGCTGAAACGACACACAGTAACATTAGAGAGCTTGAGGGTAGCCTGAATGCAATTGTGTGCCAAACAGAGCTCAAACAGCGTGCATTGACCGTAGGGGAAGTGCGGAGCCTTATCAAACACAACAGTAAACCAAAGAAAAATATTTCGATTAAAGAAGTGGTATCTCATATATCCAATTTCTATAACGTTGATGAAGAGACTGTTTATGAGAAAACAAGACGGAAAGAAGTGGTAAAAGCCCGACAAATTGTCATGTACATACTAAGAGAAGATTTTAATATTTCTTTTCCTTTGATTGGACAGAAACTTGGAGGAAAAGACCATACAACAGTCATCCACTCATGTTTAAAGATAAAAAATGATTTGAAAAGGGATATGGTTTTGGTACAAGAAATAGAAAGAATTAGAATGATGTTTAAATAGTGTGGAAAACAAAAGAAAATTGTGTTAATAAATAAAAGTGAATAAAAGTAATTACCATATTATCAACAACAATTAACAAGAAATTATATTTCATTTACGAAAAATAACCATATAATTAAATTGTTTTAAGAAGAATAAGTATTACCAACACCCCTAATAGTAATTATAAATTTTTTATATAAAATATATGAAAGTAAGATGTACATATGAAATATTACAAAAATCAATAGAGGCTGTTGGACGACTCACAACAAAACATATTTCACTTCCAGTTTTATCGTGTGTTTATATAAAGACACACGAGAAATCACTTATTATAAGGGCAACGAATCTTAGTATTGGTGTTGAGATTGTTATTCCTGCTATCGTTGAGACAGACGGCGAAACAGCTGTTCCTGGTAATATTCTTCTTTCAACTATTTCTGCTATAAAAAGTAAAAAGGATATATTTTTAGAGGTCAAAGACGGAAATCTTTGCATTACAACAGACAAAGAAGATTTGACTATAAAGTGTATGCCAACAGAAGATTTCCCATCTATCCCAAGAACGGAAGGCCAAAAATACACATTACCACAACAAGTTCTTGTCAGTGGCTTCAAATCTGTCGCTTTTAGTTGTGCAACGTTTGATATAAAACCAGAAATTGCAAGTGTGTATATGTATCCACATGAAAATGAAATAATTTTTGTTGGTACAGATTCTTTCCGTCTCGCTGAAAAGAAAATAAAACTTAAGAAAGATATACATGATTTTAATGGTATTTTAGTTCCTGTAAAAAATGTATCCGACATACTACGAATACTTGAAATGTATAATGAAAGTGACGTGACGCTAACTGTCAGTAAAAACCAGATATCAATCGAAGAACCAGGATTTTATATGACAGCGCGTGTTGTTGACGGCATATTTCCTGACTACCGACAGATAATTCCGAAAGAAAGTACTACCCGAGCAATTATTCTGAAAAAGGATTTAATAGACACACTCAAACTTTCTTCAGTTTTTACTGACAAGTTTGGACACCTTTCAATTTTCATTAATCCAAAAGAGAAAAAATTTGAAATAACAACAAAAAACGCTGATGTGGGCGAACATCAAGGTCTTTTGAGTGCTGCGCTCTCAGGTGAAGAGGTGTCTTTGAATATTAACCAACGCTACATAAGCGAAGTTCTTTCATATATTTCAGAAGATAGTATAGAGCTCTCTTTTTCAGGGAGTCAAAAGGCTGTTATAGTGAGGGGTGTTGGGACAAACACATTCACATATTTGGTCATGCCAATGAACAGGTAATATGAAGGATATAAATTCTTTCAAGCAAATATTGGATCACCTTAGTAAGGGATTATTTAAAAATGAAAATACAAAAGAAGAGATTGCGCAGATAGTAAATGAGCATACGCACAGTTCTCTGAGCGCCAAAAATATTTTTCTAAATCAAAAGAATCTTATTATCAAAGGTTCTGTCGACAAAACACTTCTTTTTATTAAGAAGGATATTATATTGAAAGATATTAAAGAAAAAACAAAACTAACACTAACATCAATTGTTTCCTAGTTCTTCTCCTGTAACAATAACCGTTAGGTTCGCATAGCCTTTATTGAAATTCTTGTCTATTGCAGTAGCAACAAGTGAATAGCTTCCTACACCAATATCTGCTTGCACAGGCGAAACCGTCCACGTATAAGGTGCTTTTGTATCTTTCCCCAAGTAACGTCCATTTAGAGAGAATGAAATTTCATCAACCGATTCTCCTGCCCCCACTTTGATGCTGACAGATTTTTCCGAGTTTTGATTGAGTGTGATTGTGTTATCGTTTTCATCAAAAGAAATAGTAATCTCTCCAGCGCTAGTGTGGACATCATCGTATTCTGTTGGTATCTCCTGATTCAAGACCCCATACAGATACTTGTTTTGATTCCACCAGTTTTGGACAGATGCTTCCCAGTTTTCATACTGTGAATCATATGTAGGATTTAGCGGTTGTGGACCCCGTGGATTGTTCTTGTCTATCCAGTGAAGTGTTGTGTGGACGTTTGGAATAATCCGCTCCTCTCGAGTTTCCACAGGGGTGAATTCTGTTGCCAATTTTCCTGAAACTGTATCAATAACAAACGTTTCTCCTCCTTGCCATACGCCACGCATAATTGGTTTTATTGTGGGATCGGTTTTGTAATCATAGACAGGATCTGGAAAACTATCGCTTGGGTATTTGACCATTGCAAGATCCATATACTCTCGCCACGCGGGGCCAGAGATAGCAGAACCTTTTTTCATTGTTGAATTGTCATTATTTCCACTCCACACCCCAACCGCAATAGATGGTGAGTATCCGATTAGCCACGCGTCTCTGTTGCTGTTGGTAGTACCAGTTTTTCCAGCAACATCACGACCTCCAAAATACAAAAATGAATTTGCACCAAACAAAGGAGTACGCGCTACATTATCACTTAATATATCTGACACAGTTAAAGCAACATTTCGGTCGATAGCCATCGTTGGTTTTGGTAAATACTCCTCCAAAATATTTCCACTCTTATCCTCTACACGTAATATTCCAGTTGTTTGTTGTCGGATACCTTCGTTCGCAAATACTCCATACGCTCCTACCATATCAAGGAGTGTTACTTCTCCACCCCCAAGGACAAGTGTCAATCCATAACGTTCCGGATCTGTAAGAGTTGTGATTCCCATATCCCTCGCTGTTTTGATTGAGTCTGCAACACCTACAAGGTATAGGAGTTGTACCGCAGGAACGTTGCGAGACTGACCCAGAGCGTTTCTGAGGACAATGGGGCCGAGATACTTGCCATCGTAATTACTCGGACTATAACAGTCATCTTGCGAGCGTCCAGCGAGGGCATATCCATTCCAACTACAGCTTGCCTGAAATTCTGTAGGGACATCAAAGAGTACCGTATCTGGTGTATAGCCTTCCTTGAACGCCGTTGCGTAAACATATGGCTTGAATGATGATCCTGGCTGTCGGAGAGCTGTTGCAATATTGTAGTTGCCATCAATATCTTTATCAAAATAGTCTCGTGACCCCACCATTGTTATAATATGTCCAGTTTTTGGATCAATGGCAACAAGTGCTTGGTTGGTTGCACCCCATGCAGCTTCGTTCTCCAACGCTCTCCGCTCTATTATTTCTTCTGCCTTTTCTTGAAGTTCCCAATCAAGTGTAGTTACCACTTTGAGACCACCACTATTTAGCATCTCACGGCCATACTTTACTTCAAGATATTGCTCTACATAAAAAACGAAATGAGGAGATTTGATTCCTTTTGGTGCTTGTTGTAAAAATACAACCATCTCTGCTGTTGCACTACTATACTCTTCGTCTGTTAGAAAGCCCATTGTTTTCATTTCCAAAAGAACAAGATTTTTTCGTGAATCGAGTGCTGTTCTGTGTGAGCCATAAGGGGAAAAATAACTCGGCGCTTGCGGAATGGCTGCAAGATACGCAGCTTCTGCCATAGTCAAATCAATAGGATCTTTGCCGAAAAATGATTGCGATGCTTCTTGAACACCGTAGATTGTACCCCCATATGGTGCATCGTTGAGATAAATTGCAAGAATTTCGTCTTTCGTTAGGACTCTCTCAAGTTTGATTGCGAGTACCCACTCTTTTATTTTACGAGTAATTGTTTTTTTTGGATTGAGCAGAGTATTTTTTACAACCTGCTGTGTAATTGTCGAACCGCCTTGAGAGAAAGATCCTGAGACGAGATTCACATACATCGCACGAATAAACGAAGTGATGCGCACGCCGTTATGCTCATAAAATTTCTGGTCTTCTATTGCGACCACTGCGTGTTTGATACTTTCTCCCATTTTCTCGTAGGGGATTTCAGTACGGCGTACATTTTTGTTGGTGTCATAGAGGAGTATTTCTCCTGTTTTGTCATAGATTTTTGTTGAGTTGAGACTCTTGCGCTCCTCAAAAGCTTTGAAATCTGGAAGGTCAATGAGAGAAATCCAGACAACCAAAGAAGCGATACCAATCGCACCGAATCCAATAATAATGAAAGCAAGATTTTTTACATTTTTTTTGTGTTGCCGGTACCACTTTTTTGCCTTTTTCATACGACTTTTATCATAACACACGAGAGACAATATGAGTGAAATGTGGTAAAGTAGAAACGTTTCTATGAATAAAATTATCACCGAAAAACAAAGAATAAAAGAAATTTTGACACGAGGAGTTCATGACCTTTTTACAAGAGAGGAGCTTGAGAAAAAACTCGAGAGTGGAAAAAAGCTTGTTATCAAACTCGGCACTGATGTGACAGGGAAGGATCTACACCTCGGACATACCGTCATGCATAGAAAAGTGCGTGATTTTCAAGAACTAGGACACGACGTGGTTCTTATTATTGGGGATTACACAGTTATTGTTGGAGATCATTCAGATAAGTTGGACATGAGAACAGAAAGAGGGGCGGGTGACATAGAAAAGGATTTGAATGGCTACGAGGAACAATTTTTTATGACTGTTCACAAAGACGGAACTAAAATTCTTAGAAACTCGGGGTGGCTTTCAAAATTGAGTTTTATTGATGTTATAAATTTGGCAAAGCAATTCACCGTTGCTCAACTTTTAGACAGAGAGACTTTTTTGGTTCGGTATAAGAACGGTAAAGCTATCGGCCTTGATGAATTTTTTTATCCATTAATGCAAGGATATGATTCTGTTGTTATAGGTGCAGACATCGAACTTGGTGCAACTGACCAAACATTCAATATTCTTGCGGGTCGAGTGTTGACACAATCAATGTCGAAAAAGGGACAGCAGTCCGGTATGACTATGAAACTACTCCTAGGCTCTGATAGTCGACCGATGGGAAAGAGTTTGGAGAATTATATTCCTCTTCGCGCAACACCCGCTGATATGTACGGAAAAATTATGTCGATTGTTGATACTGTCATTTTTGATTATTTTGAGCTCCTTACAAGGATTCCAATGGAAGAAATAGAAGAGATGAGAAAATCCGTTGCAGATGGTGAAAATCCAATGGTTTTCAAAAAGAAACTCGCTCATGAGATTGTCTCCTTTTATCACGGTGAAGGAGAAGCAAAGAAATCAGCCGAGATTTTCATCGCGACATTTTCCAACAAAGAGATACCTGTTGATGCAAAGAAGATCAAGGTGAAGGTTGGCTCCGCTCTGGTTGATATCCTCATCAAAAATGGTTTTGTTGCATCCAAATCCGAATTTCGACGCTTGGCGGAGGAGGGGGCGATTACATTCAAAGGGCGTATCGAAGAGAAGAAGATTATTGACCCTGCATCGCTTGTGTCAGAATCAGGTGCACTCAAAATAGGGAAAAGACGTTTCCTCCATATAGATGTAACTAAAAAGAAAGATGAATAATAAAACCGCTCAGATGAGCGGTTTTATTATTGTGTTTATGTATCTAGATCTGCACTGAAGTCATCGTCTAGGTCATCAGGCTCTGTAGTCATATCCCCTTCACCCTCCTTTTCAGTTCCTGCCCAACCACTCTCATCTTCTGTTTCCTCTTCAGTGGCTGTGAACAGGTCTCTAGTGATAAGTTCTTCCTCGTAGAATGCCATAACTATATAAAATTAGTTTCTAATGTGTCGACCCAAAAGTGTTTTGCTTTTAGATGCTTACATTTGTAACAAAAAGAAAAACTCTTTGCAATAGAAAAAGAGCAAAACTGTGGAAAATTACTCTCCCTTCGTTGCGATGGCTGTTAAAGCGATTGCAATTGCATCCATTTCATCATCATATTTTGCTTCTTTTGACATTTCTGTAAGAACTTTTACCATATACCATAAGGCCTTTTTGTCTGCTTTGCCATATCCAGTCACAGCAACTTTCACTTGGAGAGGAGTAAATTCGCGAACAGTGAGTCCTGCATGCTTTGCTTGGTTGATGATGACACCACGAGCCTCCGCTACCCCCATCGCCGTTTTCTGATTGTTGGTAAAGTATAGCTTCTCAATCGAGAGGTGAGTTGGGGAATACTTTTTTATAACCTTCTCTATTTCCCCACCAATCTGAAAAATCCTCTCATTCAAAGTATCATCCTTTGATGTTATGAAGCAGTCCGAATACATCACAGTAGTCTTTTTTGCACCTTCAACTTCTTTTACCACGGCGATGCCGATACGTTCATAACCCGGATCGACACCAAGAACAGTTACATTTTCTTTATTCATTTTAGTCATAAGAGCTTTACTTTGCATCATAACCCAAGTGTTCATAGGCTCGTTTGGTTGCAGAGCGTCCTCTCTGGGTTCGCTCCAAAAGTCCAATTTGGAGAAGATATGGTTCAATGACAGACTCGATGGTGCCATCTTCTTCATGAAGAGATGCTCCGAGCGTGGAGAGACCGACTGGTCCACCATCGAATTTCTCAATAATAATAGAAAGGAGCTTTCTGTCTTCTGCGGTAAGTCCGAGCTCATCGACCTCCAAGAGCGCAAGAGCTTTTGAGGCTGTGTCTTTTGAAAGCGAGACTTGTGACACTTGTGCGAAATCACGACAGCGCTTTAGGAAGTAGTTTGCAGTTCTTGGAGTGAAGCGACTTCGTTTTGAAATTTCTTTGACGGCGTCTTCTTCTATATCTACCTTCAAAAGCTTTGCGGACCGTCGCACAATTTCTGCAATCTCTTTTTCATTATAAAAATCAAGACGGAAAGTTCCGCCGGAAAACCTGGAACGAAGAGGGGACGACAGGAGTGCGACGCGTGTTGTTGCAGCGACGAGTGTGAATGGTTCGATGTCGAGTTCGACAGTGCGTGCGGACGGACCTTTGCCGATGATGATGTCGAGAACGCCACGCTCCATCGCAGGATAGAGGACTTCTTCAACAGTTTTGTTGAGGCGGTGAATTTCGTCGATGAAAAGTATGTCACCACGAGAGAGGTTGGTGAGTATAGACGCTAGATCTCCCACCTTTTCAATTGCGGGACCTGAAGTGACTTTGAGTTGGCGATTTGTTTCCTTTGCAATCAAGTTTGCAAGGGTTGTCTTACCGAGTCCTGGTGGACCATAAAATAAAATATGTTCTGCGGGATGTCCTCGCTCCTCCGCTGCTTGCAAGAGTATCTTGAGGTTTCCTTTGATGCCATCTTGTCCGATATACTCCTCCCATGTCTCTGGTCTGAGGGCTTGGTCGAGGAAGGCGTCGTCACTTTTTTCATTTTTAGGGGGTATTGACATAAGATTTCCAATATGCTATACTATATGAGTCGTAGGGTTTTCCACAACTTATACACGGATTATACCACGGCTATGCATTTCCAGACTTTTGAGAAAGAGACAGGCGCTGTATGATTACTTAGCTCGCAGGAACGTTCATTATAAAGAGGGAATAAATCTCTAAGCAATCAGACCCCTGGTCTCTATAGATGCAAAGAGGACGAATTGGTTACCGCTTCGGCGGAGTTACTGGTCCTATCCTTTGAGTATTTATTACTTTTACAGCTTTAGCCGTGAAAGGATTGTTTAGAGATTTGTCTTCTCTTTCTCCCAAAACACTCAGTCTGAGTGTTTTTTTGTTTATGCGCGCACCTGTTTATTCATTGTAAGTTTTCTATTTTTATTTTGTTAATTTTAAATATCCCAATCCATACTTTTGAAAAGCCTGACGCAACACGACCTGTGCGAGTCGAGCGATTCACCAGCAGACAAATATGCATGCTTCTCAGAAGTTATGGATAAAAAATGACTTTAAAGAAATGTGTTAATCCTTTCCAACAATTGACCTTAGAAAAGAAATATTCTCCACGAGTTTTTCTTCGTCATTCTTTAGAACAAAACTCCAGACCAACAAATAGTAAATTCTGAATAAATTTTTTGTACTTTCGATTAGAGGGTCTATGGATACATGCTTTTGATATTCACTCCAGAAAATTTCTGGAACAATATTTCCTTTCATTTGGTTATTCAATTCAAAACCTGCAAGTACAAATCTTTGGTCGGTATAGCAGTGATCCTCGATATCAACGACGCCAAGGAGTTTCCAGCTACGAGCTTCCTTTTTCAAAATTCCTTGGAACCCATCTAAATGAGAAAAACAAAATGTTTCTGCCGGCCATAGATTCTCAACGTGTTCTTTTATATAATGTTCAATTTTTTCAGACAATTGTTCGTCAAGAAGTTCCTTTACATTTTGAAAACGAGAGTTTAGCGACTCTTTAAAACACTGAAGCCACGAATCGTCGTATGTTTTTTTGATCGCGTGTAACTTTCCCAACCAGTGCCCCACCTCACCAAACCATTCCAGTGAATAATCATCTTTGTCTCCACCCAAGTCTTGCATCAGAATGTAGCTGAACTTTTGATCATTGGTTATTCCCTGAGCAAAAATCTCTGGCACAGGGATACGGTTTGTTTTTAAAATTTTATAGCTTTCTCCAAATTGCTGTGGGTCTGATCCATAAACAAACTCATCGTTGCTTTTGACATCAGTATTCTCATTTTTGTTGAATTTAAGAATTAGAATTACTTCATTTTGCTTTTGAAGGCGAAAAACATGTCCGACGACTCCGCCGGAGATTTCTTCTGTTGATCCTACAAACAAAGGAAGACGAAGTTTTATTATTTCTTCAATATATTTTTCCATGAACAAATATTTTAGCTAATCAGCTAACAAGCTTCGAGGCTGAAAACCATTAATCTTCCTCTACATCAACCACGGATTTCACCTCCTCAAGTGTCGTGATGCCTTTCAAAACCTTGATAACCCCATCTTCTTTCATATCCAATATTCCTTGTTTGTCGGCAACAGCCTTTATTTCGCGGTCACTCGGATTCGTGGGAATTATTTTCTCAATCTCAGCAGTGTTGACTTGAATTGCTTCGAATATACCGAGCCGTCCCTTGAATCCTGTTTTGTGGCAGACATCACAACCCTTGCCTTCCCATACAGTTTTTGCCGTTGTGTCAGTGATACCATACGCACTTATATTTTTGCCTTTTGCGATCGCTTTGTCCAAAACTGTTTTGATTGTTGCGATTTCTTCGAGCGTTGCTGGACGTTCCGATTTGCAATTCTGGCAGATTTTGCGCACCAAACGTTGCGCGATGGCAAGCGAGAGGGCAGAGCGAATAGTTTTCGGATTCACCGAGAGATCAATCAAGCGAGGGATCACACCTGCAGCTGAATTGGTGTGAAGAGTTGAGAAGACGAGGTGTCCAGTGAGCGCAGATTCGACTGCGGTGTTTGCCGTTTCGGCATCGCGGATTTCTCCGACCATGATCACGTCAGGGTCTTGGCGGAGCGCGCTACGGAGTCCTTCGAGGAAGGTATAGTTTTTTGCAGTATCGACTTGTGTCTGTGTGATGCCATTTAGATGGTATTCGATTGGGTCTTCGATAGTGATGATCTTGATATCTACCGAATAGATGCGGGAGAGAAACGCGTAGAGCGTCGTTGTCTTACCACTTCCTGTCGGACCCGTCAGAAGTATCATGCCATTTGGCTTCTTGATTTCTTTTTCAATAATTGCGAAGAGATTGTCAGGAATGCCGAGAGACTCTATTTTGACGGTGATTGCCTTGGGATCAAGGATACGCATAACGATGGATTCGCCATACGCCCCGGGGATCATAGAAGAGCGGATACTTATCTCAGAGTCTTTGAGGAAGATGCTGAAACGTCCGTCTTGCGCTATTGCTTTCATTGTTAGCTTCATTCCCGAGAGGAGTTTGATGCGTGTATTGATCAATTTGAACGTCATGTGAGGGAAATAGAGCACGTCTTGGAGTATGCCGTCGATGCGATAGCGGAGGCGCACTTCTTTTTCTTCTGGTTCGATGTGGATGTCTGATGCACCTATAGATATTGCGCCACCCAAGATGACTTCCAGAAGATGTGATGTCTGATGTGTTTTTTGTTTTCCAATATCCTCCAACAAAATTTTGATATCGGGAATATATTTGATCTTCTCTCCGTATGAAAGTATCGTTTCCGGCGATATGTCTATAGATCCAGCTTGTGAAGCCTGCGCAAAAGAGAGTTCTTTGTAGCGATCCCACGCTTTTTCGAGTGACGCCATCGATGCCATATAGACGAGGACAGTGTAGCCTTTTTGTTCGATACCTTGAATTATTTCTTGCACGCCATCTTTCTCAGGTGAGTGAATCGCTAGATGTACCTTTGTGCCGATGATGTTGAACGGAGCAGTTAGTGTAGATCGCGCGTCTTTTTCGCCAATTAAACGAAGTGCAGTATTCTCGACTGTCGTTGTTAGGAGATTGATGTAGGGAAGTTGATACTTTGCACCTGCCAATATCTGTACAGCATCCTCTTCTTCCTGCTTTTTGAGATCATCAAGCTTTTTGTTTCTTTTGTCTTCGTCAAATGTGAGCATGTATGCTCTATTGTACCGCACGCAACCGATTTCTTATAGATTTTTCGTTAATATTGGGTGAAGTCTGTCCATGAACATGGTCTGGAGCTAGCTATTGACATTATTAAGCTCATGTGATATCATGCGGGCAAATCCCTCATTGACTGTTCGGCTCCATTGTTGTGAAATAATGGTGAAATACGAACAAAATAAAGAGGGAAAATTTAAAAACAGCAAAAAAAGTATATGAAAAAACTACTTTACGGAGTATTTGCACTCGTGCTATTTGGCATGACAGCAAATGCTGCGGTGGAGACTTCCATCGTGGAAAAAAAAAGTCAAGGATCACCAAGTGATCCTACAGATAAAAAAAATCGTGCCAACAGTGGTACGGATTATTATGTTGACCTCCGTAATGGAGGCCTCGACATGTTTATAGAAAATGACTCAAGGCTCAATATGCCTTCGTCACAGTTCTATAAACTTAAAAGTGAAGAACTTTCTGAGATGGGAAAGCCCCTCTCAGCGTCTGAAATAGAAGCAGTTCTCCGCAACGGAGAATATGTCTATATGACAAACGATGAATATGTAGCACGATTTGGCTCTAAGCCAATCAATTATGCTATATATGAAAATTCAGGCACTGTCGCCGTCGATTATCACTATGACGGCGGAGAGACCATTTTGGTTATTACCCCCCATCAGTATCCGGGAGTTTATTCACCATTAATCAAAAGTGGCTGTATAAACTATCAAGGTGGGTTCGCGTACGAACCAACTGGGGATAACGATGAGGAGGACTATTCTCTTCCTCCAACAGCGGGCGTGACACAAACCACAGGGGATGTGACACAAACTGTGACCAATGAGATACCGGCCACCAACGAATACGGCACTTATATTGCCGAGCAGAACAACTATTATGGTTCTGAAGTTGGAGGTTACGAAGGGTATGGAGGTTCCGAAGAGCCATCACTTTATTGGGGACTTGGCGCAAGCTGGGACCAGCAGGGTGGATTCAGTTTTGATGGTTCCATAGGGAACTATCCCGACTACGACGGATATGGAGCAGGGGGTTACGGTGGATACGGCGGTTACGGCGGTTCTTCTTCTTGTTGTGGTGGTTTCAGCGACTACAACAGTTGTGGTGGAGGATTTAACGACTACACTACAAATAATTATTATTATGGAGATTATAACTCCAATAATAATTCTGGAGACATAAGCTATGTAAATAGCTTTAACCACCCAATAAAAAATATAAAAAACACCATTATATACAACAATGGTGATGATGGACCTGTCGATGACGACGGTTTACCCACCAACACTGGTGGGACCGACGATTTATCAGGGGACGATCTGCCAGGCAACACTGCTGGCACTGATTCGGACCCTGAAGGTGTCCCCGGAAGAAAAGCAAACCCCGGGTTTAAAAAGGACTACAAAAAGTCCGATGCCACAGGGGGCGAAGTAACTTTTGCTGAGAACAAAGACAAAGTTGGCGGAGTAAAATCCAACAATTATGTTGTTGCAAAAACAAAAACTGGAACTGCAAAGGACCAGAATGAAATTTTTGCATTAGCTCAAGAAAAAAAAATTGATCAAACTGGCTCTAACAAGGGTTATCAGATCAAGTCACAGCAAAACAAAAATCCTGAAACAAAGGAGTTCAAAAAAGTTGATAACAAAAAATCTTATGAGACTCAGGGTAAACCAAAGTCTAAAGAACAGATTGTTAGAGAACAAAAAACTCTTAATCAGAAAAGTAAAGACGCAAATGTTGACCAAAATTATGATAAGCCTACCAAGACTTATCAGGAAAAGAAGTCAACTAATGCTTCGAAAGCTTCTGGTTCTGGGGTGAAAAAAGCACCTGCTCCGAAAAGCAAATCCACCACCATGAATAAGGGTGATGGTGCAAAATACAAATCCAACTCTTCGGCAAAGAAGAGCAATGGTACATCATACAAAAAACCAACCACCCGCAACTCGGGAGGAAATGGTCAGAATTATTCGAACAAAGGAAATGGTAACCGCCAAAACGGTAACCAAAAACCCGGTTCGCCTAATTCCGGCAGTTCTTCTCGCAAAGTTGGGGGAAGATAAAACTGCCGTTTAAAGCAAGTATGCTATTCCCATCCTTCCACAAGGCTTGGATGGGGATTTTTTTAAGCTTTGAATCGAGAGTTCCTGTGGTCGAACTAAGGAACAACGATTGATAGCTTAAAATTGTTAAAGATAGCAAAAAGTAGCGTTTGAAAGGTTCTATTGACATTTTATGAAATTCGTGATAAAATATCAGTATAGCCAGTATTTATAAATATTAGAAAATATTATGAAAAATATAATCAAAAAGATAATTCCTGTTTTCGCCCTTGCTTTGGTTGCCTTTTTTGGTGCCAAAACTATTGATGCGGCAACAGTAGAATTCGTTCCCTACAGTGGTTTTCCTACTGTGGGAATGGTTTCGAACTACAGTGACTGTGAAGGCTGTCCAACATGGTCATCTTCTGTTTCTGCTGATCCAGGAGAAACAATAACAGTAAGTGTCTACGTAAAGAACATAGGTACAACTAGTGCTCCCGGCACGAAGGTTTCTATGACTCCTTCGTACGCAGATAGCACTTCACACAATATTAATGTGAAGATATCGTCAGGTACTATTATTGAATCCGGAAACGTTACAGTCAATGTGACTGGCGGTGAAGGACAAACACTTTCCTACCATGACGGTAGTGCAACAGTGCTCTATTATCCATGTCTCGACGGTCTTACCTGTGGTGTTGATACAACATCAGGTGCGTTGTTCGGAAGTGGAGTCTCTATCGGCACAGTTCCAGCTGCTGGAACACATTACTACGCTTACGTTCAGGCGAAGTTTGATGTGAGTGAAAGCGCGGTTGTGGTTGATGATCCTGAATGTGACGACAATGTCGACAATGACGGCGATGGAGATACAGATTATCCAAACGACCCTGGTTGTTCTTCATACTCAGATGACGACGAATACAATGCGCCTGATGCGACAGAAGATTTTGATGTCACTACAGAAAATGCATCAAACGAAAATGAAGATTCTGCACAGCTCAATGGCTCTGTAGATGTCGGAGAATTTGACAACGTCAGCCTCTATTTTGAATGGGGCAACAACAACGCTGTTGATGACCTCGACAATACAGAAGATGCTAATGATTCAGAAACCGACTTCAATACTGATTTTGAATTTACACTTGATGGCCTCGACGCAGATACAGAATATTTCTATCGTGCGTGTGCTGATCCAGATGGAGCATCCGCTGAATGTGGAGATATCGAAAGCTTCACGACAGATGGATCGGACAACCAAAACTTTGATGTCTCAACAGACAGTGCTACAGAAGAAGATGAAAACTCTGCACAGCTCAATGGCTCTATAGACGCTGGAGACTTTGATGTATCAAATTGCTGGTTCGAATACGGAACAGATGACAATGTCTCTGACCTCGATGATGACAAAGACGCAGATTGTGACATCAATGATGGTGATTCAGAAGATATCAATGCGACAATCACTGGTCTTGATGATAATACCGAATACTTCTTCCGCGCATGTGCAGAAGATGACGATGGTGACGAGCAATGTGGAAGTATTGAATCATTTGAAACTGATAGTGGCGACATAGTTATTGCCACTCCAGATTTCGATGCGCCATTCGTTGTGACGACAGTCGTCACCAACGTAACTGGTTCATCTGCGAAGCTCAATGGCCTTCTTACGAATGATGGCAACAGCTCCTCAACTGGATACTTTGAATGGGGAAGTACAAACTCTCTCGGATTGACGACACAAGACCAGACACTCGGATTGGGTGACGGTATAGCATTCGGCAATTTCATTGTCGGACTTCAACCAACAACTATTTACTACTACCGAGCATGTGCGAGAAATGGCGGTGGAACAGTTTGTGGAGATACACTTAGTTTCCGAACAGTTTCTACTATTATTCCAGGACCAACAGTGGCTCCACGACCAACAGTAATCTCAGTTGGTGGAGGAAGTGGTAATTCACGAGTTATGCTTGAAATCACATCGCCGTATGACAATTCATGTCCTTCTGATATCAATGACTATACAGTGAAGTACAGGAACATTTCAGGGAGAGCTCTTTCTGATGTGATACTACGCGTCACACTACCTTCAGATGTTTCTTTCCGAAGAGCAAGTCAGGGTGACTTCACAGAAAGTGACAACACTCTCACCGTTGAACTGAATGAACTTTCAGTCAATGAAGAAGGTGAAGTGTTCATCTCAGGTGATGTAACAAATGGAGTAAGTGGTGAAGATATCATAGTCGCAACTGCGGTTATGGCATACACATACCAAACTACTCTCGGACAAGAAGATGCTATCGCGTACAAGATTCATGACGTAACACGTTGCGGAAGCTCACTCGGAGCATTTGCTTTCTTAGGAGCTGACTTCTTGCCAAACTCATTCTTGGGATGGATCTTACTTATAATCGCGATTCTTCTCTTGGTATTGGTGACACGAAGATTGGCTGAACGACGAACAGTTACTCATACATCTACAACATCTAGATCTATAAATGACTTACCTCATTAATAGTTACAGATAGTGATAAACAAAACCCCGCTTAGGCGGGGTTTTGTTATTTTGTACTGAATGCTACTATCGAGCATATGGAGTTTTGCATAGAAAATATAGACGATATCGCACGAGAAATCCTTGGCGCTCTTTCAAAGAAAGACAATGGCGCAACTGTTGTCGCGCTCTCAGGAGATCTCGGTGCAGGCAAAACGACGCTCACGCAGTCGATAGGACGCATGCTCGGTGTCAAAGAGAATATGATATCTCCAACTTTTGTCATTATGAAAAGCTATGTGTTGAAGAATAAAGACTGGAAACATCTCATACATATAGATGCGTATCGTTTGAAAGATGAAAAAGAATTGAAAGTCATCGGGTGGGATGAAATAGCAAGCGACGGTGACAATCTCATCCTCATTGAGTGGCCAGAAATAGTGAAGCATGCGATCCCAAAAAACGCTTACAATGTAACGTTACAACACGTTGATGAAAAGACGCGACGAATTGACCACGTCTGACATGGTTGGCGTCTACATCGAACGGCGTGCAATCTAGACAAATCAATTTTTTATGAAAAAAAGTTCACATCATTCTGGGTAGTGATACCCCTTGTTGCGTCGATGGTGTCGATAGCAACAAAAAATGCAACTACAGGTGGAACAGATCAAGTTACGGCGACAGTAAAGTGGAGGACCATAGATATCGATCATGGTTATACACGAGATTTATTTGGTCGACGGAAATTTTGACGCAGTAAAATCAGGCTCAATGGAGGTGCAGGGTATTATGCCAACTGATGTTGTTGCAATAAAAGAAGTTAAAAAAGATACCGACAACGATATTATCATCCAAACCGGATGCCAATGTGCAGGCTGTTCAGCCCAAAATAATCATGGGCAGTTCAAGAGGAATCATCTCTTAGGCGAAATTTGTAATTTATAATGTGTCGTGGATTCAATATCTGCGACTTTATTATTCCTTGAAATATACATATGTCGCTTTTCTTTTCCTATAATATCTATAGCAAAACCATGACGGCCGTCACTGTTTTGCTATGGTTGGTATTCAGTACCATGCATACCCAACTTACATGTACCGACGCGTAACCTTTTATAAACACAAACGACAGAGTATACTCATTTTATGGCAAAAATTAGCCTCAAAAAACGCCTTGTGCTCCTCGATTCTCACGCTATCATCCACAGGGCATACCACGCACTCCCGGACTTCTCGACGTCCAAGGGTGAGCCAACAGGGGCTCTCTACGGTATCTCCGCTATGCTTCTTCGTATTATGACTGACCTCAAGCCTGACTATATTGTGGCGACATATGACCTTCCTGGGAAGACATTTCGTCACGAAGCGTACGATGCGTACAAGGGAAAGCGTGCCAAAGCTGATGACGCACTTGTCGCACAACTCATAAGCTCACGGAAGATTTTCGAAGCATTTGGTATACCTATGTATGACCATCCTGGATTTGAGGCAGATGACATGTTGGGCACAATCGTCGAGATGGAAAAGAAAAATAGAGATATAGAGATTATAATTGCATCTGGTGATATGGACACACTTCAGCTTGTGGATGGCAAACGTGTGCAAGTCTTCACACTCAAAAAAGGAATTAACGATACAGTTTTATATGACGAAGAAAAGGTAGAAGAGCGATTTGGGTTTGGTCCAGAATTCTTACCAGATTACAAAGGGCTTCGCGGTGATCCGTCAGACAATATCATAGGTGTGCCAGGAATCGGAGAAAAAACAGCAACGACACTCATATCATCTTTTGGGACAATCGAAAATATTTATAAAAAAATAAAAAAGAACCCCGAGGAACTTTCCGCACTCAAAATAACTCCACGTATTATCGAGCTTTTGAAGACACATGAAGACGAGGCAATATTTTCAAAGACATTGGCAACAATTAGGAGAGATGCACCGATACATTTTACCCTCCCAGAAAAGGAATTTGGTGAAAGTGTTGAAATTGAAAAAATTGAAAAGCTTTTTCGGGAATTAGAATTTAAGTCACTTATAGCGAGAGTAAAAAATGTACTTGAAAAAGCGCATGGTATCCCACAGATAGTAGAAAGTGAATCAAAAACCCAAATAGACCCAGACGAATTCGAGAAGCTTTCGATTGCATTGTGGCTTTTACGCTCCGACGAAACCAATCTTACAGAAAATGATATTTTGCATTTCGACAATGCGAATTCAGTGGATGAAGCAAAGAAAAGGATCCTTGCGAAAATAGATTCTGACGGGCTTTCGTATGTATATAATTCTATTGAGCTTCCGATCCGCGTACCGATACGAGAAATGCAAACACGTGGTATCAAAATAGATACAGCTTATCTCGCGAAACTCTCAGAAGATTATCACAAAACACTCTCTTCTCTCGAGAAGAAAATTTGGAAAGAAGCTGGGCATGAATTCAATATCAATTCTCCCAAACAGCTTGGTGTTGTTCTGTATGATGAGCTCGGCATTGTGCCGAATGAAGGAAAGCGACTTGCCAAGACAGCTAGTGGCGCGCGTTCGACGAGGGAGAGTGAACTCGAAAAGATGAGGGACGCGCACCCTATTATTGGCCATATATTTGAGCACAGGGAACTCCAAAAGCTCCTCTCTACATATATTGATACTATTCCTCATCTTGTTAACGGGAACGACGGACGCCTCCATGCGAAATTCAACCAGACGGGGACTACCACTGGACGTTTTTCATCAGAGAATCCAAACATGCAAAATCTTCCTATCAAAAGCGAGCTGGGAAAGGCTATTCGAAGTGCATTCGTTGCAGAAAAAGGTTCCAAGCTTGTGTCCTTTGATTATTCACAAATTGAGCTACGTGTTGCTGCGCTTTTGGCACAGGATGCATTTTTGTTGAAAGTATTTCACGACGGCAAAGATCCACACGGAGCTGTTGCGTCAAAAGTTTTTCATGTGCCACTCGAAGAAGTAACCTACGACATGCGTCGTAAGGCAAAAGTGATCAACTTCGGCATTCTCTACGGTATGGGAGTGATGGCTTTGAAACAAAATCTAAATACTGACAAGAAAGAAGCGCAAGAATTTTATGACAATTATTTCAAAGAATTTCCTTCTATTAGAGGCTATCTCGAAAAAGTGAAAAGCGATGCATATGAAAAAGGCTACACGCAGACACTTTTTGGAAGACGTAGATATTTTCCACTTCTAAAATCACGTATGCCATTTGAACGCGCCATGGCTGAGAGAATGGCAATCAATGCACCGATACAAGGAACAGCAACAGCTGACATCATCAAGCTCGCGATAAGTAAAGTTGACGATATGATAAAAGAAGAAGGTTTGTCTGCCAAAGCAGGACTCCTTATGCAGATACACGACGAGCTAGTATATGAAGTCAAGGAAGACGCAATCGATGATTTTGTCATGAAGGCATCAAAGGTGATGGAAAATATTATTCCTGATGAGTTCGTAAAAGGTTTGACGTCCTTGCCACTGAAAGTCGGTGTTGGTATAGGAGATAATTATGGTTCATTGAAATGAGGGAGCGAGAGGTGTATTATAGCGGTATGGATCAAAACATCAACGAAGTGAAAAAAGCTGGCGATAATTGTCATTCTCTAGAGTCGGACGTCATTAATGCTGTGAAGGTCCACGACACCCTCGCACACTCGTATCTCATCTATTTTGCAGGGCTAGTGATAGGTGTTTTCCTCGACGCCATCTTCAAAATACAAATCCTTTCGACAGCTCCCGTATTGGTAGGAGCCGGGATTCTCATGCTTATCGGAACCTTCTTTATTGTTTGGGCACAAATGACATCTCGAAAAACCGCACCAAAAAGGAATGATATGAACTCTGTATCCCACAGTGACTTTTTGAAAGGACCTTATCGTCTTACACGTAGTCCGACACAAGTCGGCCTGACACTCCTTCTTGTTGGTTTCGGATTTTTCATCAATTCACTTTCAGTCGTCGTTTTGATACTTGTTATCTCAGTTATAAATCACTTCACATTTGTTCACTCGCAAGAAAAACGATTGTTGGAAAAATATGGCAAGTCTTACAAAAACTACAAAGACAAAGTAAAGTTATAAAATGATACTCATTGTTATCGCGGATGATACAAGTACACGCCAACGTCTTGCCAAAGGAGCAATCAAAGTGCACGCAAGAGGATCCGCCAATTTTATTTCGTACAAAGACAAACATCCGACGCTCACAGAACTTTTGGAGCTCGGAGCGCAATCAAATGATTTGTTCAGTCAAGGAACAGTCGTTCTTCTCTTTGAAACACTTACTTTGTTGGGTGAAGAAATAGTAAGCGAAGCGAAAACTCTTCATTCATCGAAAACACTTTTTGTTTTCTTAGAGAGTGAGACAGCAAGCGTTGTTGATAATCTGAAAAAAGTTCATGCTGAAATAATAGAAGCACCAAAGAGAAAAGCAATTACAAAAAAAGATAATCCGTTTGTGATCGCCAATGCTGTCGGCACGCGTGACCGGATGAGTGCATGGATGACACTTTATGATTTGTACGGAAAAGATACATCGCCAGAAGCTATTGCAGGCATCTTGTTTTGGAAAGTGAAGTCCCTCCTCCTTGAAAATAATTTCAAGAAGTATTCACGAGAAGAACTCGAAGCTATGGTAGAAGCATTGCCGAGGTTGATCCATGAAGGAAGACGCAGCGGAGAAGATTTGTCTGTCGGTTTGGAGTCGTTCATTCTTCGCAGTATTTAATTGAATTTGATTTGAAATAAAAAAAAAGGGCTTCGGATGGCTGTGTTCTAAAAGTAAAACACAATCACCCGAAGCCCGAAATTATTTTGGCTTTCTTTATAAATACTGTAATGAACTAAAGCTTTTCGGAAGACCACCCCTGAGAAATCCTCCTCCTCTTTTCATATTGATACTTTATATTTAAACCCCATGTGAGCCGGGGAGAGCGTAAGTTCTTATGAAACAGAGTATGTTTACTTCTCGTTAAGTATACTCCTTTTTGAGTGGGGATAAATAGCTAAACCTGTGGATAACTCTGCAAAGCTCACAAAAGGCTTGAAAAACAGAGAGCTTTGTGGTATTTTGCTTTAGTTGCCAAACATCCGCCCGTAGCTCAGCTGGTAGAGCAGCTCCCTTTTAAGGAGAAGGTCCTCGGTTCGATCCCGAGCGGGCGGACAAGTGTTAAGAAAATCTTCCCTGCGGAAGATTTTTATCTTGGACGAGACGGAATGATGTTTTTGTTTGAGCCTTGCGAAAGTCAAAAACCGTGAGGCGAGGTCGTGAGATTTTTCCGTCAGGAAAATTACTTGTGACGACAAGATCCATCGAGCAACGGCGAGAAATTATTTGTGACAGCAAAGACTTATGAAATATTTCAAGATTCTCATTCTTCACAACATCCGTAGCGTCCACAATACCGGCGCGATTTTCCGCACGGCAGACGCGCTCGGCGTAACAAAAATATATTTGATAGGGGAAACATCGACACCGCTTGATCGATTTGGGCGTGCACGGAAGGATTTTGCAAAGACTGCGCTCGGATCAGAGAAAACAATGCAATGGGAATATTACAAGACCGTTTCTCCTGTAATTGCGAAACTTAAAAAAGAGGGATTTTCCATACTTGCTATTGAACAAGACAAAGATTCTATTGATTATAAAAAGGTGAAGGTTGCTGGAAATACGGCGTGTATATTGGGAAGTGAAACAAAGGGAGTGCCTAAAGCGTTATTGAAAAAGTGCGACAAGGTTGTGGAAATCCCCATGCAAGGCGGGAAGGAGTCACTCAATGTTTCTGTTGCGGCGGGTATTGTTCTTTTTAGACTTTTTGATAAATAATCCAAATGAAATACCAGGCCACTTTTCTTTGCATTTCCGGAATACGGATAAAACTTTGCT
>Ga0163151_10002426_pt1 | contig 28828 bp, 16 predicted proteins | sample OliLakLV19MP5IB2_FD_145596 | JGI IMG/M metagenome (GOLD analysis project Ga0163151, IMG submission 145596) | Freshwater microbial mat bacterial communities from Lake Vanda, McMurdo Dry Valleys, Antarctica - Oligotrophic Lake LV.19.MP5.IB-2 | ecosystem: Environmental > Aquatic > Freshwater >...
TTCTAAACGTTTTTTCTATTGTCCACAGTTGATGATACTGTTCTATAACTTCATCCTTTGTCATGTTGGTGTTGGTTTTGTAACCTTTTAACCCATCCCGTTTTTCATCGGCAATAAATTTTTCCCTATCAATACTTATGGTGGTTTCCCCCTCCATTTTTAACCCAACTTGGGCTTAGTTTTCCTTCTGTTAAAGTTACGGAGATCCAACATGTTGGCCCGTGGCGTTCATCACGAATTTTTTTTGATCGCGGTTCTATCATTAGGGGACTTGCCAACATAAAAACTTTACAAGGAGCAGTAATATATTTCACATTCCGAATACCTATTTCTACACCTTTACGCAGTCTGTCAATAGCCTCATCGGTAATAATGCCATCCAACTGCGAATAATATTCTTTCTCAATATGTCGGCTTCTTATAAATTCACTTACTGAACCATTTGTAGTTAATAACAACAATCCTTCACTGTCTTCATCCAACCTGCCAATAGCCATTGTGCCCGGTGGAAAAGGGTAGAGTTCGCCCAGTAATTTTTTCTTTTTTATGTCGCAAACAAATTGGCTCAGATAGCCGTATGGTTTGTAAAGAATAAAATGTTGTTGTGATGTCAATGTGTGGCAAAGTATAATTTTAAATTTGTGCTACAAAGCGGGACTGATATTTATCTAATACTTTCTGTTTTTTAATTCAACAAAGTGATAAAAAATGAAGTATAGCTACTGATAAAACATGAAAATATACTGGTTAAACAAAAAATTTTTTACCAAACAATTGTTTAATATATTTGATCGTTTTATTCTTTTTACTTTAACATCTGACCTCAACTTAGTACCTCATTATGAGTTATTTAAAAATTTTAATTATTGAAGATGAATTTATTATTGCCGCAAACCTCAAGGCAATGTTGCAGGAAATGGGTTATTATGTATATGATCCAGCCGGTACAAAGGCGGCAGCCATGCAGCGTATTAAAGATGAGGAAATAGATTTTGCCATTCTTGATATTAACCTGAAGGGTAAACATGATGGAATTGAAATTGGAAAGCATTTGCATGAAATGAATATTCCATTTATTTATTTAACCAGCAATGCCGATAAAGGAACGATAGATTTGGCTAAACAAACAAATCCCAAAAGTTACCTCATTAAACCATTTACAAAAGAAGATATTTATGCTACTTTAGAAGTTGCAATGGGTAACATGTCGCACACGGATAAAGCCCCGACTTTTGATGAAGACCCGACACCAATTTTAACGGAAAGCATATTTATTAAGTCGGGTAATAAATACCTGAAAGTAAAGATTTCCGACATCACACATTTTGAAGCTGACGGAAAGACGATTCTTTTGTATACAGAACAAAATCAAAGATTGCAGGTTAGAATTAGTTTGGAAAACCTGTTGAACCAATTAAAGGATTTTGGATTTATACGGGTTCACAGGGGCTTTTGTATAAATTCCAATCATCTTTCGGCAATTAACAGCGAAAACGTTTACATAGGTTCTGAAACCATACCGATAGGAAGAATATTTAAAGAAGAGTTATTGAAACGAGTGAAAACTTTATCTTAAAATTTGTTGTTTTAACCACGCCTGTTTATTTTATTTCAACCCCACCACATCCTTAATTACCCTTCGCTTCTTATGCTAAAAATTTTCATTTTATCTTTATTGTCCTTTAATTTAACGCTGTGTGGCGCGGCTCAAACAGATTTAAATACTTACCTAAAAACCGGAAAATTGTTGGTTAAACAAAGTAAAAATGAACAGGCTCTTACGGTGTTTAACGAGGGTCTTGTGATTGCCAAACAAGAGAATAACTCCTTATTTGAAGGCATATTTTATTTAGAGACTGCTGATCTTTTATTGTTTCTTAACCGGATAGATTCTATTGAAAGTTATTATGCAAATGCATCCCGGGTATTTAACACAATGAACATGAAGCCCGAATCAATAAGGGCAAGAGTAGGTATGCTGGAGTTGCCTAGACGAACCAATCCCTCAGCTACAATGGATCAGTACTTGGCTTTATTAAATGAAGCAAGAACATTAAGCGATAAAGATATTTATTATCATGTGCTTGATAAAATAATCACCGTTAATTATGGGATGGAGAATTATAAGGAAGCTATTGCCTTATCGCATGAGTGTATTAGTTATTACAAGTCTACCAAGGATTCATTAATGCTTGCGATGAAATACAGGTACCTTGGAAATGTTTACCGCAATTCACAACCTGATTCATCTTTATATTATTATAAAAAAGTATTGCCTTATTTTTACAGGCTGCAGGCGCACCAGTTAATAGTTTATACTATGGTATCGCTTGGTTGGTCGCTTTATGAAACCGATTTAAATACAGCCTGGAATTATCTGATGACCGCTGATAGTATAGATAGAAAGTACAATTTAAAATCTACACAACTCCCTTTGGTTATTTCTTTTGCACTGTTTAAAAAAGGACTCACAAAAGAGGCTGTAGTAAAAGCTAAAGAATCTTTGACTATAGGCATGGCAGCCAAACAATTATTTGTAGGCATTCAATCGGCTGATGCTTTAAAAGATTATTATAAAACTTTAAATGAAATAGATTCTGCCTTGCATTATGCAGAGTTATCAGCCATTATTAATGACAGCATCAGAAGTCAGAAGCAATACAAAGATGCCGGCCGGATGCAGGCTAAACTTGAATATGACCAAGTACTTTTTCAAAATGAACTGATCCAAAAGGAAGCACTTAAGCGCAATGAACTGATAAAAAATTATTCGTTGTTGGCCGTTGTGTTGTTATTAATCATTGTTTTTCTGATCTATCGCACCAACGTCAACAATCAAAAAACAACGAAACTTATTTCGCGGCAAAATGATGAAAAATCGATGCTGCTTAAAGAAATACACCACAGGGTTAAGAATAATCTGACCGTTGTATCGGGCATACTTGATATGCAGCAAAGAGGTTTATCTGATCCTAATTTGCACAATGTATTCAAGGATGCAAAATCGCGCATCAGTAGCATGGCAATGGTTCATAAAACATTGTATGAGCAAACCGATTTTGGGAATATTGATACACAAAACTATTTTGATGCCTTGTTTAAAAGTGTGGCCGAAACATATCGCATCAGCAACAAGGAAGTTAAATTCAACATTAACACCAAGGGTATCTCATTGAATTTGGATACCCTTATACCATTGGCTTTAATTATGAATGAGATGTTAACCAATTCATTCAAATATGCTTTTAACAATTTAAAGGAAGGCCATATAAAAATCGAATTGAACCATGCTAAAGAACAATACACATTGTTGTTTTCTGACAATGGATCTGGCTTACCACAGGATTTTGATGTTCGGAAAAATAAATCGCTGGGTACTCAATTAATTAAGGGTTTGGCAGAACAGATTGAAGGAAGTGTGCAAACTCAATCTGATGCGAATGGATTGTTGTACCATGTTGATTTTAAACAAATACATGTTTAGCGTATACTATTAATTCAATGGGAATAATAAGGGAGCATTAATTTTTTAATTAATGCTCCCTTATTTTAATTTCAAAAGAAGAATTTTTTACTGATGCCTTATCTCTACTCTTCTGCATTCTTTTGCGGGTAACTTTTCATTCTCTTCGGCCATTTTACCACGCGAATAAATTTTAATATTCGGTATTTGAAATCCATTAGCGGTAAGCTCGTTTTGAACCACAGTTGCACGTTTATTTGAGAGTTGCTGGTTAAACTCGTTGTTGCCCACCCAGTCAGTATAAGCTACTAATTGTATTGTTTTGTCATTGTTTTCATTTACAATTTTCCTGATAGTTATTTTATTCTCTTCAGATAAGGTATAACTGCCTATATCGAAATATAGAACTGCAATAATATTATCATACTTTTCGGTAACAACTTCCGGTTCAACAATTTTTTTATCGTTAATCGTTTTTATCTGCTTTCTTAAATCTTCTATTTCCAATTGCTGCCTGTTTAACCTGTTGTTCATGGAATCTATATAAGTGTTTAATTTTAAAGATAGTTCGCGGTTTAAGTTTGTTAGCGGATCATTGGTAACCTGCTCGCTCAGGAAAACATTTATTTTATCACGCATATCCGTAATTTCATTTCTAACTTCCACACGCTCAAATTTGCTGCTATCAGTTTGCGATTTTGCCTCATTTATCCATGTTAAAAAAAGGATCACCGCACTGATATATTGAATAGATCTAGTCATTGTATTTAGTGATTAAAGTTTCGAGGTTGCCCTGAAGGTTTTTCACTTTTTGAATTTGCACTGAATTGGTAATTTTATAACGGCTTAGTACTTTACCAAGATCTTTGTTTAGTTTACTTACTTCTTTTTTCATGTTCACAAGGCCGGGGTTGGTCTTATCAATGTTTACCAACCCGTTTAACCTTTCAGTAAGTTTGTCAATCTCATCTTGGATTACTTCATCACTTACAACTTCATTTTTATTATGTGAGGATGCCTGTATTTTGTTAAAACCAAAAGATACCGCAATTTCATTTTGCACCGGGGCCAATGCATTCATTCCCGATATTTGGTTGTAATAGGCATAGTTTACCATTACCGACTTAAAATTAATTCCTGCCATAGCGATGGCTGATCCATTGCTTCTGTATCCGCCTGCCACAGAAATTACATCTTTCCAGGTTAACTGTAGCAATCCATCGCCCATGTTTGGACTCGTGTTTAATTTATAAAAGTTAACCATAGGTTTAACTCTCCATTGTTTGTCGGTACCGCAAAACAAATTCCAGGCAGCATTAGCTATCATCATATTATTTAATGGTCTGTCGCCGGTTATCAGAGCGGGTAACGAAAGACCTGCTTCTGCTTTTTTACCGAACTTATAATGAAAGCCAATACCACTTGTAAAGAGTGTATGGTTTATTTCGTTTGAACTCAAAGCTGGGTCGCTTAAATCAACCTGCCTATTTAGTAATTCTGTTTTAATATTTGTTTGTGTAAACCCCATTGATAAGCCTAGTCGTAACGTATGATTGTCGTTAAGCTTTATAACTTTGCTGTAGGCACCTTCTGCATTGATGGTTTGAAATACGCCAACCGATGTTGATATAAATTTTGCCCCAAGCCCCATGTTAGTGCTAATAGGGGAGTGGACGCCAAAATTATAATTACGTGGGCTGCCTTCTATGCCTCCTGCAATTCCTCGGGTATTAAAGGTTGCTTGTATGTTCTCGTTTGAACCGGCCAAGGATGGGTTGTAAGCAAATGGGTGCAGTAAATTTGTATAAACATTACTTCTTTCCTGTGCATTTAATTTTGCTGTAACCATCAGTAACAGCATTGCGATCTTATAAGTATTTTTCATATTTAAATTTTTAGTGAATGAAATTATCCGGATCAGTTAGTTTTAATAATGTTAATGATGCCTTTATATTCTTTTGCCGTTGCTGCATTTTTATAGGCGTATAAATAAGCGCCGGTAGGTAATATTTTTCCATCATACGTACCTCCCCAATCATTTTTATAATTGTTTGCCGACTTATAAACTTCAAGCCCCTGTTCGTTATAAACAGTTAATGCAAAATCATAATAAGAAGCAACATCATCAATTTCAAAATAGTCATTCTTTCCATCTTCATTGGGTGAAATGAAATTGGAAGCAGGCAGTATTTCTTTATTAACATAACATGGAAATTTGTTGTATATCACGTAAGGCGAACCTCCTGTTCCATAAGCCGCGTTTTGCTGAAACTGCACCGATACTTTGGCATCGTATAAGGTGTCTTTGTACGCGTCATAAATTTTAAAGGTTAATTTTTCTCCATTGTATACATTGCTGTAAATAAACAAAGAAGCAATGAACCTGCCATTAATTACCTGGCCGGTTAATGCAGAGCCCCTGCACTCATCTCCTAAAAATACTCCAATGCGGTTTCCCGCGTTTGTAAGTTCACCGCAACTAATATTCGCCACTGCCATCATGGTCATATTATATTGGTACGATGCCGGATTAATCATCCAGTTTGGTTCTTTGGCGTTTGCACTGCCAATACCTGTTACATACGCTGAAAGCAGTAACAACAGGGTTTTGATTTTGCTTAATGTACTCATAATTTTATTCCTTATTATTTATTGTATGTTTATAATTTAACCACTTTGTGCCTGCTTATGGTGCCTACAGTTTCTATTTCAACTATGTAAACTCCTTCCGGTAAGTTTGCCGATTTCCAGTCAACCTTGTGCGTACCTTTATTGAACGTTTCATTGTTACTAAGTTGAGTAATTTCCTTTCCTGAAATGTCAAATATGGTTAAACGTACCTGATCATTTTGGGTCAGGGTAAATTCAACCGTGAGTGACTCTGTAAACGGAACCGGGTAAACATTGCTGTTAAAGCTATAACCTGCTTTGTTCTGAACGCATGGTCCGTTGCTGTTAAGCAGGAATGGCATATTTGTTTTGCCTGTTAAGGTATTGGTATGGTAAGTGACGGTTTGGTTCATGTCATATACATTACCCGTAACTTCATCCAATAATTTAAAGGTGATGTATTCATTTTCATTCCCTGCTATATTCAGGTAATAATTTTGTTCGCCATTAACTGAATTTAGTATTTTAGTAAAACCCCTTAACTCATTATTTACAAATGCGCCTAACAAAAAGTTTGATACATTCTGAAGGTTTGCACATGCCGTAACTTTCGCTATCATACTCATGTTTCCACTATATTTATGGGGGTTAAATGTCCAGTATGCCGAAGTAATTACCTCATCTTCCAAAACTTTTTTGCCAAACATGGCTGAACGTGGATAGGTGAAACTTCCGGTATTTGCAGCTTTGTATAAGTAGCCCGCATTTGGTTTAAGTGTGTTTAAACTTCCAACCCAACCCAATACCGAATCAAATACTGCAAAACTTGTTTGTCCTTTAATCAAATCGTTTTGTGCTGCAACGAGGCCTGAGAGTGCTTCGTTAACCGACATATTGCGTTGCGAAACGAAACCTATATAATTCAATCCGGCGCTGTAACTAATGCTTCTTAATGTTGGGTTAGCTTCAATACCTCTTAAATTTAAGGTGTCTGTTTGACCCATATAAAAAAGGTAAGTTCCTTCGGGTTTAACACCTGCATTTATATTTGCGAGGGTACCCGACCAACCGTTGATGGTATCATAAACAGCCATCTGTGTGTTGTTTTTAAGCGTGTTGCCGCTAAGTGGTTTCAAATTGCTTAATAAAGGGTTAAGGCTGGCAGAGTCCGTCATTAATAAATTAAATGATACCCAGTTCCATCCCTGGCTTAATGGTATTCTTTGTGATACTTTATCAAGCGCGTTAAATATTTGCGGTGCTGCAACACTTCCAACCAAACTGTTGGAAACATAGTTGAGCGAAGGATTAACCTGAATATGAGTTTTACCTGTTGCCGAATTCCATATTCTAAATTCCAGTGTTTCATTATCAGTGTTACCATAAACATCCATAAACACAAGATACTTGTCTAATTGTTCATAGTATTGAACCCTACCTACACCTCTGCAAACATTGTTCACAAAAGCACCAAGCAAGTCGTCGGTATTGGCAGAGATTACATTGTTAATACGAACCTGGCCAATTACACTCATCGATTTTGAAAAGGCCGCCGGATCAACACTCCACGATGGAGCTATGGCAGCAACATTTAGTTTTATCAGCAACCTGTTGGCAAAACCAAAATCTGTATTCAATGTAAGATCCTGTTCATACTTCCCAATATTTAAATTCGGATCAATTGTAAACGTAATAACCTGGCTGCTGTTTGGATTAATCGTTGCATTTATTACCGAGGCTTTTAACCATGCAGGTAAATTACCTATTGTAAATTCTTTTAATGCACCACCTGAGTTGATTACAGTTGTTTGGAAGCTTAATGCAGTCCCGGCATTTTTTGTAAAATTGCGTGAATCATCCTGCCATTTTACCTGGTTTTTATCAATGTATGCTATCCATGTTTTTGGTGATTGCATTTTGTTGCCATTTTTATCCTGAACGCCATTTACAGTAATATCAAGAGTTACATTTTCTATAAACTCATTCGCTGTTGTTGGGGTAATAATTATTTTATCGCCATTTAATGAATAAGTAAAATTGATGCTTTGTGACGCACGAGGAAGTTTTAATGTTGGCGACAAATCAATCGTGGTTGCATCGCCAAATGCAGTAAATACTCTTGTGGATGAAGTAATATCCCTGTTGGTAGCATTAAGTATCGGGAAGCCTAAAACTTCCTGGTAACTTTCAAAAGGAACGTATACTACTAAGCCTGATTCATTTCCATTTAAACGATTATTCTTATCACGCTTTATCTGTTCAATCAAACGCGAACTGTTCCAAAAGCGAAGGTCATCAAGTTGTCCTTTAAAATACCTCGAGGTACTATCAAACTGGGTGTTTCCATTATTGTTCCAACCCTTGGCACCAAACCACATTTTTGCACCACCCCATTGCTGAATACTTGCTGCCTGAATTGAGTTTTGAAGGGTCGCATCAACATAGCATGACAAGCTGCTGTTTCGGCGCAATACCAATGCAAAGTGATGCCATACACCATCGAAATAATTTGTATTGCTGGCTAAAAAATCTATGCCGTTGTGTAAAACTTTTAACCTGCCTGCCGAATCTGTAGCAATGCTCCATTTAAGTTCAGGATTAGCCGCTGAAGCAAGGCCTGTTCCATTGGTAAGCAATCCTATGTTGTTGCCATCTGTTCCTTTAAACCAGAATTCAACTGTGAAATCCATTTCTTTAGTGATCCCGAAATGAGTTGATGGAATGGTGATATAATCACCGTTGCCATCAAATGTATATGATTTACCCATTGGCGATATAAACCATTGCGCGTTTACAATTAATGCATGTCTGAACCTTGCATAATCTTTAGCGATATTTCCGGTTGCTTCATCCATACGCCAGTTTGCAAGCAAACCTGCTTCTGTGCCGCTAAGCAGTTTTGACTTTGTTAAGTTGGCATCTGTAATTGTTCTTGCAATTCCCCATATGCGTACTTCGTATAAATTGCCTTTTGCATATTTTGGTGAACCTACGGCAGCCTTACCAATGTAAAATTTACCCGCGCCTTCATAAGGATTAAAGATCCTGTTGTTGCCAATATTCACGACCTGTTCGTTAATATATAGATCTGCTGTTTGTGTTACTGCATTGTAGGATACGGTTATAAAATTATATACTGCTGTATCATTAACAAATAAATTGGAAGTTACAGTTTCGCCATTAACTCTGAAGTATAATTTATTGGTCGCATTAAAACCGATATCGAATGATGCGCTTGAATCGGCACCTTGTGAGAGTAATACCTGCTGACCTAAAGCACCACGTTTATGCCAGAATTCTACAGTGAATGATTTTCGTTGAAGGTTTAATCCCTGAGCAACTTCAAGGTAGTCATTATCGCCATCAAAATAGATACTTGTATTGCTGCGTAAGTCTGATTTATTCAATACTCCTTTCACTTCAAAATTTGATGAAGATAAAGTACTTTGCTCAATAGGTTCATTAAACTGTATACTGATATCATCATTAGGCGACAGGATTCCATCAGCGGGTGAAGGTGTTCCAAATGATGTAGGATTAATCCTGTCAACAAGGCCTTTGGCTATCACTGAATTAATACGTGAGTTTGGATATCCTGGTGCAATACATTCGGTAACCGCACGCAATTCATAGTTTCCGTCAGGGAGATTTTTAAAGTTAAACGGATAGAAAATATTAGGATCACCCAATGGTATTTTTACACTTGCATTTTGAGTGTCTTTATAGAAAGTATTTTGCTCATACCAGATATTGGTACCACCCGGTTTGTACTGGAAATGAACAGATTTAAACCCCCCCCAGTTATAGTTGTAACCACCTATTAATACCGGCAAAGTATCATGGTATGAGGAATTTAAAATCCAGCGATCGTCAGGTGATTTTAAAGTAGCCGAAGTACAGGTAGGTAAAAACTTTGCACTAACAGAAACGGTATCAAATATATCATCATCACAAGCTGATTTTAAAATTAGCTGGATATTGGTGTAATCATAATTTACCGGACCGCGTTTTAGTGTTAAAGTTTTTTGCACTGCAGTGCCATAAGGAACATGAAAATTGCGGTTAGGATCTAACCCGTCAACCTTTAAAACTGCACCGTAAGGATTGGTTGCTTCGTTTACCCTTAATGAGTAAGTTCTGTCTTGCCTGCCTTCACTTAGATTTCCCATATCTAGAATAAAGATGGCATCGTCAGAAGCAGGTATATTAAAATTATTTTTTTGATCAACCGAAATAACCGGTACATCATTTTGTGCAGTTGCTGCTTGTATTTCAAACCCATCGGTTAATAGTGTGCTGGATGTAATCGTATCATTTGACGGATCAAAAAACATGGAAGTTTGTAGTCCTTCATACGGACAAGAGGTTACGCCCGCTCTGAGTTTAAACAAGTGACTTCCGCCTGCTCTTGGATCAACCACATCAACCGAAATAAGGTCACCGTCATCACCGTCCTGCAACGTATACGAGAAAGTATTTGCTATAGATTTTCCGGTTGATTTAGAGCCACCGGATGTTTTTTCAAACGACATGGTATTGGTAAACGATGTGCCTATACCAAATATATCAAAGCCTAAAGTTAGCCCAATGTCTTTGCTTACATTTAATTCAAAAGATTCTGTTTTGTTCTCATCCACCTGAGTTGTGAAATCTTCGGTGATCATGGCTTTACCAATGCTAATGTTACGTCCGCCGGTTACCGGTTGCGCGCCCGAGTTATTAAGAGTTTTATATTTTTCTGCTTCATTCCTAGCGATAGCTCGTTTCCATAAGCGGATTTGGTCATTATAAAAGCGTATCGAATCTGTTTCAAAGCGGCTATTGCCTCTGAACTGATAACTTAAACCAAATGTATCACGCGCCTCACGTACTAATGGAGTTGAAGTAGAACGCTGTCCGACCCAAATCGGATCATCATTATTAGCACCAAACTTAGGTGCAAAATTAACATCAGTTGCATCATTGAAAATTGCAACATACTTTTTCTGTCCTCTTAAATTTAAGGTATTATCGGTAAATAATTTATTACGTAAAGCGACAAGATTTGGAATAACAATCGTTAAAATTTCATTTTGTGTATAAGCAAATGTGGTGGCAATCCCTCCAGGTACGAGATAGAATCCATTTCTTTTACCGATTTGATACCCGTTTATAACATTACCGGAACAGATAGTTGTACCTGCAGTTGCTTCAAGAACTTTGCATGTTGCTGTATCTATCAGTTCAATATTATCTGCATTTCCAAAAATCATGTTTACCGATTTTCCGAAATAAATATCAGCATCAGCACCAACCGAGCCGGCATCAGAACCTGTTGAGATGGTGGTGTTATAGGTTGTTGTGGTTACTACTTCTTTCTCTGTGGCGGTAGTGCGGGTTTCAGTAATACCAAGATTAAGATCAACAACGGTTTCTTCTTCTAAAATAACACCTGCCTGAACACTTAGACCTAAGCCTATACCAACACCTGCATAGGTGGTTAACTTTTGACCGAAACTGAATGTACTGCTGAAACTATTTGTAAATGAATTTGAGAAGTTATAGCTGTTGGCACTTGTGTATGTTGTTCCTTTACTCCATGTTGTGCTACTTGCACTGCCGGGAGGATCTCTCAAAACAAAGTCAACCAATGCAGGTCCGCGGGTTACAAAATTACTACCACCCGGACGTGAGCCGAATACATAGCCTCTATAGAACTGGCTTATCAGGTCATTTGTATTCGGTAAGAAGTTTACCGTAAAACCAAGCTCAGGCACAAACTCAATTTGTAACGTGCGTGTATAACTGTATTGAGGATTGGTTGAACTTCTCAACTGATTGGGAACTCCACCTCTGAAGAAATAAGGTAAATATCCATTTTCGATAGTTGTTTCACTAATGGAATCTGTTAGTGCCAGGTTATTAAAAAACCTTACGGTGCCTGATACAGGTACGTTGTCATATCGCGTGCTGTCAGCAATCGGTTTGTCTATATTGGTATACCTTTCAAGAACCTTCACAATGCCATAATACGAATTGCCTTGCAAGAACACAGGATAACCGAGTTCATTGTTACTGATATTAATGGAGCTCGAATCATTGATCGCTATTTTACTTTCGCCTACAAAATTATTTACAAGTGTATCGAAAGGAGTATTGGTATCAGTTAAGAATATTTTTGGCGTAAGGTAATATTTGAAGTCAAGTCGCTTATGATAAATAGCACTATCAACACGGGTCAATAATGGTGTTATCAGCGTATCATATAAACTTGTAATTTCAGGTATGCTTGTGAGGTCAAGTATGTTTGGATTATTGAATGTTGGATCGGTGAGAATCGTAGGATCAGGATTATTAACCAACCTCAAGCCGTTAATTGTGTACCTCAATGGTAAGAGATAAGCTTTGTATTCACCTGATGAATCATTTGTAACAATGTTCTTCGTAAAGCATCCGTTTAATCCCAGCTGACCAACTGATGTGAAAGAGAACTGGGCTTTACCAATATTGTTTTTTGAGCGTGCCATGCCCGGTATTTTATTTAACTCCCTGTTACCACCAACTACTCTGCCTATTACAGTTAAGAAAGTTGAGTCGGAAAAGTTAGCCGAAACAGGACCGGTAAAATTATATAATCCTCTGTCAGGAAATCTGCCCTGACTAAATGTATGTTTGTTTTGTGTGAGTGAAACATAGTGATTGCCTATAGGAACACGCATGTTAAATTTGCCGCTGTCGTTAACGGTAAGGAATTGTCCGTTTTGAACTACAAACTGTCCATCGATTAAAACTGTTGCGCCTCTGGCAGGGCAGGTGGTTCCGGCATAATTTACCGAACCTGTAAAATCAAAACTTGAGTAATCATTAAAGTCGATGCCGTTTAAAGCTTGTGATCCGTCGCCAACAAAAATTACTCTGTTTGTAGGTATAAATGAATGAATATCGAATGAAGGCACTACAATATAATTCTGCCCTGTACCAATATAGCGTAAATTGGGGATGGTATAGTTTCCGGCAACATCTGTATAACTCGCAAGAGCTAACTGACTTGATGATGGGATGCTATCCGTGTATAATGCGCCGTTTTTAAGATTCGCATGGTTTGCATTGAACACAAGGTTGAGGTTACTCTGATCATAGGTTTGCTTTAAACCTGGGAAGCGATCATCGAATGTAAAGTACACAAATAAGTTTCCATTATTGGTTTCAATTGTCCTGTTAAAATCACTAACAATCTGTTCTTTGGTTTTAGCAGTTTTCCAAAGTCTCAACTCATCCATATTTCCTTTGCCATAAATATTCTTTTGAGGTGAACCGCCAATGTAAATGGGTGTAGTTGGAGCGCCCATTATCATAAGTCTGGTTTGAACAGTTTTGCCTTCAAGCCCGTTAATGTAAATGCGAATACTATCTTGCCCATAAGCTGCCGTGATCTGATTATAAGAACTGAAGGATACAAACGGAGAATCAACTGTTACAGTTTGGGTATCGAGTGCAGTTGAAATAATAAACCTGATTTGGTTGCTTGCACTGTCGAATAGTAATTCATATCCGCCTGTTGAATCTCTTTTGGATACGATTATAAAATTGTTGCGCGTTAATGGCTTGTACCAGCTTTCAATAGTGAGTGAACCTGTTAAAGGGTTTTGGGAGTCTTTATGAGGTATTTCAATATAATCATTCACCCCGTCAAAGGAAACCGCTCCTCCTTTATTAATAGATGTATTCTGAGCCAAAACCCGCACGCCCTGAACGGCATACCCACCTGCATAATTTATTGTACCGTTTATAATTCCCGAAGGACTTCTAAAGCCTATATCTTTGGTCATGTTTGAATAGCGAGTTACCCCTGCGCATTGTGATTCTCCAATTAAAAAATAACGATATAAAACACCTGCTACCGAAGTATTGTCTATGTATAAGCCTGAACCTGGTAACAAGCTTGCAATCAAAATAGAATCGTTGGTTGAGTTGGCTATCTTCCGGTAAATGCGAATGGTGGTTAACTGCGCACTATTCCTGTTGCTCCAGTTTAATTCAATTCTATCTGCATAGTATCCTTTTGAACATGTTAAAATATTATTACCCGAATCGGTATCAAATGTATTGGTAAGGTTAGGAGTAATGCGCGTTTGGTTCAAACCAATAGATGGAATGCCTGTAAGCGCACAACCTGAATACGCACGGATCACATAATTATAGGCAACACAACCCGCAGCTTGATCATCTACATATTGGGTATCATTCGGGTTGGTATCAAATGTAGTAGTTAGTCCGCCTACGGCAGTTCTTTCAACTCCAAATTTATCTTCGTTGTATGAGTTGTCATTCCAACTTATGGTGATTTTATTGTTGATGGAATCTGCAAATAACCTTACATTGGTAGCACGTGAAGGCACTTGCGGAGATATTCCTCCTACCACGGGCATGCTGTCTGAAACACCTGCAAACATTGAGTCAGGCGCAGTAATGCTATAACAATCATTGCGAGCAAAAATTCTGTAATAGTATAATGATCCGCGTTGTAAACCGGCATCTGTAAAGCTTCTTACTGTTCCTGCCAGGGTTGTAATATTTGGAGATGTCATCGCAGAGTCGTTGGACCGGTTGATCACAAATCCATTTTGCGGATTTACATCTAGCCAGCTCCAACCTAAATCAACAGTACCATCGCACTTGGCTAATGAGGCAGTAAAGCCTGAAGGTAAAATAGGGTTTGGCTTAAAGCGACCCAAAGCAATATTGGTTGGTGAGCTAAATTTTATATATTTAAATACTCCCGGTACATAAACGGTTCTTACTTTAAATTTGTAATCAACGCCCCTTATTAGTTTATAGCCATTATACCTTTGGTTCACATTAAATGAACATGAGGTTGTACTAAAAGGGAAATCGGCAATTAGGCTATCCTCAATATAAACATATTGCCTGAAGTAATTTGCATCACAGAATACGGATAGATCACAATTTGAAGTTGGTAAGGATGAACCCAATTGCCAGTTTAAATCAATGGTTCCACAAGAGTTGTTGCTTACCACTAAACTGTTAGGAGCGGTAACATTGATTGCATAAGTGTTCACCCAATTGCTTGTAATGCCTGATAAAGAGAAGTTGGTAATGCTTCCTCCGTTATCTGCGCCCGCAATGTCTTTTAAAGTGGTAACACCGGTATTGTTTGATCCGCCAATGCCTTGGTCAAAATTGTAATATTCAGTAAGAATTGAGTCTGTCCTGTCAACCGTATCCTTATAATTATTGCTGATATTAGATTCTGTTCTTTCAACATTCCAAATTCTTAATTCATCCAGATAACCATTAAAAGAATATGTGGAATTTCCACCCTTACCGTGCACAGATCCAAGTATATACCCACTTCCGGAAAGCGTATTTAATGCACCTGTGGCTGAAATTTCAAGACTTCCATTAACGTAAAGTTTTATCAATCCCGTTGATGAATTTCTGGTAGCCGCTATATGGTACCACTTGCCTGTATTTACACTTGTAAGAGATATGAGTGTTGTTGATCCAACGCCAAAAGATATTTTATTTCCAAGCAATGAAAACCCAAAGGTATTATTTGCAATAGTTCCATTACCTGAAGTAAATGAAGTTCCCGAGTTGCCTGTTTGAGTTGTTTTTAACCAATATTCAATGGAGAAATTGCCATTCACACTGTTGTTTATTGTGCCATAATCATTACTGCCGTCAAACTGCAATGCATTGCCAGGTGGTGTATACCTGAGGTCTACAGTTTTAACATTAGATGGTGCCCCCTCGCCGGCAGAAATAGAGGATGAATTGTTTGCCCTGATCCTACAATAAAAGGTGCTGCTTGCAAGTCCTGATAAAGTATATGTTAAACCTGAAACATTAAAAGGAGAGCCTGATATAGGTGCTGTAAAATTTGAACTTAAGGATACATCAACAAGATAATTGCTTACAGCGCCAATTGAAGGAGCAAGCCAGTTTAAGGTAAATCCGTTCGGGGTAATGTTTGTCGGATCAGTTTGCGTCGCAACCACACATGCATAGCTTTCAACATAATTTGTATTCAAAGCTTCTAATGCAAAATTGCCTAAATTCAAATTGTTATTGGCAACCCCTTTTACATCGTAAACAATAGTTCTTCCATAATTCCGTAAGCCACCAACGCCCTGATCAAAATTATAATAAGTTACTAAGCCGGGTGTAGTTGCGCTCATTGTTCTGCGCATGGCAGCGTTAATGCTATCCCCGCTGCGTGCCACATTCCATAAGCGTACTTCATCCATGCTGCCGTTTAACAAGGTATTTTGTGATCCAAAATTACAAGTACTTGTACCTAAATATAAATATCCGTTATTGTTTACATTCGCTATACCATTTGTAGCTTGCGTATAAATCATTTCCCCGTCAACATAAAACAATACTTTAACACCTTGTCTAACCATGGCCAGGTGATGCCAACGCCCATCATTAATAGGTTTTGACATGCTGTACGTAAAAGAGTTGTTATAACTTCCACTGTTATTGATCTCTACATAAATCGTATTAGTTAATAAGCCTGCAACACCATGGCCAATACTCCAGAAACTTCCTCCCTGACACCCTGTTCTTTTGGTGATATGATATGCATTTGCATCTGTTGTTTTTAACCAATACTCAACTGTAAAATCACTTGTGCCGAAATTACCTGTAGCATTATCATAGCCTGCACTTGTAGCGTAATCATCAACTCCATCAAAAGTCAATGCATTACCCGGTGGGGTATATGGTACCACCGCGCTTATTATATTTGAATACAATCCCTGATTTGCAATATTTGTTTTACTTGCAGATACCCTATAATAATAAGTACCACCTATTAAATTTGAAAATACACTTGAAGTGGCAGTTGATGCAACTGAAAATGGAGACCCGGCTATTGGGCCGCTAAAGTCTGGTGTAGATGATACTTCTATTAAATAGTTGTTTACTGTGCCTTGAGTTGTTAACAACCAATTGGCTGTAAAACTACTCGGGCTTAAGGCGGTTGCTGCTGTAGCAACGGGGCTTATAGTTGCATAACTCTCAACCCAATTACCGGTTGCTCCGGATAAACTGAAATTATTTAGAGAAGCATGATTGGTATTTGCCGTTAAATCAAAAAGTGTATTTGTAGTACTGTTATTTGCAGCATTAACTCCCTGATCGAAATTATAATAGATTAGCAAACCAGAAGTGGTGAAAGGGATAAACGTTTTCATATTTGCACTTATTTGCAACTGTGTTCTTGCATAATTCCAAAACCGAAATTCATCTTCTTTGCCATTCAGGAATCTAATTCCTGTATGGCCTCCCAATCTTATTTCTCCTGTAATACCATTTGGATTATTATAACCCATAATGTTTAATTGAGTGCCATTTAAAAACACTTTAACAACACCGCCCGACCTGGTCATTGCTACGTGACTCCACCTGTTAATTTCTATCTTCACTCCAAGATTAATCGTGTTTACTGTAGGATATTGGATATGTAAATAGCCGGTATTTGATATATATAATGCCACACCATTTCCATATTGACCATTATCGTAACCATAGGCAAAAATTGTTTGCCAATCCGGAGTTAATGTAACAGGGTTTACCCATGTCTCCATCGTAAAATTATCGATGTATGATGTTGAAATCGGCGTAGTTGTTACATCGTTGATTCCATCAAAACTTAATGCATTACCAGGTATGCTGTATGGTATCAAAACAGCAATTGTATTTGACGCGCCTCCCTGATTTGCCAGGATGGTATTATTTGCCCTAACCCTATAATAATATGTGCCGCTTATTAAGCCCGTAATGGTTTGTGTATAGGTAGTAGCACTAAGGTTAAAAGGAGAGCCTGTTATAGGTGCACTAAAATCCGTATTGGTGGCCACATCTAAAAAATAATTATTTGCTATACCGTGAAGATGCGTTGACCAGTTGGCCACAAAACTATTAGCGGTTATTGATGATGCAGTAAGTGCTTTTGGTACAGTAAGCGCATAGCTTGTTATATAATTACTGTTTGAACCGCTTAATGCAAAATTGTTTAATGCAGCATTATACAATGTACTGTTGCTTCTATCTGTTAAGGTTGTTAAACCTGTATTGGTTCCTGAAGCTGTACCCTGATCGAAGTTATAATAAGCAACTAAATTTGCAGGTAATGCACTCAGCGTATCGCGCATGTCCGATTGTATTTGTGCTCCACTCAAAGCCTCATTATAAATTCTCACTTCGTCCATGCTGCCGTTAATGGTTTGAGCATAATCCCAGCGTCTGCCTATGTACCATAATTCTGTTCCGGGAGGTAGGGGAGAGGTTTGGTTTAAAGTACCAACAACAACGCCATTCACATATAATTTTATTTGATTTTGATCATAAGATGCCGCGATATGGGTCCACTTGTTTAAAATTAGTGGTGTTGAATAACTTGCATAGAAAAAATTTTGACCGCCATCATGAAACCCCGCGTATAAACCGTTTTGATATAAATAAATTGCGAATTTTATATTATAGCCCCCGGCTCCATTATACCCTTCAGTTATTAATGCGGGTGCTGTGTTGCCGGTTGGTAAACTTTTTAAATATACCCAGGTTTCTAATGTAATCCTGTTATTCTGAAACTGGTTGTTGATGCCGGAAGAAACAGGTATGCTCACGTAATCATCACTCCCATCTAAAGCCAAACAATTACCCGGAGGCGTTAATGCATTTTGTGTGCGTACAATCATTGTTGAGCTAATCGCACCTGTTCCACCCAGATAAGCTCTTTCTGCTCTAATCCTATAGTAATAGTTTAGGTTACTTTGTAAACCACTAAAGGTTTTTGAAAAAGTACTGTTACCGCTTATTGTAAATGGCGAACCTGTAATCATGGATGTAAAGTTTGGATCAGAAGCTACATCAACAAAATAATTGTTTACAATTGCAATTGGTGGAGCTGTCCAGTTGGCTGTAAAGCCGCTTGTTGTTACCGTGCTAGCTGCCATCGGGGTAGGGATAGCCATTGCATAACTTTCAACCCAATTGCTTGTTGAACCATTGAGTGTGAAATTATAAAGTGTATTTATTTTTGTTGAATCTTTTCTGTCAGTTAAAGTAGCTACACCATTATTATTTGTTGCCGGCACACCTTGGTCAAAATTATAATAGTTTAGCAAACCACTTGTTGAAGCCGGTATGATGTTGCGCATTCCGTTTTGTACTTCTGCTTGCGTACGACAGGTATTCCATACCCTGAACTCATCTATCTTTCCATTCAATAATGGTTCATTATATTGCGATCGGCCTAACCAGTTTTGCGTGCTGTTTCCGAGTAGATTTCCTCTTAGGGTAGCATTAGTATTCTGACCTGCTAATTCGCCGTTTAAATACATTGTAGCGGTATTGGTGGTAGCATTTAAAGTGATTGCAAGATGATACCATTTGCCCGTTACCAAAGGTGAACCAAATACATTAACCGATGTGCTGCCATTATACATTTGAAAAAGGCATCTTGGATCACCACCACCGGGTAAAGGTGTAAAAAATATATAATTGGCTGTTCCGTTACCAAAATCAAACACTCGCTGCCAGCCACTGCCACCATTAAATAAAAACCAGGTTTCTATGGTCATGTTTCCGCTTAGCGAACTTAAAATGCCGGTGGGTAAACTTACATAATCATCACCTCCATCAAATGCCAGCGCATTGCCTGGCGCTGTATAAGGAACAGACGCAGCCATCACATTTGAGTTGCATCCCTGATCTGTAACAGATGTTTTATTTGCATGAATCCTATAATAATAGGTGCCGCTTGAAAGTCCACTTACATTGAGCGTGGTGGTTGTACTTGATAAACTGAATGGAGAGCCACTGATAGGATTACTGAAATCGGCATTGGTAGCAACATCAACCTGATAATTTGTAACCGCGCCAATAGTTGATAATGTCCAGTTTGCTGTAAAACCCGTGTCTGTAATATTCGTTGGTGCAGTTGCAATTGGCAAAATCATCGCGTAGCTTTCAACCCAGTTGCTATTGTTAGCATTGCTGTTATTTAATGAAAAGTTTGTAAGTGTGCCATGGTTATTTCTCCCCGAGGTATCTCTTAAACTGGTAATTGTTGTATTGGTATTGCCTGCACTTCCCTGGTTAAAATGATAATGTGCCAGTAAATTTAAAGGAAGTGACGAAGTACCCGATATCATATCGGCCCGAATATTGGCTTGGGTAATGGCCACATTATAAATGTATACTTCATCCAACGAGCCATTGGTAAATTCAGAAGCGGTATTAAATGTGCCAAGGTATGCTCCCGAATTAATTACAGGCAAATTGGTATTGGCACTGTTTCTTTGCGCTACCAATTGGCCGTCAACATAACTTTTAAACCCGTTAACCGTATTCTTTTGCCAGGTCATGGCCACGTGATGCCAGCGCCCATCCTGCACATACGCAGGAATGTTTACCCCATTAGTTGCACCATCGCTTGATATAATATGTTGCATGCCATAACCTGCAACAATGTATCCGTTGCTGTTTTGAATACGCACTGCCGATAACAGGCTTGTTCCCCTAAACCAATACATAATGGTAATTCCATTATTTGAGTTAAGGGTGGCACTAACTGCCAATGGATTTGGCAATGCAACATAGTCATTGCTTCCATCAAACCTTAGCGCGTTGCCGGGCTGTTGTGCATTTGCGGTGATGCACAAACAAAAGAAAAATAAGATCAAATAAACTGATCTTATATAATTAACATTCAGAAAGGTGTTTGATTCTTTTTTCATAATCTTAGGACTTTATTGTGGCACTAAGATCTATGTTTATTTTTCTATTAAACTCAGGCAAGGCACCAAAAGCAAAATTATGGGTTCAAAATGCATGAGAATGGGTGTAAAAAATATGCGATTTAAAAACAGCGTATTTTTTTCGATATGTGTTGAAGAAATAAAAGTAAGGTGTAATGTTTTATTTGTTCAATCTAATTAGTACTTGAACCGTCCCTCCGCTTAACGAAGGTTTTGCTAATGAGTATTTATAGGATAGGAGGTTATAACGTGTGTTTAATCAAAAAACTTTTTCTGGTACTTGATGTGTTTAACTTTCTGAACAAAATATCCGTAACCAAAACCTATCGTAACATAAACTCCTTGGTTGCTGTAATTCGGAAATTCGTTTAAAATGTTTTTATCATCACGCCAATGATAATCTGCGGGAGAAAACCTGTAACCAACTTTTAATGAAAGCATAGCTCCTGAATACTTTTTATTTGCATCAGGGCGTTCACTAAACACATAATCGGCATTCATCGCAAAATCAAAAGATGATGAATTAAGGCTGATTGTTTTTTCATTATTCAACTTATAATTTCTGATAAGTGACATTCGCGAAACTCCAAATCCTATTGAAGGATAGAACATAAATTTTTTTGAATCTTTAATGAGGTAACCCAGATTTAAATGTCCATAAGTTACCCTTGGTTCATAAAAAAGATCATTTACCTGAACTTGACTTTGCTGACCCATTACGGCATCCATTCCAACAATCATTCTGCTAAATCGCAAGTAAAATTCAGCACCTTCCCAATAAAAAAGATTTTTAAAGGTACCTTGGTTTACAGGCGGTGGCGGTATCTGGTCAAGCGCTTTGCCGGCCCCCGGTTGATAAAGATACCCTCCTTTAACAAGTACAGCAATGCCCCTGATACTTTGCGCCTGCAGCGTTGTTGCATTAAGTAGTAACAATGGCAATGATATATTAAGCACTGTTGCTTTTAAAATTGTTATATAAATACAAGTATAAAATTTATTCATAGCGTTCTATATTAGTTTTTAAAAGACTTTCAAAGTTAAAGCGCAGAATAAGTGCGAAACGAGGTCGCTCAAATAACTGTTAAACGATGTCTTTAACCACCCGTGAGGCCATTAAAGATTCTCGATTTAACCTCTTGTTCCATCAAGAGTAATCTATCGGCACATGCGTCATGGGTAACTGTGGGGTGTGAAGCTGCCGAGAACAAAATTACTTTAACACTTTCAGTAATGACTGTGTATTGCACCAGCAGTGGGTGACAGGTAATTGATTTGAATGGTATGGTGAATGTAAGTAAACTGTCGTAGACTTATCGTCAGGCGCTGAAAATGTGAAAGCTGATGTTACACATTAACCAAAAGGTAAGAAGTCAAGATGCAGGTATGTTATCTACTATGCACATGGATGTTGGACTTCCGGTAAATAGGCAGCACCTAACCCATTCTGTTATTTGAGTGGAACGTAGTAAGCCTGTATGGTTCCTTCGATAGTGCGAAGGTAGAACAATGGCAACATGGTTACAATTACCATGCAGGTAAAGGAGGGTGGAGAAAGCAAATGCCTTGCTGTAATGGCTTGGACACTGATTTCTATCAGACCCGAAAGGGGGCAGACTTCCATCTGGTTATCTGTTGCAAGAAACTTGTAGTAAGATTTTTAATTTAAGAATCGCAAATGAATCATTCTAAAGAAAGATGTGCACTTAAAACCGCTAAGGATTGGCTTTCCATCAATTGGGATAAAAATGAAAGAGCGCGTAAAATCATTACAATTACGTATTGCAAAAGCAACAAGAGAAGGCAGAAAGAACAAGGTGAAAGCCTTGCAATGGATGCTAACTCACTCTTGGGCAGCTAAACTTTTGGCTTGAAAAGAGTTACGGAAAATAAAGGAAAAAGAACAGCGGGGGTTGATGGTGTTCTTTGGTCAACTCCCAAATCTAAATTAAATGGTGTTTTATCTCTAAATCGTAAAAACTACAAATCGTTACCTCTTCGCAGGATTTATATCCTTAAAAAGAACGGTAAACAAAGACCACTCGGCATTCCCACCATGAGAGACAGAGCCTTTCAGGCTTTGCACCTGCTCGCCCTTGAGCCTGTTTCTGAAACATTGGCTGACAAAGGCTCGTATGGTTTTCGCCCGCTCAGGGGCTGCCATGATGCTATCGAAAGATGTTATATTCATCTCTCAAGAAAAGATAGTGCAACGTGGGTGCTTGAAGGTGATATTAAAGGATGTTTTGACAACATCGCTCACCAATGGTTAATAGATAACGTTGATACCGATAAAGGGATTTTAAAGCAATGGCTTAAAGCTGGCTTTATGGATAAGAAAATTTTGCATCCTACAAACGAGGGTACTCCACAGGGTGGAATTATATCCCCCACCCTTTCAAACATGACACTTGACGGCCTTGAAAAGATAATTGATGATACTTTTGGCATCATCATAAGACCCGATGGTTGCAGAAAAAATAACATACACAAAATCCATCTCATCAGGTATGCCGATGATTTTGTTGTGACTGCTTCCAACAAGGAAATTTTAATTGATGTTGTTAAACCACTCATTGAAACTTTTCTGGCTCAAAGAGGACTTGAGCTGTCACAGGAGAAAACTAAAATTACCCATATCACGGAAGGCTTTGACTTCCTCGGTCAAAACATTAGGTTGTTCCCAAAAGGTAAACTCCTCATCACGCCTTCCAAAGATAGCATGAAGGCTATCGTAAGCAAAATTAATCTTACTATTAAAAAACACCGAGGAAACAAAACCACTGAACTTATCCGACATCTCAACTCAATTATTACAGGATGGACAAACTACCATAGGCACGTTTGCTCTAAAAGATTTTTCTACAAACTTGATTTTATTATTTGGAGAAACATTTGGAATTGGGCTAGAAGAAGACACAACAACCTTGGTTACAGAAAAATTGTGAGCATGTACTTTAAACAAGTTAAAACCAGAAAATGGCAATTCTTTGGTACATTTAGCAATGGAAAAAATATCCTGTTACGCTACGCAGGAGATAGGCCAATCATCCGACACAAACTCATTAAAGGTGATGCCAATCCTTATAACCCTGTTTGGAACAAATACTTTAAGGACCGAAAGAAATACAAGTATGCATCTTAATTATTTTTCGTATTTTGCTGGTCGATTAACTTCGACTTTAGATAACTTGAGCCGTGTGTGGGAAAACTTACAAGTGGCACATCCCGTTTAAAGCGGGGTAGAGTTATTAGGGGACAAAGGCGGAGCAATCCGCCCTAGTTACCCGACCACGACATCAAGAGTAAGAATGAAAGCATTAACAACATACACAAAAACAACGGAAATTGACATTGACCTCGATGTTGACATATGCTTACTTGACTCACGAATTTTCACAACGACCGACATATCAAAAATAGACCAATCAAAAAAGAAGGTCAAGAACAAAAAGTATCTGTGTATAAGTATTGAAATTCAACTTGACGAATTTGAATCTGTCTTAGATGGTGCCGCTTACGCACGACCACGACTTTTAATAATCCTCGGCATCCTGACTTTCTTGACGCAGGAATTATTTACACCTTTTAGCTTTTTCAGCAGTTCAACTGTCTTAGGAAAACTCGACAAGCCAGAAATTAAAAAATTCAAATTCAAGTTTAATAAATTCAATTTCATTAGCGACCTAAAACTAATTATAGCGTTTGTGAATTCTGACCAAGAAAGTGACAAGCGACTTTTTTATTCTCTAATTGACAGATATAGAAAGGCGTTGTATCTTGAAAATGAAAGCGAAGACAATATGATTCACGATGACGAAGTTTTGCTTTCACATTTTCATATTCTTGAATTACTATCGACAAAATATTATATCAAGCAAAAACAATTAGCAACCCAATCAATAAAGCAGTTTTCGAAAAATTTACTAAAAGACATTTATCTTTTAGAAGGGAATCAGTTGCAATCTGAACAAAGTTCAAAAAGCAAACTGGTTGAAAGTCTATTTATTTCAGAACTTCCCGTTGCAAGCAAAATAATGTTTATGTTTCAAGAACAAGGTATTTTAACCCATCGTTTGAAATCTTTTATATCAGACTTAATTAAAGACAGAAATTCCGTTGCACACGGCAGACAAGTTTATCAAGAGAGAGTAATTTTTCCTGTGCCTCCATTTTTTCCTTTAATTCGAAATAGAGAGTATTCTTTTGAAACGCTTAGAGTTCTTTCTGGCAGAGCAATTTCAATATTTTTAAGGCTTGACCATTTGAAAGAAGAATGGACTCAGTTTGAGGAAAATTTACTTCCCTCTATTGACGAATTGAACAAGTTTATAAGTGAAAATCGACATGAGAAAATTACTATTGACGACTTTTATGCTGGGAGAGACAACGATATAACACCATACACAATTGCATATTATTTACTAAACAAAAAGCTGAAAGCTGAAATTGCAATTCCAGTTCTATCAAACACTGTTTTGAAATACAGAAAAGTAGAAGATGAAATCATACAATTAATTCTAGCAGTGGTTTTAATTGTTGACCTTTCAACAGACAAACTAAAAGAAAAATGTATCGACATTATTAAACTTTCATTTAAGAATGGATGGTTACCAAACTTTAAAATGAGGGATGTTTTATATCACCTTGAATACCTAGGACACGAACCAAAGACACTTAGAGAAATGATAACAAATGGAGAGATACGATAAAATACGAACGCCTAATCGAGTAAGGCAGGGGAATTTCACCCCAACCTTCTCACAGCTTGCCCCGCCCATGCGGGGGAACCGTACCCCGCATAGGCGGGATCTAGGGACATGAAACTCTCGCTTCATTCAGCTTGCCCCGCCTTTGCGGGGGCTCTTCAGTAATGTCTTTACCTTTTTAAGAATACCTTTTCCTCATTGATGGATAGCAGAACCAAGTGGTTTGTTGCCAGTGTGCAAATAATTTAGGATTCTCTTTCCACCTTTGCCGAAGCCAAGTGATGGCATTCCCTGTAATTTTCTTGTACTTCTTCTTACACCACTTTACCAACTTAAAGTTTAAGTGAGCATAGATTTTGAGCATGCTAGTATGGGCGTACTTTCCGTAATAAGCAATCCAACCTCTTACCTTTTCATTCAGTAAGTCGGCTAGTTGCTCCAGCTTTAGTACACGCCTGTGTAACTTTTCATGCTTGAGTTGAAGTAACATCCGCTTGCGTGCCTTTGGCGACACTTTAGGCTGATACAACAGCTTAATCTCGCTTTTCCTAACCATTTCAAGTCCCATACTAAACTGATGTCCCAAGAACTCAAAACTACTCCCATAATTTGGGTTTCTTAATTGTTCTTTTCGTGTTTTAGTTTCTACTAGTTTGCTCTTTACTGGATGTAATTCTAATCCGCATGATGCAAAGCGCTCTTTCACTATCTCCATCACATACTTTGCCGCATCCTCACTTACGGTGTGTATCACGGTGTCGTCGGCATAGCGTTCAAAGGCAAATTTCGCCCTCACGTGTTTACCTATCCATCCATCAAATACTATCCCGACAAATGTCGGGACAAGCTATGTAAATAAAGATTTGATAATAGCGGACTAATTACGCCCCCTTGTGGCACTCCCTTTTGACTTTCAACTAAACCCAAATTCAACATTAAAAAAATCATTACCTCGGGGTTTACCCAACTAAATCAAATCGTTCGGTTTTCCAAACCTCCTATTGATTAATTGGGGTTAAATAACCATAAAAGTATAATTTTAAAAATACCTTTGAGTTAAAAGACGGGCGACCTTGCTGCTGGACTTCTTTGGCAACAAAATACATTTGCTTCAAATCCAATTTATCAACAAAGGCATCTATAAATCTAACGGAGTTGTCTTTCTCTATCAGAGCCTCAAGGCACGAAAATTCAATCTGGTGGCGGTTAGTGGCGGAGATATGTTCCATCTGTGTTGGTTTGCTATACAAAAACACAACACAACAGATTTGTTATTGTCAATTATTATCACAACTTTTACCATGTAGATTGTGGAAAGGTTTTTTCACAGACTGCCGTTAGCGGTAATTTTAAAACGACTTATTAACATCATACATTTGACATAAATATAAACACCTATGAGCCAACAATTTTACATCGCAGTAAATGGACAACAGACCGGACCGTTTACTATTGACGACCTTAAAGCAAAAAATATTCAACGAGATACACTCGTTTGGACAGAGGGTCTTGACAACTGGACTAAAGCTGAACATATTCCGCTTTTAAAAGAAGTTTTGCGGGCGACACCGCCACCACTTCCAAACGCGGAAGCAAAAACAACTTCTCAGCAAGTTCCACCACCTCCTACTCCCATACCACCTGTTTCTAACGACAAATATTTTGGCTACGAGTTGGCTCGCAGACGAGAAAGATTATTTGCAACAATAATTGAAGCAATAATTATTTTCGTTCCAATTTTATTGCTCTTTGGTGACAGTGTAAGTGATAGCGACCCATATAGTTTTGGTTCAATTGTAGGCTATGGAATTTTATCTGCAATTCTTGGGGCAATTTTTTATCCAATGTGGGGCGGTAATCTTGGACACAAAATAATGGGGCTAAAGGTTATTTCAGCAGAGAACGGAGAAATTCAAAACAACGCAAAAACAGGAGCAATAAGAGAAGCACTTAAATCTGTTTTTAGTTTAGTTTTTATTCTAGTTGTTTGGTTGCTATGGGATGACAACAGACAAAACCTATATGACAAAGTCGTTAAGACCTATGTTGTAAAAAAAAGTAGGCACGATAAAGAAATTTTTTAGGGGTTGCTTCCTTTTTGTTATAACCTTTTTCTTTATCGTCTTTTTGCTAATATGGGGTTCAATATACTTTTATATTGACGGTGTTCCTGCTGTGTCTAATTATGTTTTAGAACAAATTCCCACATCGGTTGACAAAGAAGTAGGCAGAGAATTAAGACGAGAAATTTCAAGGTCAGCACCGATTGACAAAGAAAAAACAGAACTTCTCACAGAATTTTATTCTGCATTGGGTTACGACACCAAGACAAAAGTTTATGTAGTAAAAGCAAATGAGTTTAACGCATTTGCGTTGCCAGACAATTCAATTTTTGTTTTTGACCAAGTTCTCAAAGAAGTTAAAACTTATCCTGAATTAGCCGCACTTCTCGGACACGAATACATACACATCAAGAACAGACACGGAATGAAAACTCTTGCACATTCACTATCAAGAGAACTTCTAACCGCAGTTTTATCAGGTGGCGACAACTCAGACAAATTTATAAGTAACTCAAACAAACTTTTGACTTTGAAAAACTCAAGGGACTTTGAAGCCGAAGCTGACAGGGGTGGACTTGAATTGTTAGAGCAAAATCATATTGACATTAACGGAGTGACAGAGCTATTCAAAAGAATGGGAAAATTAGTAGAGACAAAAGGGAAAAATATTCCCGCATATTTAAGCACACACCCTGACAGCGAAGACCGTTTGGAGACAACTGAAGAAGAAATCAAAAAGAAACAAAACAACTATGTCCATAGCGGAAAACTTGACGACTTATTTCAGCAATTGACAACATTTAAAAACAGTTACTACTAACCCGAATGAAAAGAAAAACTGCTGCTAATCGAGTAAGGCAGGGGAATTTCACCCCAACCTTCATTCAGTTTGCCCCGCCTTTGCGGGGGCTCTTCAGTAATGTCTTTACCGTTTAAGAATACCTTTTCCTCATTGATGGATAGCAGAACCAAGTGGTTTGTTGCCAGTGCGCAAATAATTTAGGATTCTCTTTCCACCTTCGCCGAAGCCAAGTGATAGCATCTCCTGTAAATTTCTTGTACTTCTTCCTGTCTTGTGCGATGGGGTGACCCAAATTAAATTTTCAGATTAAAGTTGCTCATTATTAGTTTTTGTTCCTCTGTATTAATTATTAATTCATGGTAAGTTTTATTTGAGAAAGGTGTTTTAAACTCTACTTTTAGTATTGT